>JGI20225J20221_1000281_pt1 | contig 110737 bp, 94 predicted proteins | sample BioMet4_FD_20221 | JGI IMG/M metagenome (IMG submission 20221) | reverse complement strand
TGAAACAATGTCAGCGGTATGCGAATGAAGGATATCTTTATGTAGTCGATATGGACCTTGAAAAGTTCTTCGACACAGTTTGCCAAAGTAAGCTGATAGAGGTGCTTTCAAGAAGTATAAAAGATGGCAGAGTGATTTCACTGATTCATAAATATCTCAATGCAGGCATCGTCCGGCAGGGAGTGTTTGAACGCAGTGAACAAGGGGTGCCGCAGGGTGGGCCGCTAAGCCCGCTTTTAAGCAACATAATGCTCAATGAGCTGGACAAGGAACTGGAAAAGCGAGGGCACAAATATGTGCGCTACGCAGATGACTGCATGATTCTGTGCAAAAGCAGACGAAGTGCAGAACGGACCAAAGCCAGCATAACCCGGTACATCGAAGGGAAGCTATTCCTAAAGGTGAATGGGGAGAAAACGAGCGTGGCGAATATTAGCCAGGTAAAGTATCTGGGGTATGGCTTCTACCGATACAAAGGGGAATGCCGCCTCAAGGTGCATAAGAAGTCGATTGCAAAGATGAAGGAACGCCTGCGGGCGATAACGAATCGGAGCAAGGCAATAAGCAATGAAGAAAGGCCACGGATTCTTGGCAGATACGTCAAAGGATGGGTGAACTACTTCAAACTGGCGGATATGAAGAAAATGTTGCAGGTAACGGACGAATGGCTGCGCAGGAAAATCCGGGCTATCTACTGGAAACAGTGGAAGAAGATAAGGACAAGGTACAAGATGATCCGGAGGTACAACCTGCCGGATTGGAACGTACATGAACTTGCCAACTGCCGGAAAGGGACATGGAGAGCAGCATTGATGCTGAACCAAATNCTNACAAACAAAGAAATAGCCCGGCAAGGCTATATAACCTTAACGGACTATTACCGACAAGTAAGTGAAAACTAGAGAACCGCCGTGTACCGAACGGTACGCACGGTGGTGTGAGAGGTCGGAATTTCTATTCAGAAATTCCTCCTACTCGATTTTTCAATGAGGAAGTGATCGTCATGGCAGACAATGCAGCGGCGAAGAAAACATCATACAGGATCAATGCCTCCCGGCTGCTGGACCGCCTTACCGCACTCCGGCAGCTGGGGCGCAACGCGGCCGGCGGCATCGACCGGCAGCTGGGCAGCCCCGCGGACAGTGAGGCCCGTAAATGGCTGCTGGATTGCTGGCAGAAAGAACTGGGGCTCCAGGTGGAATGCGATGCCATTGCAAATCTCTGGGGCAGCCTGCCGGACCAGCCGCTGCAAAAGGCCATTGTACTGGGCTCCCATCACGATACCGTACCCAGCGGCGGCTGGCTGGATGGGGCGCTGGGGGTGCTCATGGCCACGGAGATATTTCAGACACTGAGGGAAAATGGCGTGAAGCTCCGGCATCCGCTGGGCATCGTTTCCTTTACCGGGGAGGAGCCGAATTCCTTCGGCGTATCCACCCTGGGCACCAAGGTGCTGAGCCGGCGGCTGGAACGGGCCGCCCTGGAAAAGCTGAAGGACAGCCGGACAGGGGAAAGCCTGGCCACCGCTGTCACCCGTTTGGGCGGCAATATCGCGGCCATTCCGGAGCCGCCGCTGGGGTCAAAGGATATCGCGGCTTTTCTGGAATGCCATATCGAGCAGGGACGCCGGCTCTTTGATGTGGGGGAAGCCGTGGCGGCAGTGACCTGCATCACCGGGATCTACCGGGAGATCATCACCGTCCGTGGAGACGCGAATCATGCGGGAACCACGCTGCCGGCCCATCGCCGGGATGCGCTGGCTGGCGCGGCGGAGGTGGTGCTGGCGGTGGAGCATATCATGCGGCAGCCTGAGATGGAAGGGCTCACCGCCACGGTAGGCCATCTGGAGGTGCAGCCCAATGCCTCGAATATCATTCCCGGCCAGGTGCTGCTGACACTGGATCTGCGCACGGCCCAGCCCGCCAGGCGGCAGCTGGCCCTGGAAAGGTTCACCGCAGCCATCGAGGGGATCAAGGCCCGGCGGGGCATCTGCATTGACCGCCGGCTGGACCTTAATCAGCCGGAAATGCCCCTGGATGAGACACTGATCACCGCTCTGGAGGACTCCATGGCGGCAAACGGCCATCCCCGCCGGCGCCTGGTGAGCATGGCCGGCCATGACGCGGCCAATATGGCCCGGCTCACGAAATCGGCCATGCTCTTTGTACAGAGCATCGATGGCCGCAGCCATTGTCCCCAGGAGGATACCAACGGGGTGGAAATCGCCCAGGCGGCTCAGGTGCTGCTGGACGCGGTACTGCTTTTAGACAGGAGGCTTTCCCTATGAGTGTAAAGATATTTCAGCCGGCGGGCTGTCTGGTGGATGGTGAATACCGGACCGGCTTTGCCCTGGCGGCCGAGGATGGAAAAATCCTGGACATCCGCCCCTTTGGGGCGCTGCGTGCCGTCTACGGAGAGGCTGAGGTGGAAAGCTGGCCGGAGCTGGCCCTGGTGCCCGGTACTGTCAATGCCCACAACCACAGCTTCCAGAGCCTGCTGCGGGGCATTGCGGCGGACCGTCCCTTTTTGGAATGGCGGGATGAATCCCTCTATAAATATTCGCCGAAGCTGCGGGTGCAGGATATCTACACCGGTGCCCTCTTCGCCTTCTGCGAAATGATGAAATGCGGCGTGACCACCGTCAGCGATTTCTTTTATCTCCATAACGATGGCATTGCCGGGGATGAAGCGGTGATCCGGGCTGCCCGGGATGCGGGGATCCGGCTGGTGCTGGCCCGCACCATGTACGACTGGGAGGGGGCGCCCCGGGGCTACCAGGAAACGGTGGCCCAGGCCCAGGCGAATACGGAAAGCCTCATGAAGCGCTATCCGGGGGGCATGACGAAGGTGATTCCCGCTCCCCACAGCCTGCACGCCGCTTCCCCGGACATGGTCCAGGCGGGCTGGCAGCTGGCGAAAAAATATCATACCCCCTTCCATATCCATGTAGCAGAGGAGCCCTTTGAGGTGCAGCAGGTGAAAAGAGACCATGGCACCACGCCCCTCATGTATCTGGATGAGCTGGGGGTGGTGGATGACAGCATGGCCGTCATCCACGGGGTCTGGCTGACCCCGGAGGAAATCGTCCTGCTGGGCAGCCGGGGCGGACAGCTCATCTACTGTCCCTCCAGCAACATGTTTCTGGCGGACGGCGTGACGGATATTCCCGCCTTCATCAGAAGCCGGGTGAATATCGCCCTGGGCAGCGATGGAGCCTGCGGCAACAACCGCATCAGCGTATTCGAGGAAATGCGCATGGTTTCCATACTGCAGAAGGTCCATACCCTGGATGCCCTCTGCGTGAACTACAAGAATGCCTTTTCCATGGGCACCGCCGGCGGCGCCAGGGCGCTGGACCTGCCCATCGGCCGGCTGGCTTCGGGCTACGCGGCGGACTTCGCGGCCATCGACCTGCGGGATCTTTCCATGCAGCCCCTGAGCCGCAGCGGGCAGTTCCTGCCCAACCTGGTCTATTCCCTGCAGCCCACCGCCCTGAAGCGGGTGGTGGTGAACGGCCGCGTCACCGTGGCCGATGGCCGGCTGCAGCTGCTGGAGGATGAAAAGCTGCTGGAGCAGATCAGGGAAACCATGGAATATCTGGAAAGCTGAGGATGTGATACCGATGAAATTAAATGACGAAGAAAAGGCCATGCTGGCCGGCGCCTATGGTGCTGGTACCCAGCTGGCCATGAAGATACTGGCGGCCATCGGTGAGGCCTACGATGCCCCTTATATGGTGCCGGTATCCCGCACCCATGTGGCCCTGAGCAACCAGGAGGCCGATCTCTGGTTCGCGGAAAAGCTGGCCGCCGGCGGCGCGAGATGCCGGGTGCGGCCCACGGTGAATCCCAGCTTCAACTGGCAGCAGTTCAGGGAAATCACCACCCTGGAGCCGGCGGACGAGGCGGTGGTAAAGCGCACCCATGCGGCCTACAATGCCCTGGGAGCCATCATGACCTATGACTGCACCCCCTACCTGGAACGCAATGTTCCCTATTTCGGAGAGATCCTGTCCTTTTCCGAATCCAGCGCCACCCCATTTGTGAACTCCGTCTGCGGAGCCCGCTCCAATCGGGAATCGGCCCAGAGCGCCCTGTGCTCCGCGGTGACGGGGGTCACCCCCTGGTACGGCTTCCTGCTGGACGAGAACCGGGCCGGTCAGGTGCTGGTCCATGTGGAGGCCGGGCCGCTGGATGATTTCGATTACCAGCTGCTGGGCTATCTCACCCCCCGCAAGACAGGCTTTGCGGTACCGGTATTCGAAGGGCTGGAAAAGCCCACCAGGGAATCCCTGATGAACCTGGGGGCCCAGCTGAATACCGGCGGAAATGTGGCGCTCTATCATATCGTGGGCTTCACGCCGGAGGCAAAGACCCGGCAGGATGCCTTCCAGGGCCAGGAACCGGAAAAGGAGGTCACCATCACCCGGCCGGAGCTGGAGGCCATGCGCAATGAGCTTTCCGCTCCCGGCGGAAAAATCGATTTTGCCCTCTACGGCTGTCCCCATTTCACCATCGATCAGGTGGCGGTCATAGCGGAGATGGTCAAGGGCCGCCGGCTGGCGGTGCCGCTTTTCATCATGACATCATCCCTGACCCGGAGCCTGGCGGCGAAGATGGGCTATCTGGACACCATCCGGGCCGCGGGCGGCACCATTGTGGAGGATACCTGCATGGATCAGCCCTGCTGGAAATTCCTCTACGGGAAAAAAGGCATCACCGATTCGCCGAAATGCGCCTATTACACCAAGCGGCGGCAGATGCAGTTCGTCATAGCGCCGCTGGAGAAAAGCGTGGAAGCGGCCCTGAAGGGGGTGTATTGAAATGCGGAAATATTCCTGTCACAAGATTGCCGGAGGCATGGTGAAGGGAGAGCTGCTGTTTTCCAGAGATGCGGTCTGCTTCTATCTCATCGATCCGAAGACCGGCGTGGTCATTGAAAAGGAACACTGCCTGTACGGCCAGTCCATCACCGGAAAAATCCTGGTATTCCCCTATGGGAAGGCCAGCTCCGTGGTGCAGGCCGACGGTATGTATCAGCTGCAGCTCACAGGCATGGGGCCTGCGGGCATGGTGGTGCAGGATGCGGATACCACCCTGGCGGCCAGTGCCATTATCTTTGAGGCGCCCATGGTGAACCGCATGGCACCGGAATTTTACAAAGAAGCGCAGGACGGGATGCTGGCTGAGCTGGATGCTGAGCAAGGCAGCCTGACCCTGCTGGGGGAGTGATATTATGGCTGGAGAACTGGTCTGGATCATTGATGAGGAATGGCCGGATTACCAGGTGGAGGAAGAGCTGCTGGCCCGGGAACTGCCGGATGCCCGGATACGCCATTCCACCTATGACTATGAAGCGGACCTGAAGGCCTTTGGCTGCCGGGCCGATATCATACTGGCTCAGATCTACGTGCCGCTGCCGGCGGCGACCATCGAAAAGCTGGAATGCTGCAAGGGCATTGCGGTCTACGGCGGCGGTTATGACCGGGTGGATACAGCGGCGGCGCGGCAGAAGGGAATTTCCGTGACCAACGTGAGCGGTTACTGCGTGGAGGATATCGCCGATTATGTGCTGGCGGCTATCCTGCGCAGCAGCAAGGGGCTGGACGGCTATGGAGCTGATCTGGCCGCCGGCCGCTGGGGAGCCCAGGCGGTGAACCGGCCCGTCCATCGGCTGTCCGCTCAGACACTGCTCATTGCCGGCTGCGGCCGCATCGGCCTCTATGTGGGGGAGCGGGCGGAAAAGCTGGGCCTGCGGGTGCTGGGCTACGATCCCTTTGTGGGAGCGGAGCGCATGGCCGTGCGGGGCATCAAAAAGGTGAGCCTGGCAGAGGGCCTGCCGGAAGCCGATTTTGTGAGCGTCCATATCAAATACGATGAGACTACGGAGGGGTTCCTGGGGGAGGAGGAATTCTCCATCATGAAGCCTACTGCGGTGCTCATCAACACCTCCCGGGGCCGGGTGCTGCGGGAAGCGGAGCTCATTGCGGCGGTGCGCCAGAAACGCCTGGCCGGCGCCGTACTGGATGTGATCAGCCAGGAGCCGCCCACCGGACGGGAGGCGGTGCTGCATATGGAGAACATCCTGGTGACGCCCCATGTGTCCTATATCTCGGCAGAATCCTACCGGGATCTGAAGCAGCGTACGGTAAGGAATGCGCTGGCTATGCTGCGGGGCGACAGCCCGGCGGATCTGGTGAACTGAATAAGCAGTACCGGGCAAAGACGCTCAGACGACAATTTTCGTCGGGCTGCTTTGCTTTTTTTATTATGAAGAGAGAAGGAGTTGTTCCCTATGAAAAAGCTTTGGCAGAAAATGATATCCCTTACCCTGGCCGCCAGCCTGACTATGGCAGTGGCCGGCTGCGGCGCTCCGGCCAAGGAGGCCGCATCCTCATCCTCCGGCAGCGATAAGCCGGCCCAGGAGGTGCTCATCGGCCAGTCCTCCTGGATCGGCTTCGCACCCCTCTATATCGCGGAGGAAAAGGGCTTCTTCAAAAAGCATGGCGCTGAGGTGAAGATCCAGTCCATCGAGTCCAAGGCCGACAGCAAGAGCGCGCTGGCCGCCGGCCGCATCCAGGGCGTATCCACCACCGCCGACACCCATGTGGTGAACGCCGCGGCGGGCATCGATATTGCCCAGGTGCTGGCGCTGGATACCTCCTCCGGCGGTGATGGCATCATCGCGAAGAAGGACTTCAAGAGCATAGAGGACCTGAAGGGCAAAAAGGTGGCCCTGGACACCACCGGCGGGGCGGACTTCTTCTGGTTCCAGTACCTGCTGAAGCAAAAGGGCATGACCATCAAGGATTTTGATGTGCAGTCCATGTCCGCCGGTGATGCGGGGGCGGCCTTCGTAGCCGGCAAGGTGGATGCGGCCATCACCTGGCAGCCCTGGCTCTCCAAGGCCTCGGCCACGGATTTCGGCTACACCATGATGGACAGCAAGGCCAGCCCTGGCGTCATCGTGGATACCTTCGCCATGCGCAAGGATTTCATCAAGGACCATCCGGAAGCTGTGCAGGCCATCATCGACGGCTGGTATGACGCACTGGACTTCCTGAAGAGCAACCCGGATGAGGCCATCGAGATCATGGCCAAGCGCCTGGGGGAGAAGCCGGAGAACCTCAAGAAGGAACTGGGGGATGTGACCTTCTATGACGAGGCCGGCAACAAGACCTACTTCGGTACCAAGGACAATCCGGGGGACTTCTACAAAATCGTGAAGACTGCCTCGGACCTCTGGGTGAACGTAGGGCTCATCGACAAGGCCGTGGATGCGGCCAGCATCATCGATGGTTCATTCCTGACCCGTCATAAATAAAATATCCTGAGGAGCAAAGAGGCTCCCCCGGGCTTGTCCCCGGTGGAAGCCTCTGTTTTTTAATGAAAGGAAGAGATGGTATGAATAAAGTGCTGACAAAACTGGTTTCCTTCTTCCTGGTGCTGGGACTCACCGCGGCTATTGCCGGCTGCGGCGGGGCACCGGCCAAGGAGGCGTCCTCATCCTCATCATCCTCTGCGGCGGCTGAGCTGCCCAAGGTCATCATCGGCCAGTCCTCCTGGCTGGGCTATGCACCGCTGTTCATTGCCCAGGACAAGGGATTTTTCAAGGCCCATGGGGCGGATGTCACCGTGCAGTCCATCGAGAGTAAAAGCGACAGCAAAAGCGCCCTGGCGGCTGACCGGATTTAGGGCATATCCACCACAGCGGACATGCATGTGATGAATGCCTCCTCCGGTTTGGACATCGTGCAGATCCTGGCTCTGGATACCTCCGCCGGCGGCGATGGCATCGTGGCGAAAAAGGACTACGGCAGCATCGAAGCGCTGAAGGGCAAAAAGGTAGCCCTGGATATGACCGGCAGTGCCACCTTTTTCTGGTTCCAGTATCTGCTGGACCAGAAGGGGCTGAAGCTGGAGGATTTCGATATCCAGAACATGTCCGGCGGTGATGCGGGGGCTGCCTTCGTGGCCGGCAAGGTGGACGCGGCTGTGACCTTCCAGCCCTGGCTTTCCAAGGCGGAGGGCACGGACTTCGGCCATACCATCATCAACAGCAAATCCAGTCCCGGCGTCATCGTGGATACCTTCGCGATGAAAAAGGACTATGTAAAGGCTCATCCGGAAGTGGCCAAGGCCATCGTGCGCGGCTGGTATGACGCGCTGGCCTTCATGAAGGAGCATCCGGAGGAGGCCGTTGACATCATTTCCAAGCATATCGGCCAAAAGCCTGAGGATGTGAAGAAGCAGCTGGGGGATGTGGAATTCTACGATGAGGCCGGCAATAAGAAGTATTTCGGCACCAGGGAGAACCCTGGAGAATTCTACAAAATCACGGATATGGCCAACCAGCTCTGGCTCAAGCTCAACATCATCAGCAAGGGCGTGAAGGCTGCGGACATCATTGATGGCTCTTTCCTGGACAGCCAGGACTGAGAGGCAAAAAGAACAGGCACAGCGAAGTGCGGCAGGGGTCGATGCTTCAGGTATCGGCCCTTTGCTGCATAATGCTGTGGGGAGAGGAGAAGTGTATGAAAAAGACATTGATAAAGAATATCGGCCAGCTGGTCACCCCTAAGGGGCGGACGGCCCTTAGAGGCGCGGCTATGGGCCGGCTGGAGATCCGGCAGGACGCGGCCATTTATATGGATGAGGGCCGCATCCGGGAGATCGGCCCCAGCCGGGAACTGCTTTCCCTGGCCGACGGAGCGACGGAAGTCATCGACGGGGAAGGGAAATGCGCGGTGCCGGGCTTTGTGGATCCCCATACCCATTTCCTTTTCGGCGGCAGCCGGGCCGATGAATTCATTTCCCGGCTGGAGGGAGTTCCCTACCTGGAGCTGCTGCGCCGGGGCGGCGGCATCTGCAGCACCATGCGGGCTACCCGGCAGAGCATGGAGCCGGAGCTTTTTGCCCAGGGGAAAAGGGTGCTGGGAGCAATGCTGCGCTTTGGCGTCACCTCCCTGGAGGGCAAAAGCGGCTATGGCCTGGACAGGGAAACAGAGCTGCGGCAGCTCCGGGTGCTGCGCCGTCTGGGGGAAGAGGGGACGCAGACCCTGCGCACCACCTTCCTTGGCGCCCATGCGCTGCCGCCGGAATATGCGGGCCGCAGTGAGGCCTACATTGACTTTCTGATCCGGGAAATGCTGCCCGCCGTCAAGGCGGAAGGGCTGGCGGATTTCTGCGATGTGTTCTGCGAAACCGGCGTGTTCACCATAGAGGAATCCCGCCGGCTGCTGCAGGCTGCAGCAGCTTTGGGGCTGAAGCTGAAGATCCATGCGGACGAAATCAATTCCACCGGCGGTGCCGGTCTGGCTGCCCGGCTGGGGGCTGTTTCCGCCGACCATCTGCTGGCCGTTTCCCCGGAGGATATCGGTGCGCTGGCGGCCAGCCCCACCATTGCGGTGCTGCTGCCGGCCACAGCCTTCTGCATGCGCAAGGCCTTTGCTCCGGGACGCACCATGATCGATGCGGGCTGCGCGGTGGCGCTGGCCAGTGATTTCAATCCGGGCAGCTGCTGCACCTATTCCATCCCGCTGCTGCTGGCGCTGGCGGTGGTGGGCATGGAGCTGACCATGGAGGAGGCCCTCACGGCCATGACGCTGAATGCTGCGGCGGCCATTGGTATGGCCGGGGAGCTGGGCAGCCTGGAGCCGGGAAAGGCCGGCGATGTGCTGCTGCTGACAGAGCCGGACTATCGCTTCCTGGTCTACAAGACAGGCATCAACAGCGTGGCTCACGTGGTAAAAAATGGCAGCCTTATTTTTTAGCCTGACGGCAGCGATGATTTATCCACCTTTTCTTAGGAATATCCACATCACTTTTTTCATGGATGGGGTATAATAGGAACATAAAGGTAATGATCATGAAAAGCGAAGAAGCTTGCTGCCGGGGATACCCCCTGGACGGCAGGCTTCTTTTTTTTAGAAAGATGAGGTGGCAGCTATGGAAAAACCATTGGAAGGAATCCGGGTGCTGGATCTGACCCGGGTATTGGCCGGCCCCTTCTGCACGATGCAGCTGGCGGATATGGGCGCGGAGGTCATCAAGATCGAACGGCCCGGGACCGGGGATGACAGCCGGTATTTCGGTCCCTGGAAAAACGGGGAGAGCAGCTATTACATCCTGGTGAACCGGGGAAAAAAGGACATCACGCTGAATTTTCGCGAGCCCCGGGCATTGGAGCTCTTTTACGATATGGCACGGCAGGCGGATGTGGTGGTAGAGAATTTCAAGCCCGGAGTCACCCGGAAGCTGGGGATGGATTATGAGACACTGAAAAAGCTGAATCCCCGCCTCATCTACGCATCCATCTCGGGCTGCGGCCAGTATGGTCCCTACAGTGCCCGGCCAGGCTACGATATCGTGGCCCAGGCCATGGGCGGGCTCATGAGCATCACCGGCTATCCTGATGCGCCGCCGGCCCGGGCCGGAAGCTCCATTGCTGATATCAGCGCGGGACTTTACGGGGCTACGGCCATCGCGGCGGCCCTCTGCCGCAGGGAACGGACCGGCGAGGGAGACTACATCGATGTTTCCCTGCTGGATTCCGTATTTTCCTTCTGCGAAACCAATATCGTGCGCTACACCATCGGCGGGGTGATTCCCCAGCGGGTGGGCAGCCGCCACCCGCTCAGTGCGCCATTTGATATCTATCGGGCCCGGGACGGCTACGTGGTCATCGCCGTGGCCAATGAGGTGCTCATGGAGCGGCTGTTCCAGCTCATGGGCCGGCCGGAGCTCCATCGGGATCCCCGGTTTGAGACCGATGCGAAGCGCTCCGTCCACGACAAGGAGCTGAAGGCCATCCTGGAGGACTGGCTGCAGGCCTATACCGTGGAGGAGGCGGTAAAGCTGCTGCTGGACCAGTCCATTCCCGCGTCACCGGTGCTGAGCATCCCGGAAATCTGCGGCGATCCCCAGATCGCGGCCCGGCACATGCTGGTGGAGGTGGAGCAGCCCCAGGCCGGGCGGGTGAAGATCACCGGTACGCCGATGAAATTCGCCTCTTCTCCGGATGATGATTTTTCTCCCGCCCCCCAGATGGGGCAGGATAACTATGAGGTGCTTGGCCGCCTTTGCCATTGCAGCCGGGCGGCGGTAGATGAAATGCTCGCCAAGGGCATACTGTGAGGAGGAAACAGCATGGATTTTGTACTTACGGAAGAACAGCAGGACCTGAAGGAAACCCTTCATAAATATGCGAAGGAGGTACTGGCTCCCCGGGCCGTGGAGCTGGACAAGGAAAACCGCTTTCCGACAGAAACGGTAAAGGAACTGGCGGAGCAGGATCTCATGGGCATCGCCTATCCGGAGGAATACGGCGGGGCCGGAGCGGATTCCATCTGCGAGGCCATCGCGGTGGAGGAGGTGGCCTATGGCTGCGCGGCCACGGCCTCCATACTCACCGGCCATTATCTGGGCTACGATGCACTGTTCCTGGCGGGCAGCGAGGCGCTGAAGCAGAAATACCTGTGCGCCGCCTGCAGCGGCGAGATGTTGGCCGGCTTCTGCCTCACTGAGCCGAATTCCGGCAGTGACGCGGCTTCCAGCAGTACCACGGCGGTGGCTGACGGAGACGGCTATCTGCTGAACGGCACCAAGCACTTCATCAGCAATGCGGCAGATGCGGATTTCCTCATCGCCTTTGCCATGACGGATAAAGCCAAGGGTACCCATGGCATGACCGCCTTTCTGGTGGAAAAGGGAACACCGGGCATGAGCATCGGCGCCGGGGATGATAAGATGGGCATCCGGGGCGCCCGTACCTGGGAGGTCATCTTCGACCACTGCCGGGTGCCCGCCAGCCATATCGTGGGGGAACTGGACCATGGTTTCAAGCTGGCCATGCAGGTCATCGACCGGGGCCGGGCCGGCATTGCGGCCATGGGCGTTGGCATTGCCCAGGCGGCGCTGGATATGGCTGTGGCCTATGCCAAGGAGCGGGTGGTCTTCGGGGATACCCTGTCCAACTATCAGGGCATCCGCTGGATGCTGGCGGAGATGGAGACCGATGTGCAGGCGGCCCGCTGGCTGACCTATTATGCGGCCAGCCTCAAGGACACGGGCCGGCGCTTCTCCAAGGAAGCGGCCTGCGCGAAGCTATTTTCCTCCGAGGCTGCCCACCGGGTGGTGAACAAGGCACTGCAGATCCACGGGGGCTATGGCTATATGAAGGAATATCCCATTGAGAGATTGTATCGTGATCAGCGTATTTTGGAGATCTTCGAGGGAACCTCCCAGATACAGAAGATCGTGATTTCCGGTAATTTATTGAAGTAAACAGCAGAAAAGGGGTTTTTACCATGACAAAAGCAATCACTGATATCAAGCTGGACAATGTTTTTCCTGAAATGCCGGAATTCGTGCCGGGCATCCGCCGGGCACCAAGCCGGGGCTTCCATCTGACCAAGGCCCAGACCGCGGTGGCGTTGAAGAATGCGCTGCGCTATCTGCCCAAGGAGCTGCATGAGAAGGCGGCACCGGAATTCCTGCAGGAGCTGCTGACCTACGGTCGCATCTACGCCTATCGCTGGCGTCCGGCAGGCCGCATCTACGGGAAGCCCATCGATGAATACAAGGGGAACTGCCTGGAGGGCAAGGCCTTCCAGGTCATGATCGAGAACAACCTGGATTTCGAGGTGGGGCTCTATCCCTACGAGCTGGTGACCTATGGAGAGACGGGCAGCGTCTGCCATGACTGGCTGCAGTACCGGCTCATCAAGAAATACCTGGAGGTGATGACCAACGAGCAGACACTGGTGCTGGAATCCGGTCATCCGCTGGGGCTTTTCCCTTCGAAGCCGGAGGCCCCCCGGGTCATCCTTACCAACGGCCTCATGGTGGGCATGTTTGACAACCAGAAGGACTGGGAGATCGCGGAGGAAATGGGCGTGGCCAACTACGGCCAGATGACTGCCGGCGGCTGGATGTACATCGGGCCCCAGGGCATCGTGCATGGAACCTATAACACCCTGCTGAACGCGGGCCGGATGCATCTGGGTATTCCCAACGACGGCGACCTGGCGGGCCACCTGTTCGTGAGCTCGGGCCTGGGCGGCATGAGCGGTGCGCAGCCCAAGGCGGCGGAGATTGCCAGCGCGGTGGGCATCATCGCGGAGGTGGATGCTTCCCGCATCAAGACCCGCCTGGATCAGGGCTGGGTCAAGGAGAGCTATGAGGACCTGGAGCAGGTCTTTGCTTCTGCCCAAAAGCATCTGGCGGCCAAAACGGCGATTTCCATCGCCTACCACGGCAATATCGTGGATCTGCTGGAATATGTGGTGAGCCATGATATCAAGGTGGACCTCATGAGCGATCAGACCTCCTGCCATGCGGTCTACGACGGAGGCTACTGCCCCCAGGGCCTGACCTTTGCCCAGCGCACGGCCATGCTGGCCGAGGACCGGGAAAAATTCATTTCCCTGGTCAATAAGAGCCTGCGCCGTCAGTATGAGCTCATCAAAGCCTGCGTGGACAAGGGAACCTATTTCTTCGATTATGGCAATTCCTTCCTGAAGGCTGTCTATGACGCCGGGGTGAAGGAGCTTTCCAAAAATGGCATTGATGAAAAGGATGGTTTCACGCTGCCTTCCTACGTGGAGGATATCATGGGGCCGCAGCTCTTTGACTACGGCTATGGACCCTTCCGCTGGGTATGTCTGAGCGGCCGTCATGAGGACCTCATCGAGACGGACAAGGCGGCCATGTCGTGCATTGACCCGAACCGCCGCTACCAGGACCGGGATAATTACAACTGGATCCGCGACGCGGAAAAGCATCAGATGGTGGTGGGCACCCAGGCCCGCATCCTCTACCAGGATGCCCAGGGCCGTATCCGCATCGCGCTGCGCTTCAATGAGCTGGTGCGGGAAGGCAAGATCGGACCGGTGATGATGGGCCGGGACCATCACGATGTGAGCGGCACGGATTCCCCCTTCCGGGAGACGGCCAATATCAAGGATGGCAGCAATGTAATGGCGGACATGGCTGTGCAGTGCTATGCCGGCAACGCGGCCCGGGGCATGAGCCTCTGCGCGCTGCACAATGGCGGCGGCGTGGGCATCGGCAAGTCCATCAACGGCGGCTTCGGCCTGGTGCTGGATGGCAGCGAACGGGTGGATAAAATCATCAAGAGCGCCCTGCTCTGGGATGTGATGAGCGGTGTTGCCCGCCGCAACTGGGCGCGGAACGAGCACTCCATCGAGACGGCGGAGGCCTTCAACGAAGCCTATGCCGGCAAGGCCCATATCACCATTCCGGCGCTGGCCGACGAGGCGATGGTCAGGGGCCTGGTGGATAAAATGTATCGTAAATGAGAAGCAATGCGGAGGTGACAACCTATGGCAAAGGATATCTGGGTTTATATAGAAAGCAGGGAGGATGGCTGCCGCAAGGCCTCCCTGGAGGCACTGACCCTGGGCCGCAGCCTGGCTGACGGGCTGGGGGAAAAGCTGGGTGCTCTGGTGCTGGGGGCGAAGACTCCGGAGGCCATCGAACAGTTGAAGGCATACGGCGCGGACCGGGTGATGGCCCTGCCGGAAACCGCGGCTGGCGGCTTTACCGCCGAAAGCTATGGGGCGGCCATAGCGGCGGGGCTGGGGGAAGCTCCCCGGCTGCTGCTGCTGGGCAACAGCTCCCAGGGACGGGAGCTGGCCCCGCGGCTGGCTGCCCGCTGGGATGGCGGGGCGGTGGTGGATTGCACCGCCATTGAGGCTGCGGCGGGAAAGCTGATTTTCACCAAGCCCGTCTATGCGGGCAAGGCCTTTGTGAAGCAGGCGCTGTCAGCGCAGACCATCGTGGCCTCGCTGCGGCCCAATTCCGTGGCCGCTCTGCCGGCAGCCGGCCAGGGACAGGAGGTATCTCCCGCTGCTCCGGCAGAGGCTCCGCTGCATACGGTGGTGAAGGAAATCCTGGCTCAGGCCGGGAAACGGCTGGAGCTCACCGAGGCAGACATCATCGTTTCCGGCGGCCGGGGGATGAAGGGGCCGGAGAACTTCCCCCTGCTGGAGGAGCTGGCGGCGGTGCTCCACGGAGCGGTAGGCGCCTCCCGGGCCGCAGTGGATGCGGGCTGGCGGGACCATAGCGAACAGGTGGGGCAGACGGGCAAGGTGGTGTCCCCCACCCTGTACATCGCCTGCGGCATTTCCGGGGCCATTCAGCATCTGGCAGGCATGTCCTCATCGAAATACATTGTGGCCATCAATACGGACGCGGAAGCAAATATTTTTCAGGTGGCGGACTACGGCATCGTGGGCGATCTGTTCCAGGTAGTACCGGCCCTGACCGCGGAATGCAGGAAAATAATGGAATAAAGGAGGGAACATCATGAAGATCCTGGTCATTATCAAGCAGACCTTTGATACAGAGGCCCAGATCCAGCTGCAGGATGGAAGGATACAGGGGGAGGGGGTGAAGAAAATCCTCAATCCCTATGATGAATACGCGGTGGAGGAAGCCGTGCAGCTGAAGGAAAAGAATGGGGGCGAGGTCATCGCCCTGGGCATCGGGGATGCTGAATTCGATGGCACTTTGCGCCATGTGCTGGCCATGGGCTGTGACCGGGCGGTGGTGCTGGATGATCCGGCGCTGCTGTCCGCTGATGCCCGGGGACAGGCGGCGGCCCTGGCCGCGGCAATCCGGCCGCTGGAACCGGAGCTGCTGCTCTGCGGCTATACCATGATCGACTGCGGCGACGGCGAGGTGAATATACGGCTGGCTGAGCTGCTGGGCCTGGGACAGGTCATGGCGGTGAGCCGGCTGGAGCTGGAGGACGGCCAGGTCACCGCTGCCAGTGAACAGGAGGGCGGCCAGCTGGTGGCCTCCGGCCGGCTGCCGCTGCTCATCGGCGTGGATAAGGGCATCAATGAGCCCCGGTATCCGGGGATGAAGAGCATCATGCAGGGCCGGAAAAAGGCCAAGGCCGTCCGGCATCTTTCCCTGGCGGATCTGGGGCTTAGCCCGGAGGAACTGCAGCCCGTCTGCCGAATCCAGGAGACCTTCCTGCCGGCCAGGCGCAGCGCGGGGACTGTGCTGACCGGCGAGGCACCGGAAATGGCCCGCCGGCTGGCGGAGCTGCTCCATGGGGAAGCAAAGGTGATCTGAGCTATGGAGACAATGAAAGCACCCACCGGCCCGCAGCTTTCCTGCAAGGGCTGGGAGCAGGAGGGGCTTTTGCGCCTGCTCATGAACTGCCTGGATGGCCGTGTGGCTGAAAATCCTGCGGAGCTGGTGGTATACGGCGCTACCGGGAAGGCCGCCCGGGACTGGGATTCCTGCCGGGCCATCCTGGATGCGCTGCAGAAGCTGGAAAATGATGAAACACTGGTCATCCAGTCCGGCCGTCCCGTGGGAATCTTTCCCACCTATGAGACCGCTCCCCGGGTGGTGCACTCCTGCGCCATGCTGGTGCCGGCCTGGGGAAACTGGACGGATTTCCGCCGGGTGGAGGAAAAGGGACTGACCATGTTCGGCCAGGCCACCGCGGCTTCCTGGTCCTACATCGGCACCCAGGGCATTCTGCAGGGAACCTGTGAGACCCTGGGAGAACTGGCGGCCCAGTATTTTGACGGTACCCTGGCGGGCCGGCTGGTGCTGACCTCCGGCCTGGGCGGTATGAGCGGTGCTCAGCCGCTGGCTGTGACCATGCACGGGGGCGTGGTCATCGTGGTGGAGGCCGATGAGAAAAAGATCCGCCGCCGGCTGGCCGCCAATTACTGCGAAATGATGGCCGCCAGCATCGATGAGGCCCTGGAGCTGGCCCATGAGGCCAGGGTCCGGAAGGAGCCCCGCAGCATCGCGCTGCTGGGCAATGCGGCTTCTGTCTATCCGGAGCTGGCAGCCCGGGGGGTGCATCCGGATGTGGTCACGGACCAGACCGCGGCCCATGACCTGCTCCATGGCTATATCCCCGAAATGGTTTCTCCGGAGCAGGCAGTGCGGCTGCGCCGGACAAAGCCGAAAAAATACCTGGAGCTGGCCCGCAGCTCCATACGGAAGCATGTGACCGCCATGCTGGATTTCCAGCGCGGCGGTTCCGTGGTATTCGACTACGGCAACAATATCCGGCTGCAGGGAAAGCTGGCAGGGGTGGCGGACAGCTTTGACTTTCCTGGCTATATCCCGGCCTTTATCCGCAAGATGTTCTGCGAGGGCCGGGGCCCCTGCCGCTGGGTGGCCCTGTCCGGGGACCCGGCGGATATCTACAAAATCGATGAGGTGATTCTGGAGCGTTTCCCTCAGGATCACCGGACCTGCCGCTGGCTGGACTTCGTGCAGGACCACATCATGTTCGCGGGGCTGCCGGCCCGCACCTGCTGGCTGGATTTTCAGGAGCGGGGCATACTGGGCGGCCTCATCAACGACATGGTGCGCACCGGTCAGCTGGCTGCACCGGTGGCCATCACCCGGGATCACATGGATGGCAGCGCGGCGGCTTCCCCCTACCGGGAGACCGAAGCCATGCAGGATGGCAGTGACATCATTGCGGACTGGCCGGTGCTGAATGCCATGCTCAACGGAGCCTCCGGGGCGGCTATGGTGACATTGCAGCACGGGGGCGGCGTGGGCATCGGCTATTCCATCCACGCAGGCATGACCCTTATTGCCGATGGCACAGAGTGCAGCGCCGGCAAGCTGGCCCGGGTGCTGCGGGCGGATCCGCGGCTGGGAATCCTGCGCCATGCGGATGCGGGCTATGCCAAGGCCAGGCGCATGCTCCAGCGGATTTAACCCGGCGGGAGCGGTACAGATAAGCGGAAGGCAGGTGGAGAGGTTGGTCTGGGAAAAAAGACAGGAGGAGCTGCTGCGGTCCTCGCTGCGCAGCAGCCTCCTCTATGATTTCATTTTCGGCAAGCTGGTGAATGCCCGGGAAATCTATGAAAAATGCCGGCTGCTGGGCATCGGGACCATCCCTGATGCTGTGCTGGTCCTGCAGATCGATGAACTGCCCCGGCGCACCATCAACCGCAGCGAGTGGTATACCTATGAGCTGCGGGAGCGGGTCTGCCAGGCCCTGGAAAAGGCTGTGGCCGATATTCCCGATGCCATGATGGCCGTGGCCGGTTCCGGGCGGCTGGTGCTGCTTCTGGCGGCGCCTCATCCGGAGAGCGCCGGGGTGGAATACCTGAAGACCGTGGCTGACAGCCTGCGCCAGCAGGTCCGCAGCGACACGGATCTGACGGTATCCGTGGGCATCGGCGGCATTGTGGAGGATGCCCGGCGGCTTCATGGCTCCTATCGGGAGGCCCTGGCAGCTCTGCGGCATAAGTTCTTTACGGGGCTGGACAGCACCCTGGCCAGTCAGGAAATGACCGGCTTTTCCCGGCAGGCGGAGTTTCGGCTGGAACCTGGCTTTTTGCAGGCCCTGCAGCTGGGGGATGAGGAAAGCTGCCAGAAGCGGCTGGAGGAACTTCTGGGTCGGGTTCGCCAGCAGCCGGCGGCCGAGCCGGAGCTGCTGAAGATGCAGGCCTTTGAATTCCTGGGCGGCCTGCTGCGTGCCTGTCGGGAGACCGGTGTGGAGGTAGCTGAGCTGTCCCGGCTGGAATACAGCCTGGGCCAGGAGCTGAACCGGTTGGAAACCATGGAGGGGCTGGCCGGCTGGCTGCGGGAAAGCACCGGCCGGCTGTCCCGGCTGAACCGGCAGCACCGGAATCCCCATAGGGCCCGGGCAGTGGGAGAGGCACTGCGCTTCATCGATGCTCATTACATGGAGGAACTGATCCTGGAGGATATTGCGGCCCATGTCTGCCTCAGCGGGAATTACCTGAGCAATCTTTTCCGTCAGGAGACCGGCTGCACGGTGGGGGCCTATATCACCCGGGCCCGGATGAAGAAGGCCCGGGAATTTTTGCGGAACATGGAATATACCATAGCCGATACCGCCCATCTCATCGGCTATCGGGATCCCCGCTATTTCTGCCGGGTATTCCGGCAGGAGGTCGGCATGACACCAAGTCAGTATCGCAAGTGATTGGAGGGATGGTTTATGATACCCACAAGACCGTTGTTTTGGAATATCCAGGGACATGGTGCCATGTATGCACTCATTCTCATCGCCCTGCTGGTTTTCGCCTGGGGGGCACGCCGGCATTGGCGGCTCTGGCGCCTGGGCTGTCCGGAAGGGGAGCACATCTCCTGGAAAGCCGGGCTGAAGGATCTTTTTGTCTACGGGCTGCTGCAGCGCCGGGTATTCCGGCAGACCAGCGGCGGCCTGCTGCATGGCGGCATTTTTTTCGGCTTCTGTTTTTTGCTGCTGGCTACGGCCAGCACCGCCCTGCAGGCGGATTTCGGACTGCCGGTGTTCCAGGGCGGCTGGTATCTGTTCATCAAATGGTCGGCTAATCTCTTTGGCACCCTGGCGGTGCTGGGATTGGGCCTTGCGGCCTGGCGGCGCTATGGGGCCAGGCTGCCCCAGCTGGATAACCGGCCGGAGGACGGGCTGATCCTGGCGGGGCTTTTCCTGCTGCTGGGCACCGGCTTCCTACTGGAGGCGCTGCGCATGGCGGCCCAGCCCGCGCCCTGGGATGGCTGGGCCCTCACGGGCTGGTGGCTGTCCGGGTTCTTTGCGGGCTGGCCGGAAAAGACGCTGGCGGGGCTTTATCAGCTGGTCTGGTGGGGCCATCTGGTGCTGTTTGCGCTGCTGCTGGCCTATGTTCCCTACAGCAAGCTCTTCCATATCCTGCTGGTGCCGCTGGCTGTTCTGCTGCGTCCCCACGGTGTTCCGGGGGTCTATCCCCTCATCGATTTTGAGGATGAGAGCCTGGAAAGCTATGGCCGGGGCTCCATCGAGGAATTTTCCCGCCGGACACTGCTGGCCAGCGATGCCTGTGTGCGCTGCGGCCGCTGTGAGGCCCTATGCCCGGCCCATCGCAGCGGCAAGCTGCTGAGCCCGAAGGCTGTCACCCAGAAATTCCGCCGGCAGATGGAGGCCGCAGGCGAAGCACTGGAGAGGCTGCCCCGGCAGTCCGCGGAGGCCCCGGAGCAGCTGGCCGAGGCGCGCCAACAGGCCTTGGCGGCCCTGCCGGCCCTGGGACAGGAGATCATCACGTCCCAGGAGCTCTGGGCCTGTACCACCTGCCGTTCCTGTGAGGCCCAGTGTCCGGCCTTTGTCGGCCAGGTGGACCGGATCATCGAGCTGCGGCGCCATGCGGTGCTCATGGAGGAGCCCTTTCCCGAGGAGGCGAAGCAGGCCTTCCGCAATCTGGAGAACAATGGCAATCCCTGGGGCATTGGCAGTGCCAGGCGCCAGGAATTCCTGGCCGGCCTGGGGGTGCCGACACTGGAGGAGAAGCCCCAGGCTGAGTATGTCTACTGGCCGGGCTGTTTTGGGGCCTTCGATGCCCGCAGCCAGCGGGTGACCCAGGCCATGGTGCGGCTGCTGCAGGCGGCAAAGGTCGATTTTGCGGTGCTGGGCGGCGAAGAGACCTGCTGCGGGGATTCGGCCCGGAGCCTGGGCAATGAATACCTTTACACCATGCTGGCCCAGCAGAACATCGAGCTGCTGAATGACAGCGGCGTGAAAAAAATCATCACCCAATGCCCGCACTGCTACCATACCCTGAAATACGAATACCCGCAGCTGGGCGGCCGATATGAGGTGCTGCACCATACGGAGCTGCTGGCCCGGCTGCTCCGGGAGGGGCGCCTGTCCCTGCGGCCTTTCAGCGGGAAGCGGGCAGTGTACCATGATTCCTGTTATCTGGGCCGCTATCATGGTATTTACAGCGAGCCGCGCCAGGCCCTGGCCGGGGCGGGGCTGACTGTACTGGAATGTGCCCATCATCACCGGGAAAGCCTCTGCTGCGGCGCGGGCGGCGGCCGCATGTGGCTGGAGGAAAAGGAGGGGGAGGCCATGAACAGGCTGCGGGCCGCCGAAGCCTGTGCCGCGTCGGCTCAGCTGGCCGTGACGGCCTGTCCCTTCTGCCTGACCATGCTGGAGGACGGCATGGCCGCACTGGAGGAAGGGCAGAAGCCCCAGGTCCGCGATCTGGCGGAGGTGCTGGCTGACTGCCTTGATGAAAAATAAATGTTTTTTCAGGGCGGAATACTATTGCAATGGTGTACAAAGAACAAAGAAAAATAAGTCAAAACCATTGACTTGTGCAAACGTGCAGTGTATATTGATAGTAAGAAATGAAGCAATGACGCTTGGTACATGTGTATCCAGGCGTCATTTTTTATTCTCTGCACCATAAGCTGTGAGTTTGCTGTAAAGGAGAGTGCTGATCATGTTAGAAAGAAAAATGACCATGGATTCCACCGTGGCGTATCCCAAGACCCTGCCGGAGCCGCTGCTGCAGGAGGCTACCGGGCTGAAAAAGCAGCTGGCTTCGCTGCGGGAGGCCTTCACGCCCCAGGGACAGATCCGGCCGGCCTGGACGGCTGCCCTGGCGGCACTGTCCTTCGGGATGGTATTCCTGCTCTGGATCGGGTTTACCACCTGGGGCCATATCGATAAATTTTTCCTGCCCTCCATCGCGGATACCCTGCGGATGGGGGTGGAGCTCATCGCGGGCGGACAGTTCCTCACCGATGTGGGCATGACCGTATTCCGGGTCATGGCGGGGTTCCTGATTTCAGCGGCTGTCGCCGTTCCCCTGGGGCTGCTCATCGGCACCTATGCCCCCTGCTCCGGCGTGCTGGAATATCTTTTTTCTTTCGTGCGCTACCTGCCCGCGTCGGCCTTTATCCCGCTGTTCATTCTCTGGATCGGCATCGATGAGCCGGAGAAAATCGCGGTGATCATCCTGGGGAGTCTGCCCCAGCTGGTGCTTATGATTGCCACCAACGTGCGCAATACGCCGGCTTCCATGGTGGAGGTATCCTATACTCTGGGAGTTTCCCGGGCCGGGGTGCTCTGGAAGATCATCCTGCCCAAGGCGCTGCCGGATATCGTTGATACCCTGCGCATCGTACTGGGCTGGGCCTGGACCTATGTGATCGTGGCGGAGCTGGTGGGAGCCTCCTCCGGCATCGGCTACATGATCATCCAGTCCCAGCGCATGATGGACACCTCCCGGATCTTCGTGGGCATCCTGTCCATCGGACTCATCGGCATGTTCATCGACATAGCCTTCAAGCTGGTTCATCATTATCTGTTTTCCTGGAATACGGAACATTAGGAGGGAATCCATCATGGCAGAAAAAGACTGCGGGCTGGACATCATGGATGTCAGCAAGATATATAAGACGAAAAAGGGCGAGGTGCATGCGCTGAGCCACATCGACCTGCAGGTGCACCCCTGCGAATTCCTGTCCCTGCTGGGCACCTCGGGCTGCGGCAAGAGCACCCTGTTGCGCATCATCTGCGGGCTGGAAAAGGCCAGCCAGGGCCGGATCCGCTACGGCGGCCGGACCATCGAGGAGCCGGGGCCGGACCGGGGCATGGTTTTCCAGGCCTATACCCTTTTTCCCTGGATGACCGTGGCGGAGAACATCAGCTTCGGGCTGAAGCAGAAGGGGCTGGCATCGAAGGAGAGAAAGGAAATCACCGAGTATTACATCGGCGTGGTGGGGCTCCATGGTTTTGAACAGCAATACCCCAACGCCCTTTCCGGCGGTATGAAGCAGCGGGTGGCCATCGCCCGGGCCCTGGCCAACGATCCGGACATCCTGCTGCTGGACGAGCCCTTTGGGGCGTTGGACATGCAGACCCGGGGCGTGATGCAGGAGCTGCTGCTGGATGTCTGGCAGAAATCCCCGAAGATGATCATCATGGTTACCCACGACATCGACGAGGCCATCTTCCTGGCGGACCGGGTGGCCATCATGAGCGCCCGTCCCGGACAGATCAAGGAAATACTGGATATCGATATCCAGCGGCCCCGGGACTATCATGTGAAGACCAGTGAGGAATTTATGGAATACAAGGCCAGGGCCACGGAGATCATCCGGGAGGAAAGCATGAAGCTGCTGGTGCCGGGACAGGCCAGTGCCTGAGGTGGCGGCCATGGAATGGGAAATCATCACGCCGGACCGGCAGCCGGTGACCCGCTGGTCCGGGGGCGAGACGCGGGAGCTTTATATAGCCCCGGAGGGCTGCAGCTATCAGCAGCGGGATTTTTCCCTGCGGCTCAGCAGTGCCAGCGTAGCCGTGCCCCGGTCGGAATTCACCGATCTGCCTGGCTATCGCCGCTGGCTCACACCGCTGCAGGGAAGGGTGCGGCTGCAGCATGATGACGGGCCGGCAGTGGAACTGCAGCCTTTGGAGACGGATGCCTTTGACGGCGGCAGCCGTACCCTGAGCTGGGGCATGTGCCAGGATTTCAATGTAATGCTGTCCAAGGAAACCAAGGCCCGGGTCCGGGTGGAAGGCTGGCAGAGCTCCCGGCAGAAGCTGGAGCTTCCCGGCACAGACGGTCAGCATCACTATTTTTATGTACCCGACGGTGAGGCCTGGCTGAAAACAGCCGGCCTGACCATTTCGCTGCCCAAGGGCTCCCTGCTCCATCTGCACTCCGCCGCAGCTCCGCTGCAGCTGCAGTACCGGGGCATGCTGCTCCATGTTGTATTGGACTGAAGGATCATAACGATAAAAAGCTCCGGCCGCAGGGATTTTCCTGCAGCCGGAGCCTTCTGGTACAAGGTATGCTGTGCCGGGGACGGGTCAGAGCTTCATTTTCTGGCAGAACCAGGGGTAGAGAACTAATATATAGAGCATAGTCACCACGCCGCAGAAAAACTCATCGAAGAGGGTGCCGAAGAGCGGGGCGCAGAGGGGGTAAAGGGCCTTCAGGCAGAAGAACAGGCCCAAAGATCCTAATAGGAAGCGGAAGAGCTTTTGGGGCCAGCTTCCTTCAATAGAAAAATGAAGCAGGTGTTTTTCTATGAGCCAGCCGATGGCCAGGCCCGTGAGATTGCCCGCCTGCCACCAGGCGTCGGCAATGAGCTTCTTGGGCGGCACGATGAGCTTGCCGTCCAGCATATCCGTGGGATAGGACTTCGTGGAGGCGTAGAGCACCAGCAGTGTGCCGAACAAGATGAGCCCCAGGGCCAGCAGGCTTTCCCGGCTGTAATTGTCCTGGACCCAGTCCAGCAGCTTTTTGGCGGCCAGGAAAACCAGCAGTCCCAGCAGGCAGCCGATGATTACATCCTGGGGTGTATGGACGCCCAGGTAATTGCGGGAAAAGAGCACCAGCAGCATGGTCACAAGGAAAAATCCGGCCAGGCGGCGGCAGGCGGCTTTGGCCTCCGCGGTCAGCACCCGGGGGGATCGGCTCAGTTCCCGGAAAAGCAGCATAAGCCCGCCCCAGAAGGCGCCGGCCCGGGTGGAATGGCCGCTGGGAAAGGAATAGCCGGAGGCCTTCTCCACCGGGACCAGCCGGGAATCCCGGATAAAGGGCCGGTAGACGCAGGCTGTGGCCTTGGCCAGGAAAAGCACCGCGCTGGACAATACGTTGGCAAAGAGCAGCAGCCGGCCCCAGCGCTTGTTCACACACCAAAACAGTGCTGCAATCAGTGTGGTCTGCAGCAGGCCCTCGCCCCAGGTGGTGATGAAGGAGAAAAGAGAATTGGCAAACCCTCCCGTGAGGCCGCGCAGGTCCTGGAGAAACAGCAGATAAGCAATATCCAATGGAATCATCCTTTCCTTATATATAGGCTTATGTATATTTCATCGTAATCATATTATACCCATAAGTGAACAAATGTTCAAGAGATATTTGTATGAATATACAGTTATATCATGAGTATGTTATGATTATATGATGATGATTAAATGGCGACAAATGAAGATATGTCAATATTGCTACGCATTTATCCTAAATTATAACCCAATGCCGGAAAAATTAAAAGAAGATTAAAAATACAAAAAACGTTGATAGAATCAAAGAAAAAGGTGAAAAACACTTGCACAATTTTTCAGACTATGCTATGATAATCGCAGGCTGAAGTCTGGAAGGAAGGAAATCGCTGAGGAAACATGGACACTCATGGGAGCTTCCTCCAGAAAGATTTTAGCAAATAAAATATTTTTAGGAGGAGATTCTTCATGAAAAAGACTCTCGTTTCTGCACTCACTACTGCATTGGTAGTAGGCGCTGCCAGCACGACTTTTGCTGCAGCAAATCCGTTCAGCGATGTACCGGCTGACCATTGGGCATATGATGCTGTTGCACAGCTCGCTCAGGATGGTGTTGTCAATGGTTACGGCGATGGCACTTATCGCGGCCAGCAGAACATCACTCGTTATGAGATGGCTCAGATCATTGCAAAAGCAATGGCAAAGACCGATGTTTCCGCAGCTGATAAGGCTATGATCGACAAACTGGCTGCTGAGTTCTCCGATGAACTGAACAACCTGGGCGTTCGCGTTTCCAACCTCGAGAAGAAGGTTGACAACGTTAAGTTCGATGGTTTCGTTCGTTATGAGTATGTTCGCCGTAACAAAGAGGGCGGAGATAACAACACGAAGCAGCACATCGTTCTGCGTTTGAACCCGACGATGCAGATCAACGACAAGTGGACGGCTCATGCACGTATCGAGCATTCCCTCTCCACTAACGCTGGCACGAACACCACTTATGGCACGTCTGTAGGCGGCTATCGTGAAGATTACACGCATGTTAACAAGTTGTGGGCTGAAGCTGATTATGGCACGACCAACATCAAACTCGGTCGTTTCGGCACTTTCTCCAACGGTTCCCATGGTATGGCCATTGATGATAACATCACTGGTGCTCAGGTAACCTTTGGTAAGGACGTTAAAGTACAGCTGGCTGGTGGTCGTTATAACTGGGATGGCGACATGAAGATGGCTTGGGCTCGTGACGCTGTTGGTTCCAACTACGATTATACTACAGCTACTTACTGGGGCGCTGATGTATACTATGCTAAAGACAAGTTCGATGCAGGCGTAGGCTATCGTGAATATAAGGGCTCCACTTTCACGAACTATGTAGCTAGCTGCTCCACTGCTTATCCGACGACTGGTACGGATAAGGACAAGATCTCTGCTTGGGATCTGGGCTTTGGCTATCACTTCACTCCGACTGTATACTTCAATGCTGATTATGCAGGCGCAACGAACGCTCCTGACTTCTACAAAGGCGACGACAAGAAGTCCTATAACATCCAGCTCACTTATAAGGGCATGAACCCGGCTAACAAGGGATCCTTCGGTATCTGGACTGCATATCGTCATCTGGCATACACCACGACGGTTGTTCCGACTTATGATTCCGCTATCTATGTTGGTGAAAAAGGTTGGGACTTCGGTATCAACTATGCATTCGCTAAGAACATCACTGGTGATGTTGAGTACTTCACTGGTAAGCAGTTCGACGACAACAACAGCAGCATCAGCAGAATCTACACGAACCTCACGTTCCTGTTCTAATTCTGACTGGAATAGAGAGCTCCTGCTTTGCAGGGGCTCTTTTTCTATGCCCTTTTAGCTGTGCAGCAGAGATGGCAACAGAGGATGGGCGGGGGATGAAATCTGTAGGGGTTAGGGGGGCGGAGATCAAGGCGGTGGCACTTACATATAAAATCGCCCAAAGCCTCCACTGCTAGGGGAGGTGGCACGGCGAAGCCGTGACGGAGGGGTTAACGGCCCCTGCCATGTCGCGATTCCTGGCTTTCTTTCCAGGGCTAGAAGCTCCGCCAAGTGCAGCAACCCCTCAGGCGCTGCGCGCCAGCTCCCCTAGCAGGGGAGCCTTTGGTTTTCGCGGCTTTCTCACCCATAATCATCTCGACAAATTTCAATTTACCATATCATAGGGTGGGAAAAAAACGGAAATAATGATATAATATCCAAGGATATAGCAAAATCTAAGATTATATGATATAAGGTGGAATAGAATTGAGTAATTTAGAGGTTGGTATTGTAGGACTCCCGAATGTGGGCAAGAGCACGCTGTTCAATGCGATTACGAAGGCCGGGGCAGAGGCGGCGAATTATCCCTTCTGTACCATCGAGCCGAATGTGGGCGTGGTGGATGTGCCGGATGCGCGGCTGCAGGTGCTGCATGAGATGTATGATTCCAAGAAGACCACACCGGCATCGGTGCGCTTCGTAGATATCGCCGGTCTGGTCAAGGGCGCGGCCCAGGGCGAGGGACTGGGGAACAAGTTCCTGGAGCACATCCGCCAGGTGGATGCGGTAGCCCATGTGGTACGCTGCTTCCAGGATTCCAACATCACCCATGTGGAGGGTTCCATCGATCCGATCCGGGATATTGAGATCATCACCACGGAGCTTTGCCTGGCTGATCTGGAGGTGCTGGAAAAGCGCATCATGAAGCTGGCCAAGATCGCCAAGAGCGGCGATAAGACGGCCCGGGTGGAGGATGCTCTGCTGCGCCGCATCAAAGAGGTGCTGGAGCAGGGAAAGACGGCCCGCTCTTTGGATATGACCGAGGATGAGCTGGAGCTCATCAAAGAAATGAATCTGCTGACATTGAAGCCCACCCTTTTTGTGGCGAACGTAGCCGAGGATGAGGTGGCGACGGCGGATGCGGAGAATCCCTTCGTGCAGAAGGTAAAGGAATATGCGGCGAAAGAAGGCTCTGAGGTGGTTACCATTTCGGCCAAGGTAGAGTCGGAAATCGCGGAGCTGGATGGGGACGATGCCAAAATGTTCCTGGAGGAGCTGGGGCTTTCCGAGTCCGGACTGGACAAGCTCATCAAGGGAGCTTTCGAGCTGCTGGGCCTGCTGACCTTCCTGACGGCGGGACCGGACGAGTGCCGGGCCTGGACCATCGTGCAGGGGACCACGGCGCCCAAGGCCGCTGGCAAGATCCATTCGGATATCGAGCGGGGCTTCATCCGCGCGGAAATCGTGAATTTTGATGACCTGGTGGCCGCTGGCAGCACGGCTGCTGCCCGGGAAAAAGGCCAGGTCCGCCTGGAAGGCAAGGATTACGTGATGCAGGACGGCGATGTGACCTATTTCCGTTTCAATGTATAAGCAATAAAAAATAAAAAGAGCTGTCGCACGACATCCGTGGGGCAGCTCTTTTGCTGATACAGTGTATTTTCTCAATGGTTATTTTATGTACGCTGTACTGTTTTTTAGTTGAAGGAGATACCTATGACCGAGGAAAAGAAGATTTTTATAGCGGTGCTGATAACGTCCTTTATGGGGCCCTTTATGGGGAGCTCCTTCAATATCGCCATACCCACCATGGCAACGGAATTCGGGGTGCCGGCGCAGGACCTCAGCTGGGTGGTCACGGCCTATCTGCTGGGTTCCGTGGCACTGCTGGTTCCCTTCGGCCGTCTGGCGGATATCCTGGGGCGGCGGAAGCTGTATGTCATCGGGTCCTTTATCGTGGGGCTCATGACATTGCTGGCCGGGCTCACGCAGACAGTGCTGTCCCTTACCATTTTCCGGCTGCTGCAGGGGCTGTCCCTGGCGGCTATTTTCAGTACCAGCATGGCCATGCTGGTGGCTTCTCACAAGCCCAGTGAGCGGGGAAAGGTCATCGGTTATTCGGCGGCCGCTACCTACATTGGTCTCTCCCTGGGTCCGATACTGGGCGGACTCATCACCCAGTATCTGGGCTGGCGGCTCATCTTTTTCCTGTCCGCCGCGGCCAACGTGATCAGTGCTTTCATTGCCCTGCGGGTGAAGGGGGAGTGGTACGGGGACCGCACTGGCGGGATGGATTACAAGGGCTGTGCGCTTTACACCGCCGCCAGCATGATGATCCTTTACGGGCTTTCAGCCTATGCCAGCCATCCCCTCATGCGCTATGTGTTCTTCGGGGGAGTGCTGCTGCTGCTGGCCTTTGTGTATGAGCAGCTTCATGCGAAGGCGCCGCTCATCGATGTCTCCCTGTTCAAAAGCACTATTTTCGCCATGTCGAATCTGGCGGCGCTGCTGAACTACAGTGCCACCTTTGCCATCAGCTTTTTGCTGTCCCTGTACCTGCAGCTGATCCGGGGCTTTGACGCCTCCACGGCGGGGCTCTTCATGCTGCTGCAGCCCATGATGATGGCGCTGCTGTCGCCGCTGGCCGGGACGCTGTCCGACCGGCATGAACCCCGGCTGGTGGCTTCGGCGGGCATGGCTATGACTACCCTGGGCATCTTTGCCTTTTCCTTCCTCACGGCGGATACCTCCATGGTGCTGGTGGGGGCCATTTTCATATTTATCGGCATAGGCTTTGCTTTTTTCTCATCCCCGAACAGCAACGCAATCATGGGGGCGGTGGAGCCCCGGTTCTATGGCGTGGCCTCTTCCATGCTTTCGGTTATGCGGATTTCCGGGCAGGCGGCCAGCATGTCGGTGGTGACGATGCTGCTGGCGGTCTATACCGCCTCCACGGTGGCTTCCAGTCCCTCGGCGGCGTATCTGTCCGATCTGCTGCAGGCCATCCGGAATATCTTTGGCATCCTGTCGGTGAACTGCGCCGTTGGCATAGCGGCCTCGCTGGCCCGGGGAAAACGATAGGAAAAGGATATTCCCCATGCCGGTACCGGGATTTTGCTTGACGGAAAAAGCGGGAATTTGTATAATGAACATAAAGAGACAGCTGATGTTTGGTTGCGTCGGCTCTCCTCGAGATTAAAAATCTGTTTGAAAGAAGCCGCCGCTTACCGTTTACGCGGCTTTTTTCATGCCTATTTCAGCAATGAAAAGATGGTTGCTATCAGAGTCGCGAAGAGGCTGTCGCACGAAGGACATCTACTTTATAAATATACAGCCAATGCATCCCACCACCATGCTGCGCATGGTCCCCCGCCCTTCAAAGGGCGGACATGGGGTGCGGGTATTGTATACTTATGAAACATGATGCAGCGTGCGACAGCCTCATTCGTAATTCGTCATGGGCACCACCTCCCTGCATGCAGGGAAGCCGACACATCAGCTGTCTTAAGAGTAGTATATCATAGTACAGGCCGCCTGGGAACAGGTGGTCTATTTTTTCCCCAGCTGATAGATTTCCGGCCGGCGGTCGGTGAAGACGTCGATGGAATCCCGGATCTGGCTGCGGATGGCGATTTTCAGGTTGGCCTGGAGGGTGGCTTCCTCATCCTCGGAGGTGGCCAGGATCTCGCCCCAGGGATCGATGATCTGGGAGTGGCCGCCCAGGTGCATGGCATCGTCCAGTTCGCCGGTGCCGTTGGCCGCCACCAGGAAAATCTCATTCTCGATGGCCCGGGCCCGCAGCAGGGTATTCCAGTGCATGATGCGGGAAGCCGGCCAGGCTGCCGGGACGAAGAGTACGGCGATGTCCTGCAGGGCCAGGCTGCGGGCCGCCTCGGGGAAGCGGATATCGTAGCAGATGAGGGTGGCGCATTTGATGCCATCCAGGGTGTAGGTCACCAGCCGGTCCCCCGGAGTGAAATCGAATTTTTCTCCGCCGGGCGCGAAGAGATGGGTCTTGTCATAGCTGGCTGCCAGCTGGCCGCTGCGGTTGAACACGTAGCAGGTGTTGAATACGTTGTCGTTGATGCGGATCGCCGCGGAGCCGCCTACAATATTGACCTGATACTTCGCAGCCAGCTCCGCCAGGACCTTGCAGATCCGTTCCCCATTGGGGTCGGCGTGCTCGCTGATGGGGTGGGGATAATAGCCCACATCCCAGAGTTCCGGCAGCAGGACCACATCCGGCCGCTGCTCCATGGCTGACGCCAGCATATGTTGCAGGGTGTCCAGGTTGGCCCGGAAGTCTCCCAGTTGGATTGGCATTTGCAGTATAGCTGTTTTCATGTGTGCACCTCGTATTTCTGCAGGGACGGCTCTGTACCGGGCCGTTCCATGGCGTTTTATGATTGGAATCCAGCGAAAATACTGTACATAGCCAGAATTTTCCGCTAGAATATAAGTATTATTATAAGTATTATTTAAGATATATTTAAAGTAGATTTAATGAAGCGGGTGTATTGTATGGAAAGAGTCCAATATGATGTAGGGGATATTGTTAAAATGAAGAAAAAGCATCCCTGTGGCTGCGATCTTTGGGAAATCCTGCGCACGGGCATGGATTTCGGCATCAAATGCCAGGGATGCAGCCGCTTTGTGATGCTCCCCCGTCCAAAATTCGAGAAGATGGTCAAGACCATTGTGGAAAAGCATCACAAGGGGGAAGAGGTTCCTTCCGAAAGCCTTGAACAATGACATTATAACATGAAATCATAGGATTGTATGCTGTTTTCTATTAGTCAGGCTAATAAAATAATTAGTAATACTAATCACAAAGCTTATAGAGGGGATTCTGATATAGATGATAGGAACGGTGCTAAAAAGCTCCTGGCAGCGGGGACGGCATTTTACCCTGATGGTTTTCAGCGGGGCGATGGCGGTGTCGCTGATTATTGTAGCGCTGCAGATGCATTGGCAGGTTCAGGCCGAGCGCAGCCGCATGGAGCTTATTGCGGATGAATACATGAATTACAGCCAGCTCATGCTGGAGGATGTTGAGCAGAATGCCCAGTTTGCCGGGGCGCTGGTCATCCGGCAGAATGGACAGCCCGGTGATTTCACCGAGGCGGCCCGCCGGATTGCCCAGTCGGATCCGGCAGTACAGCGGGTGGTGCTGGCACCCCAGGGGATCATGCAGGTGGGGTACCCGCCCCACCCGGAGGATAGGGGCCGGAACCTTATCCAGGATGGCAGCTGGGGGGCGGCAGCCCGCTGGTCCAGGGACAACGGCCAGCTGGTGCTGGTACAGGGCAGTGACCCTGCGGTGTGCACGGGCATCTGGCCGGTCTATCTGAACCAGGCCGGCGGCCGCACCTTCTGGGGATTTGTGGTGCTGGAGTTCCTTCCCAAGGAATTCATGGAGCAGGCCGGCCGGGAAAATGAGGCCTCTCATCCGGCGGCTTATGAGATATCCTATGCGGAGCCCTGGCAGGGCGGTGAGCAGCTGCTGGTCAGTTCTCCGGATCCACTGGTATCCGATCCCCTTGAGCGCAATGCGCTGGGCGGGGCGAACCGGCTCCATCTGAAGCTGTCCCCCATCGGCTCCTGGATGGATTTCGTGCTGGCGGCAGAGCTCCTGTTCCTGAGCCTGTTCATCAGCGGCATGATTGCCGGTGTGTCCCTGCTTTTTTATGAGCTGCATCAGGAGAAAAAGGAATTCGCCCAGCAGGCCTTTACCGATGAGCTCACCGGACTTTTGAACCGGCGCCGTTTTGTATCTGTACTGAAGGAGGCCTGTCGGCACAGTCATCCGTTCCTGCTCTGTTATATCGACCTGGACCATTTTAAGGCCGTGAACGACACCTATGGGCATGATATCGGCGATCTGCTGCTGCAGGCCGCCGGCAAGCGCCTGACGCAGTCCCTGGGACCGGCGGATCTTTTGTTCCGCATCGGCGGGGATGAGTTCGTGGCTTTTGTGAACGATCCGGGCAGCGATGAATCCCGGCAGCAGCGGATGGAGCTTTTTCATAAAAACATGAAGAAACCATTTAAGTTGGACGGAATAACTCTCGATATGAATATAAGTACAGGATATGTCCTGTATCCCCGGGATGCCGGGGACAGCGATACGCTTTTGCGCATGGCGGATCAGCGTATGTATGAACAGAAGCAGCGGCGCAAATCATAATGGCTGCCGCAAAAGCATGGCCTCCTGTCGGAGGGAGTGATTTTTAATGAAGCGATATATAAATAAATGGCAGCTGGTACTGCTGGTGTTCCTGGTAGCGGCCAGCAGCATCTTCGTGATCTTTTCCGCGCTGGAGCGCATGGAATATGATCGCAGCCGGTCCAGGGTACAGCAGTTTGCCCAGACCTATGCGGGCCATATCCGCACCTCCAGTGCCTATATGATGCAGAAGACCCAGATCGTGGGAGATATGGTGCGTCAGAATCCTGGCGACATCAGCTGGTTTGGCCGGGTAGCAGCGGAGCTTTGCAGCAATGACCCCGCAGTGGCGGGCATGCAGCTGGTGCCGGCTTCCGGCAGCGGCGCGGTCACCTATCCCGGCGGGTACAACTTCCTGGCCAACAAGCAGCTGGCAGCGGTCTTCCAAAAGGGCCGCGAGGATGCGGCCAAGAATGGTGAGCCCATTATCTGCGGACCCATCCATTTGGCGGATGGCCGCAGCCTGATGTTGGGCATCTCGCCGGTGCTTTCCTATGATGGAAAGGGCAAGGAATTCAAGAACTGGGGTTCCAGTGTGATTCTGCTCCGGGCGCCGGAGGCCATGAGTGCTGTTGCTATCGATCAGCTGGCGGCCAAGGGCTATGCCTACCGGGTGCGCAGCATGGATTCCTCCAGTGAGGAGGATCCGCTTATCGCTGAGTCTGGCTCGGTGGGGGATAATCCGGTCATTGCCATTGCCCGGGTACCCAACGGGCGCTGGACCATTGAAATCGCTCCGGCAGGCGGCTGGATCAGTACCCGGCGCCTGGTGCTGGAGGGCGCGGCGGCCGTGATCCTGGCTGCTTTGCTGGCAGGGCTCATGTTCTTTTTCCTCAAGCTGCACGATCAGCGGGAGCTCATGCGGGTGGAGATGGCAACGGATCCTCTGACCCAGCTCAGCAACCGGCGGACCCTTATGGAGGTGCTGCAGCAGTACTGTCATCGCATCGATGACCACTTCCTGGTCTGCTATATGGATCTCAATGGTTTCAAAAAAGTCAATGATACCTATGGCCATGATATCGGCGATGAGCTTATACGGGCAGCAGCCCAGCGGGTCAAGGAATGCCTGAAGCCGGAGGACTGCCTGTTCCGGCTGGGGGGCGATGAATTCGTGGCCATCCTGAACGATGAAGAGGGCAACGGCTGGAATGAGCGCATTCAGCGTATTGAGGATGATCTGAAGCGCCGTTTCACCTTTGGGGAGGTGCAGGTATGCATCTCCGTAAGCGTGGGCTGCGCACTGTTCCCCCAGAATGCCCGGGATCCCCTGGGACTGTTGAAGGTAGCGGACGAACGCATGTACAAACGCAAGGAAAATTTTCTGGCAATAGGAGCGATGTAATATGCATATTTTGAAAAAGTGCCTGCTGGGCCTGGCCCTGCTGCTGACTCTGAGCGGCAGCACGGTGCCGGTTTCCGCAGCAGCCAATGCCGCGGCGGACCTGAAGGCCGTTTATGAAACAGCCGACACCATCATGAGCCAGGCCTTCACAATGAATGCCCAGGCAAACTCCCCCATGGGTCAGCTGGATCTGGTGATGCAGGGCAGGACCATTACAAAGCCGGCACTGCTGCTGCAGGCGGACATGGATATTGAAATGGGCGGTCTGCTGGGACAGAAGATCAGCATGAAGACGCCGCTGTATATGGAAGAGACGGACAAGGCCTTCGTGATCTACTACCAGATGAAGGGCAGCTGGGAAAAGCAGACGATGAAGAAGGATGCAGGCAGCAGGACATTGAAGAGCCTTTCGCCGGAGGAATCCATGGCTATGGTCCGCAGCGTGAAACTGGTGCAGGAGACCCCAACCCAGAAGGTCCTCCAGGTGGTCTTTGACGGCAAGAAGATCGCGGAGCTCAGCCGCAGGTTCATGGCAGCGAGCACAGCCGCGAAGGGGTCCGCAATGGCGCAAAAGCAGATGGAAAAGCTGCTGGATTCCGTTGGTGACCTGGAATTCACCATGACGGTGGATAAAGCCACGAATTATACGGTGAAGGATGAAGCGGATCTCACGCCGGCAGCCCGGCGGATTGCCCACGGTGTAGTGGAAAATATTCCGAAGCTGAAGACGGCGGAGAAGCAGCAGATGGTGAATATGATCGATCATACCACCCTGCACATGACCACCACCTCCAGTGATTTCAACGCGGTGAAGGAAATCGTGATTCCCGCGGAGGCACGGGCGGCGAAAGAAGCCCCTGCTGCCAACAGCAAGAAAACAAAAACAGCGGCTAACGTCTAAGGACGCAGCCGCTGAACAGGGACAGCACTTTCTAACGAAGAGAGTGCTGTTTTTTATTTTTCTTTTTTTCCTCATCCTGCTGTTTCTGCAGGGTGAGATAGTCGATGATGATCCGGGAAATCACGTAGAGGGGGAACCGGGAGGTGGCATCCACGTTCTTGATGGATACATGCTGGTGCTTGTATCCGAAGACCGTGATGTGGGCCAGCCGGGCCAGGGGGGTATCCGCCGGACCGCAGGTGCAGCAGATGATGTGGGCACCCAGGGAAGAAGCGTTCTCCGCCGCCTTGACCAGCTCCTCGGTGAGGCCGGAGAGGGAAAAGACGAAGACCAGTTCCCCGGGGCGGACCTCCCGGGTGATTTTCTGCATGATGGCCGGATCGGAGTTCGCAAATACATTGTAGCCAAGGATCTGCAGCTTCAGCTCGAACTCCCGGGCCACCAGCTCCGTGAGGCCCCGGGACAGCAGATAGATGCGTCTGGCCTCCTTGATCTCCTTTACCACCCGCAGGATGGTATCGGTGGAAAGGTGGTCGATGGTGTTGGTGACCTCGGACAGGGACTTATTGAAGATCTCATTGACCTCGATGGAGTCCTGCCTGGCCTCCTCCGCCTGCTGGGACAGCAGGTAGCGCAGCTCAGCAAAGCCGCTGATGCCGCATTTCTTGATGGTGCGGGAAACCGTGGCCGGGGAGGAAAAGGTCTGCTCCGCCACCTCCAGGATGGACATGGCCAGTACCTTGTCAGGGTTTGCGTTGATGAAATTTATTACATGCTTTTCCGTAGTTGTAAGACGTTCATGGAAATCCTGATCGATTTTGATAAGCATAATTGGCCTCCTGTAATAAACACAAAAAATGAATCATGCTAAGTCCGTATGATTGCCCTTATTATAACGCAATTGTTCAAGATTCCGCAACGCGGAATCCTTCCAATCAGCGTTTCTCCCGGCAGGAAAAGCCTTTGAAAATCCTTCCAAAAGGTGAAAACAAATCGCCGGTCCCCTGTTTTATAATGAGTTTAATCGATAAAGCTTCCGGTACAGTGTACCGGAACAAATTCGTAAGTGAAAAGGGGTATAGGAATGAAGGTTGCGATTGCCGCCAATGCGCTTGGCGCGGAATTGAAGGAAAAGCTGGCCGCCTGCCTGCAGGCAAAGGGCTATGAGCTTACAGACGTGTCCGATGAGGACATCTATACAGCCACCATGAATGTGGTACAGGCTATTCAGGAGAAAAAAGCCGACCGGGGCATCGTGGTGGATGACTACGCTGCGGCACCCTTCATGATTGCCAGCAAAAACCATGGCATCATCTGCGCTCCGGTATTTGAGGACTACACGGCGGCCATGACCCGCCGCCACAACAGCACCCAGATGATCTGCCTGGGCGCCGCGGTAACGGCCGAAAAGCTCTCCTGCGAGCTGGCCCTGCGGTTCCTGGAATCGGAATACGATGGCGGCCGCCATCAGGTTCGTGTAGACATGCTGGACAGAATGCTGTGAGAACGGGGGAAAAGAAATGAAAATAGCAATTGGCTGTGACCATATCGTCACCGATATAAAGATCAAGGCAGCAGAATTTTTGAAGAAACAGGGCCATGAGGTCATCGATGTAGGCACCTATGATTTCATCCGCACCCATTACCCGATTTTTGGCCGCAAGGTAGGCAAACTGGTAGCCACTGGTGAAGTGGACCTGGGCGTCTGCATCTGCGGCACCGGCGTGGGCATCAACACCGCGGCGGAAAAGGTCCATGGGGTGCGCGGCGCACTGGTCACGGACGTACAGACGGCCGTAGCGGCCAAGGAAAACCTGAACGCCAATGTCATCGGCATGGGCGGCCGGGTGGTGGGCATCGGTACCATCGAGTACATCCTGGAGGCCTTCCTGAAGGCTGAATACCAGTCCACGCCGGAAAGGGATGCCCTCATCGCGAAAATCGATGCCATGGCAGCCGAAAGCGACTGCCTGGTGAACGACGGCATCTTCGACGAATATCTCAAAAAGTGGGATGAAGGATATTATCACGATTGAACCCGTGACCTCTGACATCTTCCGGGAAGTATGCTAGAATAATATGTCCAGCGGAATATGCTTCCGCAAAAAAAGAAAGACAGGGGAGATTTAATATGACACAGGAAGAAATGGAATTGACCACCGTAGAAATCATCGCTTACGCAGGGGATGCGCGTTCTAAATACATCGAGGCCATGCGGGCCGCTGACGCGGGCAGCTACGAAAAAGCCGAGGCCCTGGTGGCTGAAGGCAACGACCTGATCCTGGAGGCCCACAACACCCAGACCAAGCTCTTGCAGCTGGAAGCCTCCGGTGAGCACGTTACGGTGAATTTCCTTACAGTACATGCGCAGGACCATCTGATGACGGTCATGCTGCTGCGGGACATGGTAAAGACCATTCTCTCGATCTATAAAAAAGTCAACAGCTGACACAATTTTAGGAGGGGTTATATTTATGCAGACGGGTATTTTGGAAAAACTGGTGATGCGCATTGAAAAATGCAAGCCGTTTTTCGAGAAGGTTTCAAACAATCCTTATTTGCGGGCTATCCGTGATGGCTTTATCAGCCTGATCCCGGTCATCCTGTTTTCCAGCTTGTTCCTCTTAGTGGCTTTTGTACCGAATATCTGGGGCTTCTTCTGGTCGGATAAGGTGACGGGCGTTCTCATGAAGGCCTACAGCTTCTCCATGGGTATCTTTGCGGTGCTCATGTCCATGACGGTTTCCAAGAGCCTGGCGGACAACTTCAACGCGAAGCTGCACCAGCTCAAGAAAATCAATCCGGTTTCTGTGATGGCGGCTTCCATCATCGCCTTTTTCCTGGTGAGCGTGGATGATATCCAGGGCGGCATCGCCATTGGCTACTTCGGCTCCAAGGGACTCATCACATCCTTCATCATCGCCTTCATCGTGGCGAATATCTATAAGTTCTGCGTAAAGAATAACATCACCATCAGCATGCCGAAGGAAGTGCCGGGCAACATTGCCCAGACCTTCGCGGATCTCATTCCGCTGGCAGCCACCGTGGTTTTCTTCTGGCTCTTTGATTTTGCCTTCCGCAGCGTGACGGCTATGAATTTCAGCAGCTGGATCCTTGAGGTGTTCAAGCCCCTGTTCCAGGCCGCGGACGGCTATGCGGGACTGGCCATCATCTTCGGCGCCATGGCCTTCTTCTGGTTCATCGGCATCCATGGTCCGTCCATTGTTGAGCCGGCGGTATCGGCAGTGTACATTGCCAACGTCGAGGCCAACTTCCTGCTGTTCCAGTCCGGTGAGCATGCGGTAAACGTGCTTTCCCAGGGCTCCCAGTACTTCGTAGCCACCCTTGGCGGTACCGGTGCGACCCTCGTGCCCATGTTCATGTGCTTCCTGCTGGCAAAATCCGGCCAGCTGAAGGCCATCGGCAAGGCCTCGGCAATTCCGGTCTGCTTCGGCATCAATGAGCCGGTGCTCTTCGGTATTCCGCTGGTACTGAACCCCATGTTCTTCATCCCCTTCATTGCGGCGCCGATTGCCAACGTATGGCTGCTGCGCTTCTTCATCCAGAACCTGGGCATGAACGGCTTCATCTACAACCTGCCCTGGACCACGCCGGGTCCGCTGGGCCTGATCCTTGGTACCGGCTTCGCCACCATGGCCTTCGTGCTGGCACCGCTGCTCCTCATCGTGGACTTTGTGATCTACTACCCCTTCTTCAAGGCCTATGACGATATCCTTGTATCCAAGGAAGCTGAAGGCGAAACGGAAGAGGATGCGGTGGAGTCTCCAAAGGCGCCCTCGGCTCCGGTAGTGGCTGCCGCGGCCAGGGAAGTCACCGGCGAGGGTAAAAAGGTACTGGTTCTCTGCGCCAATGGCGCTACCAGCGGCATGCTGGCAAAATCCATCAACAAGGGCGCTGAGGCGGAATCCCTGCCGGTAAGTGCTACAGCTATGGCCTATGGCCAGCACAAATCCGTCATCGCGGACTTTGACCTCATCGTGCTGGCACCCCAGATGAGCTCCATGCTGGGCGAACTGGAGGCGGATGTGGCCGGCCAGGGCGTAAAGGCAGCCTCCACCAGCGGGGCCATCTACGTGAAGCTCACCCGCGATCCCGTGGGTGCATTGAAATTCGCTCTGGACAAGATCAAGGGAGAATGACCATGACGAGGAAATTTCCGGATAACTTTGTCTTCGGCGCGGCAACGGCGGCCTTCCAGGCGGAGGGCGCCCTCACTGAAGATGGGCGGGGTCCCTGCTATTGGGACGCCTATCTGAAGGATAAATTCGATCCCTCCACCGCCAGCGACTTTTATCATCGCTATCCGGCGGACCTGGCAGCCTGCCGGAAATACGGCATCAACGGCATCCGCATCTCCATCGCCTGGAGCCGGGTCATTCCCGATGGCTCCGGCGAGGTGAACGCGGCAGGCCTGGCCTACTACGACCGGCTCATCGACGAATGCCTGAAAAATGGGGTAGAGCCCTTTGTGACCCTGCATCATTTCGATACCCCGGAGCCGCTCTACGCGGCGGGGGACTGGCTGAACCGGGACAACATCGATCACTTCATCCGCTTTGCCCGGGTGTGCTTTGAGCACTTCGGCGATCGGGTAAAGAAATGGATCACCATCAACGAAATATACTCTGTGGTGGCCGGCCAGTACGTCATCGGCCATTTTCCACCCAACATCAAATACGATATCCCCAAGGAGCTGCAGGCCATGCACAACATGATGGTGGCCCACAGCCGGGTGGTGAACCTCTACAAGGAGATGGGACTGCCCGGGGAAATCGGCATTGTGCACATCCTGGAGGGGAAATACCCCTTTACCAGGGAACCAGCGGACGTACGGGCCGCGGAACTGGACGATACCGTGGCGAACCGCTTTTTGCTGGATGCCACCTTCCGGGGGGACTACAGCGACGGCGTGCGGAAAAATGTGGCGGAGCTGCTGGACATCTACGGCGGCATTCTGGACATCCGCCCCGGGGACCTGGCGGTGATGGCCGAAGCCAGCCGCCAGCTGGACTTTTTGGGGCTGAACTACTACGCCAGCCATTTCGTCATGCATCATGACGGGGAAAGCGGGATTTTCCACAACGGCACCGGGGAAAAGGGCACCAGCCTCTTCTGTCTCAAGGGCATCGGCAAGCGGGTGAAGAACCCTGAGGTGCCCACCACCGACTGGGACTGGGCCATCTATCCCGAGGGCCTCTACGACATGCTGCGGCGCATTCAGCGGGAATACCCCGCCTGCCGCAAGATCTACATCACGGAAAATGGCATGGGTGCCAAGGACGTACTGGCGGATGGCCAGGTCATNGACGATGGCCGCATCGACTATATCGCCAAGCATCTGGCTGCTGTGCTGCGGGCCGTGGAGGAGGGTGTGAATGTCCAGGGGTATTTCCTCTGGTCCCTTATGGATGTGCTCTCCTGGACCAACGGCTACAAGAAACGCTATGGCTTCTTTTACGTGGACTTCGCCACCCAGCGCCGCTGTGCGAAAAAGAGCGCCAGCTGGTTCCAGCAGGTGGCCCGGCAAAAGGAGCTGGTGGATCCGGCGTCCATTGTCTACGAGCCCTACAGCTACGAATGATATTTCCCGGAAACCCAGCGGAAGCCCGGCTGTCCTGGCCGTAAAACCCAGCCAGTCTGCGCCGCGGACGTTTCCAATAATTGATAAGGTTTCTTCCCTAAAGAGCTGCCGCCACCCACGGCAGCTCTTCCCTTTTGCTGAGCAGGCACGGAGCAATTTTTGGCACCCCTGCTAGGTGCGCAGCGAACCACAGCTTCAGCTGCGTGTGAGTCGCCATCCCTCTATGGGTGAGCTGGCATGGAGCAGTTTTTGGCTCCCCTGCTAGGTGCGCAGCGAACCACAGCTTTAGCTGTGTGTGAGTCGCCATCCCCTTGCGGGTGGAGCTGGCGCGGAGCAATTCCTTGGCTCCCCTGCTAGGTGCGCAGCGAACCACAGCTTCAGCTGTGTGTGAGTCGCCATCCCTCTATGGGTGAGCTGGCATGGAGCAGTTTTTGGCTCCCCTGCTAGGCAATGTCAAAAACCTAAGCTGTAAAAATTATCCAAATGATTGTCAACGATTTCCTTTTTTGTTCATAGGATGCTTTTCACTTGCATACTTTTTTTGCCGCGGACTACCGCTTCTGTCAGGGCGTATGGGAACAACACTCTTTTCAATGCGTCGTAGAATTTTCCTAAACAAATAGACTTTCTTTAATGGATTTGCCATGAGTGCTTCTATCAGCATTGGCCTCAATTCACTGATGGCTGTGTTGGTATTTGTTTTGTACTCATATTTCAACCCTTTCTTTTCATTCTTTTTCCGTATTTCTTCATCCGCATAATTTTGTGCAAGCCGGACCATATTTGACAGAAAAATAGTTGCATAAAAATCTTGCTCAATGAGATCTTTATCTGCACTGCTAAAGTTATCGATATCCAATAAATTTTTCAGTACATTGTATCGACTCTCAATCCGCCAGCGCTTACGATAGATGGACTTGAATTCTTCTGCTGTAATTTCTTTATCCAAAATATTAGTAAAAAGCCGTTCTGTTTTTCCGTTCCCTAAGTCTATGTTTAAGACGCGGAGTTCAATTTTTTCTTTATGACTGTCCTGGACGGTAACAATTTGATCCGGTAAATCTGCTTGATTTATCGATGCGGTAAAGTGCTTACTTACACGGAAGATATATGGCGTATGTTTTAATTCATGTAAAAGTCTTTTACAAGGAAATCCCCGATCGAAAATATACAGATTTTCAATACCAGTTTCTTCACTTTTCCTTTCTAATTGTTGAATGAGCTGGCTCGCCTCATCCCGTTCATTGGTTACATAAGGCGCAATGGATGCCTCCAGGATAATATGATTTTCCACATCATACAAAGCGCACACCTGTGCCTTTGCTATCTCCACACTGCGGGTGGAAAGTGTTCCAAAATCTTTCCTTGCAGCCTGCGGAACCTCAAAGATGGAACCGTCCACAGCAACAAGACGGCATCCTAGAACTTTTTTAAAGTCCGCCGCATAGATTTGCGACAGAGAATGTTCTATGAGTTCATGGAATGCCGTAAGTTTTATTTTCTTGCGTGCCTTAAAAAGTGCTGCTGCCGTTGCACTTTTGCTATGAGGTACAAATTTTTTGGTAAACTGGTTGATTTCCACTTGCATCGCCGCCTTTGGCAAACTTAGGACTATCCCCATAACAACAGGAAAAGTCAATCGACAAGTCTTACGTGCAAAGAAAGATGGAGACTTTCTATGGGCACATAAAAAAGAAAAGTCATGTAAACAATACTTAGTTTCAGCCACAATAGAATTAAGCATCTGCGACATAATCCACACCTCGAATTGAAGTAATTGAAAGAACACCTACTTCAATTTTTGGAAATTTATGGATTTGTCAAGTGCTTTTTGATATTTTTGGTAATTATTGGATGCTTAGGTTTTTGACATTGCCCTGCTAGGTGAGCAGCGAACCACAGCTTTAGCTGCGTGTGAGTCGCCATCCCCTTGCGGGTGGAGCTGGCGCGAAGCAATTCCTTGGCTCCCCTGCTAGGTGCGCAGCGAACCACAGCTTCAGCTGTGTGTGAGTCGCCATCCCCTTGCGGGTGGAGCTGGCGCGGAGCAATTCCTTGGCTCCCCTGCTAGGTGAGCTGGCATGGAGCGCCTGAGGAGTTGCTGAACCTGGCGGAGCTTCGAGCCCTGGAAAAAAAGCCGGGAATCGCAGCATAGCAGAGGCCGCCAACCCCTCCGTCACGGCTGCGCCGTGCCACCTCCCCTAGCAGGAGAGGCTTTTAGTTCGCTGCAAATTCCCTTGGCTCCTCTGCCAGGTGAGCAGCGAACCACAGCTTGAGCTGTGTGTGAGTCGCCATCCCCTTGCGGGTGGAGCTGGCGCGGAGCAATTCCTTGGCTCCCCTGCCAGGTGCGCAGCGAACCACAGCTTGAGCTGTGTGTGAGTCGCCATCCCTCTATGGGTGAGCTGGCGCGAAGCAATTCCTTGGCTCCTCTGCTAGGTGCGCAGCGAACCACAGCTTCAGCTGTGTGTGAGTCGCCATCCCCTTGCGGGTGGAGCTGGCGCGAAGCGCCTGAGGGGTTGCTGAACCTGGCGGAGCTTCGAGCCCTGGAAAAAAAGCCGGGAATCGCAGCATAGCAGAGGCTGCCAACCCCTCCGTCGCGGCTGCGCCGTGCCACCTCCCCTAGCAGGAGAGGCTTTTAGTTCGCAGCAGATTTCCCTTGGCTCCCCTGCCTTATAGTTCGCAGCCACTTCCTTGGCTCCCTTGCTAGGGGAGGCTTATGGTTCTCCGCTTTAAATAACTATTCCGGCCATCGCATCCTCAAAAACTTTTCCTTGCAAACTGGTACGTACCATGCTACAATTCACTTAAGTGGTACGTACCAGTTAATGCGGCTGAAAATGTTTCCAAAAGACGGAAACAAATAGGGGGGAGTCTTTTCTATAATGGAAGAGGATGAGGGGTAGAGAAATCCCTCCCGAGGAGTTCAGCAAGTGAAGCATTTTTGCTGGTGAATAAAAATAAAGGAGTCGAATGACATGAAATTACGCAATACCAAAGAAATGATCCTGGATGCTCAGAAGAACCATTATGCAGTACCGGCTTTCAATATCCATAACCTGGAAACCTTCCAGGTAGTGGTGGATACCTGCGAGGAAATGCGTTCTCCGGTGATTCTGGCGGCCACCCCATCGACGGTGAAATATGCGGACAAGGACTATCTGGTAGCCCTGACCGGCGCGGCCATGGAAAAGCTTTCGGTGCCGATTTCCTTTCATCTCGACCATCATGAAAATGTACAGGACATCAAGGAGACCATTGCCGCGGGCTGCCGCAGCGTCATGATCGATGGCTCCAAGCTTCCCTTTGAGGAAAATATCGCCACGGTCCGGGACGTAGTGGAATTCGCCCATGTCTGCGGCGCCACCGTTGAGGCCGAGCTGGGCAAGCTGGTGGGCATCGAGGACGACCTCGTAGTGGATGAGAAGGACAGCATGTACACGAATCCGGATGACGCGGTGAAATTCGTGGAAGCCACGGGCATCGACACCCTGGCCGTAGCTATCGGCACGGCTCATGGCCTTTACAAGGGAACGCCGAAGCTGGATTTCGACCGCCTCACGGCCATTCGCTCCAAGGTCAGCATCCCGCTGGTGCTGCACGGTGCCTCCGATGTCCCGGACGAGCTGGTGAAAAAAGCCATCTCCCTGGGCATCTGCAAGGTCAATGTAGCCACGGATCTGAAGATTCCTTTCTCCAATGCCATCAAGGAATTCTTCAAGGCGAATCCGGAAGCCAATGACCCGCGCAAATACCTTACGCCGGCCAAGGAAGCCATGAAGAAGGTCGTGGAGCACAAGATCCAGGTCTGCGGCAGCCAGAACCGGTATTGAGGTGAATGCCATGATACTGGTCATCAATCTGAACGCATCGGTAGACAAGCGATATACCCTGTCTGAGCTTACCAAAGGCAAGGTCATGCGGGCCGCCTCGGTGGACAATACCCCGGGCGGCAAGGGCATCCATGTGGCCAATGTGGCCACCATCCTGGGGGAGGACTGCCTGACCACCGGCATGCTGGGGGGAAAATCCGGGGATTTCATCGCGGACCGTCTGGAGGACTACGGAATCCGGCAGGATTTCGTCCGCGTCGCGGGGGAGACCCGTTCCTGCCTGGCCATCATCACCGATGACGGCGTGCAGACGGAGATCCTGGAGCCCGGGCCTCAGGTCAGCGGGGCAGAGCTGGAGATTTTCCGGCAGAAATACAATGAACTGCTGGAGGCGGCGGACATCATCGTGGCCTCCGGCAGTGTGCCCCGGGGCGTCCCCACGGACTTCTACGCCCGGCTCATCCAGGAGGCCAGGGCGGCAGCCAAGCCCTTCCTGCTGGATACCAGCGGCGAGCTGCTGCGCCAGGGCATCGCGGCCAGGCCCTTTTTCATCAAGCCCAACCGGGATGAGATCGAGGCCCTGACCGGGCGCCGCATCACCACGGAGGCAGAGACCGCGGCTGAAGTGCGCCGCTTCCTGGAGCAGGGAATCTCCCTGGCGGTGGTGTCCCTGGGGGCCCAGGGCTCCATTGCCGGCTATGAAGGCCGGCTCTACCGGGTGACCGTGCCGAAGATCGAGGCGGTAAATCCGGTGGGCTCCGGCGATTCCTATGTGGCCGGCATCGCGGCGGGCCTGGCCCGGGGCCTGGCTGTCGAGGATGTACTGAAGCTGGCTGCGGCCTGCGGCACAGCCAATGCCATGGAGCCGGAGAGCGGCTTTGTCCGGCGGGCCGTGGTGGAGGAGCTGCTGGGCCGCATCCAGGTGGAGCGCCTCTAAACTACTTCAGGAGTTGATGATATGCTGTACACATTGGAAAATGAGTGGCTCTGCCTGACCGTCAGCGATCATGGTGCGGAGCTGAAATCCATAAAGGAAAAAAAGGACGGGACGGAGTATCTATGGAACGGGGACCCTGCCTGGTGGAAATACAGTTCACCGGTGCTTTTTCCCATCGTGGGCAAGCTGGCCGGCGGCACCTACCGCATCGGCGAGCACCAGTATCAGCTGCCGGGCCATGGACTGGGGCGTATCTCTGATTTCACTCTGGTGGAGCACCAGGCGGACGCCATCCGCTTTGCCCTGGAATGGAGCGAGGCGGAACTGGAGCGCTATCCCTACAAATTCCGGCTGGAGATCTCCTATACCCTGCAGGGCCATCAGGTACTGGTGGGGTGGAAGGTGGACAGCCAGGAGGAGATGCGGGACATGTACTTTTCCATCGGGGCCCATCCGGCCCTGCGCTGTCCCATCGAGGAGGAAGAGGAATTCACCGATTGCTACCTGGAATTCAGCAAGGCGGAAAAAGCGGACAAGCTGCTCTGCACGCCGGCAGGGCTCATCAGCCATGAGCGTCGCCCTAGTCTGAAGGGGCGGGTGCAGGCCCTGAATTATCCCATGTTCCAGGAAGGGGCGCTGGTCTACGATGACCTGCGCTCGGACCGCATCACCATACGGTCCCGCAGCGGCCGCAAGAGCATTGCGGTGGAGGCCAAGGACTTTCCTTACTGGGGCATCTGGACACCGGAGAAGGGCGGTGCCCCCTTCCTCTGCATCGAGCCCTGGTTCGGCCATGGGGATTTCGAGGACTTTGCGGGAGACTTCCGGGAAAAACCCGGCATTCAGCAGCTCAGTCCCAGACAGAGCTTCACGGCGGGCTATCGCTTCATCATAGGTGAATAATTCAGATAGAAAACGATTTCTATAAACGCGTCAAAAACACTTGTTTTGACGCGTTTTTTGTCATGATTTTTATTCTTTTGGCAGACAATAAATTTTTATCAGAAAAGAAAAAAAATACTTGCATTGTTAATATTGGATAATGTATAATGACTTTACAGATCGGAGAAAACGTTTACTTACCTTTTCGCTCAGAGAATTTATAGCATAAAATGAGATGGGGGGAAAATGATTTTTTAAGTTTTTTATTATTCTAAAAAAAAGAAAACGTTTGCGTATTTGTTGACACATTTATTAAAAGGAGGGGTTTTTGTGAAAGGCAAATGGAAAGGTTTATTGTTCATGTCGTTACTTGCAGGTGCGGTGCTTGCGACGGGGTGTGGCGGAGGCCAAAAGAGCGCGGATCAGGGTTCTGGCAAGCAGCCAACCATGGGTGTAGCAATCTATAAGTATGATGATACCTTCATGACGGGTGTTCGTGACGCAATCAACAAAGCGGCTGACGGAAAAGCCAAGATTGAAATGGTAGACAGCCAGAATTCACAGGCAACCCAGAATGACAAAGTGGATTTGTTCATTAGCAAGAAGGTAAATGCTCTGGGAATCAATATCGTTGATAGAACCGCAGCTGGCGTCATTGTGGATAAGGCGAAAAATGCTAATATTCCGGTTGTGTTCATGAATCGTGAACCGCTGCCAGAGGCTATGAATGCCTGGGATAAAACCTATTATGTAGGTGCTAAGGCAGAGCAGTCCGGTACGCTGTCCGGTGAAATCCTGGCTGAATATTTCAAGAAACATCCCACAAAGACTGGCACTGTCAATTATGTCCTGCTTATGGGTGAGCCGGGGCATCAGGATGCAGAGCTCCGCTCGAAATACGCACCGAAGGCACTTACGGATGCAGGCTTCCAGGTCAATGAAATTGCCCGTGATTTTGCCAACTGGGATCGTGTAAAAGGACAGGAGAAGATGGCTGCGTTCATTGCAGCTTATGGTGATAAGATTGATGCTGTCATCGCGAATAACGATGATATGGCACTCGGTGCCATTGAAGCCTTGAAGGCTGCCGGTTATTTCCAGAACGGCAAGTTTATCCCGGTGGTTGGTGTTGACTGTACCGCTCCGGCCTTAAAGTCCATGAAGGATGGCGAGATGCTCGGAACAGTGCTTAACGATGCGAAGAACCAGGGCAAGGCAGTATATAGCCTGATGGATGTATTAGCCCGCGGCGAAACCCCGAACAAGGACAATGTAGGCTTTGACATCAGTGATGGCAAGTATATCTGGGTTCCCTATATCAAAGTTACGCATGACAATATGGCGGATATCCAGCTTTAAATTCGATGGTTCAGCATGGCGGAAGATACCTACCTATCTGCCGCCCTTTGTTGAAAGGTATACCCGCACCTGTCTAAGCGGGGAGTCTTTGCTCGGTTAGAGAATAAACGGCGGCGGAAGCTGTCGTTTATTTCATAATGGGGTATAGGGAGGTATTGATGTGGCCGAATATGTATTGGAAATGAAAAATATTTGCAAGGAATTTCCAGGTGTAAAAGCACTGGATTGCGTCAATCTGCATTTACGGGCGGGTACGATCCACGCACTCATGGGGGAAAATGGTGCGGGAAAATCGACGCTGATGAAATGTTTGTTTGGAATCTACAATCCTAATGGCGGGGAGATTTTTCTCAATGGGGAAAAAACGGAGATTCCCGACGCAAAAACAGCCCTGAAAAAGGGCATATCGATGATCCACCAGGAGCTTTATCCGGTGCGCCAGCGGACGGTCATGGACAATTTCTGGCTGGGACGCTATCCAAAGAAAAAAGTGGGGCCGCTGCAGGTCATCGACGAAAAAATGATGAAGAAAGAAACGCAGCGCATCTTTGATGATCTTGGTATCGATATCGATCCGGCAGCGATTGCGGGCAGTCTTTCCGTATCGCAGCTGCAGCTCATTGAAATCGCTAAGGCTGTTTCCCATCATTCGCATATCATCGTCATGGACGAGCCGACCTCATCGCTTACGGATGATGAAGTTGAACACTTATTTGCAATCATCGATAAACTGAAAAAACGCAATGTGGCAATGATATATATATCCCATAAAATGGAAGAAATTCTGCGGATTTCCGATGAGGTTACGATCATGCGTGATGGTAAATATATTGGAACGTGGAATGCCAAGGATCTTACGACGGATAAGATCATCTCCAAGATGGTCGGCCGTGATATGACACAGCGCTTTCCCGAGCGCACGCACGCCGTCGGTGAGGTTGTGCTGCGGGCGGAGGAGCTTACTTCGATTCATCCAAAATCCTTCCGGGATGTTTCCTTTGAATTGCGCCGGGGCGAGGTCCTCGGAGTTGGCGGGCTCGTGGGCGCACAGCGCACGGAGGTCATTGAGGCGCTGTTCGGTCTGCGGCACATGAGCAAGGGCAAAATATTTATCAATGACAAGGAAGTCGCCATCAGGTCCCCGCGGGACGCGAAGAAGCATAAGATCGCTTTACTGACAGAGGAACGCCGGGCAACGGGGATTTTCCCAATCCTGTCGGTGCTTGACAATACGGCAGTTGCTCATCTGACGCACTATTTGAACAAGTTTCACCTGATTGATGATAAAAAACGCAAGACAGATGCCAGTGAACATATTAAAAAAATGAATATTAAAACCCCCAGTTTTAATACCCTGATTCAGTCCTTATCCGGAGGCAATCAGCAAAAAGTATTGGTTGCCAGATGGCTGCTGACGGATCCGGATATCCTGCTGCTGGATGAGCCGACCAGAGGTATTGATGTCGGCGCCAAATATGAAATATATATGATTATCAACAATTTGGTTGAGCAGGGGAAGAGTGTCATCATGATTTCCTCGGAAATGCCGGAACTTATCGGTATGTCTGACCGTATCATGGTGATGAGCAATGGCGTGCTGACCGGAATTGTGGATAAGCAGGACGCAACCGAGGAGAAAATCATGACATTGGCCGCAGAAGGGCTTAAATAGACAGGGAGGATAGATATATTATGAATGAGAAAGTAAAGTATTTTATGGCGCATAATGCCATGTACGTTATTTTGATTGTCATGATCCTGGCAATCGCAATCTATGAACCGAACTTTATCTCCGGCACGACATTCCGGGATATCATGATCCAGTCATCTACGCGTATGATCATTGCCTTTGGTGCAGCTCTCATACTCATAACCGCCGGCTGTGATTTGGCTGCAGGCCGTATCGTAGGACTTGCCGCTGTAATATCAGCTTCGATGCTGCAGGACCCTGGCTATTCAAGGCTGTTTTTCCCGGATCTCGGGCAGAACCCCATGTCGCTGGCCGTGCCGATCATCATAGCAGTTTTTGCCTGCGTGCTTGTGGGAACCCTTTCGGGTATTCTCGTGGCGAAGTTTTACGTACCGCCATTTATTGCGACCCTGGGCATGATGCTTGTAGCCTATGGCGCAAACTCCATCTACTTTGATATGACACCAAATAATTCCCAGCCAATCGGCGGCTTGCGGGCGGACTTCACACAGATCGGCTCGGGGTCATTGAACCTGTTCGGTTTGCAGATTCCTATCATTGTGCTCATAGCACTCGCCTTTATTGTTTTTGCCTATTTCCTGTTCAACAAGACCGTGCTTGGTAAAAACATGTTCGCTATCGGCGGCAATCCGCAGGCGGCTGTTGTATCGGGCATCAATGTAGCCGGTTCCCTGATCCTGCTTTATGCAATCGCCGGAGGCCTTTACGGTGTCGGCGGTATCCTTGAGGCAGCCCGCACAGGCGGTGCAACGAACAACTACGGCATGGGTTATGAATTTGATGCCATCTCGGCCTGCGTAGTCGGTGGTGTTTCCCTTGCAGGCGGTGTTGGTACTGTCAAAGGTATCGTAGCCGGTGTGCTCATATTCAGTGTTATCAATTACGCACTGACGTTTATCGGTCTGAGCCCGTATTGGCAGCTGATCGTCAAGGGCTGCATCATCATCGTAGCCGTTGCTATCGATATCCGCAACTATATTGCTAAAAAATAGAATGCATAATCAGGCAGGAGAGGTCGCACGGAAGCCGCTGCTTCAGGGCATATGGCCTGCGTATCCTCATCCGGGGGCGTGTATTGCAGCATGCGGTGCTGCGCGATGACTCCTGCTGAAGCTGATAAGGGCTGAAGGGGTGAAATTATTTATTGACATAAAAAAATTAAAATAGTGCTATTATTAGAATAGAGTTAAAGCCTGGCTGTTCATTTGCGCGGGTTTTTTATTTTAAACTATTTGTAAACGTTTACTTGTATTGCGGACAACAAATGAAAGATGGAGGTAAAAAGATGGAAATCATCACGGAAATGAAAAAGGTCTTCGCGGAGAAATTCGGTCGTGAGGCCCAGAACACCTATTTTTCCCCCGGACGGGTAAACCTTATCGGTGAGCACACGGACTACAATGGGGGCCATGTATTCCCCTGTGCCATATCCCTGGGGACCTATGCGATGGCTGCCCGGCGGAAGGATCAGCACATCCGGCTGTATTCGATGAATCTGCCGGAGGCGGGGGTTCGGGAGACTGCCAGCACCAGGGGGCTGGAATACAGTAAATTCCTGGACTGGGCCAACTACCCCCTGGGGGTGGTGCGCATGCTGGAGCAGGCCGGCCACGTGGCAGAGCAGGGCATGGATATCCTTTTCTACGGCACGCTGCCCAACGGCGCCGGGCTGTCCTCCTCCGCCTCCATCGAAGTGCTGACGGCGGTGATCTTCGATGACCTGTTCGGCTGGGGCCTGGACCGCATCGAGCTGGTGAAGCTGGCCCAGCAGGCGGAGAATCAGTTCGTAGGCGTAAACTGCGGCATCATGGATCAGTTCGCTGTGGGCATGGGGAAAAAGGACTGCGCAATCCTGCTGGACTGCAATACCCTGGACTACCGCTACAGCAAGCTGGCCCTAGCCGGCTGCAGTATCGTGATCACCAACACCAACAAGAAGCACAGCCTGGGCGCTTCAAAGTACAATGAGCGCCGCAGCCAGTGCGAATCCGCGCTGGCCCAGCTGCAGAAGGCGAAGCCCATCAAGGCGCTGGGGGACCTGACCAACGAGGAATTCGACGCGCTGGCGGAGCATATCACGGACCCGGTGGAGCGCAGGCGGGCCCGCCATGCGGTCTATGAAAACCAGCGTACCCTGCAGGCCGTGGCGGCTCTGGAAAAGGATGATGTGGCGAAATTCGGCCAGCTCATGAACGATTCCCATGTATCCCTCCGGGATGACTACGAGGTGACGGGTGTGGAACTGGACACCCTGGCGGAGCTGGCTTGGAAACAGACCGGCGTAATCGGCTCCCGCATGACCGGCGCCGGCTTTGGCGGCTGTACGGTAAGCCTCGTGAAAAACGAGGCACTGCCGGCCTTCAAGGAAAACATCGCCAGTGCCTATACGGAAAAGATCGGCTACGCCCCGGACTTCTACGTAGCCAACATCGCCGACGGCGCCAGAAAGCTGTAATTTCGGTGTATGGATATTTGTAGTGAATTATGGACTCACCTGCCAGCGAAGTTGCTGCGAACCATAAGGCAGGGGTGCCAAGGGAAATCTGCAGCGAACCAAAAGCCTCCCCTGCTGGGGGAGGTGGCACGGCAGAGCCGTGACGGAGAGGTTGGCGGCCTCTGCTATGTTACGATTTTTGGCTTTTTCCAGGGCTCGAAGCTCAGCTGAGAGCAGCAACCCCTCAGGCGCTGCGCGCCAGCTCCACCCACAAGGGGATGGCGACTCACACACAGCTGAAGCTGTGGTTCGCTGCGCACCTAGCAGGGGAGCCAAAAACTGCTCCATGCCAGCTCCACCCACAANGGGATNGCGACTCACACGCAGCTGAAGCTGCGGTTCGCTGCGCACCTAGCAGGGGAGCCANNNGCAGCNCCACCCACAANGGGGATAGCGACTCACACNCAGCTGAAGCTGCGGTTCGCTGCGCACCTAGCAGGGGAGCCAAAAGCAGCACCACCCACAAAGGGGATAGCGACTCACACGCAGCTGAAGCTGCGGTTCGCTGTTTACCTGGCAGGGAAGCCAAGGAAGTGGCTGCGAACTATAAGGCAGAGGTGCCATGGGAAATCTGCAGCGAACCAAAAGCCTCCCCTGCTAGGGGAGGTGGCACGGCGGAGCCGTGACGGAGAGGTTAGCGGCCTCTGCTATGTTGCGATTTTTGGCTTTTTCCAGGGCTCGAAGCTCCGCCAAGCGCGGCAACCCCTCAGGCGCTTCGCGCCAGCTCCCCTAGCAGGGGAGCCTTTTAAGGGGATTCACGATTTATTTTAAGTTATAACACGGAAAGACGTCGTGTTGAAACTTTAAGTAGTAGGTTTTCCTATGGAAAACCTTGAACAATGACGTTATAATAAAAATGTAAAATTTTAGTATCCTATACGCCCTTCGGTCTTTGGACGGGAGGGCAGGTTGATCATTGTTGTATGTAAAGGAGCGAATTCATTATGGCAGTTTTGGTATGCGGCGGGGCCGGGTATATTGGGTCCCATGCGGTTCATCAGCTCATTGCGAAGGGCGAAGAGGTCGTGATCGTGGACAATCTTCAGACCGGCCACCGGGATGCGGTGCATCCCCGGGCGAAATTCTATGAGGGCGATATCCGGGACGGCGCGGTGCTGGACAAAATCTTCACCGAGAACAAAATCGAGGCCGTAATCCACTTTGCCGCGAATTCCCTGGTGGGCGAAAGCATGGAAAAACCGCTGAAATACTTCAATAATAATGTCTACGGCATGCAGGTGCTGCTGGAATCCATGGTGCGCCACGGCGTGGACAAAATCGTCTTTTCATCCACGGCCGCTGTCTACGGCGAGCCCAAGCGGGTGCCGATTCTGGAAGACGATGAGACAAATCCCACCAACACCTATGGCGAGACCAAGCGTACCATGGAAAAGATGATGAAATGGGTGAGCCGGGCCGACGGCATCCGCTACGTATCCCTGCGCTATTTCAACGCAGCCGGCGCGCTGGATGACGGCTCCATCGGCGAGGACCACCATCCGGAGACCCATCTGATTCCGCTGATTCTCCAGGTACCCCTGGGCAAGCGGGATCACATCACCGTGTTCGGCGATGACTATGCCACCCCGGACGGCACCTGCCTGCGGGACTATATCCATGTCATCGACCTGGCAGATGCCCATGTGCTGGCACTGGACTACCTGCGCCGGGGCGGCGAGAGCAACATCTTCAACCTGGGCAACGGCAAGGGCTTTTCTGTGAAGGAAATGATCGAGGCCGCGAAAAAAGCCACCGGCAAGGACATCAAGGTGGAAATGGGCCAGCGCCGCGCCGGCGATCCGGCTCAGCTCATCGCCTCCAGTGCCAAGGCCCGCAAGGTGCTGGGCTGGAATCCGCAGTATACCGACGTGGAGGTCGTGATTTCCACGGCCTGGAAATGGCATCAGACCCATCCCGAGGGCTATAAAAAATAAGGAAGAGGCGGCAGGACAATGGACATCAATCATGAAATCAACCGGCTGCTGAACTTCGCCTCCCAGCAGGGGCTCATTGCAGCCGAGGATCGATATTATGCGGCCAATCTGCTGCTGGACTGCCTGGGGGTGGAGGAATACACCCCGGAGCAGATCACGGAGACGCTGCCGGCGGCGGACCCGGTGCTGGAGCAGCTGCTGGACTACGCGGTTTCCCAAAAAATCATCGAGGACACGGTGAACGAGCGGGATCTCTTCGATACCCGCCTCATGAACTGCGTGATGCCCCGGCCCTCAGAGGTGGTGCGGCGCTTTCGGGCGGATTATGAAAAATCCCCGGAGCTGGCCACCCGGAACTACTATCAGCTGAGCATCGCCTCCAATTATATCCGCAAATCCCGGGTGGCGAAGAACATCGCCTGGAAGACCCCGACGGAATTCGGCGACCTGGATGTCACCATCAACCTTTCCAAACCGGAAAAGGACCCGCGGGACATCGCGAAAGCCAAGCTGGCCAAGGCGTCCAGCTATCCCAAATGCCTGCTCTGCCGGGAAAATGAAGGCTATGCCGGCCGCAGCAACCATCCGGCCCGCCAGACCCACCGGCTCATACAGCTGGAACTGGATGGCCAGTCCTGGTTCCTGCAGTACTCGCCCTATACCTATTACAACGAGCACTGCATCGTACTGAACAGCCGGCATATCCCCATGAAGATCTCCCGGCAGACCTTCCAGAACATGGCGGACTTCCTGGATATCTTCCCCCACTATTTCGCGGGCTCCAATGCGGACCTGCCCATCGTTGGGGGGTCCATCCTGTCCCATGACCACTATCAGGGCGGCCGCTATACCTTTGCCATGGAGCGGGCTGCGGTGGAAAAGGAATACTCCTTCCCCGGCTTTTCTGCCGTGCGGGCGGGCCGGGTGAAATGGCCCATGTCCGTGCTGCGGCTCACCTCCGGGGACCGGACCCAGCTCATTGCGCTGGCGGATCAGATCCTGCAGTGCTGGCGGGGCTACAGCGATGCCGGTGTGGAAATCCTGGCCGAGACGGAGGGGGAGCCCCATAATACCATTACCCCCATTGCCCGCCGTCGGAAGGGTGACTATGAATTCGACCTGGTGCTGCGCAACAACCGCACCACGGCGGAGCATCCCCTGGGGCTTTTCCATCCCCATGCGGAGGTCCATCATATCAAAAAGGAAAACATCGGCCTCATCGAAGTGCTGGGCCTGGCAATTTTACCTGCCCGGCTCAAGCAGGAGATTGCGGCAGTGGGTGTCGAATTAGTAAAGGGTACAGAGGATATTTCCTCTATGCCGGAAATCGCCAAGCATGCGGACTGGTACCGCATGCTGCGGGCAAAATATCAGAATGTGACAGAAGCTGCTGTGCTGCCGCTGCTCCAGCAGGAGGTGGGCCAGGTATTTCGCCAGGTCCTGCTGCACGCCGGCGTGTTCAAACGGGACGCGCAGGGAATGCGGGCCTTTGATGCCTTTGCGGCAGCGGCTTCCAAGAGATGAAGGATGAGTGGATAGATGAAGGCAACAATTGTTGATGTAGCGAAAAAAGCCGGGGTATCGGTAGCCACGGTGTCCCGGGTGGTCAATGGGAACTATCCGGTCCGGGAAACCACCCGTCAGCGGGTGCATGCGGCTATCGACGAGCTGCAGTACGTCCCGAACCTCCAGGCCAGGGAGCTGAACATGCAGCGCTCCACCACCATCGGCGTGGTGGTGCCGGGGCTTTACAATATGTTTTTTGCTGAGGTCATCGACGGCATTGAGGACAATCTGCGGCGGGGGGCCTATTCCCTGCTGCTCTGCTGTGCCCAGAACGACCCGCGCCGCGAGGAGCAGTGCATCAACAACCTCATGAGCCGCAATGTATCCGGCATCATCGTAATCAGTCCGAATACGGAAAATATGGATCAGAAATTCTACAACCGGGCGGCCCGGCGCCAATCCATCGTATTCATCAACTGCAGTACCCAGATCGCCAATGCTTCCTACGTCTCCAACGATGAGAGCTCCGGTGCCCGGACCGCGCTGCGGTACCTGCGGGGTCTTGGCCATGAGCGGATCCTCTTTGTGCGAGGGGAAAAGAGCGATTCCTATCGCCTGAAGGAAGTGGTCTATCGGGAAATGATGGCGGAAGCCGGCCTGCTGGACGCAAGCTATATCGTGAACATCGGCGAGGGCAACAGCCTGCATACGGTGGATACCACCATGAACCGGCTGCTGGCCGTGCTGCCCCAGCGGGACGCCACCGCGGTGTTCTGCTGCAACGACCTCATGGGAGTGGGCGCACTGAACGCCTGCAAGCGCCTGGGCATCCGGGTGCCCCAGAACATGGCCATCATGGGCTACGATAACACCTCCCTGAGCCGCTTTGTGGAGCCGAAGCTCACCACCATGGACCAGAATATGTTCATGCTGGGCAGCAATGCGGCGGAGCTGCTCATCGAAAAAATAGAGACAGGCCGCAGCAAAAAGGTGGTACTGGAAAACGTCCTGGTGCCCCGGGAGACCACGGGCCCTCGGCGGAGATGAAAAAGCTGTCATTTTGGCAGCTCTTTTTTTGCTTTAAACGAAAAATGCGTAAAATATATATAATATTAAGGGAAAAATAAAGAAATACAAAGAAAACGGGTTTACAAAAGTGAAAAAATCACCTATAGTATATTTATGCTAAGGGGGCGGAGAATATGTTGATACGATTCAATGTGAAGAACTTTCTGTCGTTTTCAGCCCGGGAGGATGGAAAATCGGAAGAGTTTTCTATGTTGGCAGGAAAAATGCGGAGTAAAGAAGCACATATTCTTGCGACGGATAAGATAAAATTGTTGAAATTTTCCGCTATCTACGGGGCGAATGCAGCCGGAAAATCTAATTTGGTAAAAGCCATGTCCTTTATGCAACAAGCGGTGGTCCGAAGATTATCGGAACGTTTTGCGGATAAATATTGTAAGAATGATGCTGCCAATAAGGATAAACCAAGTTATTTCGAGATGGAAATCATGCTGGGAGAACACTATTATGCCTATGGTTTTGAAGTGATCTTATCGCGGCTTCAATTTGTATCCGAGTGGCTTTTTTTGTTGGATGTGGATCAGGACGAGCTTATTTTTGAGAGAAATATCACTGCTGGAACTTATGAGTTGGGAGAGTGTTTCAAAAAGAATGCAAAACTTCATGAAAAATTAGATATTTATGCAGGCGATATTCGGGATGATGGCAGTACATTGTTTTTGCGCGTAATGAATCAAAACAAAAAGAACTTTTATCAGGAAAATGGCGATGCCCAAGTTCTACGACAAATATATTCATGGATAAAAGCGGGCTTGGACATTACATATCCAGATCAGCCCGTATCGGATTATTCATATTTGACAGCCAGTAACGATGTGGGGGAACTCTGTCGGGTGATTTCGGCTTTTGGTACGGGAATTACAGATTTTAAGATTTTAGATGTTCCGATTGAACGTGTTGTCAGCAAATTACCACTTCCGCTTCGGGAGAAAATAGAATCAACGATAGAAGAAGGCTGCCGGCAGGTAAAAAGAGAAGATGAAATTGCCAGTATTGATATGGTTATGCGGAGCAATAAAGACTTTTTCATCATTAAGATTGGCGAAGACGAAATTAGTTGTCAAACTATAAAATTCTGTCATGAAAACGAGGGGATGCTATTCTCTTTAGCTGAAGAGTCAGATGGAACTGTAAGGTTACTCGATTTATTAGAGATCCTATTAGCAGGTGAAGGACGTACGTATGTATTGGACGAACTGGACAGGTGCCTCCATCCGAGCCTTACTTATACATTTGTTGAAACTTTTTTGAAATTGGCAGAGAAAAAGAATATACAATTGATTGTAACTACACATGAATCTCGGCTGCTGGATTTCAATTTATTGCGTCGTGATGAAGTGTGGTTTGTCAACAAACGCGCAGATGGTGCCAGTAATCTTTATTCATTGGAAGAATATAATGAACGTTTTGACAAGAAAATCGACCGGGCCTATTTGGAGGGCCGCTATGGCGGGGTACCGATATTCAATGCAGTATTTCCTTTCAAGGAGGAATAGCCAGTGCGTGAAAAGCGGCAGTTTAATAAGCGTACGGCAGTTTTGGAATCAGATGCGGTACGAAAAAAATATTTTTTGGTTTATGAGGGAACGGATACAGAAGCTATTTACTTTAGTGAACTAGGACGTTTACAGGAGAGTTTCGGAATCAGTCCTTTGATTGAATTGGTGCCGCTATTACGATCTTATAGTGAACGTGGATGGACAAATCCACAAAAACTGCTTCAATGTGTGTTAGATAACATAGATGAAAGCCAAAGTGGATGTATCTCATATAAAACACTGCTGGATAGTATTGTTGGCTATTTGGAAGATTGTGGAGTAATTGCTGTCAGCGGAGTTCAGTCAGGTATTGTTTGGAGCTTGTTGGTTGAATGTTGTGAAGAAAAATTGAGTGGATCGCTTTATTTGGATGTCCAAAATCCGGAAGAGGACTGTGTGGCTTTGCTCGATTATTTGAATGACAGAATGTCATTTCAAAACTTAGTGAAAGACATAGGTCCCATTCTTGAACAAACAGGGATTACGTATGATGCAGCAATAGATAGAATTTGTTTGATTGTGGATCGGGACAGCCACAGCTTTTTTGCAAAACCCGACAATCCTCAGTATCGAAGTGTTTATGATGATTGCAAGAAATACGGCGTTGGTTTTTATGTATCAAATCCGTGTTTCGAATTTTGGTTGCTTCTTCATTTTGATAAGGTACTATCTTTGGATCGTGAGCTCTTGGCGGAAAATGAAAAGGTTCATGGAGAAAAACGTTATGCAGAGGCGGAATTGTGCAAATTATTGCCAGGATATAAAAAATCGCATTATAATGTTTCATCCATAATAGTAAATTTGGAGCGGGCTTTGAAAAACGAGAAGGCTTTCTGCGAAACAATTGAGGAACTGGTTTGTAATGTAGGGAGTAATGTTGGTCTGCTCATTCAGGAAATGCGGTTGATAGGATACAAAAAGTGAAACGTAGTCAGTGTATTAGCTGTTGTACTGGAGGGTGCAGCAGCTTTTTTTTATGAAATTTTGCGCTGGTCATTCGTGCGGAAAATGATTTTTTTGATACTAAGTTTTTATCGAACCATAAATTTCACTATTACACCACTGTTGGCAGGTAGTAATTATTCTATATTACTTGAGTGTAAAAATTATTGTTTGCAGGAACTTCCAATATATTTGCAGAAATATGTCGACATGAGTAAAACTGCCATAAAAATCAGAAAAAACCGCGAGTATAAATCCTTTTTATGACAAGATGAATATTAATTAAATTTATGGATTTGCACTTTTCCATAAACGTAGATTTTTCCTGGCGACGGGTATATAATGGAAAGCAAACGTAGGAAATCCCTGGGGCCAGCAGGCTGTGAAGGCAGTGATGGCGGGGCCGCCGGGTGAAATAAGGAGGACTGAAAGTGGACAAACGGGAGAGTATGTGGGATGTATATCTCAAGAAAGGCATGAGCCGCCGCAGCTTCATCAAGGGCTGTGTGGCACTGACTTCCATCATGGGGCTGAGCACCGATATGCTGTCGAAGGTAGTGGAAGCGGCTGAGTCCAAACCGCTGCCGGTGGTTATCTGGCTCCATGGACATGAATGCACCGGCTGTGACGAGTCCTTCATCCGCAGCGGTGCACCGCTGGCATCGGATGTTGTGCTCAACAGCATTTCCCTGGAATACGATCATCTGCTGAGCGCAGCTTGCGGTGAGCCCTTCGAGGCCCATCTGGAGGAGACTATCCAGAAATACGCCGGCCAGTACATCCTGGCGGTGGAGGGAGCTGTGGCCACCAAGGACAACGGAATTTACTGCATGACGGGCGGCCGGCCTTTCATTCAGACGCTGCAGCACGCAGCCAAGAATGCGGCGGCCATCATCGCCTATGGCAGCTGTGCTGTATCCGGCGGCATCCAGGCCGCCGAGCCGAACCCCACCGGGTCCAGCGGCATCGCCCACTATACGGGAACCAAGACCGTGGTGAACGTACCGGGCTGTCCGCCGATTCCGGAGGTCATGACCGGTGTGATCATGCACCTGGCCCTCTTCGGCAACCTGCCGCCCCTGGACAACGAGGGACGTCCCAAACAGTTTTACGGCAACCGCGTACACGATACCTGCTATCGGCGCCCCTTCTTCGATGCGGGCATGTTCGCGGAGGATTATGATGATAAAGGGGCCAAGGCCGGCTGGTGCCTCTACAAGCTGGGCTGCCGCGGTCCGGAGACCTACAACGCCTGCGGCAACATGCGCTGGTACCAGGGCATGTCTTACCCCGTACAGTCCGGCGCGCCCTGCATCGGCTGCAGTGATGCCCATTTCTGGGATCACGCGCCCTTCTCGGCCCGGCTGCCGAAATACGGACCCTTCGGCGATGTGGACAAGATCGGCGTAGCCATCGCCGGCACCATGGCCGCGGGCATCGCTGCCCATGGCGCGGTGAGCATTGTACAGAAAAAGAAGCTGCGGGCGGAAAAAGACCGTATCCAGGCTGAAAAGCAAGGGAAGAAGGTGGAGAAATGAAACGTGTAGTGGTTGACCCTGTAACGCGAATCGAAGGTCATTTGCGCGTGGAAATAAAAGTGGATGAAGGAACCGGCAAGGTAGAGGATGCGCTCTCCAGCGGTACCGCCTGGCGCGGACTGGAGCTGGTTATGAACGACCGGGATCCCCGGGATGCCTGGGCCTATATCCAGCGCATCTGCGGTGTATGCACCACCGCGCATGCACTGGCTTCCCTGCGTTCCGTGGAGGATGCCCTGGGCATCACCATTCCGAAGAACGCCAACTACATCCGCAATATCATGGCCGCCTCCCAGACGGTGCAGGACCACGTGATCCATTTCTATCACCTGCATGCCCTGGACTGGGTGAGCCCGGTGGAAGCCCTGAAGGCTGATCCCATCGCCACGGCCAATCTGCAGAATACGGTGCTCAGCACCTACAAGCTGCCCTTTGCAGGCCCTGCGGGCATCAATACCGAGGCCTATCCCAAGGACTTTCCCCAGGCGACGCCTCAGTATTTCGCCACGGTCAAACAGAAGATCCAGGGTATCGTGGAAAGCGGCCAGCTGGGCATTTTTGCGGCCCAGTGGTGGGATCATCCCGACTATCAGCTGCTGGCCCCGGAGGTCCATCTGCTGGCGGTAGCCCATTATCTGGAGATGCTGGACAAGCAGCGTGAGCTGGTTACGCCCCATGTCATCTTCGGCGGCAAGAACCCTCATCCCCACTACGTGGTGGGCGGCATGCCCTGCTCCATCTCCATGGAGGACGGCAACGCACCTATCAATTCGGCACGGCTGGCCATTGTGGACCGGGCCATCAACACGGCGCGGACCCTGGTCAACAACTTCTACCTGCCGGATCTGCTGGCCATCGGCACAGCCTATGTGAAGGCCGGCTATGTGGACGGCGGCGGTCTGGCGAAGGAGCGGGTGCTGGGCTTTGGCGCCTATCCCATCGAGCCCTTTACGGGCACCACCAACGGCGGCTTCCATGAGGGACTGCTGGTGCGCTGCAACGGCGTGGTGGAAAACTTTGCCCAGGGCCTGGGCAAGGCGACCTTTTATGAATTCAAGCCCCAGGACATTGCGGATCCCGCTGTACTGGGTGAGAGCATACAGCATTCCTGGTATGAATACCCGGGCAAGGATGGGGAGAGCCTCCATCCTTGGAGCGGCGTGACCAAGGCGAAATTCACCGGTCCGAAGACGGGCACCCAGTCCAGCTGGAAGGAGCTGAACGAGGAGGGCAAGTACTCCTGGCTCAAGACTCCGACCTGGTGCGGCAAGATGGCCGAGGTCGGCCCGCTGGCCCGCTATATCATCATCTACACGAAGGCCAGGAAAAACGTGCTGGGCCAGCCCACCTGGGCGGAGCAGCTGATGCTGGATCAGATCGATGCGGTTTCCAAGGTGCTGAACCTGGCACCGGAGGTCTGGATGCCCACCATGGTGGGACGCACGGCGGTGCGCGGCCTGGAAGCCCAGCTGGCGGCAGAAATCAGCAAATTCTTCTTTGACAAGCTCATCACGAATATAAAATCCGGCGACACCAAGGTGGCCAATACGGAGAAATGGGAACCGGGCCGCTGGCCGAAGGAAGCCCATGGCGTAGGCCTCTATGAGGCTCCCCGCGGCGCCCTGAGCCACTGGATCGTCATCAAGGATGGCAAGATTGCCAACTACCAGGCCATCGTGCCCACCACCTGGAATGCCTGCCCGCGGGACGACAAGGCGGGCCACGGCGCTTATGAGATGGCGATGATGGATACCAAGGTCAAGGTGCCGGACAAGCCTCTGGAGATTTTGAAGGTCATCCGTTCCTTTGACCCCTGCATGGCCTGCGCAACCCATCTTTTCAATGCCAAGGGAGAAAAAATCAAGGTGGTCACCACGGACCCCTACACCGGGACCCGGGTCGACGACTAACCGGCAGAAAGGACGGAATGCGGTATGATGAAAAAACAGAAACGCCGTATATACTATGTCTTCAGTCCGTTTTTGCGGATTTTCCATTGGATGATGGTAGCCTCCCTGCTGGCACTCTTTATTACCGGCCTGTTGATTACAAAGCCGGTGGGAGTGTCCGCGGTGGAGCCCACCTTTACGCCGCTGTCCGTGGACTTCATTCGGGATGTCCATTTCATCGCAGCGTTCATCTTCACCTCATCCATTATGCTGCGTATTTACGGCTTTATGATCAACCCCGGCGACCGGCTCATGCCGCGCGTCTGGGAGGGAAGCTTCTATAAAGGCTTTTTCCAGGTGGCGCTGCACTACATGTTCCTGAAGCTGCAGCACCCGCCGTTTTTGCGGAACCCGATGGCCCGGCTTTCCTATGGCGGATTCTACGCCATGGCCTTCATCGAGATCGTCACGGGCTTTGCCATGTATGCCATGGACTTTTCCGGCATCTGGGGCTTCGTGTTCGGCAGCGTGAATGTGACCTCGGGCGGCGTGTTCATGGTACACCTGATCCATCATTATGTGGCCTGGTTCATCGTGCTGGTGGCCATCGGTCATGTGTACATGGTGGTGCGGGCCGATGTAATGGAAGGCGAAGGCGAGGCATCCAGCATGTTCTCGGGCATCAAGCTCTACAAGCATCGCCCGGTGGACGTCATGGAGCTGGAGCAGGAAGCCCATACCCAGGAATACTGGGATGCGCTAAAGAGACAGCAATGGGAGGATGGTAAGGATGTGTAAGGAATGCGGCTGCGGTTCTACCGGCGGCAATACCCGCCTGCAGTTCATCGCAAAAGGATATACAGAGGACAATGCCAAAGAGGTGGAAAAAGCCCTTTTGGGATTGCCGGGAGTGCTTTATGTGCACATCCATGCCCATGAAGGCGAGACTACGGTGGACTACAATCCGGCGAAGACAAAGCTCATGGACATCTTGAACATTTTCAATGCGCGCGGCCTGGAGGCAGCGCTCTGATAGGAAAAACCAAGGGACGCTTCTTTAGCCGCCAGGCGGCGTGCTGAAGAAGCGTCCTTTTTGCAGGGGAGGTATTTTATGCACGAAATGGCTATTGCGGAGGGCATCCTGGACATTGCCCTGGACTACGCGGCCCGGAACGATGCGAAGCGCATCGGCAAAATCAGCCTGCTGCTGGGGGAAATGTCCGGTGTGGAAACGGAGGCGCTGACCTTCTGCTTTTCCTCGCTGGTCCGGGGCACCATCGCCGAAAAGGCCGAGCTGGCCCTGCACCGGGTCCCGCTCACGGGCCGCTGCCGCAGCTGCGGAGCGGAAACCCACATCGAGCACTACAACTTTACCTGCCCCGCCTGCCATACCGGTCAGCTGGACATCATATCCGGCCGGGAAATGCAGGTAGAATATCTGGAGGTGGAATGAATGGAAGTACAGGTTATGCAGGACATACTGGGCAAGAACGACCGCATTGCGGCGGAAAACCAGGCCCTGTTTGCGGATAAGAAAATCTTTGCCCTGAATCTCATGGGCTCGCCGGGCTCCGGCAAGACGTCGCTGCTGGAAAAGACCATGGCCGCGCTGAAGGATGAGCTGAAGATGGCGGTCATCGAGGGAGACCTTTTTACCTCAAAGGATGCGGACCGCATCGCGAAATACGATGTGCCGGTGATCCAGATCAACACCAGCGGCGGCTGTCATCTGGACGCGCCCATGGTGCAGAAGGTGCTGCGGGAAATGGACCTGGAGGCGCTGGACCTGCTCATCATCGAGAATGTGGGCAATCTGGTCTGTCCCGCGGAATTCAACGTGGGCGAGGATGAAAAGGGCGTGGTGCTCAGCATCACCGAGGGCGACGACAAGCCCATGAAATACCCGCTGATCTTCAAGGAATCCGCTGTGACGGTGCTGAATAAGGTGGACATCCTGCCCTATACCAATTTTGATATGGCCTCGGCCCGGGAGGATATTCTGACCCTTCATCCGGCGGCCCGGGTCATCGAAACCTCCTGTACCACCGGCCAGGGTATGGAGGAATGGTTTGACTGGCTGCGGGACAAAGTAAAGGCCAAGAAGGGATGAGGGCCGTGGAGGATAAGGCACGGGAAAAGGGCAGCGCTGCGGCGAGGCCCGATGATATAACGGGGGCACAGCTGGACACTGCCCTGGAGGATCTGCTGGCTGTACCGGAAATCACCCTGCTGGGCATCGGCAACATCGTGCTCCGGGACGAGGGCTTCGGCGTGCGGGCCGCGGAGCTGCTGGAGGAGAAATACGAATTCCCCGCCAACGTCCAGATCCTGGACGGCGGCACCCTGGGCATGGAACTGCTGCGCTTCGTGACCGGCACGAAAAAGCTGCTGGTCATCGACTCCATCAACAGCAGCGAAGAACCGGGCACTCTGTTCCGCTTCGCCGATGAAGCGGTCATGGCCCATTTCCAGGACAAGCTCTCGGTGCACGAGGTAGGCATCCAGGACGTACTGGCTCTGCTCCAGGTCACCGGCAAGCCGATTCCCGAGGTGGTAGTCATCGGCGCCCAGCCCTACCAGGTCTCCGCCGGCGTCGCCCTGACCCCGGAAATGACCGCCCTGCTCCCCAAAATAGAGCAGCAGGCTCTGCAGGAACTGCGGCGCTGGCAGGTGGAGGTTAAAAGAAAATAATCGTTTTGTGATTTTGAAAAATCTGTAGTCCTTTGGAGGCAGCGTATGCAATTACCTTATGAGGCGAAAAATGCGGATTTTATGAAACAATTACGTAAGGAAATGACACAGGAGGAGCGTCATCTTTGGTATGATTTCTTGCGGGGGTATCCCGTTAAATTTTACCGGCAGCGGCGTATTGATCGATATATAGTGGATTTTTACTGCAATGCGGCGCGGCTGGTTGTCGAATTAGATGGCGGGCAGCATTACACAGAGGAATCGCAAACAGCAGATGATAGCCGTACAAAGGTATTGGAACGGTATCATCTGCATGTATTGAGGTTTTCTAATCTGGATATCCAGAAAAATTTTTACGGCGTATGCAGCGTAATCGACGGGTATGTAAAAAATCATACAAAACAAAAAACGGAACACCCCAGTCTATCGTCAGGGCCCCAGGAAAGTCCGCCATGAACGACCCCAAAGCCTTCCCTGCCAGGGAAAAAATATCGCCGTGAACGAACCTAAAGCCTCCCCTGCCAGGGGAAAATATTGCCATGAACGCCCCCAGAGCCTCCCCTGCCAGGGGAAAAATATCGCCGTGAACGAATCCAAAGCCTCCCTGCCAGGGGGAAATATCGCCGTGAACGAACCTAAAGCCTCCCCTGCCAGGGGAGGTGGCACGGCGGAGCCGTGACGGAGAGGTTGCGGGCTTACGCCAGGCCATGAAAATCCGGCTATAGCCGCAATCCCCCGCCAAACTGGAATCCAGGCATGTGGTGCAATGATTATCTATGAAGGCAATGGCGGAGCAATGGCAAGAGGAAATACCCTGAGCCAGCAACCCCTCAGGCGCTGCGCGCCAGCTCCCCTAGCAGGGGAGCCAAGGAAATCAGTTCCACCCGCAAGGGGACGGCGACTCACACGCAGCTAAAGCTGCGGTTCGCTGCTCCCCAGGGGAAAAATATCGCCGTGAACGAACCTAAAGCCTCCCCTGCCAGGGGAGGTGGCACGGCGAAGCCGTGACGGAGAGGTTGCTGGCTTACGCCAGGCCATGAAAATCCGGTTATAGCCGCAATTCCCCGCCAAACTGGAATCCAGGCATGTGGTGCAATGATTATCTATGAAGGCAATGGCGCAGCAATGGCAAGAGGAAATACCCTGAGCCAGCAACCCCTCAGGCGCTGCGCGCCAGCTCCCCTAGCAGGGGAGCCAAGGAAATCGGTTCCACCCGCAAGGGGATGGCGACTCACACGCAGCTAAAGCTGCGGTTCGCTGCTCACCTGGCAGGGGAGCCAAGGAAATTAACATACGAAATAAATTAAAGGGAGGTGACATCATGGAAGAGGTAAAAATACGCCGGGTGGCGGTGCGGGTGCGGGGGATTGTGCAGGGGGTCGGGTTCCGGCCCTTTATCTACCGGCTGGCCCGGCAGCATCATATTGCCGGCTGGGTGCTCAATGATACCCAGGGGGTGCGGATCGAGGCTGTCGGTACAGCCGCGGATACCGCAGCCTTTCTGGCCGGCATTCGCAGCGAAGCCCCTTCCATGGCGGTCATTGATGCGGTAGAGGTGCAGGAGCTTGCCGCCCCTGACAATTCGACTGTTTCCTCTGGTGAGGCACCATCGTCGCCTGTTTCATCCGCTCCCGGTTTCCGCATTCTGCCCAGTCCGGCGGGGGAGGAGCGGAATGCGCTGATATCTCCGGATATCGCCACCTGCCCGGATTGCCGCCGGGAGCTTTTGGACCCGGCGGACCGCCGCCACGGCTATGCCTTTACCAACTGCACCAANTGCGGNCCNCGNTANNCNATTANNCNGNNNATNCCNTANGACCGNNCCNNNACNNCCATGNGNNNNTTNNCCNTNTGCCCGNANTGCGCNGCNAGAGTANGNNNACCCGGCGGACNGGCGCTTCCATGCCCAGCCCAATGCCTGTGCCCGCTGCGGTCCGGCCTATGCGCTGGTGCAGCTGTCGGCTGCTGCCGCTGGTTCTGTCGCGGGGCAGGGCCGCACTGCAGCCTCTTTTGAAGCTCTACGATCTGCCGCGGTGCTGGCCCGCGATGGTCAGGCGCTGGAGCAGGCCCGGCGGCTCATTGCGGCGGGGAAAATCCTGGCAATCAAGGGCATCGGCGGCTACCATCTGGCCTGCGATGCCAGGAACGAGGCGGCAGTGGCTGCCCTGCGGGCCAGGAAGCATCGGGAGGACAAGCCCTTTGCGGTCATGGCCGGCAGCCTGGAGGCGGTGGAAGCCCTCTGCCGGGTATCTTCCGAGGAATCCCGCCTGCTGCAGGGACCTCAGGCACCTATCGTTCTGCTGCAGAAAAAGCCGGCGGCCAATATGATCCTGGCCGCTGCCGCCGCTCCGGGCAATCCCAGCCTGGGGGTGATGCTCCCCTATGCACCGGTGCACTATCTGCTGCTGCAGCCTGGGGATATCTGGATCATGACCAGTGCGAACCGCAGCGATGAGCCCATTGCCTACAAGGACGAGGATGCGATGGAACGTCTGCGGGCCATCGCGGATGCCTTTCTGATCCACAACCGGGAAATCGCCCATCGGGTGGACGATTCGGTGCTGCGCATTGCCGCTGGCGCGCCCCGGTTCCTGCGCCGCAGCCGGGGCTATGTGCCGGCACCCATCCGGCTGGCTGCGGCTGAGACGGAGGCTCCGGTGGTGTTGGCCTGCGGGGCGGAGCTGAAGAATACCTTTTGTGTAACCAAGGGGCCGCTGGCCTTCCTGAGTGAGCATATCGGCGACCTGGCCAACCAGGCCACGCTGGCCTCCTATGAGGACATCATAGTCCATTATGAAAAAATATTCACGCTGCAGCCCCGGCTTTTGGCCTGTGACCTCCATCCCGATTACCTTTCCACCGGCTATGCCCGGCAGCGGGCGGCCCGGGAGGGGCTGCCGCTGACCTATGTGCAGCATCATCATGCCCATATCGCCTCCGTGCTGGCAGAGCATGGGGAGACGGGACCGGTGCTGGGAGCGGCCTGGGACGGTACCGGCTACGGAGCGGATGGCTGCATCTGGGGCGGGGAATTCCTGCTGGCAGATCTGCAGGGCTTCCAGCGCCTGGCTCATTTTTCCTATCTTCCTCTGCCCGGCGGCGGGGTCGCTGCCCGGGAGCCCTGGCGGCAGGCCCTCTGGGTCATGCATCTCCTTTACGGCGAGAGCCTGGAAGAAAAGCAGCCGGCCTTCTGCAGGGCGCTGCCCAAGGGCTGGAAGCTGCTGCTCCAGGCGGTGGAGGCCGGTCTGAATTCGCCGCTGACCTCCAGCGCGGGGCGCCTTTTCGATACGGCAGCAGCTCTGCTGGGCCTGCGCGGCGTCAACAACTACGAAGGGCAGGCGGCGGTGGAGCTGGAGCTCTGTGCCCGGGGATATGATGGTCCGGGGCAGGCGCTGCCCTATGAACTTGAGGAAAAAGATGATAGTATAGAGATAAATGTGCTGCCGGCACTGCAGGTGCTGGCAGAGCATCACGGTGCGGCCCGGGAGGAAGCGGCCCGGCTGGCCATGGACTTCCATGAGACCATGGCGGATATCATCGCCGCAGTGCTGGCCCGGCTGCGGCAGCGTACCCGCATCACAAAGGCGGCCCTTTCCGGCGGCGTGTTCCAGAACCGGACGCTGCTGGAAAAGACAGCGGCCCGGCTGGCGCCGGAGTTCACCCTGCTGCTGCCCGAGCAGGTGCCCGCCAACGATGGCGGCATCGCCCTGGGACAGGCCGCCGTGGCCCTGGCCCGGCAGGCACAGGGACTGATGGAATAGGAGGACTGAAAATGCTTATAGATTTTCCCAATATGCCAGAAAAGACCTTGAAGAATTTTTACGGTGGGGAAAAGGAGGTCCAGGCCCGGATGTATGCGGATGATAAGAACCGCATCCTCTGCGGCCGCCTGGCTCCCGGTGCCTCCATCGGCATGCACGCCCATGAGACCAGTAGCGAGATCGTTTACGTAGTGAGCGGCCACGGCCGGGTCATCTACGACGGCAAGCCCTTCCCCATCGGCCCCGGCCAATGCCACTACTGCCCCAAAGGCCATTCCCACAGCACCATCAACGACGGAGATGAAGACCTGATCTGCATCACCGTTGTGCCGGAGCAATAAGCGGTTCGGTTCGTGACACAACTGAGGCCAGCAACCCCTCAGGCGCTTCGCGCCAGCTCCCCTAGCAGGCAATGTCAAAAACCTAAGCTGTAAAAATTATCCAAATAATTGTCAACGATTTCCTTTTTTGTTCATAGGATGCTTTTCACTTGCNTACTTTTTTTGCCGCGGACTACCGCTCCTGTCAGGGCGTATGGGAACAACACTCTTTTCAATGAGTCGTAGAATTTTCCTAAACAAATAGACTTTCTTTAATGGATTTGCCATGAGTGCTTCTATCAGCATTGGTCTCAATTCACTGATGGCTGTGTTGGTATTTGTTTTGTACTCATATTTCAACCCTTTCTTTTCATTCTTTTTCCGTATTTCCTCATCCGCATAATTTTGTGCAAGCCGGACCATATTTGACAGAAAAATAGTTGCATAAAAATCTTGCTCAATGAGATCTTTATCTGCACTGCTAAAGTTATCGATNTCCAATAAATTTTTCAGTACATTGTATCGACTCTCAATCCGCCAGCGCTTACGATAGATGGACTTGAATTCTTCTGCTGTAATTTCTTTATCCAAAATATTAGTAAAAAGCCGTTCTGTTTTTCCGTTCCCTAAGTCTATGTTTAAGACGCGGAGTTCAATTTTTTCTTTATGACTGTCCTGGACGGTAACAATTTGATCCGGTAAATCTGCTTGATTTATCGATGCGGTAAAGTGCTTACTTACACGGAAGATATATGGCGTATGTTTTAATTCATGTAAAAGTCTTTTACAAGGAAATCCCCGATCGAAAATATACAGATTTTCAATACCAGTTTCTTCACTTTTCCTTTCTAATTGTTGAATGAGCTGGCTCGCCTCATCCCGTTCATTGGTTACATAAGGCGCAATGGATGCCTCCAGGATAATATGATTTTCCACATCATACAAAGCGCANACCTGTGCCTTTGCTATCTCCACACTGCGGGTGGAAAGTGTTCCAAAATCTTTCCTTGCAGCCTGCGGAATCTCAAAGATGGAACCGTCCACAGCAACAAGACGGCATCCTAGAACTTTTTTAAAGTCCGCCGCATAGATTTGCGACAGAGAATGTTCTATGAGTTCATGGAATGCCGTAAGTTTTATTTTCTTGCGTGCCTTAAAAAGTGCTGCTGCCGTTGCACTTTTGCTATGAGGTACAAATTTTTTGGTAAACTGGTTGATTTCCACTTGCATCGCCGCCTTTGGCAAACTTAGGACTATCCCCATAACAACAGGAAAAGTCAATCGACAAGTCTTACGTGCAAAGAAAGATGGAGACTTTCTATGGGCACATAAAAAAGAAAAGTCATGTAAACAATACTTAGTTTCAGCCACAATAGAATTAAGCATCTGCGACATAATCCACACCTCGAATTGAAGTAATTGAAAGAACACCTACTTCAATTTTTGGAAATTTATGGATTTGTCAAGTGCTTTTTGATATTTTTGGTAATTATTGGATGCTTAGGTTTTTGACATTGCCCTAGCAGGGGAGCCAAAGGCTAAAAGCCTCTCCTGGCAGGGGAGCCAAAGAAGCTGCTGCGAATCAAGCCTCCCATGCCAGGGGAGGTGGCACGGCGGAGCCGTGACGGAGGGGTTAACGGCCTTTGCCTGGCTGCGATTCCTGGTTTTTCCAGGGCTCGAAGCTCAGCTAAGCGAGGCAACCCCTCAGGCGCTGCGCGCCAGCTCCCCTAGCAGGGGAGCCAAAGGCTAAAAGCCTATCCTAGCGGGGGAGCCAAAGGCTAAAAGCCTCTCCTGGCAGGGGAGCCGACGAAACTGCTGCGAATCAAGCCTCCACTGCTAGGGGAGGTGGCACGGCGGAGCCGTGACGGAGGGTTAACGGCCTTTGCCTGGCTGTGATTCCTGGTTTTTCCAGGGCTCGAAGCTCCACCAATAGCAGCAACCCCTCAGGCGCTTTGCGCCAGCTCCCCTGGCAGGGGAGCCAAAGGCTAAAGGCCTATCCTAGCAGGGGAGCCAAAGGCTAAAAGCCTCTCCTGGGAGGGGAGCCAAAGAAGCTGCTGCGAATCAAGCCTCCCATGCTAGGGGAGGTGGCACGGCGGAGCCGTGACGGAGGGGTTAACGGCCTTTGAGATGTTAAAATCCCTGGCAGTCAGGAAATGAACGCCAGGGAAAAGTGAATGAATAATATGAGGTGATCAATATGTGTCTTGCAATTCCGGCGCAGGTGGTATCTATTGAGGACCAGCTGGCGGTAGTGGAAATACAGGGAGTTCGGCGGCAGGCCAGTCTGATGCTGCTGCCGGAGGCAAAGGTTGGTGACTTCGTGCTGGTGCATGCGGGATTTGCCATGCAGGTGGTGGATCAGCAGGAGGCGGAGACGACCAATGCGCTGCTGGATGAAATGCATGGTGCGGCCCGTCGGGTAGAGTAATACAGGAGGTTTGGCGATGGATAAGAAGGAACAGGAGCTGGCCCATTGGCTGGTGGCGGAAATAACGCGGCTCAACAGGAAAAAGGTGCGGTTCATGGAGGTCTGCGGCACCCACACGGTGTCCATCTTCCGGGCGGGCATCCGCCAGCTGCTGCCGGAAAATGTGGAGCTGGTGAGCGGTCCGGGCTGCCCGGTCTGCGTGACGCCGGACGACTACATGGACAAGGCCATTGCCTATGCCCGGCGGGAGGACGTGATTATTGCCACCTTCGGTGATATGCTGAAGGTGCCCGGCAGCCGCTCCAGCCTCAATGAGGCCCGGGCGGAGGGGGCGGATATCCGGGTGGTCTATTCTCCCCTGGACAGCCTGCCCATCGCGGCGGAAAATCCCGGCAAAAAGGTCATTTTCCTGGCCGTGGGCTTTGAGACTACCGCGCCTACTGCGGCAGCCACTGTGCTGGCCGCGGAAAAGCAGGGCCTCAGAAATTTCTACGTGCTGTCGGCCCACAAGCTGGTGCCCCCGGCGCTGCGCATGCTGCTGGCCGACCCCCAGGTGCAGGTGGACGGCTTCATCCTGCCGGGCCATGTCTGTGTGGTCACGGGAACGGAGGCCTTTGCCTTCCTGCCCCGGGAATACCAGATGCCCGGTGTGGTCACCGGCTTCGAGCCGCTGGATATCCTGCGGTCCCTTTACCGGCTCTCCTGCCAGTGCGCGGCAGGAACCCCGAAAATCGAGAACGAATACGGCCGGGTGGTGCGTCCGGAGGGCAATCCGGCAGCCTGGAAGATACTGAGCCAGGTCTATGAGACAGCGGACGCCCGCTGGCGGGGCATCGGTCCCATAGAAAAGTCCGGCCTGGCCCTGCGGGAAGAATACCGCCGGTTCGATATCGAAGCGGTGCTGCCGCTGGAGCTTACCGCACCGCCGAAAAAGACGGCCTGCCGCTGCGGCGAGGTGCTGCGGGGCATCATCCAGCCCACGGCCTGTCCGCTCTTTGGCAAGGCCTGCGTGCCGGAGCATGCAGTGGGGCCCTGCATGGTGTCCGTGGAGGGCGTCTGTGCGGCCTGGCATAAATATGGCAGTGGGAGGTTTACCTATGGAAAATGAAGTGATCACCATGGCCCATGGCGCAGGCGGCAGCCTCAGCCATGAGCTGGTGGAAAAATACATCCTGCCGGAATTCGGCAATCCCTTGCTCAACGAGCTCCACGACGGAGCCACGGTGGAGCTGTCCGGACGGACGGCGTTTACCACGGACTCCTATGTGGTGAAGCCGCTGTTTTTTCCCGGGGGCAATATCGGCAAGCTGGCAGTCTGCGGCACGGTCAACGACCTGTCCATGACGGGGGCGGTGCCCCGGTATCTGTCCATGGGACTTATCCTGGAGGAGGGCTTTCCTATCCCGGAGCTGCAGAAAATCCTCCATACCATGAAGCTGGCGGCCCAGGAGGCCGGCGTGTACATCGTGACCGGAGACACCAAGGTGGTGGGCCGGGGGGCGGCAGATGGCATTTTCATCAATACGGCGGGCATCGGCGACATCCTGCCCGGGGTGGACATCTCTCCCCGCCATGTGGTGCCGGGAATGGATGTGATCCTCAGCGGCTTCATCGGGGATCATTCCGCCACGGTGATGGCGGCTCGTCATGGACTGGAGCTGCCGGAGAGCATCCAGAGCGACTGCGCTCCCCTTTGCGGCCTGACCCGGGCCATGCTGACGGCGGCACCCCGGATCGCGGTGCTGCGGGATCCCACCCGGGGCGGCATAGCGGCCTCATTGAATGAGATAGCCCAGCAGTCAGGAACCGGCATACTGCTGGAGGAGGACGCGCTGCCCATTCGCCCGGAGGTCCAGGGGGTCTGTGATATCCTGGGCTTCGATCCTCTCTATCTGGCCAACGAGGGCAAGCTGCTGGCCTTCACCCGGCCGGAGGATACGGAAAAGGTGCTGGCGGCCATGCATGGGCAGGTCTACGGTACCGAGGCCCGCTGCATCGGCCATGTGACCGCTGAGGCCGTGGGCCAGGTAGGCCTGCGCACCGCCCTGGGCGGCATCCGCATCGTGGACATGCCCATGGGCACCCTGGTGCCCCGGATCTGCTGACACTGGCAGGGCCTGGAACAGGCGTATGCGGGACAAAGGGCGGAAAGGCCCTTTTTATCTATGACTTGACACAGCGGGTAAAAATTTTTTATAATGAGGGACAAGATGTCCCTTGCCTTTTCAGGTGTCGGGCGTGAGAGAAATAATGATTCGCAGAGGGGCTCCAGCTACGGCCCCTTTTGTTTTTGAGAAAAGAGACGAAGTCCATTGCTGCATAAACCCTATCGAATATTGATCGCCACCCTTTGCCTGCTGGTGCTGCTGAGCTCGGTGTGCCTGGCGGAGCGGCCGCGGAGCTTTGTGGATGCGGTGGATCATACAGGCTACTACATCTACACCGACACCATTGCCTGGAACAGCGACCACGAGGTGACTGCCGATGTGGCTATGATCAAGGCCAATACCAACCGGATGTTTGTCTATCGCACGAAATTCGACACTGCTGCTGCGACCTGTCAGTTCCTGACCTCAGCGGTCTATCGCTACGATACGAAAAAACTGCTGATGCAGTCCAATGAACCGCTGACAGTCCGGCCCTACACGCCGACCTCGCCATTGAAGACGGTGGTGGATTACCTGCTGAACCTCAAGAACAGCAGCACGAAGATTCCGGGTGCATAAGGCCATATACTGTTACGACCGAATAAAACAAGGAATACACATAAAAAACCTTATGATTTTCTTGATTTTAGTGAAAAATGCCTGCCTGCTGTTTACAAATTAAAGCAAAACGAATATACTTACTTCCATAGGCAGTTTATGCGAACAACAGTCCACTCTATACGGACTGCACCTGCGCTTTGGATAATGACGTCCCGCGTATCTTGATGATAGCGGGTTTTTCTTTATCCTGAAGGACTGCTGAAGGAGGAATTATATATGGATATCTCAAAGCTTTTAGCTGACGTAAACAATTTTGTCTGGGGGCCCATCATGCTGGCCTTCCTGGTGGGAACCGGCGTATTCCTGACCATCCGGCTGAAGTTCCTGCCCTGGCGGAACCTGGTCTATGCCATCCGCATGATCTTCCGCAAAAAGGACAAGCACACCGGGGACATTTCCCCGTTCCAGTCCCTGATGACGGCCCTGGCGGCTACCATCGGCACCGGCAATATCGTGGGTGTGGCCACTGCCATGGTACTGGGCGGTCCCGGCGCATTGGTCTGGATGTGGATCAGCGCAGCCTTCGGCCTCTCCACCAAATACGGCGAGTCTGTACTGGCGGTCAAATACCGGGAAACCAACAGCGTTGGTGAAATGGCCGGCGGCCCTATGTACGCCATGAAGAACGGCATCAAGAACAAATACATCGGCCATGGACTGGCTGGCCTTTTCGCCACCTTTGTGGTGCTTTCATCCTTTGGCATCGGCAACATGACCCAGGCCAATTCCATTTCCGCCGCGCTGTTTTCCAGCTACGGCGTACCCACCTGGCTGGTGGGCGGCATCATCACCCTGCTGTCCCTGGCCATCCTGCTCCGGGGCATCAAGAGCATCGGCCGGGTATCCAGCCTGGTGGTGCCCTTCATGGCAGCCTTCTATTTCGTAGCAGCTATGGTTGTAATCATCGTGAACTTTTCCGCCGTTCCGGCGGGCATTGCGGAAATGTTCCGCATGGCCTTCTCCTTTGACTCCGTTGCCGGCGGCATAGGCGGCTCCATCGTAGCCTCCATGCTCACCTCTATGCGCTGGGGCGTTGCCCGCGGCGTGTTCTCCAACGAAGCCGGCCTGGGCTCGGCTCCTATCGCAGCCGCGGCGGCCCAGACAGACCATGCCTCCCGTCAGGGCTATGTGAACATGACCGGTACCTTCTTTGATACCATGATCGTCTGCATGCTCACCGGCCTGGTCATCGCCTCCTCAGGGGTATTGGGCATGGTGGACCCGGATACGGGCAAGCTCTTCTCCGGCGCCCAGCTCACCATCCTGGCCTTCAGCACCGTATTCGGTGACTATGGCAAACTCATCGTCTCCGTGGCCCTGTCCCTGTTCGCCTTCTCCACCATCCTTGGCTGGGAGTATTACGGGGAAAAGGCCCTGGAGTACCTGATCAAGAAACGCAGCGTCATCATGAGCTATCGGGTGATCTTCAGCCTCATCACCTTCATCGGTGCCACCACCACGCTGGAGGTGGTATGGAACTTCTCCGATACCATGAACGGCCTTATGTCCATCCCGAACCTCATCTGCCTGGTATGGCTCAGCAACGATATTGCCAGAGAATGCTTTGAATACGAAAAAGCGGTGGTTCAGCCGGAAAAGAACGGCGAGGAAGTGGACTACCAGCCGGCGGATGAAACCTGATTTTGGATAAAGCTTGAGACAGTATCCTGTAAATAGAAAAGCTGCGGTCCTGGGATCGCAGCTTTTTTGCGGGCCTTTTCCGGAAAAAAGGGCAAAAAAATACCGGGCCGCAGCGGTCCGGTCAAAGCAAAAGAATAAAATAAGTGCTTTTGAGTATGCTGATTTCTCAGCTGGATTTATTATACTCCCTAGAATGAGAAAATGTCCATAGAAATATAAAATATTTTCAGGGAAATTTCAGGAAGCCTCCTGTTGGCGGGATGCATTGTAATTTATGGCCGCTAAAGCAGGATTTTTCTGCCTTTTGCCGAATAACATTCAACATGAGCGGCTGCAATGCAGTCACTCGGGGATAGAGAGGGTGTTTCAGAAGAAAGGCGGGAAATGCATGAAATTCAAAAAGACAGCGGCAGCCTTGCTGTGTGCCGCAGTGCTGGCGGTTGTTCCGGCCAATCAGGCGGCCCAGGCCTTCAGCCTGGGAAATATCGGCAGCCTGGGCGGTATTTTAAAAGCGGGCGGCATCGCCATCGTGGTGGATCAATATGCCGGCCAGCTCAATAGCTTTATCAACAGCCTTATGGCGAAGAACGGCGTAAGCTCTGAGTACGCAACCAAGGTGGTGCCGATCATCAGCACTGGTGACGGCAGCTATGCGGGTGCGGCCCAGGTAGTGGGACCGCAGGCATTGGTGGACAAGACCAAGGCTGTGCTGCAGGTGGAAGCGGAATTCGGCGGCAGCACCTTCCGGGTCAAGGGTTTGATACCGATTGATTCCAAGAACGTCACCGGCTTCAACCGGGTACAGGGCGTTGGCGTGTCCGCGCAGATCGATGTGAAAATTTAAAGGGGGTTTATCCAATGCATATAAAGAAATTACTGAGTCTGCTGCTCAGTGCCGTATTCCTGGTTTCAACCATGGGGACAGCGCTGGCTGCGGTGCCGGATACAGCTGAAGCAAAACTGGCCGCTGTGGAGAAGTCCATGTATGGCCAGGAACAGACCGGGGCACTCATGGACCGCATCAAGCATCTGGAAAAGGACTATGAAGGTGTCAATTCCAAGGATGGTATGATGGACCGTATCAATCATCTCTACAATGCGGTGTTTGATAACAGCGCCCAGCCCTCCCTGCTGACACAGATGAACGCCATTGAGTGGAGCATCACCCATCAGGTGAGCATGAACAGTGTACAGGACAGGGTGACCTCCATGGAGACCACCATCGAGGGCAAGCCCACCGAGGGCACCTACAAGGCCCGCATCGACAAGCTGGCTTCCTTTGCCTTTGGCACCAAAGTGATCCCGCTGACCCAGGTCACGGTACCGGTCAACACCCTGGCCAAGATCAGCCTGGTGTCGCCGGTGAACGCCAGGAACCTGAAGGTGGGGGACACCATCAAATATCAGGCGGCCGAGGACGTCATTGAAAACGGCATGCTGGTCTTTGCCAAGGGGGCGCCTGGCGAGGGCGTTGTCAAAAAGGTTACTCAGGCCCGTAATTTTGGCCGGGATGCTGAGGTGGAGATCAACTTCAAGAATCTGCGGGCCATCGATGGCACTGATATGGACATGGTGCTGGGTGAAGAGTCGAAAAAGGAAATGAAGAACATGGCCATGGCAGCAGGTGCCAGTATTGCCGGCATGGTCCTGCTGGGACCGGTGGGCATCATCACCGGCGTGTTTGTCAACGGCAAAAACATCGACCTGCCGGCAGGTACGGAGCTGTACATCCAGACAAAGGCGGATACCGTTGTCTATGCAATCCCGACTACAGCGGCAAAATAATCCAATCCATCAGTGAAGGGGAGCGGCGCTCCCCTTTTTTATTTGCTCTTCGCGGTGGAATGATGTACTATAAGAGGAAGAATCGTTTTTAGCAAATTAAGACAGGGGCAGCATATATATGGAAATCAATACGAAAATAAAAATCTGTTCAGGGGTACTTGCGGCGGCAGCTCTGCTGCCAAGCTATGCCTGTGCGGGAGCCTATTCATCATCCTCGGATACTGGCGTGGAAATACTGGACTATATTGAAAATAATCGTCGGGCGGAACGGGAAAACCGGCTGACTGAGGAGCAGAAGCAGCTGCTGAAGGATACGGCGGACATGAAGGCACATCTGTCCGAACCGCTGGATCCGGCCAAGAACATGCCGGTGGGCATTGAGGGGGATGACCTCACCTACAACCAGCGCACCGGAGCAGTCTACGCCAAAGGCAATGTGCGCATCACCTCCCTGGATCAGCGCCGGTTCACCACCCAGCAGGCTGACGGCAACCTGAAGACCAAGGACATCGATATCGAGGACAAGTCCCATATGCTGCAGATGACGCCAGGGCAGCAGCGCATTGCGCTGGACGGCTATAAGACAAAATACAATTACGGCCGCCAGACCGGACAGATGGAGGATGCCAGCGGCAAGGTGGACCATCAGTACATCACCGCCAAACGCATCGAGTTCTATCCGGATGAGGTCATTCTGTACGATGGCACCACCACGAAATGCTCCGCAAAGCATCCGGACTATCATATCAGCGCAAAGAAAATTGAAATCTATAAGTCGGCCAATCGCATGGTGCTTTACGATGTGAAATACTGGCTGGGCAAAGTGGTCCTCTATACAGAGAAGCGGTCCGAACAGGATCTTACTAAAAACAACAGTCAGAAATGGCCTAAGGCAGGCTATGACAATGATGACGGATTCTGGGTACAGCAGCGTTTCGACCATCCGGTGGCAAAGAATGTAAATGCCTATCTGGATATGCATTACATGACGAAGCATCAGTTCAAGAACGTGATGGGGCTGGAGTGGGCCAACGCAGGAAATTCATCCAGCTTATTATATGGTTATTTTGAAGACAGCAATAATAACTGGATCAAAAAAGAGCCGACACTGACCTATTCCTACGGGCATCGCCTGGGAAAACTTCCCTTGGGCTACAGTCTGAATTATGAAATCGGTCGCTGGTATCAGTCTGGGCGAACCAGTACCCATCGGTATTACAATGCGACCCTGGCACATGATCCCATTGTGTTTAACGGCTGGATGCTGTTCCTTTCCACCGGTTATTCCATTACACAAGAAAGCTATGATAAATCTCAGGTCAACGGCCTGTCCTATGATGCCACATTGCTGAAAAATTTCAACGATCGCTGGGCTGGCTTTGCCGGGTATCATTACACCTATAACAACTCAAAGAATTCCCTGTTCAATTACAATCTGGATGACTATTCCCGTAAATTTGAAACCGGCCTCAGCTATCGCATCGATGATAAAAACCGCATCGTAGCCGGCGTGAATTACGATATGGAGGGAAAAATCCTCAAGGATGTAGACTATTTCTGGTACCATGATGTCCACTGTGCAGAGCTCATCTTCCGCTATCGTGCGAAGCGCCATCAGTGGCATGTAGGCTATCAGTTCATACCCTGGTAAAGGAGCGAGACTATGAAACAGGATTTGATCGATATTATCAGTGAGATCCAGGGAACGAAGATTCTGGTCCTGGGGGATATGGTAGCGGATATCTATCTCCACGGTACGATTTCCCGCATATCCCGGGAGGCACCGGTGCTGGTGCTGGAGCAGGCTGCGGAGAACATTGTGGCCGGCGGTGCCGCCAACGTGGTGAACAACGCGGCGACCCTGGGCGGACAGGTATTTGCGGCCGGGCTGCTGGGGCTGGACAGTGCAGCCCGGGGGCTGAAGACCGTACTGGAGGGAAATGGCGCTGATACGGCGGGGCTTTTCTGTGATGAAAAGCGGCCCACCATTTCCAAGACCCGCATCATTGCGGGCGGGCGGGCAACCGTGAGCCAGCAGATCGTGCGCATCGACAAGGAAAGCCATGATCCCATGACACCGGCCTTTGAGTCCAACCTCTGGCAATACATCAAGGGACTGCTGCCAAAGATCGGCGGTGTGGTGCTCAGTGACTATGGCTGCGGCACCATCACGGAAAAAATCAAGACGAAGCTTCTGGACTATTGCCAGAAAAAGGGAATTCCCACCATCGTGGATTCCCGCTATGATATCGGCCGCTTCGTAGGGGTGGACTACGTGAAGCAGAATGATGCGGAACTGGCTGCGGCAGTGGGCCGCAGCCTGCCGGATGAGGATGCGCTCTACGATGCGGCCCAGGAACTGCTGCAGCGGCTGGAAGCCCAGGGCGTACTCATCACCCGGGGCGAGAAGGGCATGGTGCTCTTTGAAAAGAACGGGGCCATCCACAACATTCCGGTATCGGATCGCAGTGAGGTCTATGATGTATCCGGCGCAGGGGATACCTGCGTAGCCGTGGTCATCCTGGCCCTGGCTGCCGGTGTGGAGCCGGTGCGGGCGGCGGAGCTTTCCAACATTGCCGCCGGCATCGCCGTGCGCAAGCTGGGAACGGCTACCGTCAGTGCCAGGGAGCTTCGGGATGCCCTGGGCCAGCACGCCTGATAAAGGAGAGAGATTCCATGCTCATTGCCAATGACAAAATAGCGGAATTCTGCGCCATCCTCCGGGCGGGCGGCAAGAAAATCGTCTTTACCAACGGCTGCTTCGATATCCTGCATGCCGGCCATGTGCGCTACCTGGCCAAGGCCCGTTCCTTTGGGGACTGCCTGGTGCTGGGACTCAACACGGATGCCTCTGTTCATCGTCTGAAGGGCCCTACGCGGCCCATCAACAGCGAACAGGATCGGGCCGAGGTGGTAGGGGCGCTGAAATCCGTGGACTATGTGGTATTCTTCGGCGAACAGACCGCGGAGACACTCATAGCCAAGGTAAAGCCCGACGTCTACGCCAAGGGCGGCGACTACACCCTGGACACCCTGCCCGAAGCCAAAATAGTCCAATCCTACGGCGGCCAGGTAGAATTCATCGACCTGGTACAGGGGAGATCTACTACAAATGTGATAGAGAAGATAAAAGCCGATAAGGGCTGATAAGGGATGATAGGGGCTGATAAGGGCTGATAGGGGCTGATAGGGGCTGATAGGGGCCGATGAAGGCTGGTAAAGGCTGATAAAATCCAATAATGGCTCGAAGCTTCACCAATAGCAGCAACCCCTCAGGCGCTTCGCGCCAGCTCCCCTAGCAGGGGAGCCAAAAATTGCTCCGCGCCGGCTCCACCCGCAAGGGGGTGGCGACTCACACGCAGCTAAAGCTGCGGTTCGCTGCTCACCAAGCAGGGGAGCCAAAGGCTAAAAGCCACCCCTGATAGGGGCGGCGAAAGACTAAGAAGCCTCCCTACTAGGGGCGCGGAATACTAAAAAGCCTCCACTGTTAGGGGAGGTGGCACGGCGGAGCCGTGACGGAGGGGTTAGCGGCCATTGCCTGGCTGCGATTNNNGGNNTTTTTCCGAGGGCTCGAAGCTCAGCNAATAGCAGCAACCCCTCAGGCGCTNCGCGCCAGCTCCCCTAGCAGGGGAGCCAAAAATTGCTCCGCGCCNGCTCCACCCNCAAGGGGATGGCGACTCACACGCAGCTAAAGCTGCGGTTCGCTGCTCACCAAGCAGGGGAGCCAAAGGCTAAAAGCCACCCCTGATAGGGGCGGCGAAAGACTAAGAAGCCTCCCTACTAGGGGCGCGGAATACTAAAAAGCCTCCACTGCTAGGGGAGGTGGCACGGCGGAGCCGTGACGGAGGGGTTAGCGGCCATTGCCTGGCTGCGATTCCCGGCTTTTTTCCGAGGGCTCGAAGCTCAGCCAATAGCAGCAACCCCTCAGGCGCTGCGCGCCAGCTCCCCTAGCAGGGGAGCCAAAAATTGCTCCGCGCCAGCTCCACCCACAAGGGGATGGCGACTCACACGCAGCTAAAGCTGCGGTTCGCTGCTCACCAAGCAGGGGAGCCAAAGGCTAAAAGCCACCCCTGATAGGGGCGGCGAAAGACTAAGAAGCCTCCCTACTAGGGGCGCGGAATACTAAAAAGCCTCCACTGCTAGGGGAGGTGGCACGGCNGAGCCGTGACGGAGGGGTTAGCGGCCNTTGCCTGGCTGCGATTCCCGGCTTTTTTCCGAGGGCTCGAAGCTCAGCTAATAGCAGCAACCCCTCAGGCGCTTCGCGCCAGCTCCCCTAGCAGGGGAGCCAAAAATTGCTCCGCGCCAGCTCCACCCGCAAGGGGATGGCGACTCACACGCAGCTAAAGCTGCGGTTCGCTGCTCACCAAGCAGGGGAGCCAAAGGCAAAAAGCCACCCCTAGCGGGGGTGCCAAAGGCAAAAAGCCACCCCTAGCAGGGGTGCCAAAGGCTAAAAGCCTCTCCTGGCAGGGGCGCCAAGGGATTATAAAGACCTCAGCAAACGAAAGGAGTTCCGCGATGAAAAACATACTGGTTGTCAAGCTCAGTGCCATTGGTGACGTGATCCATGCGCTGCCGGTGTCCTACGCGTTGAAGGAAGCCTGGCCGGATGCCCGGGTCACCTGGGTCGTGGAGCCTCCTGCCTATCCTTTGCTGGTGGACAATCCCTATATCGATGACATCATTCTTTTTGAAAAAAAGAAATTCAAATCCCTGGGCGGCTTTATGCAGAACATCGGACCCTTCAAGGCCCGGCTGCAGCAGACCCGCTATGATGCGGCCCTGGATCTGCAGGGCCTTTTCAAATCTGCGGCCATTGCCTGGCTCTCCGGTGCCCCGGTGCGTTTGGGCACCTGCAACATGCGGGAGTGCAGCGACAAAATCAGCCGGCCCGTCATCGGGCCCCATGCCCGGGGACATATCGTGGAACGCTATCTGGATGTGGCCCGGGAGCTTGGCTGTCCGGTGAACAAGGTAGTCTTTCCCGTGGAAATCTCTGACCGGGACGCGGACCTCTCCGCCCGCATCCTGCAGCAGGCCGGGGCGCGGGCAGAGAACCCCTATGTGGTGCTGGCGGTTGGCGCCAACTGGCCCAACAAGCGCTGGCCCGCGAAATACTTTGCCCAGCTCTCCGACTGGCTCTATGAGCAGAAAATCATCCCCGTCATTGTGGGCGGCGGCATGGTGGACAGTCAGCTCTCCGGCGAAATCGCCGCCGCGGCCGAAATCCCGCCGGTGAACCTGGTGGGCAAAACGACGCTGAAGCAGCTGGCCTGCATTATCCGCCAGGCCCGGCTGACCCTGGGGGGCGACACAGGTCCGGTACATCTTTCGGCGGGGCTTGGTACCCCCACCGTCATGGTCATGGGCCCTACGGATGCCAATCGCAACGGTCCTTATGGACAGCTGGCCAACGCCATCGAGGCGGACCGTCCCTGCAAATACTGCTGGAAGCGGGCCTGCCCCAAGGGTTTGGACTGCCTGTCCCGCATATCGGTGGACCAGGTGAAGGCAAAGATCCAGCAGGTGCTGGCAAAAGAATGAGAAAAAGGTGATACCAGTGGCAAAGCCGGAATCCATGAATAAAATACTCGTTATTGACCTGGCATTTATCGGTGATGTCATCCTGGCAACACCTGTACTGCGGGCTCTCCGGGGGACCTATCCCAAGGCCCGGATCACCATGCTCACCATACCGCTGACCGCAGAGGTGGCGGCGATGAACCCCTATGTGGACAACGTGCTGGTCTACGACAAGCGCGGCGAGCATAAGGGCTTTTTTGGCATGTTCAAAATCGCGAAGCTGCTGCGCCGCCACAGCTTCGATATGGCCATCTGCATGAACTTCGCAGTGCGGGGGGCCATAGTGGCCTGGCTGGCCCATATCCCGGAGCGGGTGGGCTATGACGCCCAGCAGGCCTCCCTGTTCCTCACCCGGGTAACCTCCCATGAGCGGGAAGGCATCAAGCATGAGGCGCTGAACCATCTGGAAGTGCTGCACTCCCTGCATCTGGATACCAGCGACACCTCCCTGGCCTTCCGCCTGCCGGAAGCCGCCAAAGCCTCCCTGGCCCAGAAGCGCCAGCAGCTGCGGCTGGCAGAGAAGGGCTATGTCCTCATCTGTCCCTTTGGCAGCTACGAGAAAAAGAACCTGACACTGGACACAGCGGCTCAGGTCACGGCCCATCTGGCGGCCCGTATGCCCGTCTACCTCATTGGCGGCAAAAAGGAGCAGGCAGGGCTTGCCCAGGTGGCCTTTGCGGCGGACATTCCCCCCAGCCATGTGCTGGCCGGCGACCTTACCCTGCAGGAGCTGGCGGTTTTCCTGCACGAGGCCGAGCTGCTGGTGACGGTGGATACAGGGCCGCTGCATATGGCCCAGGCCTCCGGCTGCCCGGTGCTGGCCATCTTCGGCCCCACGGACCCGGTGGTCTGGGGACCCCGGGGCAAAGGAAGCCGGGTCATCTACCATCACAAGGCCTGCTCCCCCTGCTGGGGCAAGGGGACCTGTAACCAGAACGCCTGTATCTCCGATATAACGGCAGTGGAAATCATGCAGGCAGCGGACGAGCTGCTGGCAAAGAAATAAAAAGGATGGACCTTCATGTATCAAAATATCCTGGTAATCAATCTCATGCATATCGGTGACCTCATGCTGGTCACGCCTGTGCTGCGGACACTGCGGGCCAACTACCCCCAGGCCCGCATCTCCCTGCTGGCGGACAAGAAGCTGGCGGATCTGGTGCAGTACAACAAGCACATCGACGAATGCCTGCTCATCGATAAAAAAGGGGAGGACGATCATTTCGGCAGCTTCCTGAGGTTCATCCTCCGGCTGCGGAAAAAGCACTATGACCTGGTGATCAACCTCCATCGCAACGAGCGGGCCTCCGCCCTGGCTGCCTTCAGCGGCGCGAAGCGGATCGTCGGCTACAGCAAGCCGGGCTTTTCCCTTTTCTTTGACAAGGTCATGCCCAACCTGAAGGCAGTGAAGCATCAGATCCATTCCCACTTCGATGTGCTGCGGGAGGCGGTGGGCATCACGAAGATCGATGACGGCGGCCTGGAAATGTGGCTGCCGGAGGAAGCGGAGCGCAGCGCGGAGCAGATCTGGCAGCAGAACTTCGCCCCGGAGGACCGGGTGGTGGCGCTGAACATCGGCGCCAGCTGGAAAACCAAGCGCTGGTGCGATGACTACTTTGCCGAGACGGCTGACCGGCTCATTGACAATGGCTATGCCGTTGCCTTTTTCGGCGGGCCCATGGACCTGGAGCTGGTGGAGACGACCATGGGCAAGATGCGCCATAAGGAAAGGGATCGGGTGAAGGTATTCACCGGACGGGTATCCCTGGCTGAGCTGGGAGCGCTGCTGAAAAAATGCGTGCTTTTCATCACCACGGATTCCGGCCCCATGCATGTGGGGGTGGCGCAGAACGTGCCCATCGTCACCATGTTCGGCTCCTCGCCGGTGCCGGGCTTCTATCCCTACGACGCCAAGGACATCCTCATCAAGACCCCGGAGAAATGCCATCCCTGCGGCATCCATGAATGCCCGCGCCAGGGGGAGGACAATATGGCCTGCATGAAGCATATCCCGGTGGATGTGGTGATGAAATACGCCCGGCAGCTGCTGGAAGAATATCAGGATCAGGTGGGAAATATCCCCCGGGTTTATGGACAATATGAATGCAAAGTGATAGAGTTGTAGATTGAGGTGGATACGGTGAAATTGATTCAGGTCGCACATGCGATGACCAAACATGACGGCGCGAGCAAATTCGTGCTGGAAATGGACAAGATCTTCAAACAATTAGGCTATGAGTCAGAAATCTACGCCCATAAAATCGATGAGCGCATCGAATACCCCATCAAGCCCATGAGTGCTTTTGACGGCGGGCCGGAGGACATCCTCATCTATCAGATGACCACGGGAACCTCCTTCAACAGATGGGTCTATAACTATCCCCATAAAATCGTACTGTACTACCATAATATAACCCCGGCCAAATATTTCTTCGGCAACGCCTGGGGCTCCTTTTTCAAATGTCTGGCCGGGCGCCGCGACCTGAAGAGAATCGTGAAGAATACCTTCTTTGCCTGGGGCGCCTCCGAATATTCCTGCGAGGAGCTTCGGGCACTGGGGCTGCAGCATGCCCGACCGCTGGCGGCCATCGTGGAGCCGGAACGCTATCTGAGCTGTGCCCCCCTGCCGCTGCTGGCCAAGCGCTATCAGGACGGCTGGTGCAACCTTCTGGTGGTGGGCCGCGGTGTGCCGCACAAAAAGCAGGACGAGGCCATCCGGGTGCTGAAATACTACCATGACCATATATCGGACAAAGTGCGGCTCATCATCGTGGGCAATATCAAGAAAAGCTTTGACAAAAAGCTCCATGCCCTCACCGCGGAGCTGAAGATGCAGCCGCATGTGGTATTTACCGGCATGGTATCCCACGAGGAGCTGTGCACCTATTACCGGCTGGCAGACGCTGTTCTGTGCCTCAGTGAGCACGAGGGCTTCTGCGTTCCGCTGGTGGAGGGCATGATCTTTGAGAAGCCTGTATTTGCCTATGCCTGTGCGGCGGTGCCGGAGACATTGGGCAAAGCCGGGGTACTGCTGGAGAACAAATCCCCCGCTGCGGTGGCGCAGGCCATCCGGCGGACACTGTCGGATGCCGCGGTTCTGCAGCAGCTGGCGGTGGAGCGGAAAAAACGGCTGGCGGAGCTGTCCTATGACCGGATCTATCATCAGGTGGAGGCTGATCTGAAGGAAATCATCACACTTTGGAGGGAGAATCGCTGATGGAAATCGATGCGAAAAAGCTTTGGAACTTTGTCCAGAATCAAACGGAGCAGAGCCGTATCCTTGTGGTGGGCGATGTGATGCTGGATAAATACTACTATGGAGAGGTCACCCGCATATCCCCGGAGGCACCGGTGCCCATCACCCATGTGACCAGCACCAAGGAGACCCTGGGCGGCGCGGCCAACGTGGCCCACAACCTGGCCCTGCTGGGCTGCCAGACCGGCGTTGCCGGCTTTGTGGGGGATGACTACCACTGTCAGAGCCTGCTGGATAAATTCACGGCCCGGGGCATTGACTACCGGGGCATCATCTACACCGACGCACCCACCACCACCAAGCTGCGGGTAGTGGGCGGCCATCAGCAGATGCTGCGGCTGGATTTCGAGGAGACAGCTCCGGTGGCGGAGCCTTATGCCTCCCGCTATCTGAACTACATAGAGCAGCGGATCAACGAGGGCCTGGATGCCCTTATCATCTCAGACTACGCCAAGGGCGCCTGCACCCAGGAGACCTGCTGCCGCATCATCGATGCCTGCCATGTGCACAACGTGCCGGTGGTCATCGACCCGAAGGGCAGCGCCTGGGAAAAATATATGGAAACCGACTACATCACGCCGAATCTCCGGGAGCTCAACGCCGTGCTGCCGGACCCCATCCGCAACAAGGATGAATCGGTGGAAAAGGCGGCCAGCTACGTCATGCGGAAATACCGCATCCGGAACGTGCTGGCGACCCGCAGCGAATGCGGCGTGAGCCTGATACAGCAGGAAGGGACAGAGCATATCCCCACCAAGTCCCAGGAGGTATTCGATGTCTCCGGCGCGGGAGATACGGTCATTGCCGTATTCACCCTGGGAATCGCCGGCGGCCTCAGCGGAGCCGAGGCGGCCTATCTGGCCAACCTGGCGGCCAGCGTGGTGGTAGCGAAGCTGGGAACCTATGCGGTGAGCAAGGCCGAGCTTCTGGAAGCATTAGAGAATCAGCAGAAAAAGGGGTTGGAAGCATGATTATAGTAACAGGCGGTGCCGGCTTCATCGGCAGCAATATCGTAAAGGAACTCAACCGGCAGGGCCGGACAGATATCCTGGTGGTGGATGACCTCAAGGACGGACAGAACTACAAGAACCTGCGGGGCCTGCAGTTCATCGACTACCAGCACAAGGACGATTTCCTCCAGAGCATTGAGGACGATGCCTTTGACGGCACCGATATCGACGGCATCTTCCACGAGGGCGCCTGCTCGGACACCATGGAATATGATGTGAACTACATGATGAAGGTCAACTATGAATATTCCAAATCCGTGCTGCATTTCTGCATGGAGCATCGGATTCCCTTCCTCTATGCCTCCTCTGCCTCCACCTATGGCAGCGGCAGAAATGGCTTCCGCGAGGGGGACGAATGCGAGGACGCACTGAATCCCTACGCCTTCTCCAAGCTGGCCTTTGACCGCTACGTACGCCAGGTGCTGCCGGAAGCCCACAGCCAGATTGTCGGACTGAAGTACTTCAACGTCTACGGTCCCCAGGAGCATCACAAGGGGAAAATGGCTTCCATTTTCTACCAGCTCTATAACCAGATCAGGGAAACGGATACGGCCCGCCTCTTCAAGGGCATTGACGGCTACGGTGACGGCGAGCAGCGCCGGGACTTCGTCTATGTCAAGGACGTGGTGAAGGTGAACCTCTGGTTCTGGGAAAACAACGGTCCCAGCGGCATCTACAACTGCGGCACCGGCCAGGCCCATACCTACAACGAAGTGGCCCAGGCCGTCATCGACGCACTGGGGACGGGAAAGATCGCCTATCGGGAATTCCCGGAGATCCTGCGGGGCAAATACCAGAACTTCACCGAGGCGGACAAGACCCATCTGGAGGCCGCCGGCTACGATCAGGGCTTCCATGATATGAGAGAGGCCGTAAAGGAATACTGCGGCTTCCTGGATGCGGGCGGCTATTTCGTCTATGGAAAATAAGCAGCATCGGCAGAAAGCGGTATTTTTCGACCGGGACGGAACGCTGAATGTGGATATCCATTATCTGCATCGGCCCCAGGACTTCATCTGGACCGAGGATGCCAGGGCGGCCATCAAATACTGCAATGACCGCGGCTACCTGGTCATCATCGTAACGAATCAGAGCGGTGTGGCCCGGGGCTATTACAGCGAGGCGGACGTGCGCTTCCTGTATGACTGGATGAATGAAGAATTGACCAAGGAGGGCGCCCATCTAGACGCCCTCTATTACTGTCCCCACCATCCGGAAGGGCGGGTGCCGGCCTATACCATGGCCTGCGACTGCCGCAAGCCCCATCCGAAAATGGTCAACGACGCCTGCGAGGACTATGCCGTAGACAAGGCCGCCTCCTTCTTTATCGGGGATACCGACGGCGATATGCAATGCGCCAGAAATGCCGGCGTCCGGGGCCTGCGCTACAAGGGCGGCAGCCTGCTGAAGCTGGTGGAGAATAACGTGAAGTAGAATGATATTTGGAGAAATGCAAATGCAAAGCTTTATTACCCTTGGAAAAACGATATACGATACCTCGAAATCCCGGGAAGCCCGGCGGATGGTGGTGTTTGTGGCCCGCTGTCTGCTGAACCGGGGCCGCATGGCGGAGCTGGACCGGTACTTTCACCAGACCCCGCTGCTGGCGGACATCGCGGAAATCTATCCCTTTGTCTACGAGCAGCCCACCCGGGCCTTTTTCTACAATAAATCCCGGTTTGATGAACGGGCCCGGCTGGTGGAAAACCACATGGGCTTTCTGGCCGGACATCTGCAGCCGGAGATCTTCCGGGACATCTACCGGGAAAAGGACATCGAGCTCTGGCAGCTGCAGGAGGCGGAGGAAGCCGGGGAAAAGCTCCATCTGACCCTCTACTTCGAGGCGGGCCAGCGCAAGGAGGGCATGCTTTCCGTCATGCTGCGCCTGGGCACGAAGCCGCTCTATCAGATCATCTTCTGGATCGACAAGGACAAGCAGGGGGAATGGTCCCTCTGGATCGGCGCCATGCAGGGGCCCAATATGGACAACGCCAGGGATATCATAAAGAAAATCACCAAGCAGTGCCATTCCTACCGCACGAAGAACCTCATTCTCTACGCGGCCCAGGCGGTGGCCCGCGCCCTGGAGCTTCGGCATATCTACGCCGTCACCAACTACGGCTATTACGCCAACAACCATGTGCGCATGGACCGCAAGCTCAAGACCTCCTTCAGCGACTTCTGGCAGGAGGCGGGGGGCCGCAGCACAGAGGACAGCCGCTTTGACGAGCTGCCGCTGGTGGAACCGCGCAAGACCATGGAGGAAGTACCCACCCGCAAGCGGGCGGTGTACCGGAAACGCTTTGTCCTGCTGGACGAAATCGATGAAACCATTGCCCGCCGCATGGCGGAGCTGATGAAGCATAAAGGATGAAAAACATGAGCCTGAATCTGACAGCCCTTATATTGGCGAAAAATGAAGAAAAGAATATTGCGGCCTGCATCAAAAGCGTGCTTTTCGCCGGCGAGGTGGTGGTCATCGATGACTTCAGCACCGACCGTACCGCTGAGATTGCCGTCAGCCTGGGGGCCCGGGTGGTACAGCATGCTATGGAGGGGAACTGGGGGCAGCAGCAGACCTTTGCCATCCAGCAGGCGAAATACGACTGGGTATACTTCATCGACGCGGATGAGCGCATGACCGCGGAGCTGGCCGCGGAGGTGAAGGCGGCGGTGGAAAAGGATGAGAAATACACCTACCGCAACGCCCGGCTGAACTACTTCTGGGGACAGCCCCTGCGCTACGGCGGCTGGTACCCGGACTACGGCATCCACCTGCTGCCCGCCAAGGGAAGCTACGTCACCGGCTTCGTGCATCCCCAGATCCATCATGACTACGAGGAGCGCAGGCTGCCCTTTGACGCCCATCTCATCCACTACCCCTACAAGGACTGGGAGCACTACATCAGCAAGCTGAACCGCTACACCACGCTGGCGGCGGAAAAGCACAAGGCGGAGGGCAAAAAAGCCGCCTTTTCCGATATCCTGCTTCATCCCGTCGGCGGCTTTTTCAAGGAATACATCCTGAAATCCGGCTGGCGGGCCGGCAAAATCGGCTTTATCCTGGCCTGGTGCCATTTCTACTACACGCTGATGAAATACGTGAAAATCTACTATCTGGACAAATCCAATGCCCATATCGATGAGGAATAGGAGGGAGCAGCCATGAAAGAATATCGCAGCATCCTGGTGCACTCCCTGGTGAACCTGGGAGACGTGCTGCTCACCACCAGTGCCATCGCCCTGCTGAAGCAGTGCTATCCCCAGGCCCGCATCACCATGCTGGTGCGTCCGGTGGTGCGGGAAGCGGTGGAAAACAACCCGGTCATCGACGAGGTGATCCTCTTCGATTACAAGGCCCGGCAGAACTCCCTCCGGAAAATGTGGGCCATGGCCCGGGAGCTGCGCCGGCGCAGATTCGACCTGGCCATCTCCTTTGACCGCAAGCTGCGCCCCGCAATCCTCTGCTGGATGGCGGGCATCCCCCAGCGGGTATGTCCGGACCGGGTCTTTGACGACAAGCCCAGCCGGGTGACCAGTCTCTATACAAAGGTGGTTCCTATCCGGCATAACCTGGATACCACCCTGCAGGCAGAAACCTACCAGGAAATCATCCGGGGCATCACCGGGACAGCGGAGCATGCCCGGCCTGTCATGGCCCGCATCCTGCCGGCCCATGAGGAAAAGGCGGCCCGGCTGCNGGCCTCGCTGCCGGCGGGGGCAAAGCATATCGCCCTCTGCGTAAAGGGAACCTTCCCGCTGAAGACCTGGCCCAAGGAATATTTTGCCGCGGTGGCGGACGGGCTGGCTGCCATGCAGCCGGCGGCCTTCTTCATCGTGGGCGCCCCCGGGGACCGGGAATACGCCGATGAGGTCATTGCGGCCATGCACCAGCCGGTCCTCAACCTCTGCGGCCAAACCAGCCTCATGGAACTGGCCGCCCTCTTCCGGCAGTCGGACCTGCTGGTGACGGTGGATACCGGGGCCACCCATATCGCGGCCACCACCGGAGTGCCCATGGTGGTGATGTACGGCTGCACATCGCCGAAGCGCTGGCATCCCATCAATGAGAATGCCCGGGTGCTTACCAGTGAAGAGTCCTGCTGCCCCTGCCACTACAGTGCGGCAGACTGTCCCACCAATCCCCGGCCGGCCTGCCTGTGGAACATCACCCCGGAAATGGTGCTGGAAAAATGCCGGGAACTCATGTCAGGGAGAAATTCATGAACATTGAAGCAATCATAAAAAGACAGCAGCAGTTCGGCACAGCCAGGGCTGATGCGGACACCATCCATATCGTATTTGGCAGCGATGCCAACTATGCCCGGCCCATGGGCATACTCATGACCTCCATCCTGCAGCACAACGGGAACGTGGCCTTCCACGTGTTCGCGGACTGTATCCATGAGGCGGATCAGCAGCGCATAGGCGATACTATGGAAAAATTCCACGCCTCCTGCACCTTGTATGAGGTGGATACGGCTATTTTCCAGTCATTTCCGACAACGATGACCTGGACTATGGCCACCTATTTCCGTTTTCTGGCTGGCGAATATTTTTACCAGAAGCTGGAGCGCATCATCTATCTGGATGGTGACATGCTCTGCATTGGCAGCCTGCGGGAACTGTACACGATGGAGCTGGGTGGGAAATACATCGCAGCGGTGCGCGATGGCGGGCTGCCGCCGGAACGGCTGCAGCGCCTCCGCCACACCGGTGATGGATACTTCAACGCGGGGATGCTGCTCATCGATATCCGGCGCTGGCATCAGGAGAAGATATTCGACCGGGCCATCGGTCTGCTGCAGGAGCATCCCGAACGCTATGAGGCCCTGGATCAGGACGTATTGAATATGCTCTATCAAAATCATATTTACTGGCTGGACATCCGCTATAATCAGGCCAACAATGTGGCCGACGCCTATCCGGCAGATACGGTGATCCTCCATTATACCAGCACACCCAAGCCCTGGCTGGCCTGGTATTACTGCAGCGGGGCGAACCTCTATGAGCAATGCCGCCGGCAGTCCTGCTGGCGGGATGTGCCGCTCATCAGCCAGCCGCGCACGCCCCGGGAGCACCGGCTGCTGTCCCGGGCACTTTTCCAGCGGGGACAATGGCTGGCAGGGCTGGCCTGGTACATCAAATATTTGCGCCGCAAGCTGTAAGGGGCAGGAATACTATGTGGGAATTTGAAAAATACGCACAACAGAATAAGATACTCATTCTGGGCGGCGGCAGCTACCTGGGAAAATACCCCAACGTCACCCTGGGGGAAATCTACCATCCTGTACAGGGAAAATGGGAGCGGGACCTGCGCAAATTCTACGAGCATATACCGGTGCTCTCCCAGCGCCGCTGGTACGGCGACTGGCAGCAGAACATCGAAGAATACGGCACCATCATCATCGTCAACGGCATACGGGGCCGGGACCTCATCGAATACATGCGGGAGCGCAATCCCCGGGCCCGTATCATCATCTACTACGAGACCACCATCGACCCCACGGATCGCAAGGCTCCCAACCGCTATGAGGGACTGGGCTGCGAATTCTACTCCTTTGACCAGCAGGACTGCCGGGACTGGGGCTGTCGATACCAGCATTATTTCTACATGTATCACAGGGGAGATATGCAGGCCGTCCGGCAGGCGGCCCGGACCGGGCCGGACAGCGATATATTTTTCTGCGGCTATGACAAGGGGCGGCTGGATACGCTGGCGGAGCTTCACGGGGAATTTGCCCGCCTGGGGCTGCAGGACCGGCTGTTCATCATCCGGACCCCTCATAAATGGTACTTCAACAGGAACAGGCGCTATCTGACCCGGCATACACTGCCCTATGAAAGGCTGCGTGAGTATATATGCCGGAGCCGGTGCCTGCTGGACATCGTGGAGCAGGGACAGCGCGGGCTGACCCTGCGGCCCATGGAGGCCATCTTCTATGGCCGCAAGCTCATTACCAACAACCCCGCGGTGCAGAACTATGACTTTTACCGGCCGGAAAATGTGTTCCTGCTGGGACAGCGCCCCATAGAGGAACTGCCGGAATTCATCCGCGCACCCTACGCCGCTGTACCGGCGGAAATCGTGGAACGCTATACCGCGGAAGCCTGGCTGGACGGTTTTTTTCAGGAACCGCAGGATGGGAGAGAACGTAAATGACAACGCGAGAAGCGTCTTTTTGGGAAAATGGAATGTATAAGGTGCTGCTGCTGCTGGCTTTGGCCTCCAGTATATCTACGGCAGCCACCAGTATTGGTATCGTGCTGGGGGCTTTGCTGATGATCGGGCAGCGAATCCGTACCCGCCAGTGGCCGGCTATGGACCGGGGCATCGCGCGAGCCGTTTTGGTTTTTTGTCTGCTCCAATGCGTCATTGCCGGGATGTCTTTAGCTCCGCGGGAAAGCTTTAGTGAGGTATGGGGAACATCCTATCGGCTCCTGCCTTTGTTCTTTGCCATGATGTATCTTCGTTCGGTGCAGCAGCTTCGAGGGCTGTTCATAGCAGTCATGGCCTCCATATTCATCGATAATGTGGTGGCCCTGCGGCAGTTTTTCCTGGGAGCACTGCCCACCGGCTTCAATGTCACCCATATTTTTTACGGCGATCATCTGCTGATGGCTATCCCCGTGCTGCTGCTGGTCATGCACAAGCCCTACATGCAGATATGGGCGAAAAGATTTGCTGTGCTCACCTTGATCTTTACCCTGGGGATGACGGCTCTTTCCTATGCCCGGGGTACATGGATTGCCCTGGCTGCCATGCTGCTTGTATGGCTGCTGCTGGACAGGCGGTGGCGGCGGCAGGTCCTTTGCATTACGGCAGTCATTGCGTTGGGCTTTGGCCTGCTGATGGCTGTTTCACCGGGGTTCCAGAACCGGGTGGAAAGCATTACCGATCCGCAGCACAGCGCCAATACGGAACGCATACTGATGTGGCATTCAGCAATGGAAATCACCAGGGATTATCCGGTGTTCGGTGTGGGGCAGGATCAGTTTGTCAGGGTCTACAATACGGAATATATTTCTCCCCTGGCCCGGGAACGCACGCAGGATGGCAATCCCCTGCACGGACTGGGCCATCCGCATAACAATGTGCTGAAAACAGCCTCCGAGGGGGGAGCCCTTGGGCTGCTGGCCTTTTTTATGCTCTACGGATATCTGCTCTATCGGCTTTATAAGGGCTATAAGGCGGAGCAAAATGGATCGGGACTGTCCTCGGCGCTGATGGGTATACTGGTATGGGTGGCATTGCAGGCCGCTGGTTTGACGGATACAAATATTACCCAGGTGCCTATTATGCGGGAGTTTTGGCTGCTCATGGGAAGCCTGCTTATTGCTGGCCGGATTGAAGCAAAAGATATAGACAGGTAGGTTGGTGGAAAACATGGGAATTATGGCGAAAATAGGTTTTGTCGTGCTGAGTTGGAATTCTGCCGGATATATTGAGCAATGCATCCGTTCCATATGTGATTGCCGTAATATAAAGAGTTATGTATGTGTAGTGGATAATGGCTCTACCGATAGAACTGTAGAGTGCATTCGGTCATTGGAACTGCAGAAGGAGTATTTTAAGCTGGATATTATTGAACTTCCTGTTAATAGAGGAACTACAATCAGCCGTAATTTGGGAATACAGCGTATACCGGCGGAATTTAATTATATCTGCATTTTGGACTCCGATACAGTTGTGAATGGAGAGGCGTTAGCCGAGATGGTGAATATACTGGCTGCATCCCCTCAAAACGGGATTGTCGGACCTGCACTTAGAGGTCTGAATGGTAAGCCGCAGTTCTCCGGGCGGCGTATTCCGCTTTTTTGGATAAAGCTGGTCAAGGCAATCCCGCTTCACTGTTTACAGACCAGGGCTTCTGCCTGGGAAACACCGCAGTCAATTGATAAAATCTGCCCTGTGGGCTATCTTATGTCGGCATGCTGGCTGGTGAAAAGAGAAGTATTCCAAAATATTGGCCTATTGGATGAAAAGATATTTTATGCTCCAGAGGATGTGGAATTCTGTATCCGTGCCTGGTATGGAGGCTATCGGGTGCTATATGATTCCCAGGTCTCTATCATCCATGCCTGGCAAAGAATTTCTCGTAAAAAACTGTTTAGCTATCATAATTTTGAACATATCAAGGGACTGTTCTACCTTTATAAAAAATATGATTTCTGGTTCAGTGCAAAAAAAATCGAACGACTGATTCGATGAAGGATGTGTAAAACATGAAAGTATATTTTATAAATCCCCCTTTTCGGGCCGAATATGGCAGATTTTCCCGGGAAAATCGCAGTCCGGCGTTGACCCGGAGCGGTACGCTTTATTATCCATTATGGCTGATTTATGCAGCAGCAGTCTGTGAAAAGGCCGGGTTCCAAGTGGAATTTTTAGATGCACCTACAGTTCCTTTGGATGAAACAGCCGCCTTGAATATCGTTCGTCAGCACGGACAGGAAACCCGTCTTTTTGTCTTTGGGACCAGCACGCCTTCAATTTATAATGATATCCATTTTCTGGAACAGGTCAGGGCGCTGTATCCAACTGCGCTTTATGTATTGGTCGGAACTCATCCCTCCGCATTGCCGGAGGAGACGATGGGGCTTTCCCCGCAGATCGATATGATTGCCCGTCGGGAATATGATCATATCATCAGGGATATTGCTATTGCGCTGCGTGATGGAACGGATCCCTTTGCGGTCAGGGGAATCACCTATAGGAAGCCTGAGGGAATATACAGTAATCCGGATATGCCCTATATTGAAGATTTGGATGATATTCCTTTTGCGGCACAGTTTATCAAGGAGCATTTGGACTGCCGGGATTATTTTTTTGCAGCTTCATCCTATCCGGAAATACAGCTTTTCACTGGTCGCGGTTGTATGGCGCATTGTAATTTCTGCGTTTACCCGCAGACACTCCATGGTCATAAATATCGTTTGCGTTCGCCAAAGAATGTAGTGGATGAATTTTCCTATATAGCAGCAAATTTTCCCGATGTAAAGGAGATAGTCATTGAAGATGATACCTTTACTGCCAATCGACAGCGTGTCACAGATATATGCGAATTGTTGATACAGCGGGGGCTGCACCGTAAATTGCGCTGGCTCTGCAATGCCCGGGTGAATTTGGATTTTGCTACAATGAAGCTGATGAAAAGGGCGGGCTGCAGGCTTATCATTCCAGGAATCGAAAGCGGCAACGAGAAAATTTTGCAGAATATAAAAAAAGGTACCAATTTGCAACTCATAAGGGATTATGTGAAAAATGCCAAACGGGCGGGTTTGCTGGTCCATGCTTGCTACATGGTTGGAAATGAAGGGGAGACGCCTGAAACCATGAAGGAAACCTTTCAACTGGCGATGGAACTTAACACGGATACCGCGCAGTTTTATCCGCTGCTCCCGTTCCCTGGAACAGAAGCCTATGCCTGGGCACGGAAAAATGGCTATATCAGCGGGAAATATGATGAGTATTGCAAGCCCGATGGCACGATTAACTGCGTGTTGAGCCTGCCGGGAATTTCCGCAAAGGATATGATGGCATTTTGCGACGATGCCCGGCGAAAATATTATTTGCGTCCATCTTATATTCTGCATCGTCTCTGGATGGGGCTTCGGGATTTTGAGGATTTGAAACGATCACTGAAAGCCTTTGGAAAAATAAAGAAATATCTGCTGAAATCGGAGCATTGAGAATGAATGAGCGGAAGCCGTGCATTACTATAGCAATGGCCGTTTATCGGCCGAATATCCAGTGGCTGCAGGAGCAGCTGCTTACTTTGGAGCAGCAGGATTATACGGGAAAGATGGAACTGCTGGTCTGGAATGACAGTCCGCAGGAGTTTGCCTGTGAAGCTTTTTTAAAAAAGCATCTGCAAAGCATGTCGTGGAAGGTTTTGACGAATGGACACAGAAATGGAGTGACACGGGCTTTTGAAGCACTCACACAGGCGGCAGACGGCAGATATATTGCCTATTGTGATCAGGATGATTTGTGGGCACCTGATAAATTATCACAGATGGAAAGAGTGATGGTTCAGAATCCAGGGTGCATTTGCTGCCATGGAAATGTCCGATTGATTGGCAGGAATGGGGAGCCCTTGGCACCGACAATTTATCCTGCCCCTTTGGATCGGCTCAATGATAAACTTTGGCAGCAAAAAACATTCTACCTTCAGAACTGGACACTGGGGTGTGCTATGCTCTTCAGTGTCGAGGCGGCTCGTAAAGCACTGCCGTTCCCTCAAATGGTCTACCATGATCAATGGCTGGCACTTTATGCAGCATTTCATGGCGGCATATTATTCGTGCCGCAGACGGTATTAAGCCATCGCATGCATGGACGGAATAATAGCAGAATGCTGGCGGGAATACAGACACGAGAGGAGTATTATTCAAAAAAACTGGAAAAGGACAGCGGTTTGCTGGCAGCGCTCCTGGATCGTTTAGATACGGGAACGGTATATGTGGAAGAGCAGCGTTGGATTTGTGCCAGACAGGCGTGGCGGCAGCAGATATCCTGGGGAACATGGAAGCAGATGATGTCAGTATGCCGCATTCGTCCGGGAATCATTGTATTTGAGCTGTTGTTGCGGTGGATTCCCAACAGTATCTTCTCTTTGATGATTTTTTTTATGCGTGGACTGAAATACTGGTTAAAATCAGCGTAGAGATTTCTTGTGTTTTGATGGATTCCTTGATAAAATAGAAAAGAAAATCTAATTTTGAATAAATTTCGTCATCATTTGAAATAGAAGCTGAGGGACGTTATGCGAAAACAATCAAAAGCAGAGGAATATAAGATGCGTATTTCTTTCATGGGGAAGTATGCATCTTTTCTATTGCCGGCACTGCTCGCCGTTTCAGACTATTTTGCGGTGTTATTAGCAGAAGGCACGGCCTATTATTTACGGAGCAATGTGTTGCCGCTGTTCCATGGAGAATTTGTGATTCCAAGACTGTATTTTTATGTTATTGTGCCGTTCATTTTTTTATGTATGCTGCATATGGCCCACACCCATATCCGCAGTATGCCCTTTTGGAAAATGGCAAAGAATGTGTTTGCGGCTACATTATATGCGGTACTTCTTATTACCATGCTTATGTATTTTGGGCGTGTATCTGAAGTGGTATCACGACTTTATGTGGCGATGGTATGGGGGTTCAGTTTTATATTCATATTGGGATTCCGCTATTTACTAAAAACCTATTTGAATACACAAGAAATGCTGCAGGTTCCGGTGCTGTTCATCGGAGCCGGGAAAACGGCAGAGTTGGTGCTGCGATCTTTTCATCACGATACAGGCTTTGGTTTTAAGGTTTTGGGCTTTATTGATGATCATCCTGTATCAGATTGGATTTCCCAGGAATTTCATATTTTGGGCGGCTTTCATGATATCGAACGGATTGTACGGGAGACAGGGGTTCAGAATGTCATTATTACAGCTCCGGGGCTTATGACAACGCAGCTGTTAGAAATCATCAATCGTGTACAGCCGTGTGTAAGGCATATTTCCTTTGTACCGGATCTTTTAGGGATGCCCGTAGGAAATATAGAGATTGAGAGTCTGGTCGATGAAAAAATCATGATGATCAAGGTGCGGAATAATCTGGCATCAGCTTATAACCGTATATTGAAACGAATATTTGATATTGTTGTAAGTCTCGTTGGACTTTTGGTGGCATTGCCACTAGGGGGATTGCTGGCTATTGCTATTTATGTGGACAGTCCGGGACCGGTGGTTTTTGCGCATCGTCGTGTGGGGCGTGGGGGAAAGGAATTTCCCTGCTATAAATTCCGTACGATGGTTCCAAATGCAGAGACTATTCTTCGCGATTACCTGATTGAACATCCGGAGGCGAATCAGGAATGGCAGCGGGATTTCAAATTAAAAGAAGATCCGCGTATTACGCGGATTGGTGCTTTTTTACGTCGGACCAGTCTGGATGAACTGCCGCAGCTCATCAATGTGCTTAAGGGCGAGATGAGCTTAGTGGGGCCCAGACCCATAGTGCGGGCGGAAATTGTCAAATACGGTGAATATATTCATGATTTTTATCTGGTGCCGCCGGGAATTACCGGTATGTGGCAGGTGAATGGACGGAGTGACACCACATATGAGCAGAGAGTGGAAATGGATTCCTGGTACGTGCGCAACTGGTCCGTATGGATCGATATGGTATACCTTTTGAAAACCGTAAAAGTGGTGCTCCTGCGCAAGGGAGCCTACTGATATTTCCAGGGAGGGGTTTGTATGACAATAGGAAAAGTGAAAATAATGGGCTTTGAGCCGACAATTCGTGAGGTAAGGTCTAAGGATATTGAGGGACATGACTATAATCTGTTGACGGTTGGACGGCGCTCTTATATTACTTCCGCGGAAATAGCTACTGTACAGGAGCCATTCAATCATATTCTTATTGGTAGTTATACAGCGATAGCCCATGATGTCTCCTTTGATATACTGACGCAGCACGATTATACGCGTCCCAGCATTTTCCCTTGGAGCAATCCGTATAGTAAGATATTTGATTGTGATCCTGGCAGCTATGAACGCCGGCAGATCATCATCGGCCATGATGTATGGATTGGGCAGGGGGCTGTACTCATGGGCGGTGTACGTATCGGTAATGGAGCTGTGATTGCAGCGAATTCTGTGGTTATTAATGATGTAGAGCCTTACTCTATAGTGGGCGGCAACCCTGCAAGGCATATTAAATATCGCTTTGATCAGCAGACTATTGCGGCGATGCAGCGGATTCGCTGGTGGGATTGGCCGGAGGAACGCATTGTGGATGCGAAGGACTGGATGCAGCAAAACGCGGCGGATTTTGCCCGCCATTTTGTCAGAGAGGCAAAAAGCTTTCCGCCAGCCGGTATACGGGATAAAATGAAGGTCCTGCGGCCCGGGGATAAGAACTATCTTTGCCTGGCCGATACAAAAGATATATTTCCTTTATGCTATAAGGTTTTGCAGGAATATTTAGAGACCTTTCAGCGTCAGGATGCTGTGAGCCTGATTCTGCTGGGAAAGTTTCAAGAGGATGGGGCGGCATTGCAAAATATCCGCGCTATCATTGAAAAATATAAACCTGCTGAACCGCCGCGCATCGTGTTGGCGGAAGAGCCGTCCGGAATAGCCTTGGAATTGCTGTCAACAATGGACATATTCATTACGAACCGGCAGTATAAAACATTGTTCTATTTGGATTTTGCTGACCAGTATGGTGTATCGTTCGTTTCAGGTGCGGATCGACAGGTATTTGGTCCGCGGAGCCGTCTGCATCGGCCTTTAGTATATACTGGTAAAAAATAAAAAGGGAAAAAGGAGCCAGACATGGACAACACAATCCATATCGTCTACTGCGGCGATAAGAACTATATACCGATGCTGGGCATCAGCATGACCTCCGTGGTTTTGAGCAATATAGGCCAGCCTGTAGTCTTTCATCTGCTGGTGGACAATGCCTATCAGCGGGATGTGGAGCGGCTGCAGAACTTTGCCCGCCTGTACCGGGATGTGGCAGGGGTGCAGCTGCATCGCATCACGGATGATCGCCCGGAGCTGCAGGTATTCCGGTCTGTAAAGGCCGGCTATCCGATGGCGGTGAACTACCGGCTGCTGCTTCCCCGCCTGCTGGGGGAGGATGTCTCCCGGGTGCTGTATCTGGATGGCGATGTGATCTGCCGTGGCAGCCTGCAGGCGCTTTGGCAGATGGATCTGAAGGGCTGCCTGGCCGCGGGAGCCATTGATCCGCTGGAGCCCATGCATAAAAAACGCACCGGGCTCTCTCACTATGTGAATTCCGGCGTGCTGCTCATGGACCTGGCTGCCTGGCGGCGCGAGCATGTGCTGGACAAGCTGCTGGACTTCTATAGAGGCCAGCAGGCACTGGCCTTTCCCGATCAGGATGCCATCAATACCGTCTGCAATGGGCGGATAGCTCTTTTTGATGAAAGCTATAATTACCCTTTAAGCTGCAATTTCATCCTGCCGGGCAAGACGACAGCCATTCCGCCGGAGTCCGTGCTCTGCCATTTTGTCGGGCCGATTACCAAGCCCTGGTATATTACCTGTCTGGACCCGCGGGCCCGACTTTGGACATATTTCCGGGACAAATCCCTTTGGGATGATCTGCCCCTGGCCGGCAGTGCGGAGCAAGCGGCGGAGATGAAGCGCATTCGGGGCATGCTGGTACGGCATGAGGACGAACCTGCCCTTGCGTGCTACCGGAAGCTGCTGTCCGCATTAGGAGCACGCTATTCTCCCGTGCTCATACGATCAAAATAAATGTATCAAGAGGACGTTTTCTTGAAGAGCAGTGGCTGCTGCTTTAAGAGGGCGTCCTTTTGTGTCCTTTGTGGGAGTTGCACAAACAGACATTTTCTGAGATAATAGAGAATGTCGCAATGTAAGCAAAATTGTTTTTGGCCGGCTCTGCCGGCCGTAGATTAGGAGATAAAGATAAAGCATGGCTGTAAATCAATTGGATACAGGAACAAGCCAGTCGGGCATCATATCGCTGGCCAAGATCCTGCAGCACTTCGGTATCCTGAATGACGAAAAGGTATTGCTGCAGGAATATAAGGATACAGACAAGGAACTCACCTGGAAGCGTCTGCAGACGATTGCCAGGAAGAAAAAGCTGAAGGCCGAGCCGCTGAAGCTCACGGCAGACGAACTGCGGGAAGCTGAAGTACCGGCCATCGTGAAGATGCGCAACGGCGCTTTTGCAGTGCTGGTGGTGAACAACGATGAAGCAGTGTTCCTCATCGATCCCCGGGTGGAAAAACCAATCGCTCTTTCCCAGCACCAGTTCATGGAGGTCTGGACCGGCGAGGTCATGGTTTTCTCCGCCAAATACAACTGGCAGTTCTTCAAGAAAAAATATAATCTGCCCTGGTTCTTCAAAGTCATCGGGCATTACAAAACCTATCTGTATGAAGTGCTGGCCGCGGCCTTTTTCCTGCAGCTTATGGGAATCGCCATGCCGCTCATCACCCAGGTCATCATCGATAAGGTCATCGGCAATGAAGGCTATTCCACGCTGACCGTTATCGGCTGCAGCATGGTAATCTTTTTCTTCATGCAGGCATTGCTTTCCGGCCTGCGGACCTACCTGCTGAACCATACCACCAACAAGCTGGATGCCATCCTGGGCACACGACTGTTCCGGCATCTGATCAGTCTGCCGCTGCCCTACTATGAGAGCCGCCGCGTCGGCGATACCCTCATGCGGGTGGGCGCGCTGAACAGCGTGCGGGAATTCCTCACCGGGCAGGCGCTCATGACCATCCTGGACGTGTTTTTCTCCGTGGTGTTCATCGCCTTCATGCTTTGGTACAGCGTACCCCTTACCGGTATCGCGCTGCTGGTCATCCCGCTCTATGTAGTGCAGAACATCTGGGCCGTGCCTATCGTCAAGCGCAAGATCGAAGCGGTCTGGCGCACAGGCGCCGCCAACAATGCCTTCATGGTGGAATCGGTCACGAACATCGAAACCATCAAGGCACTGGCGGTAGAGCCGCAGTTCAATCATCGCTGGGAAAATCTGTTGGCGCGCTATGTGCGCACCACCTTTGAAAACGCGAAATTCCGGCTGGTCATCGGCGGCTTCAGCGGCCTGGTGCAGACGGTGGTATCTTTGGGCATCCTCTGGTATGGCGGCCATCTGGTCATGGATGGGTACTTCACCCTGGGCCAGCTCATCGCCTTCCAGATGATTTCCGGGCAGGCCATGGGCCCGATGACGAAGCTTTTGACCATGTGGCCGACGGTGCAGCAGGTGGGCCTGTCTCTGGAGCGAATCGGAGACATCCTCAATACCAGCATGGAGCCGGTGCTTATGCGCATAGGAAAAAGAGGCGAGCAGCGGCTGCAGGGCAATATATCCTTTCAGGATGTATCCTTCCGCTATCGGCTGGATCTGCCCCTGGTACTGAAGCATATCAACCTGGAGGTCAAGGCCGGAGAGAAAATCGGCATCGTTGGCCGTTCCGGCTCCGGCAAGAGCACCCTCACCAACATCGTGCAGAAGCTTTATATGCCGGAAAGCGGCACGGTCACCATCGACGGGCTGAACCTCATGGAAGCGGACCTCGCCTGGCTCAGAAGCCAGATCGGCGTCGTCATGCAGGAAAACTACCTCTTTAACAGCAGCGTTCGCGATAACATAGCTGTGAGCCGGCCCAATGCCTCCATGGAGGAGGTCATCCAGGCCGCGAAAATGGCTGGAGCTCATGACTTCATCCTGGAGCTCAAGGAAGGCTATGATACCAAAGTAGGCGAGCGGGGCGCAGCCCTTTCGGGCGGCCAGCGTCAGCGCATCGCCATCGCCCGGGCTCTGCTGGCCAACCCGCCGATCCTCATCTTCGACGAGGCCACCAGTGCACTGGACTACGAATCCGAGCGCATCATCATGCAGAATCTGGATGCCATCTCCACGGGACGTACCATGCTCATCATCGCGCACCGGCTCTCCACCGTCCGCCGCTGCGACCGCATCGTTGTGGTCGACAAGGGGGAAATCGTGGAAAGCGGAACCCATGACGAGCTCATGGCCCGGGAAGGCATATACCAAAATCTATACAAACAACAAGAGGGATCAAAAGAATGAAAATAAAAGAAATGTGGGATAATCTCATCAACGGCAAGACCGATGAGAAGGAAACCGAATTCCTGCCGGCGATCCTGGAAGTCACCGAGACCCCGCCGTCGCCTACCGGCCGGCTGGTCATGTGGACGATTTTGGGACTGCTGGTGGTAGGAATCATCTGGGCCTGCGTAGGCAAAATCAACGAAGTGTCCGTGGCTCAGGGCAAGGTGATTCCTGCCGGCCAGGTCAAGACCGTTCAGGTCAAGAACAAGGGCATCATCAAGGAAATCAAGGTCAAGGAAGGCGACAGCGTCAAGGAGGGCGACGTACTGGTAGTACTGGACCCCACCAGTGCCGGAGCCGACTACGACAACCTGAAGAAGCGGGCAGCCTACTTCAATCTCGACATTGAACGGCTGGACGCGGAGATGGAAGGCAAGCCCTTCTCCCCGAAGGATGACCCGGATCTGGATACCCGGGATCTGGCTGCGGAGCGCGCTCTCTATCAGAGCCGTACCAGCCAGTATCATTCCGAGCTGCAGGCTGCGGAAATGGGTGTATCCCAGAAGGAATCCGCGCTGCGGGCAGAACAGATCAACTACGATAAATACGCGGAAGTCCTGACCATCGCCCGGGAAAAAGAAAACCGTTTGGAGGATCTGGTCAGCCAGAACGCCATTGCGGAATTCCAGCTGCTGGAGCAGCAGGCACAGCGCATACAGTATGAAAAGACAGCCCAGGCCCAGTCGGATACCATCGCCAAGGCCCAGGCTGAAATGGCCGAGGCCCAGCAGAAGCTGGCCAATGTGGATGCCGCCTATAAGAAGGATATCATGACGGCCCTGGTGGATGCGCGCAAGAACTACTACGCGCTGGAAGAAGAAATCAAGAAGGCCGACGAGAACAACCGTCTGTCTACAATCACGGCGCCCTGTGACGGCCGTGTCTACAGCCTGGCAGTCCACACCGTGGGCGGTATCGTCACCGATGCCCAGCCCCTGATGATGATCGTGCCGGATGATGTGAGCCTGGAATTCGAGGTCTGGGCAGACAACAAGGATATCGGCTTCATCAAGGAAGGCCAGGAGGCCGAGGTCAAGATCGATACCTTTAACTTCCAGAAATTCGGCGTGGTAAAGGCTGATGTGGATGAAATCAGTGCGGATGCCAACAGTGATACCAAGGATCCCACGAGGGATAAAAAATATCGGCTGGTACTCAAGCCCACTGAGGATAACATCATGATTTTCGGACAGAAGGCCAATCTTACCCCGGGTATGAGTGTCAACGCCGAAATCAAGATCCGCGAGAAACGCATCATCGACTTCTTCATGGACCCGTTCCGTCGCTATACCAGCGAAGCACTGAGGGAGAGATAAGCCATGCAGCAAATCGATACGGGACTCGCATCCCTCGTCATAGTGGCGAAATATCACAACATACCGGCGGAGCTTCATCAGCTGGAGCGGGCCTACGTGCTGGAGCCGGGGGCGGTGGACACCACCACCCTGGTCCGGGCGGCCCGGGACTACCGGCTGAAGGTCCGTGCCTATGAGAATGTGAAGCCGGAGCGACTGAAAAACATGGTGTTCCCGGCCATCATCCGCATGAAGAACGGCCGCTATATTGTCATCACCGGCATGAACGAGCAGCACATGTTCATCTGTGATCCGGCCTTTTCCCCTCAGCCCATGGAGGCCAACCGTCAAAAGGTGCTGGAGGGCTGGAGCGGAGAAATCCTGCTCTTCACCCGCCGCTTCCAGCTGGAGGAAAAGATCAAGGAATTCGGCTTTGGCTGGTTCCTGCCGGTCATCAGCAAGTACGGCCGCTACCTCAGGAACGTGCTGGTTATTTCCTTCCTGCTGCAGCTGCTGGGACTGGCCTCACCCTTCTTTACCCAGGTCATCATCGACAAGGTCCTGGTGCATCGCAGCGCCGGAGCCCTGGATATCCTGATCCTGGGCATGATCCTCACCGCGGTGTTCCAGAACTGGATGACGGCGCTCAGAGGATATCTTTTCACCAATATCACCAGTAAAATGGATGTGGCTCTTTCCAGCCACCTCTTCAAGAATATCACCGCCCTGCCCATCAAGTACTTTTCCAAATGGCAGGTAGGTGACGTGGTATCCCGTGCCGGCGAGCTGGAAAACCTCAGAAGCTTTCTCACCGGTTCCTCCCTCACCATCGTGCTGGATATCGTCTTTGCCATCATCTACCTCGGGGTCATGCTTTTCTACAGCCGCATCCTGAGCCTGGTGGTACTCATCATCCTGCCGCTTTTCGTGCTGCTGAACGTGGTCGTTGCACCGGTCTACAAACGGCTCATCAACGAACGGTTCCTCATCGGCTCGGAAAACCAGTCCTTCCTCATTGAGGCCATCACGGGAATCCATACGGTGAAGTCCTCCAGTGTAGAGGGCAACTTCATCCGCCGCTACGAGGAAATCCTCGCCCGCTATGTGAAATCCGTATTTGCGGTCATCAATCTGGCGAACATCGCCGGCAGCATCGGTATGTTCCTGCAGCAGATCTTCAACCTGGCAATTCTCTGGGTGGGAGCTATCTACGTCATGGAGCACACCATCACGGTGGGCGAGCTCATTGCCTTTCAGATGATGGCGGGACAGCTCATTGCGCCGATCATGCGTCTGGTGAACATGTGGCAGTACTTCCAGCAGACCCGGGTATCCATGGAACGGCTGGGAGATATCATGAATGAAAAGACCGAGCCGGCCTTTAATCCGAATCGTACCACCCTGCCCAACATCCAGGGACAGATCTCCCTGGACAAGGTGAACTTCTGCTACTCGCCGGAAAGCGGCAATGTACTGCAGAACATGAGCCTGGAAATCCCGGCGGGGATGAAGGTGGGCATTGTAGGGCGCTCCGGCTCCGGCAAGAGCACCCTCACCAAGCTCATCCAGCGCCTGTACCTGCCGGAAACGGGCCGCATCCTCATCGATGGGGTGGACATCGCCCAGGTAGAGCCGGCCTGGCTGCGCCGTCAGATCGGCGTAGTGCTCCAGGACAGCATGCTCTTTGGCGGCACCATCGAGGAAAACATCCGCATCGCCTGCCCGAATGCCAGCCACGAGGACGTGGTGGCGGCAGCCAAGCTGGCCGGTGCTGACGAATTCATCGAGGAAATGACCCATAAATATGACACCTTCGTAGGTGAGCGCGGCACACTGCTTTCCGGCGGTCAGCGCCAGCGCATCTCCATTGCCCGGGCTCTCATCTCGGATCCCCGCATCATCATCTTCGATGAGGCCACCAGTGCTCTCGACTATGAATCGGAGAAAAAAATCATGGACAATATCGGGCCTATTTCAGAAGGCAGAACCATGCTCATGATTGCCCACCGCCTCTCCACGGTACGCGACTGTGATGCCATTGTGGTCATCGACCACGGTCACATTGTCGAGGCCGGCAGCCACGATCAGCTGCTGGAAAGGAAGGGCGCTTACTATCACCTCTACATGGCCCAGATGGCCTGACAGCCAGAATAGAATATCGCAGCTCCTTTTTTGATGGGGCTGCGTTTTTTTGTAATGGAACCCCTTCGTCAGCGTATAAAGAGCAAAGAAAATAAAAATCATTAAAATAAAGGAGTTGTGTAAAATGACAGATATGGAGAAAATGGCAGGACTCGAAGCTATGATGACAGAGGAAGAACTTGATAAGGTATCGGGGGGGCAGATCTTCTGCCGCTGTGCCTTTACGGATGCCACACACCAGTTCATTCGTATCAATATCGTGGATAAAAAAGAGAATCAGGTGGCGGCACCAGGCGGTGGGATGTATGTCTCGAGAGACATACAGCAGCTGACTGACCCCTACACGATTCCCACGAGTCAGGGGATGGATGAGCGGGGGAAACTGGAAAAGATGTATCCGGGCATCACCTTTGTGGAATATCCTTTCGATCAGCTGTATTGACCGGTTGGATGCAAAGGCCCGATTGAAAAATCTTTTAGGTCAAAAGAAGGATTTCCTGTAAGAAAATAGAATATAGGTCGTATGGAAACATCATGACAATACGATCAAGGGATGAATCGCAGAATAGGGACACACTCCGGGCGCAGAGCGCAGCGGGGTGGGTCCCTTTGTTTTTTGGATGGAGGTAAAATATGAGTACAGCAACCGACATTATGAAGAAATTCATGGCCGCCCTGGATTCTACCACCAGTACAGGTACTACGGCCCTGGATGAGGCTGTGCAGGCCTGCTCGAATTTCACCGGGATACAGGATCTCATCGACAGCTTTTTGGCAGATTGTACAGCGGCAGGTGATGCCGCCACCTTTTTAAATGCATATTGCGGCATTGATCTCACAAATTCGGATACAGGATCCATCAGCGGCTCCGATGCGGGAGGATCCACGGTGAAGACAGCCAGCTCTGTAGTGGAGGAAAGCGGTACGGCCGCCTATCCGACCACCTCCAGCACGGTCATCGATGGACTTACCGTCGTCTGGCCTATGAACTTTTTAACCTCTGCTGAACAGACGGTGATCGCTGACCTCAACAGCTGGTGGATTTCCTCAGCGCTGAACCTCATTGAGGAATCCTATGGGATGAGCTTCACGGAAAGCGGCACCACTACCACCACGCTGCGGGTCCAGTTTTCTAATTCCAATAATGGTACCCTGGCCAGTGTTGGCGGGCCCTATACGGACAGGGCCGGCTCCACCTATCTCCTGCTCACCATCAATATGTATTATTACAGCGGTATATCCAGCAGTGATGAGGATGGCGTGACCAGCTCCACGGGGACATCCCAGGCGCTGGATCGTACCATAGCCCATGAACTGGTACATGCGGTGATGTCAGCCAACATGAGCTGCTTCAGCAGCCTGCCGGAATTCATCAAGGAAGGTGCGGCTGACCTGGTACAGGGAATCGATGATAAATGGACCTCGCTGATTACCTCATTGGCGGGCAGCTCATCATCGCTGAGCAGTGCGCTGGATCTCTCGGATACAGGGACGGGGGACAGCAGCTCCTATGCGGCGGGCTATATGCTGCTGCGCTATCTGGCACAGCAGGCAGCCTATGGTACGGTATCCTCGTCTGCTGCCAGCGTTTCGGGGAACATCATTACCTTCAATGCCTCCTCTGCGGATACCGTTCTTTGGCTGGGCAGCGGAACCAGCGGCTATGCTGCCGCAGTGACCACCATTGATGGGGCCTCCCTTTCCGGCAATGCCACCCTGGTGGGCTGGGGGACTACCTCTACCACGATCATCGGCGGCAGCGGAGCAAACTATCTGTGGGGCGGCGGCAGTGCCAGCGATACACTGCAGGGCGGCACGGGAACAAATACCTTTTACTGGGCTGCCGGGGATGGGGCGGATACCATTACGAGCTACAATGCCGGTACGGATCTGGTCAAGCTTTATACCGGAGGGTTCAGCTCCATTGCGGCATCGGGAGCCAATGTGGTCATCACCGCAGATGACAGCAGCCTCACCATTGAAGGGGCGGCGGATCAGCGGCTGGCAGTAGAGGTGGGGGGCCAGACCTATGACTGCTGGTTTGCCCGGACGGATCAGGCCAACAGCGTGACCTATACCACAGATATCAATTTTTATGATGGTTCAGCTGCCACGAAGGATACTATCTTACTCACGGGCAACACAAGTAGAGTGATCAATCTTCAATCCGCCAGGGATATCTGGTATGCGAATATCGATGCAGTAGATGCCTCCGCCTCCAGCGGATCCAATATCCTGGTTGGCGACGCGGCCAGCAACACTCTGATCGGCGGCAGCGGAACCACCGGCATGTGGGGCGGCGGCAGTGCCAGCGATACCCTGCAGGGCGGCAGCGGGACAGATACCTTCTGGTATGGCATCGGTGATGGCACGGATACTATTGCTGACGGGCAGTCTGCGGATGTGGTATATTTTTACAATGCAGACTACAAGCAGGCCAGCTTTGCCACGGATGGCACCAATCTGACCATCAGCCTGGGCAGCAGCGATACCCTGACCATTTCCGACTGGTCCGCCAGTGCTTTGAACACCTTCCGTTTTGCCGATAAGAGCGAATATGCTCTGACCGTCAGCGGGACCACCATTACAGCGGCAAAAATCAGTGCCTGAGCAGGAGAAATGAAATCCAGGGTTGGAAGGAGCGTTTAGCGTGCGCTATCTGCCGCGCAATAAGGAATTGAACAGTAATGCCAAAAACCTGCGGCAAAACATGACAAAGGAAGAACGTCATCTGTGGTTTGATTTTTTGGCGGAGTATCCCCTGCGTATCCAACGGCAAAAAACCATTGCGAATTACATTGTAGATTTTTACTGCGCAAAGGCAAAGCTGGCAATTGAACTGGACGGCAGCCAGCACTACGAGCCGACGGGTCATCAGTACGATGAACAGCGGACAAAGAAGCTGGAGCAAATGGGAATCACGGTCCTGCGTTTTACGAATCTGGAAATATGGCAGGAATTTGTCGCAGTAAAAGAAAGGATCCATAGGGAAATCCAGGCTCATCTATAAACTACAGCAGTTAAAATATCCCGCAGGGCGAAGAATGATCTTCGCCCTGTTTTTATATGCTAAAACGCAGCAGCCGAGACTGGCGGCGGGCCGAAGGGGATCAAGCATCCCACCACCAATTGGCTTCGCCAATCGGTCCCCCGCCCTTCAAAGGGCGGACAGTGGGGCTTATGCCGGTTCTTTGGGATAAGGCAGGCTGTTATTTGTCCGCCCTTTAAAGGGCGGGGGACCATGCGGAGCATGGTGGTGGGATGCCTGGGCGCTGGGAAATACTACGATCCCTGGCTTGAAGCCATTGTGTGCCCCTTGTCCGCCCTTTAAAGGGCGGGGGACCATGCGGAGCATGGTGGTGGGATGC
>JGI20225J20221_1000280_pt2 | contig 111112 bp, 102 predicted proteins | sample BioMet4_FD_20221 | JGI IMG/M metagenome (IMG submission 20221) | reverse complement strand
GCATCAAATATAATCTTTTTCGTGCAGAGAAGCAAGCAAAAAAGTTACTTAATAGATTGCAGATCAAATGTTTGATGTTTTTTCAGCGAACCCTACTTAATATGAGGCAGTAGCAGAAATTCCATTTTTCTTGAGTAGTTCAAGGATACGGTTTAGTTCCTGATGTGTTGCTTTAATAAGATGTTTGTCAGGGGTTTCCCTGTCAATTGTATAAATCATAACTTGAGAAGGAGCTATCGATTTTACTGCTTCAAGCCAAGGTAATACATATTCATCGCCTGTATTATCAACACTTTCACCATAACAAGTTCCTTTCATAAACATAGTCTGAATAATAACGTGTCCATGAAATGTTTTCAGATTATCTATGATTTCTTCTACATTAAAATGTCCAGCCGGTCGATCCACCATTTTTATGTATTCTTCATTCACTGTATCTAGTTTTAATATATTGTTATCAACCTTCATCAGTGCATCAAAAACCTTGGGACGATTAATAAAAGTGGAATTACTGAGCACACTTACTTTAGCCTTCGGGAAATAACGATTCCTCAATTCAATGGTATCATCAATAATCTCAGGAAAATGTGGATGAGAAGTGGGTTCACCATTTCCGGCAAAGGTAATTACATCGGGTGATGGTCCGTTTACCTGCATATCTTTTAATTTATTTTCCAATGCTATTCGCACTTCCTCCCGCATAGGCAAAGGCTGAATGGGGCGGTTTTCTGCATTTAATCCACATTCACAGTAAATACAATCGAAAGAGCAGTGTTTACCATCTGAAGGTGCTAAGTTAATTCCTAGAGAAACACCGAGACGGCGGGAATGAATAGGACCAAAAATCGGAGAAGGATAAATTATAGTTGACATAATTATTGTTTTTTAAAAATGTCACAAAGATAGCAGTTAGTGATGGAAAATGTTCTTGTTTTTATTTAAAACTTCCAACGTAACTGTATATTGAGATCTGTTTTGGTATCGCCGTAAATTGTTTCCAGACCAGAACCAATCACGCTCCGATCTGTATATCTTGTTTGGCCAAACTTAATAATAATCATCAGATTTTTATTAAAATCATACCGAGAATTAAAGGCAAAGCGCACTCCCTTACCATAGAAAGAAGGCATGGAAAAGGCATATAACAGTCCATGTTCATAAGAAGAGATTCGGGCTGTGTAATCGCTAGTATCAAACATACCATAATATAGATCAAAACGAAGCGGAAATTTTCGGAATTTATAGGAAAAGTTATTCAGAATCATAAAGCCTTGTTCTGCTTTCACACCTTGCGGATTGACCCAAACCCAGTCTGCAGTAATTTTAAAAGAGAGGTTATCCTGCAACAGGTAACCCATCTGATAATGAACTTTCTGCTGAATATACGGACGTATCTCTTTTAACTCCGATCCCTCGGGCGTATAATTTTTATCTTTTGCCTTATAGCGGTAACGAAAAAGCATAGTTAGATTAGTTTTGGGCATATAAGTAGCTTGTATAAGCCCATCAAATCCAGATGATGGCTGGTCAACTCCATATTTTAACCACGGAAAGTGAAAAAAATCAGCATATGCAAAGAATTTCCAAAACCTAACTGGTTTGGCTTCAATGCCCAAATAGTATCCATTTTCGTTTTGTACACTGCTTCCTTCAGAAACAGAACGAGCATACAAGGCCTGGTAATCTTTCGCATAATACCTCTCCAGAAAAAGAACCTGGTAATTTGATACCGGAGAAAAACTAATAGTGTTGAGGGTAGCTATACCTCCATCTTTTCCGGCTGCTGTTTCACCAAAGAAATATATTTTGTTCCATCTATATTTATAATCAATGCCTAAATTATAAAATTCTTTTCCTTTCAGATTATAATAATTGTAAGGTCTTGATTCAGGAATATAGCTTTTATCAAAGAAATAATAAATACCTGTGAAACTCATTTTAAGATTATGATATGAATAGCCTATATTCCCTCCCAGTAGCTGAATATTGGCTACATCTTTTCGTTCAATTTCACGGGGAATACGGTGTAAACCATCGCGTTTAATGGAGGTCAGCACATTATTACTTACTATTCCGTCTAAATTTCTATATGAATAAAAACCGGTAAAAGTAAAATGCTCATCTATATTATAAGCAGCTGCAACCCCTTGAAAATAATTATATTCATCCGAAGAAGAGTGCTTTTTTATTCCTGTAGATTTATATCCAATTGTAGCAATGGTAGAACTTTTCCCTAAACTATAATCACTACTGAGAACCAATCCCTGCCCAAAACTCATACGATAATTTCCTAAAGCAAAAGTTTTTATTTTGCCTAAATCATGAGCTAATAAATAAAATGAATAATAATCATACCCATATTTATTAACCGTTCCGAAAAAAGGTTCTCCACAGTCCTTTTCTGCTGTTATTCCACAGTATAACAAGTCTTTATAATAAAATCCATACCGATAAGAATTATAGTATGAACTGCCAATAAACTGCTTATTAACATCTGCAGTTAATAAACTATCCGAGTGCTGACGATAACCTTCCTTACGATATAAAGGAATATCAAAACGAGTAACTAATTCATGTTTTCCGTACTTCCAAATATCTTTCCACCGTGGCAAACTACTTTTCTTCTCAGCTTCTCCAATATAGATAAAAGGAAGCAAATACTGAATAGTCTGTCTATCGAAATCCTCCACCATCTGCAGCTCATAAATTGTCTTTACTGGACCGAAAACATATAAATAATAAAGTAAATGTTCTATTTGCAAATCTGTCAAAAAAGGAAATTGTTCCAATTGTTCTTTGGTTATTTTATTCAGATTTATAGGATTTTCCTTTAAATAAGCCAAATCTTCCAAATTATTTGTCCAATCCTTTTCCTCATCTTCAGTATCCAAAGATAATTGTTCTGTCAGGTCTTCCCACTCTGAAGGAGTTTCAGTTTGTGCAAAAAGAGGAGTAAAAAATATAAATGGAATCAAATAAATTAAAAAGAGCTTTCTTTGCAATTCCATCCCTTAAAAATTAAATTGTAATGCACAGCAAGATTGAAAACCAAGTACAGGATGATTAGTGAAAGCCAGATTGAAAATAAACGGATGAAGGTTTAACCCTACACCAAAACTTGACGTGAAAGGCTTTGTCCACATCCCTGTGCGAACAGACAACTCTTTAACAGGGGTATATTCCATTCCAAATTTATAAATTGTTGGAAGAGCAAAATCCTTTTCAATTTCAGCTGTTAATAAAAACATTTCTTCCGGTTGATAACTTATACCCATAGTAAGTACATTAGGAAGTTGAGTATTTTCCTCTCCTATTTTAATCTCCGTTCGTAAAGGATTTATTACCAAAAAGGATAAATTCAGATTATCTGCAGGACGCATTAATACCCCCACATCTCCCATTAAAATGCCAGCATCAGACTCTTTATCAGAATAATGTACTCCTAAATAATTTATCCTCATTCCTAAACTAATCAATTTGGAAAGTCTTTTGTAGAAATTAAAACCAACTGTAGTTTCATTGTATGCATCAAAGCCATATCGGGAAATATACATTGCCCCGTTCAAATATTGGTTAGGGTAATTAACTGTGCAAGCTAAAGAAGATAATTCTTTAATTCCATACCTGTTTACATACCCTAGAGAAAGGGATCTGGAAGTAAGAAAACCATAGGAAGAAGGATTGGTAAACCCAGGTAATACAGAAGAAGTATTTCCCATTGAATAGGCACGAGCATCAATGATACGATCAGACTCGACAGCTTTACAAGTATTAAAATAGATAAAAAATAAGAAAAAGAAAATAGGAACGCTTAATGATAAGTGTTTCATAAATTATTTTTTAAGGGCTTTATAAAAAAGGTCTAACAGTTTGCGAAGATAAGTTAAATAAACTACCCTAGCAAATAAGGGCAAAAAGATTTATCACAAAAAAGATTTGGATTTTAATTAATTGCACTAATTTTGCAGCTGTGAAAAGAGTATTTAAAATAGGGTTATTACTATGTTTTGCAATATTTTGTTTTTCCATCGGAAAAGCTCAGAAATTGCAAACAAAGGCTCCTGTGTTATGGGTGGAAGCTTGTGTTTACCAAGGAGATACTATACCCTTTGTAGAATTACGAAATATATATGTCTACCCTCCACTCAAATTCAGTACTCAAAAAGAATGGCGTGATTACTACCGGTTAATCTATAATGTAAAAAAAGTCCTTCCTCTTTCAATAATGATCCATAATACAATTATTGAAACCTATGAGTATGTACAAACTTTGCCAAACCAAAAAGCAAAGGACGCACATATAAAAAGAGTGGAAAAAGGATTGAAAGAACAATATACTGCACAATTCAAAAAACTATCTTATTCACAAGGTAAACTACTCATCAAACTGGTTGACAGAGAATGTAATCAATCCTCTTATGAAATAATTAAAGCTTTTATGGGTAGTTTCAAGGCAGGATTCTATCAGACTTTTGCCAGCATCTTCGGAGCAAGTTTAAAAAAAGAATATGATTCTACTAAAGATGACAGTTTAACTGAAAGAGTTATCACTTTAGCTGCTAACGGTCAAATTTAAGTTTCTTAAAGAAATCCCAGATAACAATTCCGGTGGTAACAGATACATTTAAAGAATGCTTGGTTCCATATTGAGGAATTTCAATGCAACCATCACTATTGTTAATAACTTCCTGTTGAACACCCTTTACTTCATTCCCCATTATAATAGCATACTTTTTTTCCGGATCTAATTGTAAGTCAGTTAATAACGTACTTCCTTCTGCCTGTTCTATTGAATATACTATATACCCTTCGGATTTCAACTTATTAACAGCATCAAGAGTGTTTTTAAAATATTTCCAATCCATAGTATACTCTGCACCAAGAGCAGTTTTATGTAACTCCGGATGCGGAGGTATAGCGGTTATTCCGCATAAATAGATAGATTCAACCCGAAATGCATCGGAAGTACGGAACACAGAACCTATATTATGCAAACTTCTAATTTCATCTAAAACCACTATCAAAGGGAGTTTCTTAGCTTCTTTAAATTGCTCAGCATTAATCCGGTTAAGTTCAGTTATCTTTAATTTGCGCATACTTACTATTATTTATTACGATGCAAAGATAATAACAATTCACAATACACTGTTCACAACCGTTTAAAACCTGTCGAATCATGAGACAAACATTTTTATAAATAATACTAGGATATTTGATAAAAACATTTATGNNANATNNANAATNAACANTCCAAATAAGTTAGCTAAAAGTTTATATACCTATTTAAACATCTTTTTACTATGAAATTATTTAGAATATCTTATAAAGTTCTTAACTTTGCACCATATTAACAAGCAGTTAATTATAACACAACATATAATATAAACATCTAATAATCAATACTTATATGCATTTTAATCCTGTTTATAAGTCCTAAATAACTTTATTCATTAGACTAACAACTTTAAAAGCAAATAAAAACATATTTATTTACCAACACTATTAACAGCCTATTATAACTAGTATTAGATTTTTAAATAAAAAGTAGAGAATTAAATATAAATATAATGTATAAAGAAGAATGGTTGAAAAAAGGATTTGCAGATGAAGCTATTGATAAAACGATAGATATCAAAGCTGCTATTGATTCTTTAAGAAAAGAAAAGAATGCTGTGATTTTGGCTCACTATTACCAGCCTGGTAATATACAAGATATAGCCGATTATGTAGGAGACAGTTTAGCTCTTGCTCAATGGGCTGCTAAAACAAAAGCAGATATAATAGTTCTTTGTGGAGTTCATTTTATGGGTGAAACTGCAAAGATCCTTTGTCCAGATAAGAAAGTATTAGTACCTGATTTAAATGCAGGCTGTTCACTGGCTGATAGCTGTCCGGCTGATAAATTTGCACAGTTTGTTAAAGATCATCCGGATCATACTGTTATTTCATACGTTAATACTACAGCTGCAGTAAAAGCTGTCACAGATATTGTAGTTACTTCTACAAATGCAAAACAAATAGTGGATAGTTTCCCTAAGGATGAAAAATTAATTTTCGGTCCTGATCGAAATCTGGGTAATTATATTAACTCAGTTACTAACAGGAATATGTTATTATGGGATGGTGCTTGTCATGTTCATGAACAATTCTCNGTNGAAAAGATTGTNGAGTTGAANAAACANTATCCNGATGCTNTGNTTTTAGCTCATCCTGAATGTAAAGGTGCCGTATTAGCTCTTGCTGATTTTGTAGGATCAACTGCAGCGATATTAAAATTTGCAGTTAAATCAGATAAAAAGAATTTTATTGTAGCTACTGAATCAGGTATCTTACATGAGATGCGTAAGGAGTGTCCTGAAAAGAACTTTATTCCCGCTCCTCCCAACGATAGTACCTGTGGATGTAACGAGTGTAACTTCATGCGTTTAAANACGCTNGANAAGCTTTATAATTGCTTNAAANANGAATGGCCAACCATTGAAGTTGATGAAGCAATCGCAAAAGAAGCAGTTAAACCAATTAAAAAGATGCTTGAAATATCTGAAAAGTTAGGATTATAATAATTCTTATATGGTAAAAGTCATAAAATAATTGTCTGACCATTACAAGGTAGGTTTTGTAATGGTCAGATTTTTATAGGTTTATATTTTCATTCTACATCTGTCTTGGTATTAGCATATAACAAGAATAATATGATTTTATATTGATTTAATATGAGAAACTATCATTTTACTTAATTTTTCGGCACCATTTCTGTTAGGATGCTGAGCATCATAAAAATCCTTATTAGGTAAAATTGAAGTGCAGTTAATTAAATGTACTTTATCGGATAGGCTGTTTTCTATAGATTGAATAAAATTTTTAGTTATTTTATCGTGAGTATGTTTTATATCTGGATTCTCAGGCATTAAAACAATAAAATACTTTATTCCTTTATGCTTAAAATAATTGTTAAGTTTAAAAATTAATGAGATGCATTCCTTATTTAGTTCTGAATTTTGTAATGGATTGACATCTGAATTAAGCTGATTAATATCTCTTTCATATTTTAATTCTGATCTGTTCGAAGGATATAAATAGGGATATATCAAACTAGAAACTTCATCGCCTGGGGCATCATCATCAGTTAACTTGCGGATTATAGTTGACAATCCGACTTTTAAGCACGCTCTTCCCTGGAAATTATTTATGAGTGGAGATTTGTTAGCGTAATTATCTAGATAAGGAGATAAAAATTTATTCAAATTTTCATTATATCTATAACCGTACATATAAAAGGATAAAGCAGCTTCAGAAGAAATTGCAGGTTTTTTGGCAAACATGGGGATGTTTAAACATTGAATCACATAATTAACAGAAGCCGGCAGATAAGGATAATATAAAGCACTCTCTAAAAGTGGCTGACCTACTCCTGATAAGTTATAAGCTTTGTCACTAATCATTTCATTATTTAGAATTTTGCAGTTGATGCCGGTCATGGCTTTACTGTTTCCAAATATTGCTATTGTTGGTTTAAAATTATTATCGGACAAAGAATCCAGAATAATTTCTGTTCGTTCGTAATCATTTGGTAATGATCTGTATAGATATGGCGTTGATAGGTTTAGTAACAATAATAGTCCGAGGATAACGCTACCACCCATCATGATCTTATTAACGTGATTCATATTCATTATTAAAATTTGAAATAGATAAATGAAGAAGCATCTGCGCCAAAGTAATAGACCAAAATAAACAGAAACAGATAAATGCTATATCTTGCAAATCTATATTTCATACTGCTAATATTAAGTCCGTATTCTTTATCTTTGTTTAGCCACTCAAGTGTTATCATCATGATAATGAAAACAATTGAAAATATCATCGTCACATTATTATAGCCAATAACTTTTGGAATTCTTAAGATGGAAGATGAACATATATGTTTTATATAATCGATGAACTGATTGATGCTTTTTGCTCGGAAAATAATCAGACCGAATGTAACTAAAATAAACGTAACTACCATTTTTCCGAAATCCTTTATTTTAGGCATACCGGATTTTGTAAGATGAATTTTGGTCTTTTTGGCAAATGTTCCGCTTAAAATTAAGGGGATAAACAATAATCCGTGGTATAAACCAAACAGAGCAAATGTCCAATTGGCTCCATGCCATAATCCGCAAAGTACAAAATTGGTTACGATTGCAAATATTATGCCTATATTACCCCAGTCTCTCCATCTCACATTCAGGGGCATAAAAACATAATCAGTTAGCCAGGATGTGAGAGATATATGCCAGCGTCTCCAATAATCGGCTATATTTTGAGCGAAGAGAGGATATTTGAAGTTTACGGTGACTTTGAAACCCAATATTTTTGCTATACCTATTGCCATATCTGAATAACCAGAAAAATCTGCATACATTTGAAATACATATAATATTGCACCTAATAATAATGTGCTTCCTGAAAATAGTGAATAATTTTCCCAAATTTCATTTGTTACCACTGCAATATTATCTGCTACAACCATTTTTTTAAAGAGCCCCCAAAGTATTTGACGAAATCCGTCAATAGCTAAATCATAATTGAATATTCGTTTACTTGTTAACTGTGGAATTAATGTATTTGGTCTATCTATAGGTCCTGAAAGAATGCACGGAAAAAATGCTACATAGGTTGCAAATGCTACAAAATCTGTTGTAACTTCATATTTTCCACGGTTCAAATCAATAACGTAGCTTAGCAGGCGGAAGGTATAAAAGCTGATACCAAGCGGTAAAATTATGTCGAATGTATGTAAATTGGTCTGTAATCCTATACTTTTAAACAGTTGGGCAAATGAGGTGATAAAAAAGTTGCTGTACTTAAAATAGGCTAATGATCCTACTCCAAATAGTACACCTATTGTTGTATATATATTTTTCTTTTTATCTTCTTTTGATTTTTCTATCTTCAGTCCTAAGAAATAATATAGAATGGTTGTGATAATTAGAAGAGGCAATATCCTCCAATTGGCCCATCCATAAAAGAAATAGTTGGCAATCAGCAGGAGTATGTTTTGACGTTTGGTATTTTCGTTTAGTACAAAATAATAAAGACAGAAAATAGCAATAATAAACAAGAGAAATGGGAATGTGTTAAATATCATAATACTTTATGTTCAACTATTTAGCTTGAATACTGTCAATCATCTCACCCACATTTTTCCATGATAGAATTTCTTTGGAGGTAAATTTGATCTTGAATGCTTTTTCAATGGCTACCACCAATAGAATATGAGTTAGTGAATCCCAGTTGTCCACATCGTTAGCAGTAGTATTGTCTTTCAATTCTATTTCTTCTTCATCCAGAATATCTTTAAAGATTTCCTGTACTTTTGCTATTATTTTTTCTCTGTCCATGTTTTTTAATTATTATATATCATTTATATAACAGTCTCTTTTCTTATATTTGTCAACATCGAGTACCCAACGATTCTCATTTAACGGTTCGAATCCCAAAGTTGGATAATGGTCTGCTACCATTAAATTTTTAACAGTTGGCAGATATTCGCCGATAATCTTTTTGTATCCTTTGGTTTTTGCATATTCCACTATAGTATTTAATGTGAAATTTTCCATTCCTCGTTTCAAAACGCGACAACTCATTAGCCAGGTGTCAATAAATAAGTTATTATGATCTTTATTTTGCATAATAATAATGCAAATCAATCCATTATCTCCGAATTTATCTTCAAGAGTAAAGCTGAAACAGTGATAATCGGGATCTTTTGATAGCTTATTAATGTCTCCCTCTGTATACCTGATTGTACGTAAATTGAATTGATTTGAACGCTGAGAAAGTTGTGCAACACGTGGAGTATTGAATTTAGTAAATCCTTCCACAATAGAAATCATGCCGAGACTTTGGAGAAAATCTGCTTCATTGGTAAACTTCTTTTGAGTGAAGACTCGTTGAGCTTCCAACTGGTATTGTTGGGTTCGGTCTTTATCTCCTGATGAGTAGGATATTGTTTCAAATAGATTCAGATTGTATAGAAATTCCAGATAATCAGCAGGATCTGGAGGTAATTCCGGAACTAATATTCCCGATATATTTTCTCTGACCATGTTTCTTTCAAATGGATTATCGTCAAGATATACCATGGAATCAAAACCTATATTAAGAACTGACTGGATATATCGAATATTGTCTGCTTTATTATCCCAATTTGCAACAAATACAGCAATATCATCCAATCTGAGTATCATTTCAGGATGTTTCTCAAAAGGTTCCCTGGCTAAAGATTCTGTATTTTTGCTGCAGATAGCAAGAATAATTCCCCGCTCTTTGAGCTTTTTTATCCATCTCTGGAATTCTGTAAACGCTTTACCAATGCCTAGTCCGTGGCCCAATTGAATGTTTTCAATGCCATCGTCACCAATAATCCCTCCCCATAGAGTATTATCAAGATCCAGAATCAGACACTTTTTGATGTTTCCTTTTGATGCGCAAATCAAATCTATTGTTCGGGATGCTATAATTGGAAGAGAATCAATCGAAAGGATCATTTCGGTACTCGTATAGATAGAAGCATTGAACATTACATCACGCCCAATCTTATTCTGAATGGACGATAGGTCACAAATATATAAATCCTGATGCTTCTGAGCCAATTGCATTAATCCGTAATTAAGCTTCCGTATTTGGTAAATAAAAGATTCTTCAATTTGATTGGCCAGATTTCCAAAAATAGTGTCATCAATCTCCGGATAGTTATAACATATAATTTTTCCTACTACTTTTTGGGATGCCATTTCAACAAAAGAAAGTCTCTCTTCTGCTATATTTTTCCTTGATTCGGGCTTTGTACTTCCAAATTTATCCAAAAATTTATGTGTGGATTGAAATATAATTGTATAGTCTGGATTAAATTGGAATAAATCAGAAGTAGGATCCATGGTCAGGCGTTCAACCTGATTGAAATCAGCCTCAAACAGATTAAGGTTATACCCTTTATCAATGGCTATTCCTTTTAATGCTATTGCTAAAAATTGTGTAGCAGTATCTCCCAGTAATGCAACTTTTATAGTTGGTAGATTAATGGTATCTTGTTTTAGATTTCGCTTTAATTCTTTAAATGTTAGCATTTAGGTATCTGTTTAGCATCATCGAAACTGTTTTCCTGAAAAATCCCGATTTGTAATTGCTTTATTAATGTTTACAGGTTATTTTATAATTAATATTTTGGTAGCAATACCTTCTTTTCCTTCTGCATCAGCTGCTAAAACCAGATATACTCCTGATGCTACTCTTTTACCTTTTGAATTTTTTCCATCCCAGGTAAATTGTCCACCTACTGAAGTTCCGGTATATAAAAGATTTCCATTAATATCTGTAATTTTAACGTCACTGTCGCGTATTAAACCAGTGATAGTAATTACACCTGTATAATCTGGTCTTACTGGATTAGGAAAGGCATGTGCGGTTTCAGAGAAACTGCTTCCACCTTCTGTAGCATCGCTCATATAAGACATTAGTCCTTGATCGGTTCCAATAAATACTTCTCCTGTATTTGGATTTATAGCAATTGATTGAATTTTATCTGATAATAATGGGCTGTTGCTGGTTGAAAAATGGTGAATAGTCTCTAACCCATCTTCGCTTAATAAGAATACGCCGTTACTTTCTGTTCCAATCCATTTTCTGTTTGCTCCATCAATGCAAATGGCATTTATTTTTTCATTAGCTAAAAGAAAGTCTGCCAGATTGGTTCCGTCATTACGAGGAACTTTTATTTGAGTACAATAAAAGTCATCATCGAAAAAATTAGTGGGGTTATTAATAACAATAGGTCCTTTTTCTGTTCCTATCCATATAGCTCCGTCTTTATCTTCTGCAATGGATAAAATAGCTAATTTTCCCAGGTTAGTTCCGTCCTGATTAGTAAAAGATCCTAGGAACTTTGTTTTATCATCGCTTTGATCTTCCAGTGTTCCATTAGTATTAAAACAAAATATTCCCGGTTCATATCTCATAGAAGTAATCCAGGCCCATCCTCTTTTATCGAATATAATTCTTTCCAATGTAGGCTTTCCAACTAATCCCGGATGAGAAAAATTAATCCATTTTCCATCATCTTTTAGAATATTGATAACATTATCTACATAAGAATTAACCATCCATAGATTATGATTTTTATCATATTGAAGTCCATTTATTCTTACATAGTTTAGTTTATGAGAATCATTTGGAAGCACTGATTTAAGAGTGCTATTATCTATACTATATAGTTTAACGAATTTTTTGTCTTTAAATTCATAGACCCCTTCTCCTCCGGAAGATGCAAAGTGATGTTCTGCATCATTAGGATCCTGAATAATTGAAGTTATATCTTTATATTCTAAGCCGGTAATGTCTTTTATTCCTTCTTCCTGAAAATTATACCATTTATTATCTTCATACATCATGATTGTTCCGGGATTATTTAATCGGTCAGCAGTCATTCCTCCTCCGCATACTAATAGTCGGTTATTAGTAAATGTCATATAATATGGAAGATTTCTTTTAGGACTGTCAGGTATAATGGAAGAAGAAGTACTTATTTCCAGCTTGTTCTCTTTTAGCATATAGCTATTTAATCCTTTATCTCCATTACTTCCCCAATATAAATTATCATTTTTCGTATATGATAAATGGTTAAATTTATAATCTGAATCCATATACTTGAAAGAATTGTAATGATCAAATATAACAATTGAAGTACCGTTACCAGCAATTAATTTATCATCGAAAATATCACTAAATGAATAGTTTCCATCTACTATTTTTGTAATTGTATTGGAATTATCATCATATTGATAAATTCCATTATTTAATTGATTTCCAATAATTTTATTTTCAAATAGTAAAAGCTGATTAAATACTGTGTCTTTAGATTTTATCCAATTATTTATATCTAATAAATTATCTGTTGTTTTACCAGAATACAGCCCATCTTCAGTTGCAGCATAAATTATATTATCTTTGACAACAGAGGCATAAACCTTTTTATTTAATACATAAGTATTGGTAATTTCTTTCTTTTTTAAATCAAGGATCAATATTCCGAAATCAGTTGAAAAGTAGGCATAATCGCCAGTTATATTAATGCTGTTTAATGTTTTATCCTGACTCATGGTTTTATTCATAAAGTCAGGTATATTATATATGTTTTCGTTTATAAGAATATCAATATTAGAATTTTTGTACACAATAATAAGAGCGGAATGTGTGCTGCTATACTTTATATAACTGATATTATTATCACTTAAAATATTAGTTTTATCGAATAAACGGATACTTTCATCTTCTTTGTCATACGAAAACAAAGCACCATCACTTAATGTATATATTATATTACCAGCCGGAGCAGTTTGAGTGACATTATTATATGCCAGATGTGCTTTCCACTCTCCTATTGCCATTTGTGCTGAAACAGAAGAGGTTATTATAAATAATATTAGGCTATAAAACAGCTTTTTCATAGTCATACTCGTTTAAAAAATTGCATAGTTTATTTATAGCTAACGCACGGTGACTAATTTTATTTTTTATTTCGTTTCCTAATTCAGCAAAAGTTTGTTCATACCCTTCAGGTACAAAAATCGGATCATAACCAAAGCCCGAATTTCCTCTTTTTTCTTTGATAATATTCCCTTTTATAATTCCCTCGAAAAGATATTGCTTGTTGTCTATTATTAATGAAACGGCAGTTCTGAATTGTGCTTTTCTATTTTCAATTCCTTCCAGATTCTTTAAAACTTTAAGCATGTTTGCTTCAGAGCTTTTATCAGTTCCTGCATATCTTGCAGAATAAACTCCCGGTTCGTTGTTAAGTGCTTCAATTTCCAGACCGGTGTCGTCAGCAAAGCAGTTTAATCCATAGTTTTCATGAATATATTGAGCTTTAAGTAAAGCGTTACCTTCTAAAGTGTTTGCAGTTTCCGGTATATCAACATCACAATTTATATCTTTTAAGCTAAGTATCTCTATTTTGTCTTTTAATATATGTGATACTTCTTCTAATTTATGTTTATTATTTGTGGCAAAAACAAGTTTATTTTTCATTGAATTTCATATAAATTATAAAAAAACATATTTTATCCCTCACCCCTCACTAATTTTGCTAAAACTATTTGCTGGTAATGTTTTTAAATAGTGAGGGTTAATAAAGTATCCCTCACTTGTCTATAACTTTTAGAGGTGATCTCTCACTAAATCAGTTTTATTTGACCTTTATTGTATCAAAACCTTCTCCGTAAACTCCAATAACCGAACTTTGAGAAACAAAAGCATTTGGATCAATATCTTTTACCAAACGGAATATCTCTATTGACTGACTCTTTTTAGCCAATACAACAAGTACTTTAACAGAATTCTTGCTGTACCATCCTTGTCCATCTAAAACGGTAACCCCTCTATGGGTATCTTTAGTAATTCTTTCGGCAATTTCTTCATATTGTTTTGAAAAAATAAAGAACTGAACAGATTGTCTGGCACTGTTTACAATTAAGTCTAAAACATAGCTGATAACCACCAATGTAGTAAATCCAAATACAATTCTTTTCCAATCATGAAATACAAAGTAGCATGAAGAGATAATAACAATATCACAATACAAAATCATTCTTCCAAAAGTAACATCTCTGTACTTATGAACAATTGCCGCTATAATATCTGTTCCACCTGTACTGCCATTATTTACAAAAACAATACCTAGTCCCATGCCGCATAAGGTTGCACCAATCACACAAGCCATAAAGTCCTGTCCAGGTCCAAGAATCTGCAGATTTCCTACTAATTGCTGAAATTGCCACAGGAAGTACGTAAGGGCAAATATTCCAAATAGAGTTTTTATGCTGAACTTAGGTCCTAGAATTTTAAGTGCAAACGTAAGCAGGAATGCATTTATAACAAAATAAGTGATTTGAATTTGTACCCCTGTTGCATAATAAACAATCGCAGCAATACCAGTTACACCACCTGTAGTAATTTGATAAGGCAACAGAAATGCTGCCCAGCCCATTGCATAACACATCAGACCTAAGATTATAAAAAAATAATCTCTTAATTCTCTTAGAACATCTGTTTTATTTAGCTTTTTCATTTTGTTGTCTATACTTAAACTACAATATTCACAATTTTCTTAGGAACAATAATTACTTTCTTTATTGGTTTACCATCAATCCATTTAATAGCACTTTCTGTTGCTAAAACAGCTTCCTGAATGGTGTTATTGTCAGCATCGGCTGCAAATTCCATGTTAAAGCGAGCTTTACCGTTGAAGGAAATAGTATAGTTTACCACATCTTCTTTGAGGTATTCTTCATTAAATGCAGGCCATTGAGCATCGCATACCGAAGTTGCATTACCCAAAGCAGCCCATAACTCTTCGCTGATATGAGGAGCGAATGGAGCCAAAAGAATAATTAGCTGGCTTAGTATCTCTTTCTTGTTACATTTCAGTGAGGACAGTTCATTCACACAAATCATAAATGCACTTACTGAAGTGTTGTAAGAGAACTGTTCAATATCACCGGATACTTTCTTAATCAGTTTGTGAAGAGATTTAAGCTCTTCCTTTGTTACAGGTTCATCGTTAACAATGTATTCTCCTGCTTTGTTGTAGAATAAAGCCCAGAATTTGCGGATAAAACGATGAACACCGTCGATACCGTTAGTATCCCATGGTTTGGATTGTTCAACCGGACCGAGGAACATTTCATACATTCTCAGTGTATCTGCACCGTATTTTTCAACAATCATATCCGGATTAACCACGTTGAACATAGATTTACTCATCTTTTCAACAGCCCATCCGCAAATGTATTTTCCGTCTTCAAGAATAAATTCAGCTGTTTTGTATTCAGGATGCCAGTTCTTGAAAGCTTCCTGATCAAGAATATCGTTGCTTACAATATTTACGTCCACATGTAATGGAGTAACATCGTACTGATTTTTCAGGTTTAGAGAAACAAAAGTGTTTGTATCTTTAATTCGGTACACAAAATTACTTCTTCCCTGAATCATTCCCTGATTGATTAGTTTTTGGAATGGTTCTTCTTTAACAGATACACCTACATCGTGAAGGAATTTGTTCCAGAAGCGAGAATATATCAAGTGACCGGTTGCATGTTCTGTTCCACCTACATAAAGGTCAACGTTTTGCCAGTAAGCATTTGCTTTTGGAGAAACCAGAGCTTCGGTGTTATGTGGATCCATATAGCGCAAATAGTATGCACTTGAACCTGCAAAACCAGGCATTGTGTTCAGTTCAAGCTGATATCCTTCTTCTGTTTTCCAGTTCTTTGCACGGCCAAGAGGTGGTTCACCTGTTTCGGTTGGAAGGAATTTATCAACTTCAGGAAGTTCAAGTGGAAGCTTACTTTCATCAAGCATATAAGGCATTCCATCCTTGTAATACACAGGGAATGGTTCGCCCCAATAACGCTGACGGGAGAAGATAGCGTCGCGAAGACGGAAGTTTACCTTCACTTTTCCCAGATTAGTTTCCTTGATGTATATTTTTGTTTTGGCAATAGCCTCTTTGATAGTCAGTCCGTTGAGCACTAAACCGCCTTCAACTGCATCTTCTTGGCGTGGTGAATTCATCATGATTCCTTCTTTTGCATCAAAGCTTTCTTCAGAAACATCACAACCTTCAATCAACGGACGGATTTCCAGTCCGAAATGTTTGGCAAATGCATAGTCGCGGCTATCGTGAGCTGGTACGGCCATGATAGCTCCGGTACCGTATCCTGCCAATACATAATCGCTGATCCAAACTGGGATTGCTTCTCTGGTCAAAGGATTAATAGCGTATGATCCCGAGAATACACCGGTTACTCTGCGGTCGGCGATGCGTTCGCGTTCTGTTCTTTTCTTTGTAGCATCAAGATAAGCTTTAACTTCTGCTTTCTGATCAGCAGTAGTCAGTTGAACTACCAGTTCGCTTTCAGGAGCCAATACCATGAAAGTAACGCCGAAGATAGTGTCCGCACGGGTGGTGAAGATAGTGAATTCAAGATCAGAATCTTTCACGTTGAACTTCATTTCAGCACCCTCACTCCTACCAATCCAGTTCTTTTGTGTTTCTTTCAGTGAATCTGTCCAGTTCAATGTTTCCAGTCCGTCAAGTAAACGTTGAGCATAAGCTGAAACACGCAGACACCACTGGCGCATTACTTTCTGAATCACTGGATGGCCGCCGCGTTCTGAAACACCGTCCACTACTTCATCGTTGGCCAATACGGTTCCAAGTGCTGGACACCAGTTAACCATTGTGTCGCCTAAGTAAGCAATCCGGTAGTTTAATAAAATTGTTTGCTGTTCTTTTTCACTTTTAGCTTTCCATTCTTCCGCAGTAAACGAAAGTTCTTCTCCGCATGCAGCGTTCAGTCCTTCGGTTCCTTTAATCTCAAATCTTTTGATAAGATCGGCAATTGGAGTAGCTTTCTTAGCATCATTATCGTAATAATGCTTGAACATTTGCTGGAAAGCCCACTGAGTCCACTTGTAATAGTCTGGTTCGCAGGTACGTACTTCCCTGCTCCAGTCGAATGAAAATCCTATTTTATCTAATTGTTCGCGGTAGCGATTGATATTGTTTACGGTAGTTATTGCAGGGTGCTGACCGGTTTGGATGGCATATTGTTCAGCAGGCAACCCATAAGCGTCATATCCCATTGGGTTAAGGACATTAAATCCTTGCAGACGTTTATAACGGGCATAGATGTCAGAAGCTATATATCCCAGCGGATGACCCACGTGTAATCCTGCTCCCGAAGGGTAAGGAAACATATTCAGCACATAAAATTTCTTCTTTGATTCGTCTTCAGTCACCTGATAGGTATTCTCTTCAACCCATCTTTTTTGCCATTTTTTCTCAATCTCCCTGAAATTATATTCCATAGCGATATTCTTTTATCTTAGTATGTTAATTAATTACGTATTATATACTTTAGAGGGCAAAGATAATGAAAGATAAGCTTATTTGGGCATTTCTTTTGGCAATTTCTTGATGGTTTTAGACTTTATCCAGAATGGTTTTTATATATAACTTATATCGTTTTATTATTTTCCTTAAATACTTTTTATTTCCTTGTACAAAAGATTGTATTCTTCTGTACAAAACAATTATTTCTTTTGTACAGAAGATTGCAATCTTCTGTACAAGATGTTTTTAAGCACTCAAATTATTTCCCAAAAATATCCGAGTTATAAAAAATAATTATATCTTTGTGATAATCCAAAAGCCTTGATATTATGAAAACAATAACCCTTTATCTTGGTAAGAAATACAGACTATTTTGGGTAGTCGTGCTTTTATTATCATGTGTTCTTCTTTTTGCAATATTAGAAGAACTGATTTTAATGATGTATCTTTACCTTTTCTTGCTGTTTCCGCTGTTGTTTTATGCTTTCTCAAAAGGCGTGGGAAAAGTACGGTTAGAGGAAGGATCTATTGTTATTTATAATCTTTTTGGGGGTACAAAAGCTAAAATAACTTTGAATTCACTGAAAGGATTTGAATTTATGCGGGATTACTACTATTCTGTTCCTAAAGGTCGTGGCAGATACCTTGGAATAAGCGGTCCTACAGCGATTATATTTCATTATCGTTCCGGCGAAAGAAGAGCCTTTTCTTTGTTTGGTTTTCACGATATAAAGATAATACTCAACTTCTTAAAGGAAAATAATGTTCCGTTTATGAATTATAAGCCTGTAGTTCCTGCCGATGTGAAGGTAAAAGTTTCCATCTATCAGAAGTCTGGCATACAGGCCTTTTTTACTATTGTTTTTCCTATTATTCTGCTCCTTTTAATTATTGCTTTGATGTTATATATTTTCTTCACCAGATATAGTGATCAAATATTCCACCTTTTACTTTGTCTTTTGCCTTTGCTGTCCTATTTTGTTTATGTGTATTGGGAGAGAATGTATTATCTTAAGATAAAAGATGAATCCTTCACAATAAGAAATTTGATAGGTAGAAAGAGTTGGGGATTTAAGTATAGCGACACAATGAAGGTGGCTTTCGGTTCAAGTTTGGGAAAAGGAGCTTTTCTTTATCTTGAGATATTAGATAAGAATCTGAAATATTACCAGTTCCCGTTAGATATGCTTCCCAAGAAGGATATAAATGAGATTGTCAGTATCATGAAAGAAAAAGGAGTAGATGCCACTTCTGAATGTTGTTACTAGCTTCAAACATCAATAATTATACAACTTTACACTTTTCAGAACAGATTTTCTTTTTAAAAAGAACTATATTTGCGCTTATTATTCACTAAAAGAAGAGAAATTTACCGTGGCAAATGATATAGTTCTTACCCCCATGATGAAGCAGTTTCTGGATCTGAAAGCAAAGCACCCCGATGCGGTGATGCTTTTCCGTTGCGGAGACTTTTATGAAACTTATTCCGACGATGCAGTTGTAGCTTCGGATATACTTGGGATTACTTTAACCAAAAGAGCTAATGGACAAGGCAAAACTGTAGAGATGGCGGGCTTTCCCCATCATGCACTTGATACGTACCTGCCCAAACTGATCAGAGCGGGCAAAAGAGTTGCTATCTGTGATCAGTTAGAAGACCCAAAAACTACTAAGAAACTTGTAAAACGCGGCATTACCGAACTGGTTACTCCCGGAGTTTCCATTAATGATAACGTTCTCAACTACAAAGAAAATAACTTCCTTGCTGCTGTTCATTTCGGTAAGAATGAATGCGGTATAGCTTTCCTTGATATTTCAACAGGAGAGTTTCTCACAGCAGAAGGTCCATTTGACTATATTGATAAGCTTTTAAATAATTTTGCTCCAAAAGAAGTCCTTTTTGAACGGAGCAGGAGAGGGATGTTTGAAGGCAATTTCGGAAATAAATTCTTCACTTTCGAACTGGAGGACTGGGTATTTACCGAATCCAGTGCCCGAGAACGACTTCTGAAACACTTTGAAACCAACAATCTCAAGGGTTTTGGTGTGGAACATCTTAAGAACGGAATCATTGCTTCCGGAGCTATTCTTCAGTACCTGGATATGACTCAACATACCCAGATAGGGCATATCACTTCACTTTCCCGCATTGAAGAAGACCGTTATGTGCGTTTAGATAAATATACTGTGCGTAGTCTGGAGTTGATATCCAGCATGAATGAAGGCGGCAAAAGTCTTCTGAATGTAATTGACAGGACTATCAGCCCTATGGGAGCCCGCATGTTAAAGCGTTGGATGGTCTTTCCGTTGAAAGACGAAAAACCAATTAACGACCGCCTTAACGTAGTGGAATATTTCTTCCGTGAGCCCGAATTCAAGGAACTAATTGAAGAACAGCTTCACTTGATAGGCGATTTAGAGAGAATTATCTCGAAAGTAGCTGTAGGACGCGTTTCTCCTCGTGAAGTTGTGCAGTTGAAAGTGGCTTTGCAAGCCATTGAACCGATAAAAGAAGCTTGCCTGAATGCAGATAATCCGAGCCTGAATAGAATAGGAGACCAGCTAAATTTATGTCTCTCCATCAGAGATAAAATAGACAAGGAGGTAAACAATGATCCTCCGCTGTTGATAAATAAAGGTGGTGTAATTAAAAACGGAGTGAATGCCGAACTGGACGAGTTACGTAAGATTGCCTATTCAGGGAAAGACTATCTGTTGCAGATTCAGCAACGGGAGAGTGAACAGACTGGCATTCCAAGTCTGAAGATTGCCTACAATAACGTGTTCGGATACTTCATTGAAGTGAGAAATGCTCATAAAGATAAGGTTCCTCAGGAGTGGATTCGCAAACAAACGTTGGTGAATGCCGAGCGATATATCACCCAGGAACTCAAAGAATATGAAGAGAAAATATTGGGAGCCGAAGATAAGATTCTGGTAATTGAGACCAGACTTTATAATGAACTGGTTCTTTCACTGAGCGAATACATTCCCGCAATACAGATTAACGCCAACCAGATAGCACGGATTGACTGTCTTCTCTCATTTTCAAACGTAGCTGCGGAGAACAAATATATTCGTCCGGTCATTGAAGACAATGATGTGCTTGAAATAAAGCAGGGAAGACACCCGGTTATCGAGAAACAACTTCCTATTGGTGAGAAATATATAGCGAACGACGTTACAATAGATACGGAACATCAGCAGATCATTATCATTACTGGTCCAAACATGGCCGGTAAGTCGGCATTGCTGCGCCAGACTGCCTTGATTACTCTACTGGCTCAGATTGGAAGTTTTGTTCCTGCCGAAAGTGCACATATTGGCTTGGTAGATAAGATATTCACCCGTGTAGGAGCGAGTGATAATATTTCTGTTGGTGAATCTACTTTCATGGTCGAGATGAATGAAGCATCGGATATATTGAATAATCTTTCGCCAAGAAGTCTTGTGTTGTTTGATGAGCTGGGACGAGGAACCTCTACTTATGATGGTATATCCATTGCCTGGGCCATTGTAGAATATATTCATGAACATCCTAAAGCAAGGGCGAGAACACTTTTTGCCACTCACTATCATGAGCTCAATGAAATGGAAAAGTCCTTCAAGCGGATTAAGAATTACAATGTTTCAGTGAAAGAAGTTGATAATAAAGTGATCTTCCTTCGTAAACTCGAACGGGGTGGGAGTGAGCACTCCTTTGGTATTCATGTGGCAAAGATGGCGGGTATGCCAAAAAGCATCGTGAAACGTTCAAATGATATACTTCTTAAACTGGAGTCCGATAACCGTAAGAAAGGAATTTCCGGCAAGCATTTGTCTGAGGTTAGAGAGAACAGGGAAGGGATGCAGCTCAATTTCTTCCAGCTAGACGATCCAATCCTTTGCCAGATAAGGGATGAGATTCTGAATCTTGATGTAAATAATCTTACTCCATTGGAGGCTTTGAATAAGCTGAATGATATTAAGAAGATTGTGAAAGGGAAGTAGTTTTTGATTCCCTGCGATACTTTATTTATTCATCAGATTATTCATCCAAACTGAAAAAAACAGAAATCATCTGCCACCTGCTACTAAAATGGACTAAAAGCCCTTAAATAGGGATTCCTAGCTAGTGGCAGATGATTTTTATCTGCTACTAAATCGTGCTTTATCTGCTACTTTTAGAGGGATCTGCCACTAGTTTTGATGTTATGATACAAATAACAGGATAGATTGGCAGCTAGATTTTATTATTTAATTATTTTCGCCTTTTGATATACCATTTCTTTTCCACCTTTAGTAATAGTCAGATCAGCTGGAGGCGCGTCATCTTCTCCCATTTCAATTATGCCACATTCGTATACATAATTGCCTGATTTAAAAATATAACTGTGATTCCCTCCGCTTCCGTCAGCTTGAAATTCCCCATTTTGTAATACTAATTCAGGTTTATCGTTCTTGTTTTGTTGTAATTTCCAAGAAGCATATCTATACTTCTCGTTCCCCATATCATCAATTCTAATTCTGTATTTTGAAGTCTCCAGAATGCAAATAGGCCTTTTGAAATTTCTTAACGATTCATGTAACGAGTTTTTTTCGGTATTTATCAATTCTTCTAAATTTTTCTTTTCAACTTTAGATTGATAATTCACAGCAATAAGTTCTCCTTCATAGTTAAGCCACACTTCTCCATTTAATAACATAATACCTCTCCAACCCATTTCAGACCAGTCTTTTTTTATTTTCGAGTTAACAATATCATTTATAAGCTTATTGTCAAAAATTTCATTAAAGCGTTTTATGAATTCATTTTTATTCTTGATTTCAGGTATTGGATATTCTCTTTCCAAAGGAAATATAACTTGGTTGGCTATTTTATCTTTGTTTTTAGTTTTAATGGTTTCAATAAAGTTTCGGATAACTTTCTGACTCTTAACACTCAAATCTTGTCCTGATACTGAGATTAAATCAAAACAAAGAAGTATGATTATCGCTATTTTCTTCATATTGTTTTCTTAATAATTTATTTTTTAATTAGTCCTAATAAACTAGGTGTGCGAATGCTTTGATAATATATTCACGCATAATATAACTATGATTAAATTTTTAAAATCTAAATATAGTTATATTTTTTTATTAAAAAATAATTAGGTTGAAATTATTATTCAGAATTTTTGTATAGTTACTTGAATAGTTAAGATTCAATTGCATAATCTCTATTATACTGAATATTTTACTTTGATCAATTATTCATCTTTTTAAAGACCTGTAAACCTTTGAAAATAGATTTTAATTGATGGATATGATAATCTTTTAGTGTTTGCAAAATCAAATTTCATTTTACTGACTATTTATTCTATGACTATCTGAACTTTTCAGCAACCAGTTTGTAAGTGGGAGTATCTATTCCAAGCTCTTCTCCTTTGGCGATAAATCCAAAGAGCAGACCATCAACCTCCGATTCATGGCCTTTGCTGATGTCTTTTTGCATGGATGCTGTGCTGGCTGGATCAAGCTTATCAACCACTTTGAGGTTATAGGTTACCAGATCTTCCTGGAATGTGATGCCAAGGGCCTTGCCAATAGCGGCACTTTCTCGCGATAAACCAATAAATGTATCCCTGTATTTTCCTTCCTTTTGCAGCTCTTCCATGGGAACATCATAGTATGCACCGGTGCAGGCCATGGCGGAGATGAACGACCATTTCACGAAAGTATCGCGGTTTATATCCTCTGAGATAGGTGCTTTGATACCACTTTCCTGAAGGTCTTTTTGCACGGCCAATAGTCTTTCATAGGCAACATTGTCTTCTTTGCGTGCACCAAATACCAGGCGGAAGATGCTTCCCATCTGAGTAATCTCGCCAGGATCAGAAACGAATCCCACAATGTAGATGCATCCGTCGAGAACGGTCACGTTTTTTACCTTGCTTTTTATCTTGGGTCCCGTGCCGTATACGTTGAGAATAGGTATTACGATGGTGTCTTGGTGGGCAGCCCGCTCAATGAGTTCCGTCACAGAATCAATGGAATATCCTTTTACGCAGACAAAGATTACATCGGCTTTATCGGAATATTCCTCAGAGGTACATGCGTTTACGCGGACAGTATGTTCACCTTTCAAGCCAGATTTCAGCATCAATCCGTTCTTGCGCATTGCTTTCAGGTGAGCTCCGCGGGCAATGCAGGTTACATTGTGTCCTGCGAGGGCCAGAAATGCAGCGATACTTCCTCCCACGCCGCCGGTTCCTATAATCAGATACTTTGTTGTTTCCATTTTATTTCTATGCAAAAAAGAAAGGGTTGAATATTCAGCTTATCTGATTTCAACCCTTATGTTACTTGTTTTTTATACGTTAAAGCGGAAGTGCATAATGTCGCCGTCTTCCACCACATATTCTTTTCCTTCAACCCCCAGTTTTCCGGCCTCTTTGATGGCGGCTTCCGAGCCATATTCAATGAAGTCATGGTATTTAATAACCTCTGCGCGGATAAATCCTTTCTCAAAATCGGTGTGAATTACTCCCGCACACTGAGGTGCTTTGCTGCCTTTCAGGTATGTCCAGGCACGAACTTCCTGTACGCCCACTGTGAAATAAGTCTCCAGATTCAACAGTTTATAGGCAGTTTTAATCAATCTGGCTACGCCCGATTCTGTTAATCCAATTTCGCCAAGGAACATTTCGCGTTCTTCGNAAGTTTCNAACTCTGCAATTTCCGATTCAATCTTGGCAGCTACAACAAGCAACTGGGCATCTTCGTCTTTAATTGCCTCACGAACCATTTCCACGTACTTATTTCCGCTTACTGCACTGCCTTCGTCTACGTTGCACACGTAAAGAACCGGTTTACTTGTAAGCAGGAATAGTTCTTTTGCTATTTTTTGTTCGTCCTTTGTTTCAAATGTAACCGTACGGGCGGACTTACCTTGTTCCAAAGCCTCTTTGTANTTATGNCAGCACTTCATAAGTCATCTTAGCCACTTTGTCGCCGCCTGTCTGAGCTTGTTTCTGTACTTTCTGAAGGCGACTGTCAATAGTGTCCAGGTCTTTCAGCTGAAGTTCGTAATCAATGATTTCTTTGTCGCGAATCGGGTTTACATTTCCGTCAACATGAACCACATTATCATCGTCGAAACAGCGAAGAACATGAATAATAGCATCAGTTTCGCGGATATTTGCTAGAAACTTATTTCCTAATCCTTCACCTTTGCTGGCACCTTTTACCAGTCCGGCAATATCCACAATCTCCACAGTGGTAGGTACTACGCGATGAGGGTGAACCAATTCGGCTAGTTTGTTCAACCGTTCATCGGGAACAGTGATNACNCCNACGTTAGGTTCAATCGTACAAAAAGGGAAATTAGCAGACTGCGCCTTTGCGTTGGACAGGCAATTGAAAAGAGTCGATTTTCCCACGTTGGGAAGGCCGACGATACCACATTGTAAAGCCATTCTTTATATCGTTAATTTGTTTTCTTATTCAAACTTTTTTCAGCTTGCAAAAATACAAATTATTCGGTGGAATTCAAAGAATTAGTTACTTACCTTGATTATTAATAATATCTATAAAGAAAGATTTACCATTTTCCGGTTATATCTTTTTTGTTTGATGTACATCAAACATATGCTTAGATGTACATCTAAAGGGTGCTTTGATATACATCATAATTATCGTTTGATATAGGTCAAAGAAAAAATATTCTTAATAACTTTGAACGTTTTCCCGGCACGAGTGTATGCTATTCCGGAACTGTTCCTCACAACTTAGTTTACACTTTTAAAAATGAATTTGAATATGAGAAAATTAAAGTATATTGGATTATTGATTACCTGTTTTGCTTTTCAGGTATCCTTTGCACAAACACCTCAGAAAGTAGTTTCTTTTGTACAAGTGGAGCATAATGCCGAGTGGTATAAGCAGCAAGCCGAAGCGTGGAAGAAGGTTCTTNNNAAAGANAANCACAANGANGCNGCNTGGGAAAACTATTATCGGGCTACAAAATATGAATTCGTTTGTGCAGAAGGAGAGAAGGATTATGAAAAGATCTACTCCCGGTTGGGGAATATAATGCAGGAAATGAAACGGGCAATACCTAACTCTTACACGTATAACGTAATGATGTATTACAATGGTGGCGGCGATCTTAGTAAAAGTGCTTACATAACTAAAGCTATTGCAATGCGTCCTGACGAAGTGGACTTTTTCCCTGACTATGTATCCTTTGCGATATTGTCCCGGAACGATNCACTTCTTACAANCACCTGCAAGAAATGGTACGAAAGCGGGGAATATTCAGCAGGATTGTTGAATTATGATTATAACGAGATGGCTGGAATGGAGAAAGATGGCATTATATTTGCCTATGGAGATAATTCAATCTATCCTAAATTGCTGCTTCAATGTGGCAAGAATCTGTTTAAGGATAAAAAGTTAATCTGTCTCCCTTTTTTGTATGAGCAGAATTATCGGGAATGTGTTCTCGAAGAATTGGGAGTTCCTCCTTTTCCGGGAACAGATAAAGAACTGAACGCAAAGTATCCAGCTAATAATCAATTGTCATTAGAGATTGCAAAACATATAATTAAATACACGCATCGCCCGGTTTATTTCTCAGCTATGGGAGAGGGTGAGCTTGATTCATTCAAAGACAGCCTTTATTCTGAAGGATTAGTGATGAAATATTCATCCAGGCCATACGATAATCTGGCGGTAGCGAAACGTAATTTTGAGCAGACTTTCTTGTTGGATTACCTCAAAGAAAGCTTTGCGCCCGATGGTTATAAAAGTGTTGTGGGACATATTAACCTGAATTATGTAACAGGTTTCCGTTCACTTCTGGAATTTTATCGCGTTACTGGAGATTTGAATAACTATACAAAACTAAAAACTCAACTTCATGGCATTATTGATAGTTATCATTTTGATAATAATGATAGTAAAAATGAGTACCTGAAATGCCTTGAACCAGCAGAAAAATGAGGATATTTCACTCATACAGACAAGATGCGGACGAAGAGTTGATGCGGCGGGTTTCCCGAAACGATACCAAAGCTTTCGAGGAACTCTACACTCGCTACGCAGGGCGTATGCAAGGATTCTTTATCCGTATGCTTGGATATGATATTGCTAAAGCNGAGGACTTTACACANGAANTNTTTCTTAAAGTTTACGAAAGCAGAAGTGCCTATGAAGAGGGAAGAACGTTCTCTTCGTGGGCCTTCTCAATGGCATACAATCTGTGTAAGAATGAGTATCGACACCGGGATGTGGTTGAAATTCACGAACAGGAACTGAACTATAACTCGGATGCAACAGAGGAACCTGCTTTTGAAAAAGTGTATGATCAGGCTGTCTTTGAGAATCAGCTGAGCATTTCTCTCAGTAAGCTTCCGGCAGATCAGTTGGCTGCCTTTACTCTTCGATACAACGAAGAACTTTCCGTGCAGGAAATTGCCCGTGTGCTCGATTGTCCGGAAGGAACAGTTAAGTCGAGATTGCACTATGCACTGCGTAGTCTGTCTCAGTCATTATCAATTTATAATCCAATATAACCATAGAATATGAAAGAAGATGATTTGAACAAATTGGAAGAATCCAAAGATGTAAAACGAATATTGAGTACATCTAAAGCACTGTATGATAAGGATAAAACCGGTAATGCTCCCCGTTCTTTCAATTCATTAATGCAGCAAATAGATCAGCGCGGACAATCTTCCCCAAGGGTAGGTATTTCTCCCTGGTGGCTTGTGGCTGCTTGCCTTATTGGATTATTGATTGGCTGGAATTTTCCTTTTGAAGATGTTCCAAAGAGTGAAAAACTGGCGGTTAATGATACGGTGTATATAACCGAAAAGCATACAGACACTATCTATCAGCAAGTGCAGGTTGCGGTCAAAACACTGGAGAGAAAGGAGAGGAGAGAGGCAGTAAGTGCCCGGCAAATGGAAGCCCAAACTATAACTCCTCCGGTTCTGCGCAATGAAATGTCATTGCCCGATTTGAAGAACATTCGTCCGGCCACTTCGGGAAGAAGTCTGGCTCAGGAAAATTTTCCTATCCATCTGCTGGTTTCGTTGTAGAGAAAGAATAAGTGTGTTCTTTTCTCTACTCTTATTTTAAAGTTTGGGAATTTCTTTTTCGGATTGTGTGTTTTTAATAGTAGTTCTTACCTTTGGAACTGTATATTTTTTAGGTTAGTTCTTTTAGATAAATAGCTTTTATTTTCTGTAGGCTGGATGGGTATATGTGAATGTAATGAATTAGTATACAGTTAATAGCATGTTAAAAAGAATTGTATATCGGAACATTTTCTCTATTTTGAGAATTAAACTTCCACTAAAGGCTATTGCAGGACGAAAAAGCACGGATGAATGATTTATTCAATGAACAAAGAATCATTTATCCTTGCTTATCTTTCAGGTAGTAATTCTGTATTATATCCGTTTTAAATTAAGTAGATTGTGCTTATTTTCTATAATCTTTAGGTTAGTAATACTGAATTTTACCGGTTTATGCTCCTGAAGTTTTTTAATTTGATTAGTTCCCTTTAAAAGCTTTATCTATAAATATTTTTAAATTTCTATTTTTTCAGAAATTTATCGAAGAAATCCAGCGTTTCTTTCTGCATTTCTTTGCTAAAGAAGTGAGGNCCATCCCANANNTTAGTNACNAGNTTNNTATCNGCNTTCTGGCTGTTCCACGTGGAATGCAGGCTTTTATAAGCATCTTTTACACCATTTACAGGAAATAACTTGTCGCGTAGTCCGTTGAAGAACAGCATGGGTTTAGGACAAGCCAGAGAGGCAACATCTGGGTAGTCCATATAGTTCCGGATTCCCGGTACAAGCATAGACCATGCACTACCGCCTTTATTCTGATTATTGGTTAGAGTCATCAAGGAATCGGTGGTATTCATCCAGCAGATGGCGGCTCCTGCCTTCACTTTATCTGTTGCGGCGGAAAGCATCCAGGCACGGTGNNCGCCCATTGAGAANCCAAGNGTNCCNATTCTATTGGCATNTACCTCGGGCAATGAGGCAAGAAAATCAACACTTCTGATATCGTCGAACGTGATAATGCCGCACCAGTTATATCCCATCTGCATCAGATTGCAGGCAAGTGCTTGCTGGGTTTCATAATTAACGCCCTCTTTTCGTCCTCTTTCTCCCCAGAACAGGGCATCAATGGAGAGAACCACGTAGCCATGCACCGCAAAATAATCGCCCACGTAGACACTATCGTAACATTGCACCGCCCATTTATCGGCATCCGCCAATACTTCGGGTGATACACCAAAGGGACGAACCATTTTTTCCTTGCCAATGGAGAACTTAGCGCCGTGATCGTGCAGCATCACCACGGCAGGGTAGGGACCTTTTCCTTTATTAGGTACCAACAAGTAAGCAGGAATACGGTCGAACTTCGATATATTCAGCACTATCTTTCGGGCTTCATATCCATTTCTCTGCTCTTTCTCAAGCACTTTCATATCGAAAGGTGCAGTGGGAGGGGCGGGGTTCAGGCAAGAAAAAAGTACATTCCGGGCAGCCTTTTTCCATTTATTGAAATCTTTTATGGGCGACTTTCCCCATTCCATAGGGTAGGTGAGCGTCTCTTTCATCTTCTTGTAAGAAACAGGCATATTTTTCTCTACTCCATATGGCAGATAGTCCTGTGATTTAGTCTGTTGTGCTGATAGTTTCAGACCGAGAAACGAATATAAACAAAGTGCAAAAAGTAATTTTTTCATGGTAAAATAATGGGAATATTAGTCTACTTTATCTGCCACAACCTGAAAGTCTGAATAAGTTTTAAAGTTGAAAGGTACGAACCTGAGCATGGAAAAATCTTCTGAATCGATTCCTCCCGGATAATATAGTTCCCATCCTTTCATCCATGCGCTGTGCTTGAATTCCTTGTTCGTCACAACTTCAATTTTACCCTGTAACATGGTTCCTGTAAATGATTCCGGATTACAAAAATAAACTGCTGCTTTGCTATTATTCTCAATCTCCTTAATCTTTGCAGAAGAGGTGTTGGTAGTGAGATAGATAGTAAATTCATTTGATTCTTTTCTATACATCGGAATAAGATGAGGGTATTGCTTTTTGTTCCTCAGGTTCAGCATGGCGCGTGTGGAGGGATACCCATTTTCATCTATTGTGGATAAATAAACAACTTCGGCAGATTCTATTACTCCGAGTATTTCTTTTAGTTTTTCTGTTAGTTCCATGATTCTATTGTTTTAAGGTGAAACAAACTATTTTATTATTTTTGAATTCAAGGCTTCTGATTTCCTGTAGCTATATTTAAACTTATTGTTCTTTCTTATTATCTGGTGTAATATTATTTAGTTCTAGATTGGAGCTAATACTTTAAATTGCAACTTGTTGCAGCTAATATTATAGCTTTGCCCATAAAAGAAACTTTGAAATAGATTTGTTATCCAGCTATCTCGTTTAATCTATTGATATTCTTACTTACCTGCATAAGCTATATCAGTAGATTAAACAAATTTGTTGGATTGAAAGATTTCTTTTTCCGAACAAGAACCTTATCTGTTTTGAATAATTAATAATTTTTGAACTGAGTAAGTTGCCTCTGTTCCCCTATCTTCCTTATTTATTCGTTTCCTTCAAATTGATGAACTTATTTTACAGAATACTCTTTTATGCTTTGCACTGAGATATGTTTCCGTTGATCTTTATGTTGTATTGCCAACTCACTTTGAAGTATTTGGAAATAACATAAATATAAGCCCTCTTATCTCATTGTAATAGCCCTTTTATCTCAGATTCTTGTCCTGCAGCTCTGTCTTTTTCGCTCTGTGGGCGTTAAATTATACGCCTCTTATCTCTGATTCTTATTCCGTAAAAGCGCTTTCAGTCATTGATTTTCAGCCTAATAGAGCCTTTCTATCTCAGACTTTTATCCTGCAGTTCTGTCTCTTACGCTCTGTGGACGTTAAATTATATGCCTTCTATCTTAGATTCTTATCCTGTAACAACACTTTAAGTCATTGACTTTAAACCTGATATAGCCATTCTTTATCAGGTTTTTATCCTTTTATTTTTTTTAGGTTTATAGCTAATTTATCAGTGCGCTTCGAGCCAGTTTTTTCCCCATCCGCAGTCGGCTTTCAAAGGAACGTGCATCTTGTAGGCTCTTTCCATCTCTTCTATCACGATCTTTTCCACAATTTCTTTTTCATTAAAAGGAACACTGAAGTTAAGTTCATCATGCACCTGCAAAATCATTTTGGCCTGTATATTTTCTTTCCTGAAACGGTTATAAATATTGACCATTGCAACCTTGATAATATCGGCTGCACTTCCCTGAATTGGGGCATTAATAGCATTTCTTTCGGCGTATCCACGGACAACCGCATTGTGTGAATTGATATCCGGAAGGTATCGTTTTCGGTGAAAGATGGTTTCTACATAGCCATTTTTCTTAGCTACTTTGATGCTTCTGTCCATATATTCTTTTACGCTGGGGTAGGTTTCGAAGTAACCATCAATCAGTTCCTTTGCTTCCTTTCTGTCTACCGCCATTCTTTCTGCCAGTCCGAATACTGATATTCCATAAATAATACCGAAGTTAGCCGTTTTAGCTTTGCGGCGCATATCCTTTGTTACTTCGGAAAGCTCTGTTTTATAGACTTTTGCGGCAGTTGCAGCATGAATATCATAACCGGAATTGAAAGCATCTATCATATTTTTGTCCTCACTTAGATGAGCCATAATTCTAAGTTCAATCTGGGAGTAGTCCGCAGAGAAGAAGGTGCATCCTTCATCCGGAATGAATGCTTTACGAATCTCTTTCCCGTCTTCGTCACGGATTGGTATATTCTGCAGGTTAGGGTTGCTGGAACTTAGCCGGCCTGTCGAAGTAACTGTCTGATTGAATGAGGTATGTATTTTTCCTGTATAAGGATTAATTAGTTGAGGAAGGGAATCAACATAGGTACTTAACAGCTTCTTTAGTCCACGATACTCCAGAATTTTCTCAACAACCGGATGCTTGCTACGCAAACTTTCGAGTACATCCTCGGAAGTAGAGTATTGTCCTGTTTTGGTTTTCTTTGCCTTTTCTATTACCTTCAGTTTTTCGAAGAGAACTTCTCCCACTTGTTTGGGTGAACTAATATTGAATTCCATGCCGGCCAATGAGAAAATGTCTTTCTCTATTTCCTGCATTCTTGAAGTGAAATCCTCAGATGTTTGTTTAAGTGCTTCGAGATCCAACTTCATTCCATTCCGTTCAATGTAAGCAAGAACCGGAACAAGTGGCATTTCTATTTTATAGAATAAATCTTCAGCGCCGTTTTCCTTCAGTTCTTTCTCAAGAATATTTTTCAGCTTCAAAGTAACATCGGCATCCTCGCATGCATACTTGTATACTTTTTCGGGGAGGAGGTCGCGCATGTTCAGTTGATTTTTTCCTTTTGCACCAATTAGCTCATCAATATGAATTGTTTGGTAATTGAGATAAATTTCGGCAAGGTAATCCATTCCNTGTCTAAGTTCNGGTTGAAGAACNTANTGNGCTACCATNGTATCGAAAAGTTTNCCTTTTACTTCNACNCCATAATTTTGNAGNACNAGCATATCGTACTTNATNTTNTGCCCNACTTTGANAGANTTNTCATTTTCGNAGACCGGNCGNAGCTCATTAACAATTTTTTGCGCTTCCTCTCTTTTGTGAGGAACCGGAATATAAAATGCCTGGTTTTCGGCAACACTGAAGCTCATTCCCACCAATTCTGCACTGATTGGATCTGTTCCGGTGGTTTCTGTATCTAGACTGATTATGTCAAATGTAAGTATATGTTGAATAAAATCACATCTTTTTTCTTCATTATCAATGAGTTGATAGTCGTAATTAAGCTTTTCTAAGCTTACGAGATTTGAATATTTATCTTCAACTTGCCCATCGGGTGTGAAAACAGCAAAGAGATCGCCTTGCTGAGGAGTCACGTTTACCTGTTTTTTCTCCGTTTTAAAAATTCGCTCTGTTAACGTTCGAAATTCCAGCTCTTCGAATATTTTTCTCAATTCTTCCTCGTTCGGTTCTTCACGAACAAGTTCGTCCATTTTTAATTCAATAGGAACATCAATCTTTATAGTTGCCAGAAATTTGGAGAAAGTGATCATTTCTTTATTGGTCTCCACTTTTGTTTTCAAAGCACCTTTCAGTTGGTCGGTATGTTCAAGCAGATTTTCAATGCTACCAAATTCGGCAATTAATTTTAGAGCCGTTTTTTCTCCCACGCCAGGACAGCCAGGAATATTATCGGAAGCGTCGCCCATCAGACCTAGCATATCGATAACCTGGTCGGGGGAGGAGATTTCGTATTTAGCTTTCACCTGTTCCACTCCCAGAACCTCGAATTCTTTATCACCATATTTAGGACGGTACATAAAAACATTATCGCTAACCAACTGTCCGTAATCTTTATCAGGAGTCATCATGTAAGTAGTGATACCTTGTTTGCCGGCTTCAGTGGCAAGAGTGCCGATTACATCGTCGGCTTCGTAACCTGAAACTTCAAGAATCGGGATACGGTATGCACGGATTATCTCTTTTATTATTGGAACAGAGAGACGAATTGCTTCCGGTGTTTCTTCCCGATGAGCTTTATATTTCTCATAAGCTTCGTGTCTGAAAGTAGGTCCGGAAGGGTCAAAAGCAACCCCAATATGTGTAGGATTTTCCTTTTTCAAGAGCTCTTCAAGTGTATTTACAAAGCCAAGAATTGCAGATGTGTTAAAGCCTTTTGAGTTAATTCTCGGGCTTTTAATGAATGCATAATAAGCCCTGTATATGAGTGCGTAAGCGTCTAAAAGGAACAATTTATCTTTCTGATTCATAATCTTTTGAATTTTTCTTTGGTAAAAGTACAAAAAAATACCATATTAATGGTTTTATTATTACTTTTGTGGTTAAATCGTATGTTGTATGGACAGATTATCTCAGATTAAGTCTCCTATTATNTCAGATCTGGAGCAGTTTAAAGAGCTCTTTAATAGTTCATTGGATAATTCAAACCCTTTGTTAAATGAAGTCCTTTCTCACATTAAGCAACGTGGGGGAAAGATGATGCGTCCAATTTTAGTCCTTCTTATTGCCAGATTGTTAGGAAAGGTTTCTTTTTCTACACTTCATTCTGCTGTCTCTTTGGAATTACTTCACACCGCCAGTTTGGTACACGATGATGTGGTCGATGAAAGTTCGCAGCGCCGTGGTCAGGCCTCGGTGAATGCTTTATATGATAATAAAGTGTCAATATTAGTTGGCGATTATCTGCTTGCTACTTGTCTTATTCAGGCAGCTTTTTCACGGAATCATGAAGTGATAACGGTAGTTTCGCGCTTAGGACAGGATCTCTCTGAAGGGGAACTTTTACAGCTTTCCAATGTTAGTAATACTGAGATTTTAGAGTCTGTGTACTTTGATGTTATTCGAAAAAAGACAGCAGCTTTGTTTGCTGCCTGCACTCATACGGCAGCGTTATCTGCAGAAGTTTCTCCTGAAAAGGTAGAAATGGCCCGTTTATTTGGTGAATATACCGGAATTTGCTTCCAGATTAAGGACGATATTTTTGATTATTACGATGATCGTGAGGTAGGGAAACCAACTGGTAATGATATGCGGGAGGGCAAATTAACTCTTCCAGCTATTTATGCTATAAACACTGCTGCTAGCGAAGAAGGAAAAAAACTGGCTGTGAAGGTTAAATCAGGAGTTGCAACCGATGATGAAATTAAGCGTCTGATTGATTTTTCAAAGCAGAACGGGGGGATTGAATATGCCACTAAAGTGATGCTTGATTACCATTCTAAAGCAGTTCAACTACTCGCGGATTTTCCGGATTCTGATATTAAACAATCACTTATTTCCTACTTGGATTACGTGGTTGATAGAAAGAAATAAGGTAATATTTGGTGTAAGCTAACCCTTTTCTTTCTTAAGTTTTATAGAAAAGGTGTAGACTTTGCATAAAGATAGCGTAGAGTTTGTATGTATAAGGTGTAGACCTATTATCAGATCTCTCGCCAATTATTGGCTTAGTTGTATAGTTGTTTTTATTTAACTTTATATATAAAATCCCCTGAATTTCTCCTTTAAATAGAAGAGAATCAGGGGATTCCTTTTTTTGCTGATTATTAATGCCTGGCTTTAGAGGCTTTGTTTTTATGCACTAGAAGAACTTTATATCTTCTCCTTTGATATCTGATAGCAATAGATTGGCAAGGCGACTGGTTCCTAAACGGAAGAGCTCGTTAGTAAGCCATTCTTCGCCTAGAACTTCTTTTACGATACTGTAGTATATCAGGGCATCATTTACTGAATTAAGGCCTCCAGCAGGCTTAAAACCGATCTTATTGCCTGTTTCTTCGTAGTACTCCTTGATAGCTTCACACATTACGTAAGCGGCTTCTGGCGTTGCGGCAGGTTGTTGTTTGCCGGTTGATGTCTTAATAAAATCGGCACCCGAATACATGGATAGGATAGAGGCTTTTTTGATATTGGAGGCGCTGCCCAGAGCTCCGGTTTCAAGGATAACTTTCAGGCGGTTTTCCTTGCAAGTGTCCTTTAATTCCTGAATTTCATCGCACATTGTTTCGTAGTCACCGCTAAGGAATTTACCTACTGATATCACAACATCGATCTCATTTGCACCTTCCATTATGGCCATTGCGGTTTCGGCTATCTTTACTTCTATAAAGGTTTGTGAAGAAGGAAATCCGCCACTTACGGCGGCTATCTTAACATCGTCGGCTTCTAAGGTATCGCTTACAACTTGTGCCATATTGGGGTATACACAGATGGCGGCAACATTGTCNANATCTCCGNATTCNTCANCAAACCTGNTTGACTTTTTCNGTGAATTTCATCACGCTTTCTTCGTTATCTGTAGTATTGAGTGTAGTCAGATCAATGCAGTGAAAGAGGAATTTCTTTACTTCGGCGGTGTTGTTTTTGGGAACGTTTTTATCGATTATAGCAGCAACCTTTGCCTTAATATCGTTGTCGCTGATGTTGGTATTGTACTTATCTAAAGCGATTTCATACTTACTTTTTTCTACTTCATTATTTTCCATTACTTGTCAGTTTAGNATTGTTTATATGTCTTTCGTTATCTCTTTTTGTTTTCTTTTCGAGGTTCCTTTTAAAAGCTTCTGTGAGGTCCACACCTGTCTGGTTTGCCAGACAAAGAAGCACCCAAAGTACATCCGTAAGTTCATCGGCAAGGTTACATTCTTCGCCCTCTTTAAAGGACTGATCCCCATATTTTCGGGCAATTACCCGTGCTAATTCACCTACTTCTTCAGTTAAAACGGCCATGTTGGTCAGCTCGCTGAAGTAACGGACTCCGTATGTTTTAATCCAGTTATCGACCTCTTTTTGCGCTTCTTCCAGTGTCATTATTCCTTGTTTTTAGTGTCCATACAGATGGTTACAGGACCATTATTTAAAAGTTCCACTTTCATGTCGGCACCAAACTCGCCTGTGCCCACTTCCTTTCCCAGAGAAATACTTAATTCATTGCAGAAAGTTTCGTAAAGAGGCACGGAAATTTCGTGTTTTGCCGCCCTGATATAGGAGGGACGATTCCCTTTTTTAGTTGATGCATGAAGTGTAAACTGGCTGATAACAAGAATTTCTCCGTCAATATCAAGCACAGATTTATTCATCACCCCGTTTTCGTCATCAAAAATTCTTAGATTAACGATCTTTTTGCATAGCCAATCTATGTCTTCTTGCCCGTCGGTTTCCTCAATGCCTGCCAGTACCAGCAATCCTTCTTTAATAGCGGATTTACATGTTCCGTTAATCGTGACAGATGCATGGCTGACGCGTTGTATTACAGCTCTCATTTTATAAAATTTCTTGTTTGTCGCAANAGACAAAGTTAGTAATTCTAACTTTATTTGCGAAGGTTCTCCAGGATATTTTTAGCTTTTGCTTCGCCTACAATGGTGGAAAGTTCTTCCAGAGAAGCTTCCTGGATGCGTTTTACGCTCTTGAATTCTTTCAGTAATGCCGTTTTTGTTTTCTCGCCAATGCCTTTTATTTCGTCCAAAGCCGACTTTGTTTGTCCCTTACTGCGCTTATTGCGGTGAAAAGTAATGCCGAAACGGTGCGCTTCATCACGCAAATGCTGGATAACTTTCAGGCTTTCCGAATTCTTATCGAGGTAGAGAGGGTAGGGATCATCAGGGAAAAAGATCTCTTCCAGCTTTTTGGCAATGCCAATCAAGGTTATTCTTCCGAATAAATTGAGCTCATTAAAGATCTTCTGAGCCGAGCTTAGCTGCCCTTTACCGCCGTCAACGATGACTAACTGAGGCAAAGGCTGTCCTTCGTCCAATAAGCGCTTATAACGCCTGTAAACAATCTCTTCCATGGATGCGAAGTCGTTAGGCCCTTCCACCGTCTTAATATTGAAGTGCCGGTAGTCTTTCTTGGACGGTTTTGCCTTTTTAAATACCACACAGGAGGCCACGGGATAAGCTCCTTGAATATTTGAATTGTCGAAACATTCTATGTGCATGGGAAGATCTTTCAGGTGAAAATCACTCTGCATCTTCTTCATTATTCGAATGCTCCGTTGCTCTGGATTTAGTTTTTCAGCCTGTTTCAGACGATCAACCTTGTATTGTTTAACGTTCAGCTGTGAAAGTTCCAGTAGTTTCTTTTTGTCTCCTCTTTGAGGAACGGTAAATGTAACATCGTTCAGCTCTATTTCCATCTCAAAAGGGACAATTATTTCCTTTGAAAGACTCTTGTAGCGTTCCCGCATCTCTACAATACCCAACGAAAGCAATTCCTCAGTTGTCTCGTTCAGCTTCTTTTTATATTCAAAAGTAAATGCTTGATTAATGCTGCCGTTGGTAATATGCAAATAGTTAATAAAGGCCGATTTCTCGTCATCCGCAATGGAGAATACATCAATATTATGAAGAATAGAGCTTACTACCTCAGATTTTGCGCGGTAATTCTCTATTAATTCATATTTTTCCTTCACTTTATGTGCCTCTTCAAACTTTAGCTCCATGGCTAAATCCTGCATTCTCTGGAATAGAGTCTTGCTTATCTCCTGAGTGTTTCCTTTAAGTATTTCTTTAATTTCGGCTATATTCTTCAGATATTCATCGTGAGACATCAAACCCACACAGGGACCGGCACAGTTTTTAATATGGTATTCCAGGCAGACTTTGAATTTTCCTGCACGAATATTCTCGGGAGTAAGGCTTAAATGACAGGTGCGGATTGGATAAAGATGCTTTATGAGGTCTAATAAAGCGTGCATGGAAGGCGAATGGCTGTAAGGACCATAATAAGTGGAACCGTCGCGAATAATTCTTCTTGTTTTATATATGCGTGGAAAATACTCATTGCTTACGCAGATAGAGGGGTAAGTTTTATCATCCTTCAGTAATACGTTGTAGCGGGGCTTGTATTTCTTTATCAGATTATTCTCCAACAACAATGCATCTTCTTCTGTATTTACTACGATATAGCGAATATCTGCAATCTTGCTAACCAGAACTCTTGTTTTTCCTGGTTCGTGTTCTTTGCTGAAATAGGAGTAAACCCTTCTTTTTAGGTTCTTAGCCTTTCCTACATAAATAATGGTACCTTCAGAGTTTAAATACTGATAAATTCCAGGCCCTTCAGGGAGATTCAAAACAATTCCCTTCAAATAATCTGAAATATTTAGCTCCTGAGGTTCCATTATTTATTTGTTTTAGCTTATTAAAGAACTAAAACAGCTTCAATGTCATCTTCTTCGTTGAAGATTGCACGTCCGTTCAACTCTTTTAATTCAATGATGAAGTTTACATAAACAGCCTTTGGATTAAATCTCTTCGTTAATTTAATCGCTGCTTTCATTGTTCCGCCTGTTGCAAGAAGGTCATCGTGCAGCAAAACTATATCGTCTTCACAAATTGCATCTTTGTGAACCTGGATAGTGTCTGTTCCGTATTCTTTGTTATAGCTTTCTTCTAGTGTTGCTGCCGGCAGTTTTCCTGGTTTGCGGATAGGAACAAAACCGGCTCCCAGTCTGGCAGCTAAAATAGGTCCCATAATAAATCCTCTGGATTCGATGCCAGCAACTTTAGTGATCCCTTTATCTTTGTACATTTCGTAAAGTTCGTCTGAAAGTTCCTTTAAACAATCGGGGTCTTTGAATAGAGTTGTTTCATCTTTAAACTGAATTCCAGGGATAGGGAAATCGGGCACATTTCTAATGCTCTTAATTAGCTTTTCTTTGTTCATAGCCAGTATTTTAGTTGTTTCTTATTAATTTAATTGTTTCACGTGAAACGGGGGCTCTTATTTCCTTAAAAGCACCAGTAGTACGTTTATATCGCTTGGCGAGATTCCTGGGATTCTGCTTGCCTGTGCAATGGTTTCGGGATCAATCTTGATTAGCTTTTGTCTCGCTTCTGTTGATATGGAATTAATTGTATTGTAGTCAAACTTGCCTTTTATCTTGATTGTCTCGAGGCGTTCAATCTTATCGGCAATTAATCTTTCGCGATTAATATAGCCGTCATACTTGATCAGAATTTCTGCCGCTTCTTTGATTTCCTCTTTTCTTTCCGGAATCTGATTTAGTTCTTCTCTGAAATCAGGAACTAATTCGGAGATGTTTTCTAAAGTAATCTGAGGGCGATTAATCAGGTCGATCAGTTTACACCCTTGTTTTAGCGGGGTGGTACCAAGACTTTCAAGCGCATTGTTGATAGGGCCTACTTTTACAGAATATTTTTGTGCGAATTCAATGATGCGCTTTACTTCGTTCTTTTTATTGAGAACCAGGTCATACCGGTCTCTTTTAGCTAAACCGAGGTTGTACGATCTTTCTGTTAAACGCATGTCTGCATCATCCTGGCGAAGTAATATACGGTATTCGGCACGGGAAGTAAACATACGGTAAGGCTCATCTACTCCTTTTGTAACCAGATCATCGATTAAAACGCCAATATATGCTTCATCCCTGCCCAAAACGAAAGGCTCACCATCGTGAGAATTCTGGTGTGCATTGATTCCTGCAATGATTCCTTGTCCGCCTGCCTCTTCATATCCGGTGGTTCCATTAACTTGTCCCGCGAAGAATAGATTTTTGATAATCTTCGATTCCAACGTATGCTTTAATTGTGTAGGATCGAAATAATCGTATTCAATGGCATATCCCGGGCGATATAGAACTAAATCTTTAAATGCAGGGATTTTTTTCAAAGCCCTGATCTGAATATCCAATGGGAGAGAAGATGAAAAGCCATTCAAATAAAACTCCTGGGTGGTTTCTCCCTCAGGTTCGAGGAATAGCTGATGCTGATTCTTGTCCGGGAAAGTGACGATCTTTGTCTCAATGCTAGGACAGTATCTCGGACCTATACTTTGAATTTGCCCGTTGAAAAGGGGCGAATCTGGTAATCCGTCTCTAAGAACCTTGTGAACTTCCTCATTGGTATAGCAAGTCCAGCACTGTAACTGTTTTAAGTGCTTTGTTTCGGTATTCATATAGGAGAACTTATGGAAATCATTTTCTCCATCCTGAACTCCCATTAAATCGTAATTCACACTACGTCCGTCAATACGTACAGGCGTTCCGGTCTTCATCCGATCGAACTGAACGCCATGTTTTGCGATGGATTCGGTTAAAAGATAAGAAGCAGGCTCGGCCATTCTTCCTCCGGGAAGTTTTGTTTTGCCAATATGCATTAACCCATTCAGGAATGTCCCTGCTGTGAGAACTACAGCCTTTGCTCTGAATTCAACATCCAGATAAGTCTTTAAGCCCACAATTTCCCCGTTTTCAACGATTATTTCCTTAACCGTATCTTGCCAGATGTGGAGATTTGGCATATTTTCCAAAATCTCTCTCCAGGCCCAGATAAACTTATTTCTGTCACATTGGGCACGCGGGCTCCACATAGCTGGTCCTTTTGAACGGTTCAGCATTCGGAACTGGATAGCTGTCTTGTCTGTTACCAGACCCATATATCCTCCCAATGCATCAATTTCCCGGACTATTTGTCCTTTGGCTATGCCACCTACGGCCGGATTACAGCTCATTTGAGCAATTTTATTCATGTCCATCGTAATNAGACATGTTTTNGATCCNAGATTNGCNGCCGCAGCTGCAGCTTCGCAACCGGCATGTCCTGCTCCGATAACAATTACATCGTACTTAAAATCCATTGATTNANTCTATTTTACGCCGCAAATTTACGAAAAATACTTAGTATGTTTATTGTATGAATAGAAAAGAATTGTATCGTGGCTTTTCAGAGCAAGAAAAAGGTCTTTTTATTTAATCTCTATAACTTCTCAGAAAATAGAACGGAAGCAGCTTCTTTAACGAAATAATCTTGTATTCTGTTTTAAAACAATCAAAAAAGTGGCAGATGCACTTGAGAGGAGGTAGATGAATTGATTTTAGTAGCAGATGATTTTTATCTGCTACTTCTGAAAAGCTAATCAATAAAGGCTTTTATGCAAAAAGGTGGCAGATGGTACTTGTTTTATGAAAAACTTTTTTCCACGGAATAATTGGGCAGACTAATCTATATTATAGCCTGCCTTGATTCTATCTAGGCTTAAATAAGGCTATCGCATATACCTGAGAGAATTCTCTAGGCTTTTAGTAGTGCTAAAGCTTTATTTTCTGCAGCTTCCATAATTTCCCGTTCACCTTCTCCTTTGTCATTAATGCCGCAAAGGTGAAGAATTCCGTGAATAATTGTTCTGTGAAGCTCCTCTTCATAAGTGGTGTTGAATTGTTCCGAGTTACTTTTTACAGTATCAAGGCTTATGAATATATCGCCTGATAGAACATTTTCCTCGCAATAATCGAAGGTAATGATATCTGTGTAGTAATCGTGCTGAAGATATTCACGGTTAACTTCCAGAATCTTTTCATCTGAACAGAAAATATAAGCGATTTCACCGATTTTATTTTCATATAAACTTGCCACTGATTTAATCCAGGCAGTGGTCTCTCTCTTTTTAATGGCGGGCATTTTAACTCCGTCAGTCTGATAACTTATAGCCATATAATTTAATAAAAGAATAAATAACAAACAGAAATAGCGGCAATCACTCCAGCAAGATCTGCAATTAAGCCACATGCAACTGCATGTCGGGTCTTTCTGATGCCCACACTACCGAAATAAACGGCAAGAATGTAGAATGTAGTATCTGTAGATCCTTGAAAAATACATGAAAGTCTTCCTATAAAAGAGTCAGCCCCATAAGTCTTCATGGCATCGACCATTAGTCCCCGTGCACCACTTCCGCTTAAAGGTTTCATCAAGGCAACAGGAAGTCCGCCAACAAAACTAGTGTCCAGGCCACTAAGTTTAAACACATACTCAATTCCCTTGATAATTATATCCATAGCACCTGATGCTCTGAATACGGCTACTCCTACGAGGATTGCCACCAAATATGGAATGATTCTTACTGCAGTGGAGAATCCTTCTTTTGCTCCTTCTACAAATGTTTCATATACATTTATTTTCTTTCTGACTCCAGAGGTAATAAAGATAAGAACAATAGAAAAAAGGAATACATTGGCAAAAAGAGTGGAGTAAGTACCTATTTCTTCCTTAGAAAGAGCACTAAACAGATAAATGACACCTCCAATAAACGCACTGATTCCACTGATAAATACTAAGATTGTTTTGTTAAAAAGATTAATTCTCTGGAAAATGCTTACAGATATTACACCGGCAATAGCTGCACAAAAAGTGGAGATCATGATCGGAACAAAAATATCAGTTGGTTGGGCGGCTCCTAATTGTGCACGGTAAACCATAATACTGATAGGAATCAGTGTCAATCCGGAAGTATTAAGCACTAGAAACATAATCATTGGATTACTGGCTGTCTTTTTATCGGTGTTCAGCTCTTGTAATTCTTTCATTGCTTTTAGTCCTAACGGAGTGGCAGCATTATCAAGTCCCAGCATATTGGCCGATATATTCATAAAAATAGCTCCCATAGCCGGATGCCCTTTAGGAATTCCTGGGAATAGTTTGCAAAAGAGGGGGCTAAGCCAGCGTGACAGAGCTGCGATTAAACCTCCTTTTTCTCCAATTTTCATTATTCCCAGCCAAAGGGAGAGTATCCCTGTAAGTCCTAATGAAATATCAAATGCAGTTTTCGAAGAGCTAAAAGTGGAGTTCATTATTTCACTAAAAACCTGAGTGTCTCCGAAGAAAATTAATCTAACTAAAGCTATGACGAAAGCAATAACAAAGAAAGCAATCCAGATATAATTCAATACCATATGAGTATATTTTTATAGAATTTTGCAAAAATAGGAATATGTTTTTAGTTATTGTTGTTTTTTTGTTGTTTTGTGGAATAATGGCGCCAAAATAATTAATATGGAATAGTTATTAGCAAATATCGAGGACATGAAAGCGAAAGATATTCTATTGATCTGATTTAATTTTTTTATAATTGAACTTCTGGATTGGATATATCAGATGTGATGATAAGAATAAATCCTTACTTAATAATAGCTATTAATTACCAGATAAACAAATATATATCCGCATATTCTATATGTGTTTTTTTGAATTTTTTTTATTTAATAATGAATTCTATATTTGTTCTATCTCTACTCAAAAAAGAGCCGTATAAAATCGATAGATTTTTTAGAGTTTAAATTACATTTCTTTTGGTCTGTAATAGTTGAATAAAGTGAAAGTAATAGTTGGGAATTAGTTATAATTGTCTGAATATTAACTATTTGATTGGTGAGCGTAACTGTGAACTACTTGATCGCGATGAAAAAATATTCAATATTTTATGTATGGAAAAATAGGATGTTTTTTAATCTCTCCATTTTTATGAACAAGGAAGACTATCAAATAAAAAATTGTTGATCCTTCAAATGTGCAGATACATTAGAAAACAAAAAATGGTTGGTTTTAAAAACATTTTATATAAATGATTGTTCACTAAATAGTTTGTTCTATTAACCATGAAGAAATCGTAATTGTCATAACAAATAAAGAGAAAAACACATGTCTAGTCTATTTAAACTATTTGTATCCCAGTTTAGTTTGTTAAAGGAAAAGGGAACTAATCAAACTGACATTGATGAGGAGCTTGATCCTTCAATCATTGATTCAGATCATGAATTACATATTTATAAAGAAGTCCTTTATAATATGGATGCTAAACAAATCTATTTAGATNCTTCTTTNTCNCTNNTAAANCTTAGTTCTGTNGTAGGNACNAATACTACNTACTTNTCTAATTCNATNAANAANNATTTTGGNTGNAATTTNAAAACGCTAATAAATAGATACCGGGTAGAGTACTGTAAAAAACTATTAGGAACAAACCCAATGTCTGTTCCAATCAAAGAGATTGCTAAAAATTGTGGGTTCTCTTCTGTGAGTGCTTTTTATGCATCGTTTAAAAAACTTACAGGCATTTCTCCTGTTCAGTATAGAATGTTGACTGTTTATAGAAATGAAATAAATAAAAGTACCGATTTGAAGGTTGATAACCTCATTAAACAAGAATAAATTGTATTTATGAAATCATTAAATATGAAATATTTGTGTGGTGCCGAATCAGAAACTGACGTAAAGAACTATAATCTGATGGTTGTTTTTAAATGCAGCAATTGAGTTAACTTGGGAATATAGAATATCTGTAATTGTATTACGTTTAAAAAAGATAAGAGAATTTATCTAACTGCATTGACGAATAACTGAAACTGTGAAGTGATATGTGTTGCAGATTTAAATTTATAGTTAGGAGAGATCAAGCGTGATCTTAAATTTTTGAGTATTTTATACTGTTATTTTCATGAGGGTCTATAGTAAGCATTTTCTTGCTATAGATCCTACTTGTTTTTTAAGAGTTGTTTTTAAGAAGATAAATTCAAAAATTTATCTATTTTTGCTCTTCTTATGAAAGCAATAGAGATACAAAAAGAATTAGAGAAATATGTAAACTTGCAGAAACGAGAATCTCTTCCTTCTTTCTTTAAAACAGGGAAAGGTCAGTATGGTGAAGGTGATAGATTTCTGGGAGTTGTTGTGCCTAACATTCGCTTGGTGGCAAAGAAGTGTAAGGATATAGCATTCGATGAAATCGCCATATTACTGGATTCAGAATATCATGAGTGCCGGATGTGTGCCCTTTTAATGCTGGTGGAACGTTTTAAGAAAAGCAATGATGAAGAGAAGGCCCGAATTTACTGTTTCTATTTGTCGAAGACAGCAAGAATTAATAATTGGGATCTGGTTGATCTTAGCGCACCTTACATTGTGGGTGAATATGTGAAAGAACGATCTCGGGGAGATCTTTATAAACTTGCATCAAGTTCCATTCTTTGGGAGCAAAGAATTGCTGTTGTTGCCACCGCTACATTGATTAGAAATAATGATTTCATCGATATAATTAAACTTTCAGAACAGCTGCTTCACCACCCGCACGATTTAATGCATAAAGCAATTGGCTGGATGCTTCGTGAAATGGGAAAGCGGGAAAAGGATCTTTTGGTACAATTCCTTGAAATGCATTGTACAGAAATGCCGCGAACCATGTTACGTTATTCCATAGAAAAACTAACGGATGAGGAAAGAAAGTATTTCATGAAAAGGTAATTTATTTAATAATTTATGTTTCCTTTAGATGATATATCTTTAATCTTTCATACCTTTGCCAACTATTTAATGTGAAGTATGGAAGAGAATTTTAATATACGGGAACAGCAGCTTACCAACAAAGAAAAAGATTACGAGAACGCATTGCGTCCATTAGATTTTGAGAGTTTTAGTGGACAAGATAAAGTTGTAGATAATCTTCGAATATTTGTTAAAGCTGCCCGTTTAAGGGCGGAGGCTTTGGACCATGTCTTGCTTCACGGACCTCCTGGTTTAGGTAAAACAACTCTTTCCAACATCATAGCCAATGAGCTTGGGGTAGGCTTTAAAATAACTTCAGGCCCGGTTCTTGATAAACCTGGTGATTTGGCAGGTGTGCTGACTAGTTTAGAACCCAATGATGTCCTTTTCATCGATGAAATTCATCGTTTATCTCCTGTTGTGGAAGAGTATCTTTATTCCGCAATGGAAGACTATCGCATTGATATAATGATTGACAAAGGCCCTTCGGCACGGAGTATTCAGATAGACTTAAGTCCTTTCACTTTAGTTGGAGCAACGACCCGTAGCGGACTTCTAACTGCACCTTTGCGTGCCCGTTTTGGAATCAATCTTCATTTAGAATATTATGATGATGATGTCTTGAGTGGGATTATCAAACGTTCTGCCAAGATACTTGATGTTCCTTGCTCTTCNNANGCNGCTGGNGANATAGCTTCCNGNAGNCGTGGAACTCCCCGTATTGCCAATGCATTATTGCGTAGGGTGAGGGACTTTGCTCAAGTGAAAGGCTCAGGAAGCATTGATACAGAAATTGCAAATTATGCTCTTGAAGCCTTGAACATTGATAAATACGGACTCGATGAAATCGATAATAAAATACTTTGCACCATTATTGACAAGTTTAAAGGCGGTCCTGTAGGAATAACTACTATAGCTACGGCATTGGGTGAAGATCCCGGAACGATAGAGGAAGTTTATGAACCTTTCCTGATAAAAGAAGGCTTTTTAAAAAGGACTCCTCGTGGTAGGGAAGTCACAGAATTGGCTTATAAGCATTTGGGCAGGAGCATCTATAATAGTCAGCAAACTCTTTTTTAGGTTAAAGGCATAAAGTTTCTGTTGGATGTTTTTTCCGATGGATTCTTGTTTTTTTAATAAATAGAATAGAAATATAAACAATCGGATAAGAATATGGCCGGATTAAAATCATTGGCAAAGGATACTGCAATTTATGGTATGAGCAGTATTATTGGTAGTTTCCTTAATTATTTATTAGTACCTCTTTATACAGCAAAGCTTTCTGCGGCTTCCGGAGGATATGGGGTGATAACAAATATGTATTCCATAACAGCACTTCTTCTTGTTTTGCTAACATATGGAATGGAAACTGGATTCTTTCGTTTTGTGAATAAATACTCCGAGAGGTCATCCGTTGTTTATTCTACAACCTTGATTTCTGTTGGAACCACTTCCTTGTTATTTATATCGCTGTGCTTTCTTTTGTTACACCCTATTTCAAATTTTCTTGGATATACAAATAATCCCGAGTTTATAGGTATGATGGCCATGGTTGTGGCACTTGATGCATTTGAATGCATTCCTTTTGCCTATTTGCGCTATAAGAAAAGACCAATAAAGTTTGCCACTATAAAGTTCTTATTTATAATTCCGAATATTACGCTTAATATCTTCTTTTTTGTTTGTTGTCCTTGGTTATTGGCTCATTTCCCGGCTTCTGTTTCCTGGTTCTATAATCCAAGTTATGGAGTAGGTTATGCTTTCCTTGCAAATCTGATTTGTACATCAATACAGCTTTTGGCACTTTTAAGCGAGTTGACAGGATTTAAATATGTCTTTGATAAAGAGCTTTGGAAGAAAATGATAGCTTATTCTTTCCCTATTCTGATCCTAGGAATTGCAGGAATACTTAATCTTGTTGTAGATAAGATTATTTTCCCATTTCTTTTTACTAATCAAACAGAAGCACGTGTACAGCTCGGAATATATGGGGCTGCAAGTAAAGTAGCGATGGTGATGACTATGTTTACTCAGGCTTTTCGCTACGCATACGAACCATTTGTTTTTGGAAAAAATAAAGAAGAAGGCAGTAAGAAACTGTATGCTGATGCAATGAAGTACTTTATTATTTTTTCATTGATCGCTTTCCTTGGGGTTATGCTTTATCTTGATCTTTTCCGATATATTATTGCAAAAAGTTATTGGAGTGGATTAGGGGTCGTTTCAATTGTAATGATGGCAGCTATGCTCAATGGAATATACTTTAATCTGTCTTTTTGGTACAAATTGATTGATAAGACTATGTGGGGAGCTTATTTTTCTGGAATAGGTTGTTTCTTAATCATTTTTCTGAATGTTATTTTAGTTCCAACTTACGGCTATATGGCATGTGCATGGGCCAGCCTTGTGGGATATGCTACAATTACCACAGTCTCTTATTTGGTTGGTCAAAAGAAATATCCGATTAACTACGACCTGAAAGGTATTGGGAAATATGTATTACTCACTGCGATTCTTTATGTCATTGCTAAATTTGTGGTAATTGACAATATTTTCTTACGTTTATTCTTTAAAACCATTTTATTCTCTATCTTTATTGCGTATATAATAAAGAAAGATTTTCCATTGAAGCAGATACCTGTTATTAACCGTTTGATAAAAAAGAAGTAAGTATAAGGCTGCATTTGCAGATCTATCTGTACAGATGTTCTGGATATCAATCTATTAGGCTTGTTAAGTGGGAAAGATTCAAATGAATAATCGTGCTTATGAAAAGGAATCTTTTAGCCTTTGTTCTACTCCTCCTTTCCTGCATTTCTTATGCAGATGAGGGAATGTGGATGTTGAACCATTTAGATAAGAAGACTTGTTTGCTGATGCGTCAGCTGGGTCTGGAGATGCCCGCAGATAAATTATTCAGTGATCGGAATCCTTCGTTAAAAGATGCCATTATTAGTTTTGGAGGGTATTGTTCTGGAGTTGTTGTTTCTGATGACGGGTTGATCTTTACCAATCATCATTGCGGATTTGAGGCAATACAAAGTCACAGTTCGGTAGCCCATGACTATATAAAAGATGGATTTGTTGCAAAAAATAAGGAAGCTGAGCTTCCTAATCCCGGATTATTTGTCAGTTTTCTGGTAAGTCAGAAAAATGTAACATCGAGAATCCTGAAAGATGTTACTCCTGATATGGATGAGACAAAGCGGGGATATATTATCGATTCTCTGTCCTATGCTATTGCAAATGAAGTATCAGAGAAGGATTCTTTGTTGAGAGGTGAAGTTAATGCATATTATGGTGGAAATGAATTCTACCTTTCCGTCTATAAAGATTATAAAGACATACGATTAGTTTTTGCACCTCCCTCTTCAGTCGGTAAATTTGGGGGGGATACTGATAACTGGGTATGGCCGCGACACACAGGAGACTTCTCAGTCTTTCGGATTTATGCCGATAAAAATAACCAGCCAGCCGCTTATTCTCCACAAAATCGCCCATTTCATCCTTCGTATGTAGTTCCAATATCTTTAAAAGGATATCAGAAAGGTTCCTATTGCATGACTTTAGGTTATCCCGGATCCACGGATCGTTACTTATCTTCCTTTGGAATTGAAGACCAGATGCAGGCTCAGAATCAGGCAATGATTGATGTACGTGGGGTGAAACAGGCTATTTGGAAAGAAGCGATGGAATCGAGTGATTCTATTCGGATAATGTATTCCTCCAAGTATGCAATCAGCTCCAATTACTGGAAGTTTAGCATTGGCGTAAATAAGGCCATTAAAGAACTAAAGGTGCTTGAGAATAGGAGAATGCTGGAATCTGATATGGTTAAGTTTATAGAAACTCACAGCGATATGAAAGCTAAATATGGCCAATTGATCGACTCTTTAAGAGTAAACTATAAGAAGTTGAGTGCAACATCCCATGCAATGTCTTATCTTGGGGAGTGCTTTGTGAATGCTTCAGATGTACTTTCATTATCTTTGAAGGCGATCAATACAGATTTTTCCAGTGACTCCGTTGCTGGAAGGGCCTACAAGGAGAGTCTGGTGAAGGAATATGCAAATATAGACCTTTCCACCGATAAAAAAGTGATGGTTGCTATGCTAAAGCAGTGCAGCGAGAAGTTGGATACAGTCTATTTGCCTGGTATCTATAAGGTGATAAATGAGAAGTATAGCGGCGATTTTCAGAAGTATGCTGATTATCTGTACTCTGAATCAGAGATGATCTCTCCAAGAGGCTTAGAACGCATTTGCAGCAAGGATACAACATTTAATGTGTTTGACGACCCTGCTATTTATATGGCTGTGGACGTTATTGCCAAATTTGCAGACTTATCTCAGGAGACTGCAGGCATTAACACTGCTATTTCACGCGATGAGAGACTGTATAATGAGGTGCTTCGACAAATGTATGAGGGTAAGAGCTTCTATCCGGACGCGAACTCTACAATGCGTCTCAGCTTTGGTATTGTTGCTCCTTATTCCACAAATAATTCTTCCGATGCTACTTTCTCAACTACCACAGATGGTATTTTTGATAAAGTGAAGCGATATAAGGGAAATGAGGATTTCTGGGTGCAGCCTTCGTTATTGGATATACTCTCAAAAAAGGATTTCGGAAAATATGCTGATAAAAATGGAGAAATGAATGTTTGCTTTATATCTAATAACGATATAACAGGAGGCAACTCTGGCAGTGCGATGTTTAATGGCAAAGGAGAACTTATCGGACTTGCTTTCGATGGTAACTGGGAAGGAATGAGTAGTAACTTGTCTTACGAGGAGTCATTACAGCGCTGTATAGGAGTCGATATCCGATATGTGCTGTTCCTTATCGATAAATATGGGGAAGCGCCCAATCTTATTAAAGAGCTCAATCTGAAGAATTAATGGTTTTGCCGTATTTTACCTATGCTTTTCTCATTAATCAGTATTGTTAAGGAACTTGTTCTTTAATACTTTTAGCTTAACTTGGATCAATCTAATATAAAGTATGCAGTATTTTAATAAAAGGTCTGCGCATTCATTTACTTGGCTGTACATTCTAATAAAAAACCAGAATAGATATTTTATTATTCTGGTTAAGTGGGTTTTAATCAAGTAGTATAAGCCTATTAACAGGGCTTATACTAAAAAAATAAGGCAACTGAAAGCTGCCTTAAATATTTATTTTCTGGATTTGCGTCTTGCCCATCCTTCTTCCTTAGGACCTGATTCGTTATCTCTGTAAGATGGTCTGCTGTCATCTCTTCTTTTAGGACCTCTTTGAGCTGAATATCCGCGTTCCTCGCGGCTTCTTCTAGGTGCAGCAGATGCTGGTCTATCAGAATACTTTCTTCCGCTTCCACCACGGCTGCTTCTTTCTCCTCCGCGGCTTTCTTCACCTGCTATTTCAACAGAGATTGAACGGCCATTGATTGATGCCTGGTTTAGAGATTCCATAACTGATTTTGCTTGTGAGTCTTCTATCTCGAAGAATGAAAAGCTTTTTAGTAAATCGATCTTTCCTATCTGCACCCGTCTTTTTGTACTTTTGTTTATCAGTTCAATCAACTGATTTGGATAGAAATTATCTGCTTTTCCAGCATTGATAAACATACGTGTGAATCCTGGTTCCGCTTGGTGGCCGCCTCTTTCTGTGCTGCGGCTTCTTGTGTTGCGTTCTCCTCTGCCTTCGCTGGTAGGGGCCTGAAGATCTTCCGCATCACGGTAATACTCAAGAAAACGGTTAAACTCAAGTGAGACCATTCGCTTAATAATATCTTCTTTATCCAGCCATTCCANTTTNCGNTAGATNTCAGGCATNAAGTCGGCAATNTCNTCTTCNTTNACNTTAACCTTNTCAATATCATCAATTACCTTAATCAGTTGCTTCTCGCAAATCTGTTTTCCGGTAGGCATTTCTCCGACAATAAATTTCTTGCCTATTTTTCTTTCTATGTCTCTCATCTTTCCTTTCTCGCGTAAGTTGATGATAGATATGGAAATACCGGTTTTTCCTGCACGTCCTGTACGGCCGCTTCGGTGGGTATAAGATTCTGTTTCGTCAGGTAATCCGTAATTGATAACGTGTGTCAGATCATCTACGTCCAGTCCACGTGCAGCAACGTCAGTCGCTACAAGAATCTGAATGTTTCGTACACGGAATTTCTGCATCACAACATCACGTTGCTGTTGAGAAAGCTCTCCGTGCAGAGAATCTGCATTATATCCGTCCTGAATCAGTTTATCAGCAATTTCCTGTGTCTCTTTACGAGTACGGCAAAATACAATACCGTAAATCTGAGGATAGTAATCTGCAATACGTTTCAACGCCAGATATTTATCTTTGGCCTGAACCGTATAATAGATATGTTTTACGTTCTTAGAGCCTTCATTCTTTGTACCAATCGTAATTTCCTTGGCATTATTCAGGTAGTTCTTAGAAATACGTGCAATTTCAGGTGACATCGTTGCTGAAAACAGCAATGTGTTACGATCCTTGGGAACTTCAGCCAGAATAGCATTGATGCTATCTGTAAAGCCCATATTGAGCATTTCATCTGCTTCGTCCATAATAACGTTGCTAACTGTAGCAAGTTTCACGGTTTTTCTTTCCATTAAGTCGAGCAGACGGCCCGGAGTGGCAACGATAATGTGCACACCATTCTTTAAACTTCTAATTTGACTTTCAATGGATGATCCTCCGTAAACCGGAAGAATCTTTAGCCCATCCACGTATTTTGAGTAATCGTTAAGATCTCCTGCAATCTGCAGGCAGAGCTCACGTGTGGGGCATAGGATAAGTGCCTGAGGCACTCTGTTACTAATATTAATACCTTGTATAATAGGCAGCCCAAATGCTGCTGTTTTACCTGTTCCTGTTTGTGCGAGAGCTACTACATCATTGCCTTCTCCCAGTAGATACGGTATCACTTCTTCTTGTACTGGCATGGGACTCTCATATCCCATTTCTTCAATTGCTTTAAGTATCTCCGGGGAAACGCCTAACTCTTCAAATGTCTTCATTAATCTTTTTATCTTATTTCAATTCGGGTACAAAGATACGCATAAAGAATGGATAAATAGTTATATAGCTGTAAAAGAATGCTTTTCAGCTAGATATTTCACTTAAACATCTATAAAAATATCATAAATTCCCTTTTATTTGTATTAGAACTTTATTATTTAATCATGAATTAAGTTCCGATCACTTTTAAGTGGTTTACTGGTATTTCTCTGCAAACTCTTTCGAGACTGAGTTGCTGAAACTCATGCATACTTCGGCAGAAAAGTCTTTTCCACATTGTATTATCTTGTCCCACATAGCTTCGCTCAAATTGCTAAGCTCATGATAACCAATGTTGTACTTCAATAATCCAAAAATGATTCCTGCATTAAAATTATCTCCGGCTCCAATAGTACTGACTGCGTTAATTGGTTCCACCTCATACTCTTTTGTAACTTGTTTGGTTCGCAGACTTATTGATTTATTTCCTGAAGTATAAATAAAATTTGGACAATAGAATTGAATCTTATTTTTGTATATCTTTTCTATATCGCTCAGGTTGTACATATTGATAAAGTCTATATCTGCCCCTCTCACTATATCTGCATATTCGAGATTCTCAATAATGGCTGGAGTTAGCTTCATTGCTTCATATTTGTGTGTGCTCCTGAAATTGGGATCGTAATAAATAATAGCCTTACGCTCTTTTGCATAATCCAGTAGTTCTGTTATTTTGTCTCTGAGAACAGGGTTTAGTGCATAATATGAACCGAAGATAAGAATATCATCCTCATTTATTTGGGGAAAAGCGATGTCCAGCCTTTGTTGGGGATAGTCCTTATAGAAAAGATACTCCGCATCATTCTTTTCATCCAGAAAAGCCAGTGAAACTGGAGATTTACCGTCAGGGAAGATATTAATGTGCTCAGTGCTCACGTTATTTTCTTCCATAAATCTTTTGATAATGTTTCCTACTTTGTCATTCCCTATTTCGCTGATAAAACAAACATTGACATTCATCCTTCCTAATGATACAATGCCATTAAATACAGAACCTCCGGGAACTGCTGCTGAAGGTTGTTCGTCCTGAAAGATAATGTCGAGAATAGTCTCGCCAATTCCAATTACTTTTCGCATATTTTTCTTGATTTCTCGCCCAGATATCCACCATGGTGGCGTTTGGAGTACTCTTCAATGGTGAAGCCGGTCTGCTTCATTGTTTCAACAACCAGAATATCACCAATCACTGTCATCATTGTAGTTGAGGTGGTAGGAGTCATGCCCAGTGCGCAAACCTCTTTGGGGTTTCCCGTACAAAGACATACATCTGATTCATCGGCCAACGGGCTTTCCGGGTTTCCTGTAATAACTATGAATTTCATGCTTGGATTCAGAGTCCTTGAGAGTTGGGTAAGCTCAACAATCTCTCTTGTTTTACCTGAATTGGAGATTAGTAATAACAAATCTTCTTTCTGGAAGATGCCTAAATCGCCATGCTGTGCTTCGCTGGGATGAAGGAAAACAGACGGAATTCCAGTGGAGCAGAATGTTGTAGCAATGTTCATCGCTATTTGTCCTGCTTTACCCATTCCGGTAGTTACTAATTTTCCTCCCTTTATATGAATTTGTTCTACTATTAACTTTACAGCATCTTCATAAGCGTCTGTTACCGGAATATTCTTAACGGCTTCAGCTTCTTTGTTTAATAGAGCTTTGATTGATTCAATCATTGTTATCGGGTTGTTTGTTTAATAGGTTGGTTAATTCTTTTAAATTATTGGCCACATCGAAATAAAGAGAAAGCTTATTTCTGGTAAACTGTTTCTCTTCAAATGTCTTTAGAATGGTCAATAATTCATTATAAAAACCGTTTATGTTATAAAAGATTATCTTTTTTGAATGATATCCGATAGTTGCTGATGCCATAACGTGAAAAACTTCATCCAGTGTTCCTATTCCTCCGGGCAAAGCGATCAAAACATCTGATTCAGCAAGAATTATATCTTTCCGGTCGCTTAAGTTTTTTGTGTGTAAGTATCTATCTGGCAGGTTGCTAACTTTTTTATTTTCTTCCAGTTTGGAGGGTATTACACCAATAATATTACCGCCACCTTGCTTAACAGTCTGCGCCAGACATTCCATTAATCCCATATTTGCTCCGCCATAAACCAATGTTTTACCTTGTTCGCCCATCCATTTTCCTAATTCTTTCGTCTTTTGGAAATATACATCGTCGATTGATTGTGAGGCTGAACAAAAGATCCCAATTTTATCCATAAAAGAGTTTATCACGTTTTTAAAATACAAATATCTATATTTTTCTATAAACCACAATAAGTTTTATTGTATTTTTGCATGTTATTAAATTTAAGAAACAAGAAAAGAATGCATTACAATCAACATACTTTACCTAACGGATTGCGTATTATTCATGCCCCCTCATCATCTAAAGTGGCTTATTGTGGATTTGCCGTTAATGCAGGTACACGCGATGAAGCAGAGCATGAGCAGGGGATGGCTCATTTTGTGGAGCATCTTAGCTTTAAAGGTACAGAAAAACGTAAAGCCTGGCACATTCTGAATCGCATGGAAAATGTAGGTGGCGATCTGAATGCCTATACAAATAAGGAGGAGACTGTGATATATTCTGCCTTCCTTACGGAACATTTTTCCCGAGCCGTAGATCTGCTTGCGGATATTGTGCTGCATTCCACCTTTCCCCAAAGGGAAATTGATAAAGAAGTAGAGGTGATTATTGATGAAATAAAGTTGTATGACGATACTCCATCGGAACTTATTTTTGATGATTTTGAAGATCTGATTTTTAAGAACCATCCATTGGGAAGGAATATTCTGGGAAAACCGGACTTATTACGGAGCTTTACAACATCCGATGCACTCAATTTCACGTCTCGTTATTACCATCCGGCGAATATGGTTTTTTTCGTTTTAGGGGATCTTGATTTTAAGAAAGTGATACGGCTTGTAGAAAAGTCAACTGATGATATCTCTTTGGCTGAATATAAGAATAATCGTATATCTCCACCAGTCTATGTTCCTGAGCGGTTAATCATTCCTAAGGATACCAATCAAGCGCACGTGATGATTGGTGGTAGGGGATATGATGCCTACAATGAAAAGCGTACAGCCCTTTATCTTCTCAATAACATATTGGGAGGACCGGGAATGAATAGTAAACTCAATATATCTCTTCGTGAAAGGAAGGCGTTGGTATATAGTGTAGAGTCTAATCTTACTTCTTATACTGATACCGGGGTGTTTTGTATCTATTTCGGGACTGATCCTCACGATGTGGATGCTTGTCTTAGTCTTACCTATAAAGAATTGAAGCTTTTGCAGGATGTGAAGATGACTTCTTTACAATTAAATGCTGCAAAAAAGCAGCTGATTGGTCAGATAGGAGTTGCCTCAGACAATAACGAAAATAATGCGCTGGATATGGCTAAGTCATTTCTTCATTATAATAAATATGATACTCCAGAATCATTATTCCTCCGGATTGAATCATTAACGGCTGAAAGCTTGTTGGAAGTGGCTAATGAGATGTTTGCCGAAGAAATACTCTCAACCTTAATTTATCGATAGAATAATGATTTAATCCGGATTTTGAGGGGGAATATTAAACTTCTCAGAAAATTTGTTTTTCGCGAAAAAGTCTTGCAGTCAAGCGGTAGCCACTCAATGTATTGTAAATTAGTGAAATGCAGCCGTTAGACTTCTCCAAAGATGTCTAGCAGTAATCTTGCAGTTAAGCAGCCTTAAATTCGCCACTTCGGCTTTTCATTAAAACTGCAGCGAGGCTTCTTTTTTCTCTCGGGTAATTTTTTATTTTTCTGGAATAATGTTTTTGTATTCCTGTACAAAACAAATCTTTCTTCTGTACAGATGAATTAATTGTTTTGTACAGAAGAATGCATTCTTTTGTACAAGAATACAAAAGTTTGTCTAGTAGTTTTCTAAAAACTAAACCGGAGCTCAGTTATACTCCGGCGTTATATTTATCAAAAGCTTCCAACTAGTAGTGTAAGTGAGATTCTGCATCACGCAAAACAAGTAAACTTTCCGGTCCCATATTAAAAAGCAGATCAATAATGCTCAGGTTGGGTAGAAACCCATGACGTGCTTCAAAAACCTGATAATAGAGATTAGCTACAAAACCTTCATGCGGGGCTTTTTTAGGGTGAATCAGGTTTCTGAAATCAATCTCATCTGGCATAAATAACTGTTTATATTCTGTTGTACGCTCCATATTAGGATGAATATCGATTAATTTACAGACAAGATTGCACAAAGCCTCGTTGAAATCGAATAAAAAATCATATTTTTGTTCATAGAAAGGTATAAAGTCGTCCTTGTAATATTCAAAGAAAGGGGAACTGCTATAAGCAGATTCAATGGCTGTCCAGTGCAGATGGCGCCAGTTGCCGTGGTCGGAGATACGAATATCTTTCATGGGACACTTTAGTGTTTCCGGTTTCTCAGTGGGAATAGAGAGCGTTAGCGGACCATCGGCCGAAGCAATAGTACAACGGTTACGGTAAGTCTGTTTGATGTAGTTGTCGTGTTGCTCTATAAATGCCTTTTCACAGCTGTATAGCCTTGCATAATATTCTACCGGAGCCAGGTATGCCGAACTGAGATAAATTGTTTGTTTCATTATTGCACAGATTGAAAGAATCGTTTCCATCGGAAACCACTAAAAAAGCCAGCTTCGCTGTCTTTTGAAAACCATACAAAGGATGCTTTTCCAATAATATGGTCTTTCGGAACAAATCCGAAAATGCGTGAGTCGTTTATATTAATGGAATTGTTGGACACCATCCAGTAATAGTCCTTTGTAAAGATATAAGAGGATACTTTTTGTCCATTGACATATAACAAAGAATCGTTGATTATAAAGGCTCTTTTGCCTTCATGTTCATTGATTGCATTTCTCAGAAAAGTGATGTTCCATGGGGTAATATGGATATTTCTGCCCCTTCCGGGTACCACCAAAGAATGTACCAGTTCACAGGTATCAGGAAGAACAGACTTTATTTTAAGACCTGGAATTTCCTGCTGAAGCAAGTAAATTTCATAGCGGCTGAAACTACGTACGTAACCCATTTTATTGTATCCTATCAGCTTGTTTTCTTCAATGCCCAACTGTTTTATTTGTTTCTCTATTGAATTTTCTTTGTCTTTAGGATATACATAAAGTTGTTTGTGATCAGGATTAACCTCTTTTCTTGGACAAATAATGGAATATTGAGGACTCATCATTAATGTGTCCCCTGGCAGGCCCATGCAGCGGCTGATAAATACTTCGCGTCGGTCAGCAGGAACTTGTGTAGAACGGGCAAGGGGGTTATTAAAGACAACGATGTCATTTTTGTGGAGTGGTCTGTCGTTTATTCGTTGATAGCCAAAAATAGTCATAAATGGTAAGCGTAATCCGTAAGCCCATTTATTAATGATCAGATGGTCACCAGGATACAAAGAATTTTCCATTCCAGATGAAGGAATGTAACAGGAACTAAAAGCAAAGAGTTGCAGGAGTAATACTCCTGCAACCGCAATACCTAATGTTTTTATCCAGAAAATAAGATTCTTTGCTTTTGATTTCATGTTTAAATATTGTCCACAAACTTAAATAGACGATTCCAACGGATTTTTCCGCTAAACCAACCTTTGTCTTTGTCAAGGGATAGCCATACAAGAATAGGTTTACCAACAACATGGTCTTCAGGAACAAATCCCCAGTAGCGGGAATCGGCCGAGTTGTCACGGTTATCACCCATCATCCAGTAATAATCCATTTTAAAGGTATAGGAAGTGCTTTCTTTTCCATTGATATAGATTTTATCGCCTACAATGGAAAAGAAAGCACTTTCTAAACCCCAGAAACGGGAATCGGCTGAATTGTGGCGGTTGTCGCCCATCATCCAGTAATAATCCATTTTGAACGTATAACTGTTGGTTTGTTTGCCATTAATATAGATCTTTCCACCTTTAACTTCAAGCTTATTGCCTTCATAATTTCTTATAGGACGTTCGTAGATAGCAAGATTTTCAGCAGTAAGATTTATGGTTGCTCCTTTCTTTGGGATCCAGATAGGTCCATAGTTGTTTCTGTCCCATTTGGTATAGAAATTCAGTGGATAAAGCTGAGTAGGGTCTTTTTCTGATTTTATTTTTATTTTGGCAACTAATTTTTTATTCCCGAGAAGTGTCTGGTAAGCTTTTTTTGTTAAAGGGAGATCATATATCGGGTTTAGTTTACTTTGACCGTTGGTACTAGTGAATCCCATGCTGTATAATTCATTCTCAGAAAGGCTGGCTGTGTTCCTGTCAGCTTCACTGACTCCCAGTTCCTGGAACAGTTCTTCCGGAATATTAGGACCTGTTGTTTGAACAAGATAATTAAATTGCAGATTCTCCGGATTTTTCATCGGAATGTTGTTCACATACACTTGTCCGTTTACTATTTTAAGTATATCTCCAGGTATTCCCACGCAGCGTTTTACATAATTCTCGCGACGGTCAACAGGGCGCACCACAATTTTTCCAAATTCAGTGGGGTTTTCAAGTACCAGTTTACGTCCTTCAGCATAATAGATATCGTAAGCAGCCTTTTGCTGTTCGCGGGTCAGGCTGTCCATATTAACTCTTGGTATCGTTGTATGGGAAACCTCATAACAAAGAGTATAGAAGTCTGTTTGCTGATAATTTATAGCGACGGTATCTCCTGCTGGAAAGTTAAATACGACTATATCGTTTCGTTCCACTTTCCCGAATCCAGGTGCACGTTTATAACCCCATTGAGGAAATTCGATATAAGATTTGCAGTTAAACACCGGTAAGGTGTGTTGAGCCAGTGGCATAGAAAGCGGTGTATTGGGTACCCGTGGGCCGTAACTCATTTTACTTACGAATAAGAAATCACCTACCAACAGGGACTTTTCTAACGATGAAGAAGGTATCTGATAGTTCTGAAAAAAGAAGGTGTTTACGAAATATACAGCTACCAATGCAAAAACAATGGCATCTACCCAGCTCATAACAGTGCGAACAGCTTTGTTTTTTGATCTTTTCCAGAAACTCCATGGAACAATTTTGGTAATGTAGGCATCAAATATCAAAGGAACAACAATAAGCCCCAACCAACTTTTGACCCAAACCAAAAACAATAAGTATAAAACGGTAACTATTCCACAGTTAATCCATTGTCTGCGTGTTGCTTTTCTCATAGTTTATGTTTTAGAATTTAAATAAATCACTCATTCCAAGGAAACCTTGCTTCTTGCTGGTAAATTCAGCTGCTAAAACTGCACCAAGTGCAAAGCCTTTTCTATTCTTTGCATCATGAGTGATTGTTATGCTATCTGCCTCCGAATCATAGCGAATACTGTGAATTCCGGGGACTTCTCCTTCACGGATGGAGTGAATGGGAAGTTCGTTGGCAGCTTTTGCCTCTTCTTTCACCCAGCAATCTTTGCGGTTCAGATTCTCAATAACGCCTTCGGCAAGCGTAATGGCAGTGCCACTTGGAGCATCCAGCTTATGGATATGATGGGTTTCACTCATTGTAACATCGTAGGTTGGAAACTGATTCATGATCTTTGCCAGATATTTGTTTACTGCAGAAAAAATGGCTACTCCAAGACTGAAATTTGATGCCCAGAAAAGAGTCTTGCCTCCATTCTCGCATAAATCCTTTATCTCATCTCCATGTTCATCCATCCATCCGGTACTTCCTGAAACAACTTTCACTCCGGCAGCAAAGGCTTTCATGTAGTTGCCGTAAGCAACGGTTGGAGCAGTAAATTCGATGGCTACGTCAGCTGACTTGAAAGCTTCAGAAGTAAATTCTTCCGGATTATTCAAATCAATGATACTAACAATTTGATGGCCACGATTAAGGGCAATTTTTTCAATTAGATCAATAATACTAACGATTTGGTGTCCACGACTAAGGGCAATTTTTTCAATTTCTTTACCCATCTTTCCATAACCTATCAATGCTATTTTCATATAATTTCCTATTTTTTGTTTATATTTTTACGATAATAAGGAATAATAATGATGCAAATATAATTAATTTAGAGATAAGTTATTACATTTGCTGGATATTTACAGCTCGTTAACAATGGAACATCTACTACATTATATCTGGAAGCATAAAATATTTCCCTTAAAACAACTGGAAACGACTTCTGGAATGTTAGTTGAAGTTATTGATCCCGGACTGGCAAATACTGATGCAGGGCCTGACTTTTTTAATTCAAAAGTAAAAATTAACGAAACCTTATGGGTGGGGAACGTGGAAATTCATTCCAAATCGTCTGATTGGTTTCGTCACGGACATCATAAAAATAGAGCTTACGACTCTGTAATCCTGCATGTGGCAGAAGAGATTGACTGTGATATTTCACGGACTGACGGAGAACCGATCCTGCAAATGCAACTGAGTTGCCCCGCTGCAATTGAGAAGAATTATGAGACTCTGCGTAGCACTGAGATGCTTCCTCCTTGTTATGATATTATTCCTAAAATGTCTCAGTTTGCCATTCATTCCTGGCTTTCGGTATTGCAAAGTGAGCGATTTAATCACAAGGCAGAAGCTATTAATGCCCGTTTGAAACTTTGCAATGATAATTGGGAAGATGCTTTTTTTATTACGCTGGCCCGCAACTTCGGGTTTGGACTCAATGGAGATGCTTTTGAGAAATGGGGCAGTCTGATTCCTTTTCGGGCAGTAGACAAATATCGGGATAGTCTGTTTCAGGTTGAAGCAATCTTTTTCGGGCAGGCAGGGTTGTTGGAAGAGTCCTTGGATGATCCCTATTATTTGCGTTTACAAAGAGAGTTTGCTTATATGAAACATCTTTTTCAGCTACCTGTGATGGAAGTCTCACTTTGGCGTTTTCTTCGGTTGCGTCCAGGAAATTTTCCGCACATACGGATTGCTCAGCTGGCCTTTTTATATTCACGGAAATGGGGACTCTTTTCAAAACTCATGGAAGCTGAATCTATGAAATCGATTAAAGAGATTCTGCAAACATCTACTTCTGAATATTGGGAAGAACATTATCAGTTTTACAACAATTCTCCAAAGAGAACAAAAAACCTGAGCTATTCCTCTTTTAATTTGTTGGCTATCAATACTGTAATTCCGTTTCTTTATGCTTATGGAAGACATAAAGCAGAAGATACGCTTTGTCTTCGTGCAAATAATTTGTTGGAGGAATTAAAAGCTGAAGATAATTATGTGACCCGAATGTGGCACGGAGTTGGACTATCTGTAAATAATGCCGCTGATTCTCAAGCATTACTGGAACTTAAAAAAGAGTATTGTGACAAGAAGAAATGTCTCTATTGTCGCATTGGATTTGAATATTTAAAGCTGCGCAAATAATTTTGCTTTATCCGTTTGTCATATCAATTCTTCCTCTATCTTTGCAGCTAAAATGAGTAAATAACATAACACATACGAAGATGAAAAAGAACAGTTTGGTAATTTACCTTTTGTTTCTGTCTTTGTTCGCAACTATTTTACCTGCTAAAGCTGTGCCAGGTGAGGAGAATTTTAATTCCTTTCTGAAAAAGTTTACAGCCAGTGCAGCCTTTCAATATTCACGGATTAAGTTCCCGCTGAAAACAGATATTGTACTTTCGCTTGGTGACGGAGAAAGCGACAAGAGTTTTCCCTTTACTAAAAGAGAGTGGCCTCTATTGGATGGAGATACATTTGTTGAGGAACGCAATGAGGTTGAAGGAGAAGGAATTTATGTTTCTAAATTTACTGTAAAGGAACCAACTCATGTGGAATTTGAGTCCGGTTATGAAGAATCGGAGCTTGATCTTCGCGTTAGTTTTGATTTAATAAACGGTAAATGGTTCCTTACAGACTGTTATACAGAATGGTATAATTTCAATGTTTTAGCCAGCGAATTAAATCAGGTTGTTCTTGAGGTTCAGGCAGAAAATAAAGATTTTATAAAGCAAAACCCTTAAAATATCTTTTCCGATTTTGGTAGAGCATTTTTTGCTTTCCGATTCTTATAGTGTATTTTTGTTTAAAATTTAGATTATTTAAAATGAGCTTGTTAAATATAAAGAAAGTAACTACAGAAGGTGTTTCTGTATCCGGATTATCTGCAATGATGGATCAGGAAAATATAGAGTTTAATTCGATTGGATTTGTAAACTGGGATAGTTTCCCTTATAAGCCAAATGTGAAATTCCGTATTGCTCATTCTGATAATGCAATATTGATTAATTATCAGGTAGAAGAAGACTCTGTTCGTGCTATTTATGGAGAAGACAACGATAAGGTTTGGACTGACTCTTGCGTGGAGTTCTTTGTTTGCCCAGCGAATGATGGACTTTATTACAATATTGAATCCACTTGCATTGGTACAGTGCTTTTGGGAGTAGGGCAAGACAGACATGGACGAGAACGTGCGTCTTTAGATGTTTTAGCCGGAATTCAGCGTTGGGCAAGTTTGGGGAGGAAACCGTTTGAGGAACGTGAAGGTAAGTGCTCATGGGAACTTTCATTGATAATACCATATACCGTTTTCTTTAAGCATTCTATTTTTTCTCTTGATGGAGCTGCTATTAAAGGCAACTTCTATAAATGCGGAGATAAACTGAGCACTCCCCATTATCTTTCCTGGAATCCAATTAAAACCGGAAATCCGGATTTCCATCAGCCAGATTTTTTTGGTGAGTTGCAATTTGAATAGTATTTTTGGCTATAGCAAAGGGAGTGGCAACATCAATTTTGTATATTTTATGCCAAAGTATGCTGTTAAGTTGTAGATAACATTTATTTTTGCAACATGTTAAGTCTGAAAAATCGTAAAATAAAGCATACTCTTTGGAGTGCTATGGGCATTGGTGTCTTCACGCTGGTAATGTATTCGTGTGCAAATATGGGTAACCCTACAGGAGGGCCTATTGATGTAACACCTCCTAAATTTGTATCGAGTACACCAAAGCTTGGGGCTCTGAACAACGATAAGCGTAAAGTGGTTCTTGAATTTGATGAATTCATAAAGATAGAAAAAGCTTCAGAAAAAGTCATCGTTTCTCCTCCGCAGGTGCTGTCCCCCGAAATAAAACAGAATGGCAAGAAAATAACTGTCAATCTGCTCGATTCTCTGCGAGCAAAAACGACCTATACCGTTGACTTTTCAGATGCCATTGTTGATAATAACGAGGGAAATCCATTAGGTAATTTTACATATACTTTTTCAACGGGAACAGCTATAGACACGATGGAAGTTTCTGGTTATGTGCTTGATGCTTCCAACCTCGAGCCGGTAAAAGGAATATTGGTCGGGCTTCATTCTAACTTAACTGATTCAGCATTTACAAAATTGCCTTTTGATAGGGTTTCACGTACAGATAGCCGCGGACATTTTATTATTAAGGGGATCGCTCCCGGAACTTATCGTCTATATGGGTTGCAGGATGCCAATCAGAACTTTGCTTTCGATCAGAAAAGTGAAATGCTTGCCTTTTATGGCTCTCCGATAACACCACGTTTTGAAACCCGTAGCCGACAAGATACAGTCTGGAAAGATTCCATAAAAGTGGATACAATACGAACAAGGCAATATACCCATTATTTACCTGACGATCTTGTTCTTCGTTCTTTCAAGGAATATGCTAAATCTCAGTATTTAATAAAAACTGAGCGGCTTACTCCTCAGAAGTTCTCGTTCTATTTTGCTGCAGAATCAAATTCATTGCCCAGAATAAAAGGATTGAATTTCGATGAAAAGAATGCTTTTTTAATTGAGAATTCGCAAAAGAACGATACGATCAACTATTGGATAAAGGATACCCTGTTGTGTAAGCAGGATACCTTGAATATGACTTTAGACTATCTTTATACAGACACCTTAGGGAAACTTGTTCCCAAAACAGATACACTTCATCTGTCTGTGAAAAAAGTAAAAGGTGCAATAACCCCTAAAAAAAGGAAAAAAGGTGAACCTGAACCTATAAAACTTTTACAGGTCAAGGCAAATGCTTCTTCGACAATGGATGTATACAGTAATATCCGGCTTGAGTTTGAAGAACCGATCGCTTATTTTGATAGCACTGCAATTCATTTAAAACAAAAAGTAGATTCATTATGGCGCGATGCTCCATTCGTATTCAGAAAGGATACACTTCATCCAAGATCCTATGAGCTTGTTACCGAGTGGGAACCTAATAAGGAATATCAGTTCAAGGTAGATTCTGCAGCCTTTCATGGCATTTACGGATTACATACTGATAAGATAGAATCAAAGTTCAAGGTACGTTCACTTGAAGAATATGCTTCCTTGTATATGAACGTAACCGGAGCAGACTCCACTGCTTATATGGAATTACTTGACGGACAGGATAAACCGATCAGAAAAGTTAAGGTTGTCAAAGGGAAAGCTGATTTCTATTTCCTCAATCCCGGGAAATATTATGTTCGACTGATCAATGATTCGAATGGTAATGGAGTCTGGGATACAGGTAATTACCAAAAGGGACTTCAGCCCGAGGAAGTATTCTATTATAATCAGCCCCTTGAACTTAAGGCGCTTTGGGAAGTAGAACAAGATTGGAATGTCCGGGGGATATCTTTAGAAAAACAAAAACTGGACGTACTTAAAAAACAAAAGCCAGATGAAAATAAGAAAAAGAAGGCTCAAAATCCCAAGACTAATTCAAACCGCAGGACAAGCTATTAAGTCCTGTTGCGTTTCGTTTCTTCTTTTGTTGACGCTCATAGGCATGAGCCCGGATATTCATGCGCAGTGTGAGTTTCAGAATGATGCTTTTCAATCGGGTGAGCATGTAATGTATGACCTTTATTTCAACTGGAAATTTATTTGGACCAAAGCCGGACTTGCCAGTTTAACAACCAATTCCATACATTATGGTTCAAAGCCGGCATACAGGGTTAACCTGTTGGCTTTTGGTAGCAAGACTGCAGACTTTTTCTTTAAAATGAGAGACACTCTGACTTGTATTATTGGCGACCGGATGCAGCCATATTATTTTCGTAAAGGAGCTGAGGAAGGGGGGAAATATACAGTAGACGAGGTTTTCTTTTCTTATCGGAATGGAATGAGCTATGCAAAGCAAAAACGAATAAAAAATAACGGAAAACCTAAACTCTCATCTGTCGAAGATAGCCGTTGTATGTATGATATGCTCAGCATACTGGCTCAGGCCCGTTCTTTTGATCCTACAGACTATAAAGTTGGCCAGCACATCAAGTTTCAGATGGCCACAGGCTTAAAAATTGAAGAACAAACACTTATTTATAGAGGAAAACAGATCACTGAAGTTCAGAATGACGCAAAATACCGGACTTTGGTCTTTTCTTTAGTGGAATATAAAAAGGGAAAAGAAAAGGAAGTAATAACCTTCTATATCACTGATGACAAGAATCATCTCCCTGTACGCTTGGACTTATTCCTGAATTTTGGTTCTGCAAAGGCATTTCTTAAAAGTGTAAGAAACAATAAGCACCCGTTAACATCAATTGTTACAGATTAAAAGGAAGCTTGTTGTCTTTACGGTACATTGTAGCCTCGAAGTCTGCAACTAATTCTCCTTTTTGATTTGTTATGTCTACATGATAGTGTCCGGTTCGCTTATGGATAAACCTTTCTGTAGCTTCAGCAAAGAGAGTATCTCCTGGGCCGCTGGTTCGGAAAAAATTAATGGATGAAGTAAGTGATAAGGCCAGGTTACCGTGAGAATTTGCAGCGACAGCTAATGCTAAATCAGCTAATGTGAAGATCGCTCCACCTTGCGTTGTTTTTCCGGCATTCAGATGTTTTTCAGTAACCAACATCATTACCTTACCGTATCCGGGTTTTATTTCCAGAAGTGTGACCCCTGTTTGTGCGGCAAAGCGGTCGTCTTTAAAGAAATCTTCTGCAGTCATCTGTTTCTAATAAAAAAAGAGTGAAAAATGCATTTGCACTCTTCACTCCTTGTTGTTGATCAATATTATTTATTAAGCTTCCATTCAAAGCCTTCTTTTGTATCTTTAATCTCAAATCCCAAAGCGGTTAACTCATTCCGGATCTTATCGGCTGTAGCCCAATCTTTATTTGCTTTAGCCTGAACACGTAGCTCGAGGAGCATGTCAACCACTTTGTTGTAGACTTCAGTGTTGCTTTGTGCCGTACCAGCTTCTTCTTTCAGCCCCAGGATATCAAACATAAAGAGATGGAACACACCCTTCAGTTCTTCCAGATCTTCTTCAGTGATGGTATTGTTGCCCGCCAGAATATTATTAATTATCTTGGTTGCATCAAAAAGATGAGAAATTACAATCGGAGAGTTCAAATCATCATTCATTGCTTCATAACATTTGGCGCGAAGAGACCTGACGTCAACGGTAGAAGCAGCAGCAGGAGCAATCTTATCCAGATTGGCAACCGCTTCCATTAAACGCTGAAGACCCTTCTCTGAAGCTACAAGTGCTTCACTGCTGAAGTCAACAGTGCTGCGGTAGTGAGCCTGAAGGATAAAGAAACGTATGGTCATGGCACTGAAAGGCTGAGTAAGCAGTGGGTGAGAGCCTTTGAAGAACTCATCTAGGGTAATGAAGTTTCCAAGAGACTTACCCATCTTTGTACCATTGATAGTAATCATATTGTTGTGCATCCAGTAGTGAACTGTTTCTTTGCCAAGAGCAGCAACAGACTGTGCAATCTCGCATTCGTGATGAGGGAATAATAGGTCCATCCCTCCACCGTGAATATCGAATTCTTCGCCCAGATACTTTGTTCCCATTGCGGAGCACTCCAGGTGCCATCCAGGAAAACCTTCGCTCCATTCTGAATGCCAGTGCATAATGTGTTCGGGAGATGCTTTTTTCCATAAAGCAAAATCGGCGGAATTGCGTTTCTCACTTTGTCCGTCTAAATCACGTGTTGTGCTTAGCAACTCTTCCACATTTCTGCCGGAAAGTTTTCCGTAGCGATGATCTTTGCTGTATTTTTCAATATCGAAATAAACAGAACCTTCGCTTTCATACGCATATCCTGCTTTTAGAATCTTACGTACAAACTCCATTTGCTCGATAATGTGTCCTGAAGCTTGTGGTTCAATACTTGGAGGAAGAACATTTAGTGCTTCCATAGCATGATGGTAACGAGTCAGGTAATATTGAACCACTTCCATAGGTTCGAGCTGCTCGAGGCGGGCTTTTTTAGCAATTTTATCTTCGCCTTCGTCGGCATCATTTTCAAGATGTCCCACGTCGGTAATGTTACGGATATATCGTACTTTATAACCAAGGTGTTGCAGGTAACGAAAAACCAGATCGAAGGTAATAGCTGGGCGGGCATGTCCCAGATGAGCGTCGCCATANACNGTNGGACCGCAAACATACATTCCTACGTGAGGCTCGTTTAAAGGAACAAATAGTTCCTTTTTTCTATTTAATGTGTTGTAAATCGTCAGTTGATGTTCCATAACTCATTTATTTTGAAATCACAAAGGTACAATAAATTATTAAGTGCTCATTCTATTTGAATACGTAATTTTGGGTTTTTATTGTCATTTCCCCTATAAAAAAAGGACTTTAAGAAAATAATTTGAAGGTTTTGCGCCTTTTTTTTAATAAATCCTTATGTGTAATTGAAAAGATAGGTTAATTTTGCAACTTGATTAAATAGAAAATGGCTGATAACTCTTTATTTCTAATAGACATAGACAATGTACTCCGATCTAAAGCTCCGGGAAAGTTTAAATATATTCCGAAGTTTTTTATTTCTTACCTGAAGAAAATTGTTCATCAGGAGGAGTTAAATGAATTCTTGATAAGAGTGAGAGATAGAGTAGGAGTAGATTTTCTGGAANCNTCTATGGATTTTCTGGATGCAAAAGTTAAAATAAAGGGAGCTGAAAATTTTCCTGAAGGTGGTCTTTACACATTTGTTTCCAATCATCCGTTAGGTGGACTGGATGGTGTTGCAGTAGGTTATGTATTGGGGAAACATTATAATGGAAAGATTAAATATCTGGTGAATGATCTTCTGATGAATCTTCAAAACCTTGCACCACTTTGTATTCCGGTGAATAAAACGGGTTCGCAGGCAAAGAATTTCCCGGCAATGGTGGAGGCGGGCTTTGAATCCGATAGTCACATGATTATGTTCCCGGCTGGTATCTGTTCACGTCGGCACAATGGGGTGATAGCCGATCTGCCCTGGAAAAAAACATTTATAGTAAAAAGTGTGCAGTCACAACGTGATGTGGTTCCAATGTATTTTGAAGGACGCAATTCGGGTTTCTTTTATAACCTGGCCAACATTAGAAAAAATTTGGGGATTAAAGCAAACCTTGAGATGTTGTATCTGGCAAATGAGATGTTTAAAAACAGACATAAGACATTTACACTGACAATTGGAAAACCTATTCCCTGGCAAACTTTCGACAAATCGAAATCGCCTGCTGAGTGGGCCGATTATGTAAGAGAGATTGTCTATAAACTTAAAACATAAAAAGTATAAACAATTTATAATGGAAGATATAATAAAACCTATTAGCAAAGATATACTGAAAGCGGAACTGACAGATGAAAAACGCTTACGGATGACCAATAAGAGTAATAATTATATTTACATCATTACTCATCAGGACTCGCCTAACGTAATGCTTGAGATAGGACGTTTGAGAGAAGTCGCTTTTCGTGCTGCAGGTGGAGGATCAGGCTTATCGGTAGATATTGATGAGTATGACACGATGGAAAATTCATATAAACAATTAATTGTATGGAATCCGGAAGCAGAAGAGATCCTTGGAGGTTATCGTTATATACTTGGAACAGATGTTAATTTCGACGAAAAAGGACACCCGATACTTGCTACCTCTCATATGTTTGACTTTTCTGAGAAGTTTATCAAGGAATATCTTCCAACTACAATAGAATTGGGACGGTCTTTTGTTACACTTGAATATCAGTCCACCAGGGCAGGTTCAAAAGGTTTGTTTGCTTTAGATAATTTGTGGGATGGGCTTGGAGCTTTAACGGTCATAATGCCTACTGTAAAGTATTTCTTTGGAAAAGTAACAATGTATCCAAGCTTCAATCGTCAGGGGAGAGATATGATTCTTTATTTTTTAAGGAAGCATTTTGGCGACAAGGAAAGTTTGATTACCCCCATGAAGCCATTGAATTTGGAATCTGATGAAAATGTGCTGGCAAAGCTTTTTGATAAAGATACTTTCAAGGAAGATTATAAGACTCTCAATGCGGAGGTTCGCAAATTAGGCTATAACATTCCTCCATTAGTAAATGCTTACATGGGGCTTTCTCCAACAATGAAAATGTTTGGTACAGCTATAAATTATGGTTTTGGAGATGTAGAGGAAACCGGTATCCTGATTGCTGTAGATGAGATTCTCGAAGAGAAACGTGTTCGTCATATTGACTCTTTCGCAAATAGTAATCCTCAGGCTTGCATAATCACTTCCGGTGCCAATAAGATTATTTATAAAGAAAATTGATTCTTTTTGAAGAATGATATATAGAAGGAGAGGGAAACCTTTCCTTTTTTTCTTCTCGATGTTATAGAAAACAGCTTTTCTTGTACAATAGAAAAATAGTCATAATGTCGAATTCTTATTTTTCTCGTTTGTAGTCTTATAATTAAAGTCAAAAATTCAAACTGCTCTGTTTGTTCTTTGTTTTTTTTAATGCTGATTCATCGTCTGATATTGATTGAATATCTATCTTATTTGAAATAGAAACGAGTAATTGTGAATAAAATATGAGTAAAATCATAAATCCCCTGATTAATAAATAGTTTCTTTACATAATTAGATGATATTTTTACGTANTTTTGCGCNGNTTTTTTAAGAATATTAAGAATATAAGAAATGAAACANCAACACAAAGTNCCCTTNGGAATNATGGGTATNNTNNTNGCNATCGGAATNGTGTANGGAGATATNGGAACATCTCCTTTGTACGTTATGAAAGCCATAGTAAATGGATTGCCTAAAGGACTGCAAGCAAATCCGGATTATATTATTGGTGCTATTTCGTGTATTATATGGACTTTGACGTTACAAACGACTATAAAATACGTAATTGTTACTCTCAAGGCAGATAATAAAGGTGAAGGTGGCATTTTATCTCTGTTTGCTTTGATCCGTAAAAAATACCGCTGGGCGTATATTATTGCCATCATTGGAGCTTCCACGTTACTGGCGGATGGTATTATAACACCTTCTATCACAGTTATCTCAGCCATTGAAGGATTGAATGTGTTAGTTCCCTCTATTCCAATTATACCTGTTACTTTAGCAATAATAATTGCCATTTTCCTTATTCAGCCTTTAGGTACAGCTCGTTTAGGTAAACCATTTGGTCGGATTATGTTTTTGTGGTTCACAATGATAGGTATCCTTGGTATTTTTGCTTTGATCCACTATCCCTTAATCGTTAAAGCATTTAACCCCGTTTACGCTATTAAGCTATTAATTAGTGCGCCTGACATATTTGTCATATTAGGTGCTGTTTTCCTCTGTACTACTGGAGCCGAGGCTCTTTATTCAGACCTNGGACANTGTGGNCTGCANGAATATCCGNNTNNCATGGATNTATGTNAAANCNANNNTAATCCTGAATTATCTGGGACAAGGTGCCTGGGTTATCACTCATCCAAATAATATTGTTCCGGATATCAATCCATTTTTTACTATCATGCCGGCCTGGTTCTCATTTATTGGGGTAGCAATGGCAACAATGGCCGCAATTATTGCAAGTCAGGCTTTAATTAGTGGTTCATTTACTATTATCAGCGAGGCAATCTCATTAGATTTATGGCCCAATATTAAGATTAAATACCCTACTGAAATAAAGGGGCAAATGTTTATCCCTCAGATTAACTATACATTAATGGTTTTATGTACCATTATAGTCTTAACATTTGGTTCATCCTCAAACATGGAGGCGGCTTATGGACTTTCCATTACCATTACGATGTTGATGACAACCTTATTGCTCTTTATCTACTTCTTTTTTATGGAAAGGCCATTATGGTTTAGTATTCCGCTAATTTCGTTCTTTGTTACGATAGAAAGCAGCTTCTTTATTGCCAATATGTTTAAGTTTGCTCATGGAGGCTGGGTAACGATACTAATTGCAGGTTGTATATTTTGTCTCATGTATATTTGGTATAACGGACGCCGCATCAAGAATCACTGTGCTACTTACGTTCCTATTGCCCCAACAATTGAGTGTCTGGAGAAAATCAGTGTTGATGAATCCATTCCTAAATTTGCCACTCATCTGGTGTATGTTACCCGTGCTAAATATCCGGATGATATGGAAAGTAAAATTTCCTATTCTCTTATTAATAAGCAACCCAAACGGGCTGATACTTATTGGTTTGTCTATCTGCACCGTAGTGATGAGCCTTATCATTTTAAATATTCAGTGAAGACTTTTGTTCCCCAGAAGATGTTCCGGCTTGATATCTATTCCGGATTCAAACAGGGAGTTCACATGGATAAGTTTGTTCATCTTATTTGTAAAGAGATGGAAGAGACCGGACAGGTTGATTTAATGAGCCGGTATCCATCTTTACGTGAAAAGAATATTGAAGGTGATTTTAGATTTGTTGTTGTAGAAAGAATTGCACGAAATTTAGATTTGCCTGCTATAAAGAGAACACTTTTATTTCTGTACTATCTGATTAAGAAATACTCTACATCTGATACTCAGATACTGGATCTGGACCCCTCTGTTGTGACGCTGGAATATGTTCCTTTAAGGTTCTCACAATTGGCGGGACAGATAGAAAGCCGAGATTCTATATAGATATAAAGTCAGCAGCCTATCAGCAGTAATTTATACTGCAGGTAGGCTGTTCCCTTTTATTTTACGATAAAGATCGAGTGCATAGACATCCGTCATGCCCGATATATAATCAAGCACCGCTTGTATCTTGCCGTAAAGTGTCGGTGCATTTACATTATACTGGCTTGACATCCGGTTTATCAGAAGTTGTGAATAAGCTTTTTCCGGCGAACATACTGCATCGATCAACAGATCAATCAATGTACTTATCACATGAAATCCGGCCAGCTCTATATCCAGAACATCTCCCGAATGGTAGATCTTTTTTAGTGAGACAGCTTCACAATGTTTGTATGCTTCTCTTGGCTGTTCGGAAATATTCTTTATAAGGCTCCCTTCAAAAGTTCCGGCCAGGATTGCCTCTTCATTTTCAATAAATACATGGGTGCACTCTTTGATCAGCAAACCAATTACTGAAGATCTTAGATAAGCAATCTGTTCGTTGGTGTCGCTGACAATCTTCATCGTTTCATTGATATGAGTCCGACGGCTTTCTCCAAAATACCCTATAAGTAGTTCTTTTGTTTCCTCGGTAGTTAGTATTTTAAGTTTATGAGCATCCTCAATGTCCATCATCTGGTAGCAAATATCATCCGCTGCTTCTACCAGATAAACCAATGGATGGCGGGCAAACTGAAGAGGATTTTCGTTTACGCATATCATTCCAAGCTCTGTGGCTATTCGTTTAAAATCTTCTTTCTCGGTTATGAAGAAACCGAATTTGGATTTCTTTCCTGCCAAAAGCGATGAAAAGGGATATTTTACGATAGAAGCCAACGTGGAATAGGTCATGGCAAACCCGCCTTTCCGTCTTCCTTCAAACTGATGAGTCAGCAATCGGAAAGCATTGGCATTTCCTTCAAAGTGAATAATATCTTCCCATTCATCAGCCTCCAGATCATCTTTCAGATGTATCCCGTTTCCTTCTGAAAAGTACGTTGAAATGGCCTTTTCTCCNGANTGTCCNAANGGAGGATTNCCAAGNTCGTGNGCCATACAGGCTGCAGAAACAATGGCGCCAATTTCAGAAAGAAATGAGTTCTGCAACTCCGGATGTTTGGAAAGAAGCCCTTTTGCCACATCATTTCCCAGCGAACGGCCCACGCATGAAACTTCCAGGCTGTGTGTCAGTCGGTTGTGAACAAAGATACTTCCTGGCAGTGGAAATACCTGTGTCTTGTTTTGCAGGCGTCGGAAAGGAGCCGAAAATACCAATCGATCATAATCACGTTGAAATTCGGAACGGTTTTCTTCTCGAACCTGATGAAATTCTTCCATCCCAAAACGCTTAGCNGAAATNAAATCTCTCCANTTCATTTCTTTTATACTGTTTATTTACCTGCAAAAGTATAAAAAAGCCTTTAATAAAGCANTTAATTGANACGAAATACGTATTTTCGCAGATTAGTTACACTAAAATGAAACCAAATTTCATTTTAGTGTAACTAATTAGGTTAAAAGTTCCGTTTTTTGTAGTTCTCGGCATAAAAAACTACATTTTAATATATATGTTAATAGCAGATAATTCATTGATCAATCACAAGTAACGATATGAAAATTCAGATTATAAATAAGTCAAAGCACCAACTTCCTGCCTACGAAACAGAATTGTCCGCTGGGATGGATATTCGTGCCAATATATCAGAACCCATCACGTTAAAACCTCTTGCACGTTGTCTTGTTCCCACCGGACTTTACATTGCACTGCCCGATGGATATGAGGCTCAGATTCGACCTCGTAGCGGATTGGCCATCAAGAAGGGTATTACCGTACTCAATTCTCCGGGCACTATTGATGCTGATTATAGAGGAGAGATCTGTATAATCCTGGTCAATCTGTCTGCTGAAGAATTTGTGATAGAAGATGGTGAACGTGTGGCGCAAATGGTTATTGCACGTCATGAACAGGCACAATGGGAACAAGTGGAAGTGCTGGACGAAACAGAACGTGGTGCCGGAGGATTTGGACATACAGGAAAGAAGTAAAGATTGTCAGGTTAATAATTTACTGGCACGACAAATTGCAAAAGTAAGTTTTACGTTAATTATTAGAATATAGATATGGTTGCATTATTGAGTACTTCTCAAAATAACAGTTTAAAGCCGGTATTCGGAGGTTTAAATCCTTTTCACATAGGAGCGCTAACCGCTTTACTGCTGTTTTCTTCCTGTGGATCATCAAATAAAACAGTACAGCAGGTTCCGGTTCCGGCGCCGGCTGCAGTAACCGTTGCAACTCAACTATCTCCTGATTTACAAAGAAAGTACGATTACTTTTTTCTGGAAGCAACCCGGCTGAAGGCAAAAGGTGAGTTTGATGCGGCTTTTGAGCTCTATCAGCATTGTTTGTCTATTGATCCCAATGCAGCTTCTTCCTTGTCTGAAATCTCACAATACTATTTCTTTTTGAAACAACCGGAAAAAGGGTTTGCCTGCATGGAAAAGGCGGTAGAGAATGCACCTGATAATTATTGGTATAACCAGAGTCTGGGATCACGCTATCAGCAACAGGGAGATACAGCAAAGGCCATTGAAGCTTTTGAAAGAATGTCCAATCAGTTCTCTGATCGGCAGGAACCACTTATGGCCTTGATAGAGTTATATAATCAATCAAAGAATTATGGTAAAGAGATTCAGACTCTTGATCGTTTAGAACTTCATAATGGGAAAACAGAGCAACTCAGCATGGAGAAGTTTCGTATATACCTTACGATGGAGGATAATAAAAAAGCATTTAATGAGATAGAAAGTCTTGCCAGAGAATATCCTAACGATATGCGTTACTTGTGTATTTTGGGAGATGTCTATTTAAATAACGGGAAACCGAAGGAAGCATATGCCACTTATCAGAAAATTCTGACTATTGAGCCTGGGAACCCACAGGCCCTTGTCTCTATGGCAAATTATTACGAACAGACGGGGCAAAACGAACTGTATGAGCAGCAAATTGATTCGGTGTTGCTTAATAAGAAAGTTGAAAACGACATAAAGGTGGATATTATGCGCCAGATGATTGCTCATTCACAGCAAACAGGGAAAGACAGTACCCGTATTATCCCTCTTTTTAAGAAGATGACGGAAGGTGAACAGGAAGACGCACAGATATCCATGTTGTATGTTCAATATCTTATAGCTAAGGGAATGGAAAAAGAATCGGTTCCAGTCTTAAATCAGATTATTGAGCTCGATCCTGAGAATGTTGCTGCCCGTTTGCAATTGCTGAGCTATGCAATTAAAAGGAATGATTATCAGGAAGCGATAAAAATCTGTGAACCGGCTATTGAAATTTCTCCCGAAGCCCTCGAGTTTTACTTCTATCTGGGACTTTCTTACTATCAGGCGGAGCGGGTAGACGATGCATTTACTGTTTTCCGGAAAGGCATAGCTCATGTAAATGAAAATAGTGATAAAAAGATTGTTTCCGACTTTTACAGCATGATGGGAGATATCTATCACACAAAAAAACAAGATGCATTGGCTTATGCAGCGTATGATTCGTCGCTGGTTTATAATGCAAATAACGCAGGGGCGCTTAATAATTACGCTTACTACCTTTCTGTAGAGAAAAAGAACCTGGATAAAGCTGAGGAGATGAGCTATAAGACGATAAAGGTGGAACCTGATAATGCTACTTATCTGGATACTTACGCCTGGATCCTTTTTGAAAAAGGCAAATATACTGAAGCAAAGATTTATATTGACGATGCAATGAAGAAAGGCGGCGATAAGAGTGATGTGGTAACAGAGCATTGCGGAGATATTTACTTTATGAACGGAGCCAGGGAAGATGCGGTTAAATACTGGATTAAGTCCCGAGAAATGGGAAATAAGTCAGAGATATTAAAGAAAAAGATAGAACAAAAGAAATATATTGCAGAATGAGAAATAGTATTTTAATCTGCTGCCGTAATAAGGTGTCAGTACCTGGATTTAGCTTAATTTTTTTAGTTTTGCTGTTGTCTGCATGTAAATCAGTACAGAACGTGAGCAAGCCGGCTAGTGCTGTAATCACTCAGGATTTAACCTATCTGGGAAATGTAGCTGGTAATACTCCTTCGATAACCAGCTTTTCTTCAAAGATGAAATTAACGATTAATTCCAATGGGAAAGATTTCTCTGTCAATGGCACACTTCGCATGAAGAAGAATGAAGTTATTCAGATGTCAATTGTTCCTTTGCTTGGAATTGAGGTAGGAAGAATAGAATTTACCCCGACAAAAGTTCTGATTATTGATCGGATGAATAAACAGTATGTGGAAGAACCTATTTCTGAATTAACGGCAATGGCCAATACAGACATGGACTTTTATACGTTGCAGGCTCTTTTTACCAATGCGCTTTTCTTGCCTGGTAACAAGGAACTTAATAATAAACTCCTTTCCGAATTTGCTGTTCATTCAAGTACCGATAATAAAACAATGGAAATAAAGAAAAAATCAAAGGATTTCTTATATAGTTTTTCTGCTACTCCAAATACGGGACAGTTGCTTCAAAGTTCTATCTCTACACTGACAGCTCCTTATCAGTTGAACTGGAAATATGCCGATTTCCAACCATTTGCATCCAAAAGTTTTCCCGCTCGTATGGACATCTCTCTCGAAGGCGGGAAAAAGCCCTTTTCTGCTGAAATTGATCTTTCCAAATTAACTGAAAACGGAGATTGGGAATATCCTACAAGAGTATCGGCAAAATATAAAAAAATGGATTTTAATGAACTATTAAAAGTGTTATTAGGATTATGAAACGTTTCTTGTTTTTATTAATTAGCATCCTGATAGCAACGGGTTTTTCTGCCCAGACAAACAGAAAGATCAAGGAACTTCAGAACAAGCGTGGTTTTCTACAGAAAGAAATAACGAAAAAGGAATCTCTTCTTAAATCTACAAAGAAAGATGTGGGTAGTCAGCTACGAGGTCTGAATACCCTAACCGGACAGATAGAAGAAAGAAAAAAATACATTGTAGTGATTGGAAACGATGTGCAGACTATTGATCAGGAAGTAACATCCCTTTCTCAGCAATTGCGGATTCTTGAACTTGATTTGCTCGATAAGAAGAAGAAATATGAATCTTCCGTAAAGTATTTATATAAAAATAAATCCGTTGAAGAGAAGCTAATGTTTATTTTTTCTGCAAAATCTTTGAGCCAGACCTACCGTCGTCTTCGTTACGTAAAAGAGTATGCTACTTATCAACGCATACAGGGCGAGGCGATTCTTAAAAGACAGGCGCAGATAGGACGGAAGAAGAATGAGATGGAAGAGGTGAAAACAGCCAAAGAAAGTTTGCTTTCTGAGCGCGAAAAAGAAAAAGAAAAACTTGAATTGCAGGAGCAGGAAAAGAAAATGCTGGTTTCCGGTTTGCAGAAAAAACAAAAAGGCTTGCAGTCAGAGATTGCAAAGCATCGACGGGAAGCCAATCAATTGAATGCGCAAATTGATCGTTTAATCAATATTGAAATAGAAAAAGTACGTAAACGTGCTGCTGAAAAGGCACGTCGGGAAGCAGCGGCAGCTGAAGCATCCCGCCGTAAAGCCGAAGCAGCTGAAACAGCCCGCCGAAAGGCTGAAGCTGAAGAGGCAGCCCGTCGTAAAGCTGCAGCAGCAGAGAGAGCCAATAAAACAGAAAAGGGTGATCGGACAGCGAAGGCTGAAAAAACTGAAAGAGTTGAAAAAGTAGAAAAAACTGAGAGAGCAGAGGTTAAGAAAAAAACTAAAACAGCTCCCGAACCTGTTTATTCAATGGATTCTTCTGACAGGCAACTTTCCGGTAACTTTGAACGAAACAGAGGCTCATTACCGTCGCCAATAACCGGGTCACATCTTATTGTCAGCCATTATGGTGAATATGCGGTAGAGGGAATGAAAAACGTTAAATTGGATAACAAAGGAATCGATATTCAAGGACAACCCGGAGCACAGGCACGGGCTATCTTCGATGGAGAAGTGGCTGTTGTCTTTCAGGTAAATGGATTGGTGAATATAATCATTCGCCACGGAAGTTATATTTCTGTATATTGCAACCTCTCATCTGCCTCAGTGAGCAAAGGTCAGAAGGTTAGCACCCGGCAGACAATCGGAAGAGTTTACTCTGATCCTTCGGATGGAAACCGAACCATATTGCATTTCCAGTTGCGTAAGGAAACCTCAAAACTAAATCCGGAGGCGTGGATTAACCGATAAAAGCGGGTGATTTAAATTTTAACTTGTAATGATTTAAATGGGCTTAAATAATCAGGTAAATAAAAACTTTATATCCAATGTTGCCAATTTATTGATTGGCATCTTTGTGGGTCTGTTTTATACTCCTTACTTGATTAGATGTATCGGAATTGCAGCGTATGGGGTAGTTCCGCTGGCCTTTATCGTTAATCAGTATATAAGTGTGGTTACTACTTCATTGACCGGTTCACTGACACGTTTTTATTCTGTTAGTTTGCAGCAGGAGAAATATGAAGAAGCTTCCAAATATCTTAGCAGCAGTTTTCTGATAATTACCTTTATCGGAATTCTGATGCTTCCTTTTTCCGTTTGGTTTATTACACATATAGATTATGTTTTTAATATTCCGGTAAATTTAGTTTCTTCTGCCAAATGGCTCTTTTCGTTTACTATTATTGGTTTTATCATGTCGTTATATTCTAGTTTGTTGAATATAACTTTATATGCCCTGAACAGAATCGATCTAATGAACATTGTCAAGATAGTTCGTTCGGCAATGAAAGTGGTGCTTACAATTGGTTTCTTTGAACTGATCAATAAAGATGTAAGTTTCATTGGTCTTGTACTTTTCCTTACTGAACTTTCAATTCTTTTTATGAGCTACCTGATGTACCGGCGCACGGTGCACAACAAAATAGTTGTTTCTGCAAAACATTTTAATAAGCCTGCTCTTTATGCAGTTCTTTCCATGACAATCTTTGTTATTGTTCAGCAAATAGGAGATACCGGGCTGTATAGAATTGATAATATTGTGGTCAATAAGTTCTGGTCAGTCCGCGAATCAGGTATCCTGGGTGCAGTTTCTGATTTCGGGAATTACGTGATGACTGCCATTGGAGTCATTTCTTCTTTATTTGGTCCGCTGATATTAATAGCCTATTCCAGGGGAGAACATGATACCGTTAAAAAAATGACTATCGATAGTTCCTTATATGTGGGACTATTGGCAGCCTTACTTATTGGGGCGATTATAGGTTTTTGTAAACCGATCCTAAATCTTTGGATTGGGCATGGTTATGTAAACTACTTCCCATGGATGATACTTAAACTTTATGTTATTCCTTTTTATGCAGCTGCAGGCGTCTTTGCGTCAGTTTACCGGGCTTGGAATTACCTCAAGGTTCCGGCATTTCTCACTTTGGCGATTGGTGCCCTTAATCTGATTATTTCAGTACTGCTTTGTATACTGTCCGGTGGAGATGAACGGTATATCTTTTATATGCTGATTGTCTCTTCTGTATTTGTTATCTTGCAAAGTTATGTACTATGTTCTTACTGTTTTTCAAAATTATACGATTTTTCTGAAAAACGGGCTCTGATAACTAATTTCTTTAAGATTTCAGCAGTGCTAATTCTGACCGTTTTTATCGCTTTAGCATATGAACAGCTAATACCTGTAAATAAACTCTTTCAACTTTGCATGGCAATAGCTTTAGTTGTTGCTGTTGCGCTGGTTCTTTCGTTTATCCTTGTTTTAAAGAAGGAACAAAAGGAGGAACTTCTGGATTATGGAAAATCTCTCTTTTCATCTAAATAGATCAGAAAATGGATATTTCAGTATGTATACCGGTTTACAATGTTGAGCTTTACCTGAAAAGATGTCTGGACTCTCTTTTTTCTCAGGAGCTTGAAGGAACATTTGAAGTGATCTGTACTGACGATGCATCTACGGACAATAGTTTGTCAGTCTTGAAGGAGTATCAGTTGGCAGAGCCGCGGCTTAAGGTTCTGCAGCTAGCTGAAAGGGAAAAAATATCGGTAGCCCGTTCTTTGGCTATTTGTGCCGCTTCGGGCAACTATATCATACAAGTTGATTCTGATGACTGGCTACAGCCGGGCACATTGAGTTCTCTTTATCAGAAATCTGTTGAAACGAATGCAGACGTGATTGTTTACGATTATGTTGTTGAGGATTCAGGTAAGCTACTTGAAAAGAAACATTTCAGCAAAGAAGGATTCTTTACAGAGGATAAGAGTTTCATTCAGGATATATTTAGTGGAACATCAGTTTGTAAAATGGTAAAACACAGTTTACTGTCCAACTTATTGTTCCACAATTTTGAAATAAGCTGGGGAGATGATTTTCTTTTCAATACTGAAATACTATTAAAGGCAGAAACAATCTATCTATTTCCAAGGACTTTTTATGTTTACTGTACAAACCGTAATTCCATTTCCTTTAGTATGAAGAATAACAAGGATGAAATGCTGGAAGACCGGATTACTTCGGTTGAAGCTACAAACCTTATTCTCGGTAAATTCCAGGCCTCAGATAAGCTTAAACAGTCCCTGTTGAATTATCATATATACAAGTTTCTTATATTTCTGTTCAGAACAGATAGCACTGATTGTGAGAGTAAGGAACAGCTTAAAAGACTGACAGATGGCATGAGAGAGCTTCCTTTAATGACCGGAGCTAAATACAGAAGACTATGTTTGTCGGCAAAATTCCCACTTTATGCGCTCGCCTATATGGCATTGCGTTTTGACTTTAAGTTATCTTTAATTGTTTTCTATGAAAAGTATTTAAAAAGATGAGTGATTTATCCCAAAATATAAGAATCCTGCAGATTCCTTCCTGGTATCTTCCGGAGGGAGGACAGTTCTGCAAGGATCAGGCAATTTTTCTCAAAAAGAGAGGTATTGAGGTTCATATTCTGGCTAACGTAATGTTGCCCTGGAAGAAGTATAAGCTAAAAGCACTGACAGCTCCCTGGAAATCCTTTGAGTCGGTAGAAGATGGAATACTTACTTACCGCTATTATTACCGCAGATTGCCTAAACAGAATAAAGCAAACCTTGTGAGATGGTGCCAGCGTACCGTTAAATTGTTCGATGAATACGTTGAAAAATATGGCAAACCCGATTTGATTCATGTGCACAGTTGTACCTGGGGTGGTTATGCGGCTTACCAAATTAAGGAAAAGTACCATATCCCTTACGTAATTACCGAGCATCGGGGCATTTTTGGGATGCGTTCTTCTCTGGCTAAAGAATCTTTTTTACCTGGCTATACTCCGTTTTTAGAGAAGGGATTCTCCAATTCATCGTATATCATTCCTGTTTCCGAACAGCAGATACCCAAGATTAAGGAGTTTCTTGCAACAGAAGTTCCCATCAAAGTAATATCCAACATTCTCGATACAGCCTTCTTTCATTACCTGTCTCGTGAACCGAAAGAAAACTTCACTTTTGTCACGGTGAATGGATTTTATGAAGTGAAGGGATATGATATTCTTCTTCCTGCATTTGATTTGGTTTGTGAGAAGGTGAAGAATGTCAGCCTGCGTATGGTAGGCGAGAACTTTGAGCAGAAAGCCTTTCAGGAGATCTTATCTCGCTGCAGAAACAAAGATAAAATCTTTTTTACCGGTTGGCTGGAACCGGATGGTGTGCTTGATGAGTTGAAAGGTGCCGATGCTTTTGTGATGTCCAGCAGGGTAGAAGCACAACCCATTGCGATACTTGAGGCTATAAGCACAGGACTGCCGGTTGTATGTACTGAAGTGGTACCCGAAGCAGTGGTTTCATCCAATGAAGGATATCGTGTGCCGGTTGAGGATGTCAATGCTTTGGCCAGTGCCATGCTGGAAATGATTGCCAATCGTGACTGGTTCAATGCAAAAGCAATCTCTGCTCATGCAGCTTCATTGGCCGGTCCGGATGTAGTGACGGAGAATCTTATTTCCATTTATAAAAGCGTACTTCAACCAAGTCTCTTATGAATAGAGAAAAGAAGCTTAAATAATGCCGAATAGTATTTCTCAATCAGGAAATAGGGCTTCTGTATTGTGCCAAACTGTCGGTACGAGTTCTCAATCCCTTCCACCATACTTCCCTCAAAATCGAAACAGCGGGTCTTGTGAACCAGGAACCTGATAGCTTCCCATATCACCAGCGTAGATGCTCCTGAAGAGGCATATTGGGGCGATATAGAGTATAACAAGGTATAAGCGGAAGCCTTGTCCCATACTACGAAAAGGCACGCATGTACTTCCCCGTTATCATCCTTAACGGCAAATAGCTGTCCGGCATTGTTGCTTTGAGTGGTTTTATAGATACGCAGAAAGAGCTCATAGGAATAACTGATCTCCTCACCACGCTCTTTCAGTGATTGTTTGTGATGGCTGTAGAACTCGTCGGGCCTCATTTCAAGAGACAGATGCAGTTTGTTTTCGCATTTTCTTATTTGCCTCTGCTTGGCAGGGCTAAACCGGCTGAACACCTTTTCCGTGTTGTCTATGTTATTAATCAGGTACGTGTATCGTGTGGTTTGTTTGTATCCTTGCCAATAAAATGGGAGCCAGTTGGTAATGCTCATGTGAAAGCATTGTTGGTAAAAGGATAATTTTAACTGTTCCAGTTGTTTAATCAGCTTATTGAATATCCTTTTTTCATAGGATAAACGTTCATGGTCCGTGTTAAACTGTTTCCGCTTAATCCATATCCCGTTATATTGGGTTAGTTGAGGTTGAAGAACACAATTAAATCCTATCTTCTTTCTCTGATGATACGGTAAAGCCCCAACAATTTCTCCCTTTTCATCGGCTAGAAAAACGTCCCATTCATTAAAACATACAGCATCCATCCACCAGTCCTGGCAGAAAAGAGGAATATTATTTTCTTCCTTGCATAGCTCCCTGTATTGTTCTTTGGCAGTCATATCTTTTAGATTGTGAGTCCGTCAAGTAATTTCAGATAGATTTCAATGGCTTCTTCTATCTCACTTATCATAATATATTCGTCGGCAGTATGCGAGCGCGATGATTTACCTGGCCCTATCTTTACGCTTGGGAAAGGCATCAGTGCCTGATCTGAAAGAGTGGGTGATCCGAAAGTATTTCTTCCCATTTTAACGGCACGTTTAATGAAAGGATGATCTTCTGCTATCCGTGATGAATTCAGGCGGAAGGAGCGTGCTTTCACCTCGCTTTTTACATTCTTTTTAATGGCAGCAAAGATCTCTTCATTGGAATAAAGCTCGTTGCTGCGAATATCTACCACAAAGGAGCATCTGTCGGGAATCACATTGTGTTGTGTGCCGGCATTTATCTGAGTAACACTCATCTTTACCGGACCCAGCAGAGAAGATTCCTTCTCAAACTTAAAGTTCTTGAACCAGTTGATATCATCCAATGCCTTGTATATGGCATTTACACCTTCGTTGCGTGCAGCATGTCCTGCTTTACCATAACTCACCACATCCAGAACCATTAGCCCCTTTTCTGCGATGGCAGGGTGCATTTCTGTAGGTTCCCCTACAATTCCCAAGGTGATAGGCGGAAGTTCGGAGAGTACACTCTCTATTCCCCCTTTTCCGGAAACCTCCTCTTCACAGGAAGCCAGAAAAATCAGGTTGTAGCTTTGTTCCGTTTTAGACAGTTCCTGATACACCTGAAAGAGAGTAACCAGACTTGCCCCCGCGTCATTACTTCCCAATCCGTATAGTTTTCCGTTCTCCTCAGTCGGTGAAAAGGGATCTTTCCGCCATCCGTTCACCGGTTTCACCGTATCGATATGCGAATTCAGTAAGATTGTAGGCTTTTTAAGATCGAACATTGGAGCCACACAAATAATATTATTCCCCTTTCTCCGTGTCTCAATTCCTATAGATTCTATGTAATTCTGAAGATAATCAGCGGCTGCTTCCTCTTCTCTGCTGAAAGAAGAGATACTTATCAGTGATTTTAGCAAGCCCACTGCTTCAGATAAAAGATAATCTGTATTCATTAATTTTAGCTTTTTGAAACACAAATATACGTATAATTAATTATTTGTATGAATGTTTTCGTCAGTTTAAGATTCTCAAAGCATAAATTAGTATCTCACTGACCGGGAATTAGTAAAAACAAAAGGTTGTCTTTTCCCAAACATGTACATGTTTGACTCCAATCTTGTACATTTTTGGGAGCAAACATGTACATGTTTTTTGCAACTTCTTCTTTATAAACGGTTAGTATCCCCTTTTATATTCATTAATCAGATTGCGGCTTATGGCTAATATCTTTTAGAGTCTATTAAAATGCATTTTATAGTTTTTTATAATGTTGATTATCAATGTGATATATTTTGTGGTGGTGCATATGGTGTAGATAAATCGTTCTTTTTTCGTTCTGAGAAATAAAATCTGAGAATTCCGCAATTTGCGGATTTTTCAAATGTTTATTTCTGGAAAGATAAAAAAGACTTTTTTGCTGCCACCTCTACCACCTAATTGGTAAATGTTATTTTTTAAACAGCTTATAAACAGGATATTATGTTTTTCCTATTTAAAGTTAGACCTATATATCATACAAAATTAAAGCATTATAGCTTTATTTAAATCATAAAATAATAATAAATATTCAATACAATTTATTAAATTTGTCGAGTGCGTTGCAGTTTATTGAAATCAAATCATGGATTATCTTTATTATGCTACCGTAAATTTAATAAAAACAAAATATGAGACAAATCACGAAAACAGGCCTGGCATTATTATTAGTATCACTATTTTTATTTAGCTGTTCTGAAAAAATGAAGGAAGTACCTGAGGACAAATTTATTGGCATTTGGGAGATTAAAGGAACGTCAATAATGGATGGAACTCAAATACAAATTCAAAGGGAAAAAAATAGACTAATTGGTCGAATCCATAAACTTAATGATAACAAATACGTAAAGCTATTTTCTGACTCAAATGAAGTATGGATTCCAGAGATTAGTAGAATTTCAAACTATGAATTCAAACTGACTGAAAATAAAATCGGAAAAGAGTTATTCGCTTTATATGAACAGAAGACAAATCAAGAGTTTAAGGTGAAATTTATTGACGATAATACAATTGGGCTGACCATAAATGGCTCAGATCCATCTAAATCGATAAGAATATACAAAAGATTGATAATTGCTCGCTAACGTTTCTGGTAATATTCCCTATTCAGAGTAGTTTGTTTTGTCGGGTTGAAATACCATTATTTTATCTTTAAAGTTTAGTGTTTGTTGGACCAGGGAGATAACCGTGTAGTTTTCAATTAAAGTGGAATGGTTGAGCAAACCAATCATTATTATCCCTACGGAATGACTTTCGGTGAAGGTATTGATAATTCTGATAACAGGTATAAGTACAATGGTAAGGAGCTTGATCGTATGCATGGGTTGGATTTGTTTGATTATGGAGCATGGCATTATGATGCTGTTATTGGTCGATGTGGATGATTATTCATTGGCTGAGAAGTACCCGAATATATCATCCTATGCGTATCGTGCCTGGAATTCAGTTAAATAAATTGATGTAAATGAAAAATAAAAAAGTGGGTTTGATATTTGTAATATTAGCTTCAATCTCAATCTCAATCTCAGCTTGTCATAGTAACGATTCTACTATAAACAAACAAATAGATGAAGATTGCGGAAAACAAATCTCTAAGTCCTTAAGCTATATTAATAATTTCTATTTTGAGAAAAATCCAATATATTTGGACAGTGCATTAGTGATTCTTAAAGGGGTTGAGAATAAATCTTCGAAATATAGAAATGTAATTTTAAATGATGAAGCTCATGTGTATTTTCTAAAAAAAGATTTTTCTGCAGCATTAAATATATTGGATGCTATTCCGGATTCTATTTACCCATTTCACTCCTTTAAAAAGGTTCTTGAATTTAAAATTAAAGCAAAAGAGGCTGAGATTAATAAAAATAAAGTGAAGCAAAGAGAATGTTATAAAATTTTGATATCAATTTTTCAACGTTATTTAGATGATAATCAGCAAGCCGTTGAGTCAATTTTAAGACAAGCAGATATGAATATTATAAAACAATCCCCTAATATTGATTTTGTGTTATCAGAAATGTTTTTTTATAAAACAAAAATACAGACAATGAATAAAACGATCTCTGAAATAGAATTATTTAGAAAAAGGAATAGTGGTAATTCATTCTATTTTAATGAGTTGAAAAGAAATATAAAAAGGAATGATGGTCAAGCAATAGGGATATTATTGTATTGAGAAAAACCGGAGAAGTATTGAACAAAAAGGGATTTATGATAAGAGTGGATTTCTATTTAATTAATAATATGGCTTGACCTTAACTTGTTTTTGCTGAAATATTAAACATTTTATATAAGTGATTTATGAAAAATAGTGTTAGAATACTATACTTGTTCTTAGGTATGTTTATATGCATATCTTTAAGCGCTCAGAAGCCTTCAACACAGTATGATAAGCTTAATGAATATAAAATTTCCAATAGAGATTTTGAGAAAATATTAGATACAGTAGTTAGTCATGAAAGAGTGAAAAACGCTCCATTCGTATATATTTGGTTTGGTAAAGTGCGATATAAAGGTGCGTTTTATAATTCTTTTAATATGGATGCTGGTGAAGATTGGAATACAATCCAAAAAGTGAATGGATATTGGGGATATTTAATATATAAAAATAAGTTATTTGTATTATCAGGACCTTTGTTTGATGGAATATTTTTAAAAACAAATAAACAACGGAAATTCTATTATACGGCTAAACCTTTTGATTTCCGAGACCTTACTACTTGTGGAGGACCTATTGTTTACTATTTTTATATAGATGGAGCTTTCATTTCTGGAAAAGATTTTTAGCTATTAAGAAATAAAAGTATTTTGCTTTCTTAAGTGTTCAGAGAAACTTGATTTTGAGTATGATATATGTATGTAGGGTGTTAATAAAGCAAAGCAACTGGTCACTTGGGAGGATATGAGATGGATTATTTCCTATACCTATTCTGATAATTTAATAATGTCTTATAAAAATGGAGTGAAATGAGAAAACTGTTATTTGTTTAGTTTTGTTTACAACATTAGCATTAAGTTGTAAGAAAGAAAATGTTATGCAGAATAATTATTCTTTAAATAAAGAAAATCGAGATACTATTGTGGCAGCGGGTAAAGAATATATTAAGGTAATTCTTGATTCAGAGGAGTCTTTCACTCCTGATAGTGGCTTTGTACCTAATAAAGAAACTGCTGTGAAGATAGCGAAAGCTATATGGTATCCTATCTATGGTGAAGAAGATAAAAACAATGATTTTAAAAATTATGCTGTTGTCTTAATTGGAGATACAGCATGGTTTGTGACAAGAGAATTTAAATCTTCTGTCAAAGAAGAAAACAATGTTGTAACAGTATCTTTGGGTGGAGGGCCTTATATATTAATTCGCAAAAAGGATGGGAAGATACTTAAAGTTACGCACACAAAGTAAAAATGGTTACTTAATCCAAATATTATTGTTAATTATAAATGATTATATTATGAAATATATCAGAATCGTCATTTGTTTTTTGATATTTGTCTGCCTAGGCTGTCAGAATAAGAATAAGAGCACAACAAGAATAGATATTAAATATCAAAATTATGCTATTGAAACTGTTGCTGGACCTAAATGGGACGAAGTTATAAATGGGGTACATCCAGAGTTTTTAGTAGAAAGCTCTATTACTAATGAAAAAGTTTGTGATTCCATAATATGTTTGGTAAGTAACCTCAAACCAATGAAACCAGGAACAATTCCAAGTGAGTTTAAGCCTTATATGCAATGTATAATACACTTTGCTGATGGACATTCCTCTGTTTTTCTATTAGGTGAACATTATAATACTTTGGATAGCGTTGCTATGATGGATAATGATACATTAGTTCAAATGATTTGTAAATATTCAGGCTATAATCATCCGAAAATGTATTGATGTGAAATCTTTTGGGTGAAATAGTTCTTTATTTGCTGGTAGAAAAATAATATTATGAAGAAGAGTAAATACATATTTTCGATAATTCTATTATTTGTTTTAGTGAGCTCTGGTGCTACAGTTTCTCAGAAACATAATCCATTTCAAATGGTTGATGTCCCTGATAGCATAAGTATCAGACTTGAAAATGCATATAAATCAATTACTGGTTGTGATAGTGTTAATGCTGGTAAAAATGTATGGAATCTAATAAACCGAAAAGATTTTATCTTTAAAAATGGTTTATATTCTTTTAAAGGTCAAGGTGCTCATTTCCCTAGATGTATTTTTATCTTCAAAAATGGTAAAATATTTATTTTTAAGAGTGTTGGCGCTTTTGATTTTGAAGGTGTTTTGCAAGATTATATGGAATGTATTAAGCTTTTGAGTTTGTCAAGAACAGAAAGCCTGAAATATCTCAAGTATATTTTGCGTTATTTGGAAGAAGAGTCTGGATTAACTTATGGGAGTGAAGTGATTAAATAGAGGCGAACCCTTAACAAGAGATTCTCACAAGAAGATAGCAAAAATTCAATACAATATATTAAATTTCCTCTAAAAAAGGTCGCGTGCTCTCCCTTCCATCTCTTCGTTTAGAGATAGTCAAATAATTTCCTCTTCGGGCTTTATTTCCCAGACGCATATTCTTTTCAGGAGTGCAGTTTTTCGTACCAGTTTGCCAAAACGGAGTTGATGCTACCACAAATTTACGGGTCTTTATCTGTCTCCTGTTATTCAGTATCGGCTATGCTATGCCGCTTTAGGGAGATAGGGTTGATTCTTGTCCAGTATATTCCAAATATATACAAGAATTTTCCTGGCATTAGCAATCAGTGCCTTGTTTTTATTCATCCTTCTAGATAAATAGTTGAACCTTTTCTCAAATAAACTACCTTTTGTCCTCCCTGCAGCCCATGCACACTGAATAAGTATCATTCTTAGATATTTGTTTCCATGCAATATTTTTCTTCCTTTGATTTTCCCCGCACTTTCATCATTTCGCGGTTTAAGTCCTGCCCATCCCACCAAGGCAGAAGCAGTCAGGAACATTTTCATATCCGCACCTATTTCTGCAAGAATAATCATCGCAGAGTGTTTTTGAACTCCCGGGATGGTTTGCAAGTGCTCCATTTCAGTCTGATAGTATTCCCTGCAAATCTCTTCCATCATTTTCTTGCAGGATTCTACATCCTTCATGTAAGATATGGTTTCTTCCAGACTTTGTGAAAGTAACATCCTTTCGGTTTCTGACATGGCTCCGCTCAGAGCATCCTGAAGGGTTTGAGTCCCGTGCTTGTTAATGGTCATTTTATGCAAGAGCGAACAGAGCCTCTGCGGAGATTCTTCCCCCTGAACAAGAGCCTGAAGTACGGATTGCATACATTTTCCGAAAAGATCCGAAACATAGTTGCTGATACGTATATTGGATCGCTGCAGAATCAAATCTATATTTTGTTGGGAGCGTTGAAGGTTTCGGTTCAGATAAAATATTCTTCTTCCTAACAAACGTAATTCCTGAACAGTACGATCGGGGACAAAACTGCCTTTAATTAAATCTTTCATCAAAACAAGAGCAATCCAGTGAGCATCCCGTATATCACTTTTCCGTCCAGGTAATTGTTTAATAAAATATGGGTTGACAAGTTTTAGTTCAAAATCAGAACAAAGTATCCGCCAGATTGGCATCCAGTAAATACTGGTGCTCTCCATTGCTATAACACCCACTCCTTGATTAATCAGAGTTTCGCGTAAACGATCCAGTTCCGGAGTTAAAACTCCAAATTTTTCTTCAATTTTTTCTCCATTTTCAAATAATATACACATAAAGACACTATCTTTGTGTATATCAAGGCCACATACTTTCTTCATAATATTTATTTTTGGTTTAACATAAATAGATATCTTTTAGGGAAACCGTAGTAGGATACATAATGAACGAAAGGAGTGGCCTTTTTTATCAGACGCGCGTAAAAATTAAGTATTTTTATGTATGTTTGCCGAACACGCTGCAATTTACTGAAGGACATACCACGGCATATCTTTATGATGCAGCCGGAGTGAAACGAAGAGTAAAGCAAGTAACCACCACCGAGAACTTATTGGTACCCATGGGAAGCACTCTTCCTGTACCCACTGATAAAATAGCGGTGAGCACTCAGACTGATTATTGCGGCAATGTGATCTATGAAAACGGAGTTCTCAGTAGAATACTTGTTGACGATGGGTATATAACAATGAGTGGTACAAAACCTACTTATCATTATTATATTCAGGATCATCAGGGAAACAACCGTGTAGTGTTCAATCAAAGTGGAACGGTTGAGCAAACCAATCACTACTATCCGTTCGGAATGACTTTTGGTGAAGGAATTGATAATTCTGATAACAGATACAAGTATAATGGCAAGGAATTAGATCGGATGCATGGTTTGGATTTGTATGATTATGGTGCTCGACATCTTGATGCTGCTATTGGTAGATGGGGAGTGATTGATCCTTTGGCAGAGAAATATTATTCTGTTTCACCGTATGCATATTGTGCGGGAAATCCGATTAGGTTTATTGATTCAGATGGAAGAAAGATTGTAGTTCCTAATAATAAAGATCAGAAAGCTGTTGCTGAAATGATAAATAGTAGAGCTGAAGGCACTTTTGAAATTAATAAAAAAAGTGAGTTATCTGTCAATAATAGAGATGGCTCAGAAGGGTATTCTAAGTATTATGCTGATAGATTAATTGAAGCAATTGATGATCAGACACATACAATTACAATAAAAATTCAGCAAACGGTTATTATTAATGGCGTCAAATATGATGTTGATAAGAAGTTTGGAGGGGGGGGTACTCTAGGAGAAGTTGGGAAAGATCAGCTTATTATTATATCTGGTCATAAGAATGGAAAGGTCAAGGATGTGAAAGGAAAGCGCTTACATGATAAACCAGCAGATATTCTAGGTCATGAGTTAGTAGGACATGGTATTCCTAATACTGTTGGAACTGATACTGGTAATGCAGTTAGCAACGAAAATAAAGTCAGAGCTCAATTGAAAAAGGGAATGAATAAACAACGAGCTGCAGAACCGAAACATGTTGAATAAACATTTAATATATTTAGAAACTGTGTTGAATTAGTAAAAAGTATCTATCATTAGGTAGTATGAGTAAAGATTGTTGCCTTTAAATGTAACAACCAAATCGCAAATAAAGATGTCTACGCTTCATTACCCCACCGACCTAACTGATGAAAATTGGCAAGTTATAGAAAAAATAATAGAGCCACAAATTCGTAAGCGGAAACATTCTTTTACACTCTATATAAATACTATATTTTACATAGGAAAGATAGGAAAGCAACATATAATAACTGAGACTTTAGGAGTTGTATTGGCCTTTATTATCCATGCAGCCAATATTTATGACAGTAAAGGAGCCTTTCTGTGATTGAACATTTACGTGGGAGCTTCCCTCGATTGAAAAAGATTATTGTAGAGGTTACAGAGGAGAATTAATCGATAATGTGAAAAATGCATTTTGATGGATACTCAAAATCGTGCTACGATCAGATACAAATAAGGGCTTTAAAGTTTTGCAAAAAAAATGAATTGTTGAACGAACATTTTCATGACTTGAGAGTTACAGAAAAACGGGCAAAGATTATGAAGTCAATCCTAAAGCAACACAAACCATAGTATACTTAACAATGATACAAATTATGCTTAATAGAATTAAAAAATAAAGTTAAAACAGTTTCTTAGTTCTCTTTGCAAATATATGAATTTATTGCTGTCCCATTAAAATCTAAAATAGCTCTTTGAAATATTTGAAAATTAGTTAATTGCGGAGGATTTTCGATTAAACGGATTTGAATTTTCATCTTTGTAGTCTTAAATAGGATTGTAAATGAATAGAGATAAATTCGTTTTCGCTCAACTCTTATCGTTCTTAGATAGAAACAAGTTCAACTATATTGTTCGCAAATACGAAGGCGATAAGTATGTTAAGCATTTCACTTGTTGGAATCAACTGCTTGCGCTTATGTTTGGTCAACTCTCTAATCGAGAAAGTCTACGCGATTTGATTGTTGCCCTTGATGCACATCATTCTAAGTGTTACCACTTAGGGATGGGCAAGAATGTTTCGAAATCATCTCTGGCAAGAGCCAACCAAGATAGAGATTGTCGCATCTTTGAAGAATTTTCCTACTTTCTTGTAAACGAAGCACGAGAAAAGCGAGCTACAGATATCTTCAAACTTGATGGAAACGTCTACGCCTTTGATTCAACAACGATTGACTTATGTCTCTCCGTCTTTTGGTGGGCGAAGTTTCGCAAGAAAAAAGGCGGTATCAAAGTGCACAGTTACCTAAGAATGTGCTTTCGGATATGACTTGAACTGACAGGCTTTTATACGAGGCAATACTACAAAGAAGCTCTTCGTTTGGTCAGATACTGGGATGAAGAACAAAAGCGTGAGTTTGATTTCTTAACCAATGCAACGCATATATCTTCTCTCCAAGTTGCTGAACTTTACAAGAATCGTTTGCAGGTAGAATTTTTCTTCAAATATCTGAAGCAACACCTCAAAATTAACAAGTATTGGGGTACTACTGAGAATGCCGTAAGAATACAAATCTATGCCGCCATCTGTAGCTATTGCTTGGTTGCTATCGTTCAAAAAGAAATGCAACTAAATGGAAGTACATACGAAGTCTTGCAGATCTTAAGTATATCATTGACCGACAAAACTCATCTCCGAGACTTCTTAAACAAAACTAAATTTCAATATGACAAAGAACGTTTTAGGCTTAATGAGCCAAGTTTATTTGATTTTTTATTACGTCCCATTTTTAATGGGACACTAATGATATGAATTTTATAAATACACATTATGGCATTAACGATGATTCGAAAATTTGAAAAAAAGTTTTATTTTTGTCTGCTCATTCAAATGTTGGTTACATCTCATGTTCTAGCAGAGAAAAATATTTTCTTGAACACCAATGATAGCACATTTATTGGTAGATGGTTATTAGTAAATATTGATGGCGCCAGAGGTAATGTTTGTCCTGAAATTGAATTCTTAATTAATGGAAAAGGAAAAATTATTTACCCATCTAAAAGTGTTTGTCGATTTATGTGGAATAAAGTAGAAAAAAGAATTACTTTTTATTTTAGAAATAGATATCATAAAAGGGCATTTTTTTCTGATGAAAAGGATTTCTATTTTGAAGTATTAAGTAGAGACGAAAATCTTCAGTTGATTCTGATTTCAATAAGACACAAACATAAATATATTTTCATAAAATTATGAAATAAAAAAATAAAGCTAAATCTTAAAAAGTATGTAATATTTGTTATTCCTCCTTATTATAAGGAAAAAGGATCGACAGAATTTATTGTGTCTCAGTTGTATGAAAAGTTCAATGATAGTAAGAAAAAAGATCGCTAATTAAATATACGTAAGGTTCAAAAATAGGATTTAGGCATAATTCGGACTGTATGTAATGAATACAGCCTGTATTATACCTGAATCACTAAAATTTAACAAGCGAATTGGTTATTTCTCAGACAAGTAACTTATCGCATTCATTATTACTTTTTCTCTACATAATCTTCATTAGCCTTTATAATCTCAAGAAGTTTTTCAACAGCTTATTCTTCGGGGATATTCTTTTCAATGTATTCTTTCTTTTTGTATAGGCTTATTCTTCTACGACCGGTACCAAGATAGCCATAATCAGCATCGGCCATCTCTCCCAGACCATTAACGATGTGCCCATAATACCAATTTTCAAACTGGTAAGATGACTGGTTGCTGCTTTTACACAGGCTATGGTAGATTAGAGATCAGCTAGCGAACCGTCATACTCCGGTGCATTTAACTTTGTAAAAGCCAGTGCCGGCACTCCTGAATATACTTATGATACCAATGGTAATTTAACAAGAGATTCTCACAAAAAAATAGCAAAAATTCAATACAATATATTAAATTTGCCAAGTGCGTTACAATTTACCGAAGGGCATACTTCTGAGTATCTTTATGATGCAGCCGGAGTGAAGCGAAAGGTAAAACAAGTAACTACAACCGGAAATCTGATGGTACCTATGGGAAGCATGCTTTCTGTTCCTGCTGATAAAGTAGCAGTAACAACTCAGACGGATTATTGCGGCAATGTGATCTATGAAAACGGAACTCTCAGCAAAATCCAAGTTGATGGTGGGCATATAACAATGAGCGGTGGCAAGATATCTAAAGCGAGTGAATCATATAGAGCAACAAGCCAAGTTAATAAGCTAAATAAGGCGGGAGGCAATTATATTTCGAGAATAGTTGAAAACATACCAGTAGGCAAAGGTGCAAGAGAGAAAGCTCTGAAACTTGAAAAAGAAATTACAAATAGAAATAAAGGTAGTATAAATCCAGATTTACATCGAAGACCAAGACCGGAATAAAATGAACTTATATTATATACATTTAGGTTTAGATTACTATGATTACATAGAAAGTAATAATGAGTTGAGATATGAATTTCAACAACATACAAATTTTATTGATGATTATTTCTCAAAGGCTATACGTAAACACAAATACAGAACAGATGGAACATATAATATGATTTCTGTTTCAACAACTGAATTTGAACTAAAATCAACTAAATTGCAAGGTTTTGGTGATGTAATTGGTGTTAATTTACCTTTTGATAGAAATCGATATGAAAAAATGAAAGGCACAGAAGATTGCAGTTATTATTTAGAACTATTAGAAGAAGGCTTTAAAAAGGCATCTGAATTTAAAGAAATTCCATTAGAAACTCTTTTAAATATCATAGAGGAATTTAAGCAAGGAGGTTGTAAAAATGAATGGGTTCATAAAAAGAAGCGTTTTAAAGAAGATGATTTAGAAGTAGTTTTGACCTGTCAGTTTACTACCAACTATTTTCAATTAGTTGCCACCATTAACCAAATATCAACCAAAAAAGAAGTGGTTAGGGGAGTGCTTATCAGAACAGAAGTGGGTGTTTCCATCCACGAGGGGATGTATAAAGATGTTCTAGTAAAAGATGATGAAATACTGATAACCGATAAATCAGACAGCCCAAGAATAAGGATTAATAAGGCTAAAATTTTTGATGGTGTTTTGGACTATTTGGTGATGGGCGATAAAGAAATAGTTGAAATGTTATCCTATCAAATATAACAGAAACGCCTGTAAGATCTTTTTTATTTAAAAAATAACCAAATGAAGCAAACATTTTTATTATTATTGCTGATTTGTTTACTATTATCATGCAATAGTAAAAAAGGGAAGGTAAATAGTAAAGAAGTTTTTGTATTTCTTCGTATGAATTATGAAGGGAATAATAAAACTGTTGCAAAATTATGGATCAATGATACTTTGAAATTTAGTAAAATATATTTTTCTGATTTAAACAAACATGAAGATGCTTTGGGTATGAAGGCTGCTCGCCTTAATAAAACTAATAGGCTGATAAAATTTAAAGTTCAATTTATTAATATTGATAAAGCGTTATGCAATCAAAAACAATATGTTGATACAACATTTTACTATTCTATCAATAATATTGATGGAATGATTATTTCTTATACAGGNTTTNTTAAAAGGTTTANNGTNTATAATAATCGAGATAACCCAGAGTCTTGGATATCGGAATAATTAGTCGGTTGATCTTTGAGAAATTATAAATAGAAATAAAGATAATAAAGATAATAAACATACTGCATGGATAATATACTGCAGGTTTGGATCATTTAGGATTGTTTGAAGATAATCATAATCTGATGATGAAGACAAAGAGAGTTAAAGATACTGGCGGTGATCCATCTAAAGCTACCTATTTGAAAAATGAACAAATCAGAGAGATGCAACAAAAATATTTCAAGGTGAATTGAATCATTGCTCTCCAGTTCGGAAAACTATTTTTGGTGTTAAATATCTTGTGCAATGAATAAATATTGTGTGTTAGTAATATTTTGTTTATTTATATCGTGTACTAATAAACAAAAAGAAATTAAAAATAGTGGCGTCAATGTATATCTATCACTAGATTTTGAAAGAATAAATAAAGAAGTCGCTAAAGTTTGGATCAATGATTCATTGGTCTTCAACCGAATATTTTTTTATAATATTAGTGAATCAGGAATTGATGCGATGAAAGTTGTGACAATTAATAAAATGAATCGAAAAGTTAAGTTCAAGATACAGCTTATTAACATAGATAAGGATTTTTACTTCCATAAACGTTTTGTAGATACAACTTTTTCCTATAACGTTTATAGATATAATGCTATACAAATTGCTTATTATAAGATATATAATGGCTTTAGAATTTTTAATAACTTGGATAATCCAGAGCAATGGGAAGTGGATTAGATAAGAATATAGTTATAAAATGTCGATTCTTTCTGTTATAACTGATGAAGTGGTGAACATTATAATACTTTGGATAGCGTTGCTATGATGGACAATGATACATTTGTTCAAATGATTTGTTTGAGCTTGACATATGGAATACTAATTATGGACCTCTGAAAAAGCTCCCATATGACTGAATCGTTTGAAATCAATTATTATAGTCTAAAGAAATATATAGAGGATATTAGTCGGTGTATAATTGAAACTGTTAATTAGTGTCATCAAAATATGAAATCAAAAAAAACAATTATTTTATTAATTTTATCAATTGCCGGAGTTTGTTTTATCATTTCTAGAAGTATAACTGCAGATAAATTGAATGAAGAATCAATGTCAAATAGCGAATATTGTTACCATGAAAAGTTTGACATGGAAGATTCTACTTTATTTAATAGTTTTGGATTAAAAAAAATGAATTTAATTCTGGCTTTGAAAAGTAATTATAGAAATCCAATAAAATGTTATGATTACAATAACCAAGGGAAATTATATTTAACAAAGATAGATCTGATAAATAATCTTCCAATGGATAAGTTTATATGGTTTCGTGAAGTTTTTTCTTATGAAAGTACTATGCATACTTATTCTGAATTTTCTTCAGGAAATAAATTTGATTTTTTGATTCTCGGTGAAAAGACAGTTAAAGTCAATAAAATAATCTTTAGTTTGACAGGAGATGGCACGCAGATACAAAAAAATGTATTCAATAAAAACTTTGTCAGCTACTATCTACCTGTTTCTACTTTTTCTTTGAGATACGATGAAGATGCACCAACTGATATTTTTTTTGGTGGTAAAGAAACCTTATTTGGAGGTAGAGATACGTATCCTTTGATGGTTTCATTCTACAAGAAAAAGAAATATTTGTATATTCTAATTTTAATTCCTAATAAAAATGAAATGAATCTAGAGGGTGGTTTATTAGGGAAAATAATGAATGATAATGCTGGTTTGTAATTTGTGGATCTTTTGGCAAAGAAGTACTATTCGATTTTACCGTATGTTTATTGTGCGAATAATCCTGTGAATTTATAGTTTGGTTAATAAAAATTCTCCAATTGTTAATAGTTGTGGGTTTAGATTAGGAATTTGCACCCTTATATTTTTATAAAGGATTAATAAACAAATGAAAGGAATAAAACTATTTTTGTTGTTAAGTGCATCTCTTTTATTAGTGAGTTGTACTTCAAAGAAGGATGAAATAAATATTGATAAGGTCTCTGTATATGTTGACTTAGACCATGAAGCTGTTAATAAAGAGTATGTAAGACTTTGGATAAATAATAAGATTATTTTTAGCGGCTATTCTAAATCTTGGAGGATGTATGTTGCTTCAATTCCTAAGCAAAAAAAATACATAAAGATTAGAACTCAAATTATAAATATTGATTCAGCATATTTTCATACTAAAGGACGAAGTGCTGACACCACTTTTTATTATAATGTGAAAAGTATAGATAGATTAGGTATTGGATATCTTAAAGCTTATAATGGATTTGTGGTTTTTGATAGTAAAAACAAAGGTTGGTGGATATTAGAGTGATGTTATCTGTTTCACTGTATGTATGCATAGCATGTTTAGTTGTTTTTGCACTTGCTCCTGATGCAATTTACTTCTCAATTATGGCGATAGTTGCAAATTAAACTATACCTTTGTCNNCTGAAATTNCAAAAAAACATAGTATGACTTATCATCATTTATCTGTTTTGGTTCATCGCCAGGCCGAAAAATATGGCGACCGTATTGCCTTGAAATACAGGGATTACGAAAAGGGCCAGTGGCTACCCGTCACCTGGCACCAATTCTCTGAATCGGTGCACGTTGCTGCAAATGCAATGGTTGAAATGGGGGTGGCCGAACAGGAAAATATCGGCGTATTCTCTCAGAATAAACCGGAATGTTTATATACAGACTTTGCAGCTTTTGCAAACCGTGCTGTAACAATACCTTTATATGCCACAAGTTCTCCTGCTCAGGTGCAATATATTGTGAATGATGCCGGAATCAGGTACTTATTTGTGGGTGAACAGTTCCAGTATAACGCTGCAGTTACTGTTCAGTTTCTTTGTAAATCACTCGAGAAGCTGATTATCTTTGATCGTTCGGTTGTGAAAGATGAGCGTGATAATACGTCAATCTATTTTGATGAGTTTCTAGAGTTGGGAGAAACAAAACAACACTCGGCAATAGTTGAGGAACGTTCTTCAAAAGCTACTGAAGATGATTTGGCTAATATTCTTTATACATCGGGTACAACGGGTGAACCGAAAGGAGTGATGATTCATCATTCTTGNTANANNGANCAGNTNAAGAACTCATGATATTCGTNTNNNTGACTATGNCNGANNANGATNTTTCNATGAACTTCNTNCCTNTNACTCATATATTTGAAAAAACATGGGTGTACTATTGTATTCATAAAGGAGTGCAGACTTGCATTAACCTGCGTCCGAGTGATATTCAGATGACAGTTAAGGAGATTCGCCCTACACTGATGTGTAGTGTTCCTCGTTTTTGGGAGAAAGTGTATGATGGTGTGCAGGAGAAAATAAATGAAACAACCGGTATAAAGAAAGCTTTGATGCTGGATGCAATAAAGGTTGGAAAGGTTCATAATATTGATTATCTGCGTGTAGGAAAAACTCCGCCGCTGATGAATCAGCTGAAATACAAGTTTTATGAAAAGACTGTTTTCTCTGTACTGAAAAAGACTATCGGTATTGAGAATGGTAATTTCTTCCCAACTGCTGGAGCTGCTATCTCTGACGAAATTAATGAGTTTATACATTCGGTTGGAATTAATCTGATAATTGGATATGGGCTAACAGAATCAACAGCAACGGTTTCTTGTACTATAAGCAATGATTATACTATTGGTTCTGTAGGAAAGGTGCTGCCAGGTATAGAGGTGAGAATCGGCGAAAATAACGAGATTTTTCTTCGTGGCAATACTATTACTAAAGGATATTATATGAAAGCTGAAGCAACTGCTGCCGCTTTTACAAAAGATGGATGGTTCCGCACCGGTGATGCCGGATATATGAAAGATGGTGAGCTCTACTTAACGGAACGTATCAAAGATCTCTTTAAAACATCGAATGGAAAATACATTGCTCCACAGGCTCTTGAAACAAAACTCGTAGTGGATCGTTATATTGACCAGATTGCGGTTGTTGCTAACCAAAGAAAGTTTGTTTCTGCACTTATAGTTCCTGTTTATGAACATGTAAAAGAATATGCAAAGGAGAAGAATCTAGAGTGTGGCTCAATGGAGGAATTGTTGCAGAATCCAAAGATTATAGCTTTATTCAAGGCTCGTATTGATACATTGCAACAGCAATTTGCCCATTATGAGCAAGTAAAGCGCTTTACTCTGCTTCCTGAACCATTCAGCATGGAGAAAGGTGAACTTACAAACACTCTGAAAATGAAAAGAAATGTGATAGAAGCAAATTATAAAGAGCTGATAGATAAAATGTATGAAGTATAGGATATAATTCTAACTATATTTATTAAGGGATGTTCAAAAAGCATCCCTTTTTTAATGTTATGTTTTGAAACATGCATCTTATACTTGCTTATATGAAACAATATATATTCCTTTGTATGCAGCACAGTTCAGCATGGAATTTTAATCTGAATTGCTTAATTAAGAAATGAAAATAGAGTTTGGACAGCAAGCAACAAAGGTAAAGCAACTGGCCGATTTAATCAGTCAGTCTATTTCTATGGGTATCTATAAAGTAGGTGACCCGCTTCCTTCTATCAACCAACTCAGTGCTGAACATAAGGTATCCAGAGATACTGTATTTAAAGCTTTTCTGGATCTACGTGAACGTGGCGCTATTGATTCAACTCCGGGAAAAGGTTATTATGTAACCAGTAAAATTATAAATGTACTTTTGTTGCTGGACCAGTATTCGCCTTTTAAGGATGTACTTTACAATAGTTTTATAAAACGCTTGCCTTCAGGCTATAAAGTAGATTTACTTTTCCATCAGTATAACGAGCGCTTGTTCAAGACGCTAATCAGGGAATCGGCCGGACGTTACAATAAATANATTGTGATGAACTTCAGTAATGAGAAGCTTTCTAATGTTCTTTGCAAAATTGATCCGAACAAACTTCTTTTACTGGATTTTGGGAAGTTTGATAAATCACCATACTCCTATATCTGTCAGGATTTTGATGAAGGATTGTACAATAGTATGACATCAGTACTTCCTCACTTGAGAAAATACAAGAAGCTGGTACTTGTTTTTCCAAAGGATCTGATGCACCCTCAAAGTAGCAAGGATTATTTTATTAAGTTCTGTCAGGACAATGGTTTCTTGTGTGAGATAGCCGGATCTCTGGAAGAATGTAAGCTGCAACGTGGAGTGGCTTATCTGGTAATAAAGCTTCAGGATGTGGTGGATATAATAAAGCAAAGCAGGAACCAGAATCTTAAATGTGGCAGTGATATAGGTGTGCTGGCTTATAATGATATTCCATCTTATGAAGTGATAGATAATGGAATAACAGCTTTGACCATTGATTGGGAAAGTATGGGCATGAAAGCGGCTGATTTTGTTCTTAATAACACAAGAATACATGAATATTTGCCTACGGAAGTTACTTTCCGTAGTTCATTATAAAGTTTTTTTTATATTTATCAATCAGCATAGTTCAGCATACAAACTTAAATTTATATAGGTGAAATTTAGTACTTTATAACTCTTTTAATTATGAAAAACTATCCGAAAATAGGAATTCGTCCTACAATTGACGCACGTCAGGACGGTGTGCGTGAAAGTCTGGAAGAAAAAACCATGAATCTGGCAAAAGCAGTGGCAGACTTAATCTCTTCAAACCTGAAAAATGGTGATGGCTCGCCAGTTGAATGTGTAATTGCCGACGGAACAATTGGACGTGTGGCCGAAACTGCAGCTTGTGCCGAGAAGTTTGAACGGGCAGGAGTGGGGGCAACCATCACTGTTACCTCGTGCTGGTGCTATGGTGCCGAAACAATGGATATGAATCCTCATTATCCGAAAGCTGTTTGGGGATTTAATGGAACAGAGCGCCCGGGGGCTGTTTATCTGGCTGCTGTTTTAGCCGCTCATGCACAGAAAGGACTCCCTGCTTTTGGCATTTATGGCCGTGATGTGCAGGATCTGGATGACAATACTATTCCAACCGATGTGGCTGAAAAACTTCTTCGCTTTGCCCGTGCTGCTCAGGCTGCAGCAACCATGAGAGGGAAATCTTATCTTTCCATTGGTAGCGTGTCTATGGGTATTGCCGGTTCTATTGTTGATACTAACTTCTTTCAGGAATACCTGGGTATGCGCAACGAATCGGTAGATATGAGTGAAATTATCCGTCGGGTGAGCGAGGGGATTTACGATAAGGAAGAGTTCTCAAAAGCGATGGAATGGACTGAAAAATACTGTAAGTCCAATGAAGGAACAGATTTTAATACTCCTGCAAAGACAAAAACACGTGAAGCAAAGGATGCTGATTGGGAATTTGTTGTGAAGATGACTATCATTATTCGTGACCTGATGCAAGGAAATCCTAGATTAAGAGATCTGGGCTTTAAAGAAGAGGCACTGGGACATAATGCGATTGCTGCTGGTTTCCAGGGACAACGTCAGTGGACGGACTTTATGCCGAATGGTGATTTTTCTGAAGCGCTGCTTAATACTTCTTTTGACTGGAACGGCATTCGTGAAGCTTTTGTTCTTGCTACAGAGAATGATGCATGTAATGGGGTTGCTATGCTTTTTGGACATTTGCTTACTCAAACAGCTCAGATATTCTCGGATGTGCGTACCTTCTGGAGTCCGGAAGCCGTGAAAAGAGTGACCGGAAAGAAACTGACCGGAAGATCGGCCGGTGGAATTATCCACCTGATAAACTCGGGCGCTACCACATTGGATGGTACGGGTCAACAGACCAAGGATGGAAAACCAGCCATGAAGCCTGCATGGGAGATTACTGAAAAAGAGGCAGAGGATTGTCTGGCTGCAACTACCTGGTATCCGGCTAACCGTGATTATTTCCGTGGCGGTGGTTATTCTTCAAATTTCTTATCCAAGGGTGATATGCCTGTAACCATGATGCGTCTTAATCTGGTGAAAGGTCTGGGTCCGGTACTTCAGATAGCAGAAGGATGGACTGTAGAGATTGATCCGGAAATTCATCAGGCACTCAATGTCCGTACAGACAAGACCTGGCCTACCACCTGGTTTGTTCCTCGTCTGACAGATAAATCTCCTTTCAAAGATGTTTATTCAGTAATGAATAACTGGGGAGCGAATCACGGAGCAATAAGCTACGGACATATTGGAAAGGACTTAATTACCCTGGCTTCTATCCTTCGCATACCTGTATGCATGCACAATGTAAAAGAGGATGATATTTTCCGTCCATCCGCATGGAATGCTTTCGGGATGGATCAGGAGGGAGCCGATTACAGGGCATGTGCTAATTACGGACCTATCTACAAATAAAAACAGGGTTTAATTATTCTCTGGATATCGCAGAGCAAAAAAATAAAAAATAATTTTTCAGACAGTAGCTTGTTTAATCTTGCTGCTGTCTGTTTTTTTGTAAACCTGAGTTCGACGAAAAAAAGAGTATAAAAAAGGGGTAAAATGGCTTAATTTTATTATATTTATAACTGACAATTAATAACATAATAAATATTAAAAGCTCATGTTTACCCCAGATAAAATTACTGAAATATTCTGTATTGCAGATGATTTCTGCAAAGAATTTGATCAAGAGATCAAAAAATATCAAATAACGACTACTCCAGAGCAGAAAAGCTACAATCGTTCCTGCCGTATGACAGACAGTGAGATCATGACTATATTGGTAGGCTTCCACTTTGGCACATTCCGTAACTTCAAGCATTACTACCTGTTTTATATAAAAGAACATTTAGCCAAAGAGTTTCCCAATTTGGTTTCTTATAATCGTTTTGTTGAACTGCAAGGAAAATTATTTGTGCAATTAGCTCTGTTTCTGAAATTGATTTGTTTCGGAGAATGCACAGGTATAACCTATGTTGACAGCACTTGTATTCGTGTTTGCCATAACAAACGAATAAAGCGCAACAAAGTATTCAAAGGTTTGGCTGAGACAGGTAAGAGTACGATGGGATGGTTCTTTGGATTTAAATTACATTTGGTCTGTAACGAACGGGGAGAACTTTTGAATTTCTGCTTGACGCGAGGGAATGTTGATGACCGCAACAAAGATGTTTTCAGCGTATTAAGCAAGGATTTATTCGGAAAGCTATATGGAGATAAAGGATACATTTCTACTTCTTTGTTTGAGGTTTTGTTTAATGATGGTATCCATTTGGTTACAGGCATTAAGAATAACATGAAGAATAGGCTGATGAGTTTGAAAGACAAAATACTGCTTCGTAAACGATCTGTTATTGAAACCATTAATGATGAATTGAAAAATATCTGCCATGCAGAACATTCCAGACATAGAAGCCCGGCTAATTTCATTATTAACATCTTAGCCGCATTAGCGGCATACAGCTTTTTCCCGAAAAAGCCATCTATCAAATTTGAAAGAGAAAAAAGCACGCAATTGGCTTTGTTCTTTTAATTATAGAATTCTTCTTAACAAGACTTAATGACATTCGATTTATAAATCGAATGAGGGCAGTTATGAAGAGACCTCAAAGGATTGAGTAGAAGAATTCTCGTCGAACTCAGGTTGTAAGATGTTGTTTTAATGCATTATATTTACCTTTATCTCTTTTACTGCTAATAAAATAATCTGTATCTTTGCACCCTAAAAAATATTAATAATAATCAGAGATGATAACAATCGAACAACTTAAAGACGTGAAAGAGCGCACCGATGCGCTGAGGAGGTACCTTTGACATCGACAATAAATTAATTCAGGTCGAAGAAGAACAATTAAGAACTCAGGCTCCCGGGTTTTGGGATGATGCGAAAACTGCTGAAGTTCAGATGAAGAAAGTAAAAGGAATCCAGGGATGGATTGACGGATACAACGAAATGAAGACTCTTGCTGATGAGTTGGAGCTGGCTTTTGATTTTTATAAAGATGAGCTGGTAACCGAAGAGGAAATTGATGAAGCGTATGCGAAAGCGATTGAGGAACTGGAAAGTCTGGAACTGAAGAATATGCTTCGTGAAGAAGCCGATCAGCTGGGTTGTGTACTTAAGATAAATTCAGGAGCAGGTGGAACGGAAAGTCAGGATTGGGCATCTATGCTGATGCGTATGTATATGCGCTGGGCGGAAGCAAATAAATACAAGCTTACTGTAGTTAACATACTTGATGGTGATGAAGCCGGAATTAAATCGGTAACCATGCAGGTTGAAGGTGATTATGCTTATGGATATCTGAAAGGAGAAAATGGCGTTCACCGATTGGTTCGTGTATCACCATACAATGCTCAGGGCAAACGAATGACCTCTTTTGCTTCTGTATTTGTGACTCCTTTAGTTGACGATTCCATTGAAATAGAGATTAATCCGGCTGATTATACCTGGGATACATTCCGCTCGGGTGGTGCTGGTGGACAGAACGTAAATAAGGTTGAAACAGGCGTTCGTATCCGTTATAACTACAAAGATCCGGATACAGGCGAAACCCGTGAGATTCTGATTGAAAATACGGAAAGTCGTTCGCAGTTGGATAACCGTGAGAATGCCATGAGATTACTCCGTTCACAATTATATGACATTGCTCTTCAGAAGAAAATGGCTTTACAGGCAAAAGTAGAAGCCGGGAAGAAGAAGATAGAGTGGGGGTCACAGATTCGCAGTTATGTATTTGATGACCGTCGTGTGAAAGACCACCGTACAAACTTCCAGTCATCTGATGTGGGTGGAGTAATGGATGGTAAGATTGATGGTTTCATCAAGGCTTATCTGATGGAATTCGCAGGAGAATCAGAAGAATAATTTTCTTTTTGAAATGGCGATGATTCCTTGTAAGAATATGTTTTCTGATATGAATGGACTATTTAATAAGAAATATTGCTTGCAATATGATATTTTATTTATAATTTTGGGAAACGCAAGGGATCATGTTAAACCTAATAATTTAANNGCCATGGGAAAGAATAAAAAAGTGATGAACGCTAAAAAAGAAGAGCTGCAAGCCAAAAGGGTATTTCAGATAGTTGTCATTGTACTTATCATTTTGTGTTTGGTTCTGCTATTGAGTTCTTCTTTCTTTGCATAAAAAATCAGGCGGAAAAGGGAAATAGACCTTTCCGCTTTTTTTTATTTTTCCTGAGGCAGCAATAATACTAATATTTTATATGAAAAAATTAATTTTGCTCCCTTTTGTGTGTTTGTTTTTGGTCTCAGCTTCTACTTTTGCTGAAGAACCAGTTTCTGTTTCTGATAATAACAAGAAAGATAATCCGGTTTTCAATTTATCTCAGAGTGACTTAAAAGTCTCTTTTGGTGGACGTATTCAGATGGATGGTGCATTTTATTCAGGAGGAGATTTTCAGCCTCTGGCCAATGGCGTTGGCTTCCGTCGTGTTCGTCTTAATACAAATGCTTCTTTTGGAAAAAATCTTTCCGGAAAAGTGGAGATGGACCTTGCCGGAGGGGCTTTTACTTTGAAAGATTGTTTTATAAAATATGATTTCTTAAATGGGCTGAATTTTCGTCTGGGAAACTTTCAGGAAGGTTTTTCCATGTTGACTATGACTTCCTCGGGAGATTTCCTTTTCATTGAACATCCTAATGTGGTTTCTGCTTTTTCACCGGAATATCATATCGGCGTTCAGGGAGCTTATCAGAAAAATCAATTCTTAGGACAGGCGGGTGTTCATTTTCAGAAAATCAATGGTAGTACAGAAAAGACTAATGTGGATGACAATCTTACGAAAGGGCAGGATGAGGGCATTTCTTATACATTACGAACAGTATGGATGCCTTTTTCTAAATCAAAGAATGGAGGTTTCCATTTAGGAGTTGCTGCTTCATATCGTACACCAAAAACTGACATTGGCGCAGGCAAAACGAACACTGTGAGATATAGCACCTCTTCTCTTTCAGGAATTGACAAGGTTAAGTTTATGGATACAAATTATATCACTAATGTTAATCATGACTGGTTGTTTGGCGGAGAACTGGCTGCTTATAGCCATGCACTTCGTTTCCAGAGTGAGTACATGCTAAACCAGACTCATAGAATGGGAGATCTTGCTACTGAGAAATTTAACGGATATTATGCAGAAGTTGCTTGTATGTTGTTTGGCGGTGAGCAGAAATACGTAGCAAGTAAAGGTGCTTTTACTCAACCTTCTTGCGGAAAAGAATGGGGTGATATAGAAGTGGCTGCCCGCTTTGATCGTCTGGATATGAATGGAACAAACGTTAAGGGTGGACAGTCTAACGGATATACTTTAGGCGTTAATTATTATGCAAGCAAGAATCTGAAGTTTCAGCTGAACTATTCGTATGTTGATCATGATAAATACGCAAATGGTGCAGGATCATATGGTGTTGGGTATGATAATTTAGGCGTGGTAACCAAGGACCCTTCAAAAGTGGATAAAAATATGGGCAAGGTGGGCAATGATTATAGCATTGTTACTCTTCGTGCTCAACTAAATTTCTAATATTATGGCTCAGGAGATAGAACGGAAATTCCTGGTAAAAGGAGAATTTAAGTCGGAAGCTTATTCTCAGAGCCATATTGTACAAGGTTATATCAGCAGTGCGCATGGGCGCACTGTTCGTGTAAGAATACGCGATGACAAAGGATACTTAACCATTAAAGGGGCATCTAATGCTTCGGGTACAAGCAGGTATGAGTGGGAGAAAGAACTTCCGCTGGAAGAAGCTCAGGAACTGATGAAGCTTTGTGAACCGGGTGTCATAGACAAAACAAGATACCTGGTTAAAAGCGGACGGCATACATTTGAGGTGGATGAGTTCTATGGAGAAAACGAAGGCTTGATTCTGGCAGAGGTTGAACTGGCCTCAGAAGATGAACTCTTTGTGAAGCCCCTATTCATTGGTGAAGAAGTGACCGGAGATGTGCGCTATTACAATTCTAATTTGATGAAGCAACCGTTTATAACCTGGAAATAAATTGTTATTGCCTGAATAATTTTATATATTTGTTTTAATAAACTGTTCTTAAATCTATTTGTTTGTTGTATTATTAGTGGCTATTACTAATGTCCGGGAATAACAGTAGGTTAAAAACGCTTATCTGATGCAAATAAAATAACATAAGATTATGGAGAAGTTATATCAAATATTTCCTCAGGAACTGGTTACATTTGTTCTGGTAACTCTGTTTTCATTGCTTATAGGTCTTTCTCAGCGCAAAATGAGCCTGAAGAAAGAAGGAGAAGGAGCAGATAAGACTTTTTTCGGAACAGATCGGACATTTACATTTATCGGGATTCTTGGTTATCTTCTCTATATTCTTGATAGGGATGATATGCGCTTATTTATGGGTGGTGGACTAGCCCTGATTATCCTTTTCGGACTGAACTATTACGTAAAGATGGCTCAGCATAATATTTTTGGTATTACTACCATTGTTACCGGACTAATTACCTATTGTCTTGCACCGATTGTTGTAACCCAGCCTTCCTGGTTCTATATCATGGTTGTTGTAACCGTGCTTCTGTTTACTGAGATGAAAAGCACCTTTACTGAGATTGCCCAACATATGCAGAATGATGAAATGATTACTCTGGCTAAGTTTTTGGCCATTAGTGGCATAATTCTTCCTATGCTCCCCAATGAAAATCTTATTCCCGGCATAAATCTTACCCCATATACTGTCTGGCTTGCTACTGTTGTTGTTTCGGGTATTTCGTATCTTTCTTATTTGTTAAAGAGATATGTGTTTCAGAAATCGGGGACGTTGGTTGCTGGCATTATCGGAGGATTATATAGCAGTACTGCTACGATATCTGTTTTGGCGCGCAGATGCAAACATGCTAAGGAAAGGGAGATTCCAGAATATGTGGCGGCCATGCTTATGGCTGTTAGCATGATGTATCTTCGTTTTTTGATTCTTATTCCTATTTTCAGTGTAAAAATATTCTTCTCTGCTTATCCTTATTTACTTATCATGTCTATAACCTCAGCGGCCGTAGCCTGGTTTATTCATAGAAAAACAGAGCTGGAAGAAGTGTTGGAGAATGCTGAGGAAGATGACGATGAAACCAGTAACCCTCTGGAGTTTAAGGTCGCTCTGATTTTTGCATTATTATTCGTTGTGTTCACTGTTGTGACTCATTACACATTGATGTATGCCGGAACAGGTGGATTAAATGTACTTTCTTTTTTATCAGGACTGAGCGATATTACACCGTTTATCTTAACATTGCTTCAAGATACAGGAGGTGTGGCGGTGGAGGTAGCTGTGGCGTGTATCATGCAGGCTATCATCAGTAATAACCTGATGAAAATGTGCTACGCTTTATTCTTTTCCGGTAGAAGGAAAGAAATGCTTCCTGTCCTTACTACCGGTTTTTCTATAGTTATTGCTGTTAATGTTGTGCTTCTTCTTTTTTTCTATCTGTAACAGATTGAAATTACATATCTAAATGGAGAATTAATCCGATGGAAACAGGGTGAATTTCAGGTCCTTTTCCTCTTTCAAAAAGAGTTTGTGGAGAGTATCTTGCATACATTCCGAAACATCCTACACCTGCTTGTACCAGGAAATCCATTGATATAGGGCGAATATTTAAGTCGCTTCCTAGCTTTTGCTTATGACTGCCACTTTCATCGTTTAGTTTTACTTTGGACGAAGAGCATAATTTTACATTACCCACAACGCCTGCTGATAGATAGAGGGGACCTGTGTGTGGAATCCTTTTTTGATATTCAAGCAGCAAAGGAATGGTGAAGTAGGAGGTATGCAGCTTGCTGTCGTCATATCTTCCTCCTGCAGGAGCTGTTCTCAGTTCTGTAACTCCGTTAATTTCAATAAGCGCCTTATTCCCGTCAAAGTGATAACTATCAAAACGAAATCCGGTTCCACTGACAATAGCTAATCCACACTTAGATATGTTCCATGCCCGCTCGTAAAAGTTCACAATGAATTCCTTTGAACTACTTGATATCAGATCAACTCCATTTACATTGTTCAGGTTTATCTTGTTGTCCGCAAAACTGGTAAAGCCCATTCCAAAACCGGCCCAGTGAGGGTCTGTAATACGATTTGAATATGAATGTCCTGACCCTAGTTTCGGAATAGGGATGTTTATACTATTGGACATGCGTTTCTCAGTACTCTTTCCATCCCGGTATATGCCTTCGAATATCTGATCATTCTCTATGGTATCACCCTGCGCCTTTTGTTCGTACACCTTGATTTTAATCTTATCATTGTTCTCTTTAATCACTAATTTCTTTCCGTTTACATAAATAGTAGTGTCGGAAGTAGCTATCTCCCCAGCCATTAGGAGTGTAGGAAATATTAGGAGAGCAAGTAACATAATCTTTTTCATACTGTTTGTATTTGATTGTGAGTTATAAATCTTTTTTCATGAATAGCAAAGTAATAAGATCGTCAGATTCCAGTTCACCTTCTATATAAACCAGTGTAGCCGCTCCTTTTTTACTGAGTTTAAAAAGTATAAACCGGTTAAGATCTTCTTTTCTTGAAGGAAGTTGATAGTAACCCGATACAAGTTGCCCTCCTTCAATAATCTCCTTTATCTTCTTTGCGCCTTTTTTGTCCGTTTCCAGGCATTGACGTATTTCGGGTAAAGCCCTGTGAGAATCTTTGATTGTGATGCTCTTATACCTTTCCATACCATAGGTTTCCAGCATCTCTGTTGAAAGCTCTACCATGGCAACTCCTTTTTGCGTCCCATATCTGTCGAATATGGAAGCTATTCTTAACCCGCTTTGTGCCTTACAAACCACAGGGAAACAACCTGAGAGTATAAGCATAAGCAGTAAAAACCGAATTCTTTTCTTCATTATTCTCTGTTTTTAATCTGTTAATCTTTAAATAATTCAGTAAAAACCTCATCTTTGGAAGTGGCCACTTCCTGAAGTGAAGCATTTGCATAAGCCTTAATTGTTGCTTCGTCGCGGTATAAAGCATTTACCGTAATTTAATTTACTAGCATACAATTCCTCTTTGGCAAGAATCATCAGATTGTTGAAAGAATTCGTAGATTTATTCCTATTGCCCGATAAAGCAAATGGGCAGGCGCGGCTAATTCCGCTAAA
>JGI20225J20221_1000099_pt1 | contig 111709 bp, 115 predicted proteins | sample BioMet4_FD_20221 | JGI IMG/M metagenome (IMG submission 20221) | reverse complement strand
AGCCAATTTACCAGCTCCGCATTTCGAAAGGCGCTGGCGCAATACGGCGCGGTTCAAAGTATGAGCGGCACGGGCCGCTGCTATGACAACGCCCGGATGGAGAGTTTTTTTGCTACGCTGAAGAAAGAAAAACTTTATCGAATCAGGACGGAGCGGATGCCCATGGCACAGGTTAAGAGCATCGTATTCCGGTACATCATGNCCTACTATAACCGCCGGCGAATCTATACTGCCAACCCCGGCGGCCTGCCGCCAGCCATGTATCGTCAGGCCGCCAGAGGCCTGGCCGCATAAGCTGCAGATTTTGGGTGTTCACATTCTGCACTCTTCTTGACTTCTCTAGTCAAGTGGCTTATGACCTGCTCAATCTGGTTTTTGGTATTCTGAACCTGAGTTTGGGATTGCTTAATTTTATCCAATACCGCCCAATCTGCAAATAATCCATCAAAAAAATAGTCTGCAAAGCACAAAAAGCCGTCAATGCTAACCTGCATATCCGCGTGAATCGTCACATCGGTCAGCTCTGTTTTAAAACGGCGTAACTGTACCTGCAAATACTCGACCTGCTGCTGTGCTTCGTCCAGATGGCTGTGCTTTGCCATATCCGATAACAACCCGCCGCCCAGCAAGTCCCATTTGCCCCAGCCTTCAGCACTGTCCAGGCTGGACAGAATACTATCAGTGGTTTCAAGCGCTGCCTGACCGGCCCCAAGTGCTTCTTGGATTTCTTTAACCTGCCCTTCCAGATAGGAGATTCGTTCCTCGGTTTGAGTTATTCCCTCAGCTTCCTGCGTACCGAGCGATTTAATGGCTTCCAGCTTATCCTTCAGTGCCTGCTCATATTGCTGTTCACATTCGCATAGTTGGCCCAGTTCTGCCTCGTAGCGTTTGATATCTTCCTCTACTGAAGAAAGTTCACGTGCAGCAACATCATACTTAACGCTGGCAGCATAGGCTTCTTCGCGCTCTTTATCCAACTTTTCATCCATCTTGCCAATGACTCCATAGAAGAAGGCGGTTAGACTATGGCTTTCCAGACGGTCAACGTCAGCTTGCTCGTCCAGCCTATCTTTTCTAAGCGCATCAGCTTTGGCGCGCAGAGTCTGGCATTGCGTGTATAATTCTTTTAGCTTAGCTTCTTTGTGCTTTTTCTGTTCAACTTGTAGCCGAAGAAGCTGCATTTTTTCATCATAATACGTCACTGGAATCTCCTTTCGATTCTGTACTAATAATTCACTTGAATAGCCATACTAGGTTAAACTTTTCATGTCAAAAGTGTTTAAGATAAGCATGCTTGCACATTCACCATCTAAACATTATACGAAGTTCTAAGGGAAAGGGTAACAACGCGCGCGCTTATATTGCCAAGCCAGTTTACAGAGAATTATCTCTTAAGCTTATACAGCGGGCCTTCTTCACCGTACCCATCGCGAATAAAACTATTTTTAAGTAGTACTTTTTGTGATATCTTGTTGCTTGGTTCTGTCTGTGCAGTAACAAGTCGTACACCATCTTGTGTCAGCGCCCAATTTACAATTCCGCTAACCGCTTCCGTCGCATATCCCATGCGCCGATATGTTTCATCAATGCCGTATCCGATTTCAACAGCTCCCTCTGCATCCAGAGTCCCTTTAAAGCAAATGTCTCCTACTGACACTCCTGTTTTTAAATTGATATTCCAATCTGCTCCCCATTCTTCTCGCCCATTCAATTTTTGCATAGTATCCAGCATCTCCGAGTATGCTTTCTTCATCTCAGGGTCAGACTCGATATTGCATAGGGCTTTCATTTCTTCTATGCTTTTCGGGAAAATACATAATCTCTGGGTTTCGATGACAATTTGGTTCATGTCTTATATATCTCCCTTTCCGCTCTTTCTTACTACAGGCTCCGTACTTAACATTAAATAAAGCGAAGCTCATAATTCTCACAGAATGATGTATCAAGCCTTTTCCAGTTCAAGCAATAGAGAGCATAACAAGTGCTTGGTATAACGTCAGGCGCATTGTGGGGAACCTACAGGTATGACCTAGCTAATGATTATTCGGCATCGCGGGTAATTTGATCCCAACTAATGTGAAAACTCTTGCGCCAGAGAAAGACCGTCAAAACGGTGGAAATTCCAAGACCCAGCGCCGCCCCATAACTCAGGCGGGTTATCAGCAGATTATGCGCGGCGGCCATACTTCCACACAGCAATACCGACAGGAGAACCAAACCCATGGATCCGGTGCCCTGTTCGTTCGAAAAGCTCTGGCTAAAGGGAAGTTCCTTCTTAGAAGCCAGAAATATCAGCAGCACGACCAGGATCAGATTCATAAAGAGCATGAGCAGGTCGGGGATAATTCTGATTCCCCAAAACAATATAAAAATCATACAGGTCAGCAGATAAAACGGGACGATATATTTGTACAGGAACGCTTTCATTGCGCCTCTAAGTACAAGGCCAGGATCGTCGACAGGCATCGCTTTGTAAATCCATGCCCCCCGATAGCTTTCGCTTTTGCCGACAACGGAGAATAGTGTGGAGTACATAACGATCGAAAAGTAAGCGTATAGGTAATATTTTCCTTGTGAAACCGTCTTAAGAAAATCGGACATTGATGTAGCGGTATGTGCGAAACTCAGAAGTATGATAAAGGGCATGATGATTCCCAAAGTCAGACTTGGGAACAGGCGAAGCTTTAACTTGCGCTCACTCTTTAACATGGAGCAGGTAAATTCAAAAAATACCCGCTCGTCGTGATTTGCGCAGAGCAATGCGGAAATTTTATGCAGCCCGGAAAGTCCCTTGGCTCTGCCGCCGCCCGCGCTGTTAAGCTTTTGCAGGTTTTGCTCAAAAGCCGGTGCCGCAGCCTTGATGTACAGGATCAGCGCCAATACCGGGACGATGATGCCAATTGCGGACAGGAGAAAATACGCCGCTCTGTGCTCACCGGAAAAGAGGATTGCAAAAGGGGCGGCGAACCAAGAAGACGGAAGTAGATAACTCCACCAGTGAATGGCAATTTGAACGTTTAAGTCGACGAGATTAAACATTCTGCCGACCAACTGGTAGACGACCGTCATAAAGACAGTCAGAATGATTTGAAAATAATTGATGATGTCCCTGAGCTTTTCCCCCGAAAACAGGTGCAGAATTGCAAAGTAGAAGATTGCGGTGAACAAAAGGGAAAAACAGCAGACTAAAATCAGAATAAGGAACATGGTCAGGAAAAACCATCCGCCGTATTTGAAAAGACCAACAATCAACGAGACGCCGGCCAAAGCAAGGGTGATGCCGGCCAGATAATAAAGAATGTACAAAAGCTTGGCGGCGTTCAGCGTCTTGACACTTACCGGGCGGGTCAGCAGGATTGCCCGGTCCTGTACGTCCAGCAGCACAGAAGAAAAATCTGAGATCATCGTGGTCAGAAGGAGGAAAAGAATCATGCCCATAACGATGCTCATTTTTAAAAACAGTGGAGAGGAGAGAAGTATCAACAATCCTATAAAGACACCCATGAAGGCGTAAATTCCCAAAGAGGCCAGGTAGGGGTTTTTCCGCTCGGATTGTTCCTGGTTGATTACCGTGGCGGATCGGCGGCTGTTCATTACCAACTTGACCTGCAAAATACGACGCATCACCGGATAATCGACTCCCATGGTGAAAAATAATTTTTTGAGCCGATCTAGAAATTTTAAAAACAAAAAATCCCGCATATCTTACTCCTCCATGACACCAATGAACTCGCCGGCAATGCTTTGGTGCTGGGAAAAGCCTGAGAGCTGATTGAAAATTTCCTCCAAAGAGCCTTGGCTGCATTGTTCTTTAAGCTGCTCAAACGTCCCGTCGGCGACGATATTTCCGTTGTTGAGCATGATGATCCGGTCGCTGATCTTTTCTACCACCTCCATAATGTGCGAGGAATAGAAAATTGTTTTGCCCTGTGCTGCCAATTCCGTCATAATCTCTTTGAAGACCAGGACGCTGTTGGCATCAAGCCCACTCAACGGCTCGTCGAAAAAGATGATTTCTGGGTTGTGGATCAGACTGGCAACGATCAGCACTTTCTGCTTCATGCCCTTTGAATAGGAAGAGATTCTTGCGGAATAGGCATCCTCAATCCCAAATAAAGCCATCAGCCTGCGGGCTTTTCGGTCTGCCGTTTCAAAATCCAGACCGTAGAGCTCCCCGATAAAGGTCAAATATTCCTGTGCGGAGAGACTGTCATAAATATCAGCTGATTCGGGGACATATCCGATTTTCTTTTTATAAGCTGTGGAATTGGTGGAGATATCCTCGCCCAGGATTTGCACCTGCCCCTGGTACCCCTCAAGTATCCCCAGCAGGATTTTTACGGTCGTACTTTTTCCTGCCCCATTTGGGCCGATATAACCGATAATTTGTCCCCGCTGAATTTCAAGATTGATTCCGTTGAGCACCTGCTTGTCTCCGTAGCTCATTTTCAGATCCCGGATGGAAACAGCAGGCACCTCGCTTTCGCTGGCTTTATCCATGGTATACCTCCTATTTAATTACATGACTTCCCCAGCTTATGCTTGGACTAGCCAGAAGCTGATAATTGGATCCTCCTGCGGTCGCAAGCAGGAAGCAACTACAGTAAATACGCAACAAATAGCGAAAAGGAAACATATTGAAGAAAGAGGACTATACGTCAATTTCTCAAAACCCGACTATACCATTGGCTTCATATGGGAAGATCACTTACGTCAGCTTTGCCCTATTATAATTTCTGATGGTTGTGACCTAATCCCGAGAAACCGAACCATTCACAAAGTTAGTCCCTGTATGATAAACTATAAAAAAGGGACGTGGTAAGATGAAGAAGCGGTTTACAGAGGAACAGATCATAAAAATATTAAAAGAGCATGAAAATGGCAAGCGCAGAGCAGACTTTTTATCGCTGGAAAAGCAAATTCGGCGGAATGGAAGTCAGTGAGGCAAAGCGCTTGAAACAGCTCGAAGAAGAAAATCGCCGGCTCAAAGAACTGGTAGCTGATTTAACTCTGGATATCCTTTGTTGTCCACTCATATGTATCAGTCTCTCAGACCGGGGCCGGATCTACCGGCCTCGGTCTCAGTGGCTTTTGCTCAGTGGTTTGCATAATTTCAAATAATTCAGTAAGACTAAGCACATATTCAAATGAAAGGTGTTGCCAAATATGAGTAATCTCGGATGTAGCGTGCATTCATGCGGTTATAACTGTTCCGGTCTTTGCGGCCTGTCTTCCATCGATGTTTCCGGAGAAAGCGCAAAATCCAGCAGTGAAACTTCCTGTCGTTCTTTTCGCCCATCAAACGGTACAACTAACAGCGTAAATGAGGCTTCCGCAAGCCCCGCAACCAACATCAGCTGCAAAGCTACTAACTGCAAGCACAATGAGAACTGCAAATGCAAAGCTGGCGACGTTACCATTGAAAACTGCGGATGCGGCAATGGTGCCGGATGCCAGACTTTCAAGGAATAATCATGGGAATCCGCCACTTAATATAGTGGCGGATTCCTTTTTATCCGCTCGGCAGGCGGCAGCTTGACCAATTGACCGTTTAATTGACCGTTTGGAAGCCCTCCACATATGATGACTGGAGGAGGTGGTTCCATGTCGCCATGTCCGCCCGGCAGCGACCTCGTTTTATTGGCTTCTTCAATTGCTATAGCGATTTCAACTGACTTAACAGCCGATCAAGCCAATGTCCTTGCGAACTTTTTCAGCGCGATTGGAGATAACCTTGCGATTATCGCAGCCAATAAGGAAACTTAGGATTTCCGCTTGTCCAACTCCGACTAGCTGTTGCAGATCTCGGATCCGCCTCCGGAGAATCAGAACGGGTTTCCCCATATTTCAGCAGGTACTTCTTCCCGGCCGTGGCCGCGTTTTGATAGTCCTCATACATATCTTCCTACCACTCGGCCTTTTTCGACGGCGGCAGCTTGACCACCCGGCTTTGCTGATCCCGGCGGAAGTAGGGCTTATCCCTAGCTAAGAAATAGCAGATTACCATTAGAATCGGATAATGAACAATATATAGTCCGAAACTCGATTCTGTCATATACTCTCAAAATCATGAAGTTTGATTGCCCCAGGCTTTTCCGCACTCCAAAACCGCAAGTACGGCCCTCTCACTTACAAATTGCTTATAGGAGCGCTTTTCCAATAAATATCTCGCGCTTATTCCGGCAATTACAAACAGGAGTGCCATGAACCATGGATAGACGAAATATAAAAGCGTATTAAATGCCGGAATGCTCTTACCACTTCCGATCCCACCCAAAACTCCGACATTGTTGAAGAGATAACAGACATGATAAATCAGGACCAGCAGCACCGTCGCCCAACGAATATTATCCAAGTAATATTTTCTCATACGGGCTTTTCCTCATTTGAGGCTGTGCCCTCAAAAAGCTTCGCGGCATATTTTATAAATTCACTTGTGGGTGGTATGGCTATCCCGCGTTTTTCGTCTCCCAGTAGTATCAAAGTGTCTCCAGGCTTAATATCAAAAATTTCTCTTGCTTCTTTTGGTATAACAAATTGGCCCTTTTCACCAACCTTTACAGTCCATGCATATTTTCCCTTTGGTGCATTCATGTTGTATGCCCTCCTAGTATGAAAAGTATGATTAGTTATACCAATTATACTCAGGAGACATTGATCTGTTAATGAAAATACGGTCGATATTTCTATCAGAATCAGCCCTCGCTGGCTTGCTTCAGGGTTTCAAAAACCCATTATCCTGATAGAATGGGGCGAAAGGTCTCTCCGTCCAAAATTCCCGCTGAATGCAGATAAAAAAGTGTCTTGAAACAAACATGATATTGAAACTATTGCAGATAATATGCTTAAAACGTATGAAAGGAGCATATTACCATGTCTCAACTCAACCAAATGGAACTGCAGAACCTTCGCCATATGATTGGCGCACATGAGACTGCCTATCAGAAGATGCAGACCTATGCGCAGCAGTCAACCGATCCTCAGGTAAGAGCCTTTTTTGAAAAGTCCGCGCAGAGTGCCAAGACCACAAAAGAAAACTTAATGACATTTTTAGGATAAGGAGGAAATTGTTTTGCACGAAAAAGAAATGGTTAATGACGCTCTGTCTGCCGTGAAAAGTGAGATGACGTTCTACTCGAACGCGATTGCAGAGTGCTCAAATCAGAAGCTTAGATCCACAATTCAGCAGATCCGCAACAGCTGTGAGACTTCTCAGTATGAACTTTTCCAGTTGGCCAGCTCTAAGGGATATTATAAGCCCGCAGCGCAGGCTAGCGATTCTGAAATCCAGCAGGTAAAGTCACAGGCTCAGTAAATTCTGCAAAACAGCATCCAAATGATTTGCTCTGTATTTTAATTTTGAGCTATTCAAGCTGACCGTTAACAACGGCCTGCGTTAAGAAAGCAGTAAAACGCCCCGGAACCTGCCGCACGGCAAGTTCCGGGGCGTTTTGTTTTTATAGCATTAGAGAAGAAGAAACCGGGGTCAAGGTTGCTTGGTCGGAGGTAAAGATTGTTCTCATAAATAGCAAAGAAAATGACAATCTGTGGCATAGAATTGATATTTTTAAAAATCACACTCCGAAACGGTGGGAATAAGATGGTCTGCCAGTATTTTTTTAGGAGGTACAGTTAATGGCGGATTTTGCAGTTTCCTTGACGCCACTTCACTTTTTATACCTGATCGGCGTCATCACCGTCCTGACCACAATGATTCTCAGGAAAGATACCCCCCTCGTCTGCATCGTATTTTTATTTTTAATTGGCCTTGTGGCCTGCGGCACGCTGACGGGAGCGATTCAGTCCGTGTTTGCGTCTATCCTGTATGCGGCCAAGGAATTTATGGAAATTATTGCGACCATCGCGCTGATTACGGCGCTGTCCAAGTGCTTGTCGGATCTTGGCAGCGACCGCATCATGATGCGGTCCATGTCCACTGTGATGAAAAATTCGTACATATCGTGGTGGGTTCTTGGAATTACCATGCTGATCTTCTCACTGTTCCTGTGGCCGTCCCCGTCCGTAGCGCTGGTGGGTGCCATTCTTCTCCCGCTGGCGGTAAAGAAGGGGCTTAAGCCGCTGGCCGCGGCTATGGCGCTGAACCTGTTCGGCCATGGCGTTGCCCTGAGCGGAGACTTTGTGATTCAGGGTGCGCCGGCCATCACCGCCTCGGCAGCGGGGATTGACACCCATCTTTTCATTTCTGAAGGTATGCCGCTGTTTTTGGTAATGGGCGTCACGACGGTGGTATCCGCTTTTATTATCAATCGCAAGGAAATGGGGCAAACTCAAAGTGTCTCCATGACTGCGGAGCAGAATGAGAACACCGAAAATCGCTTCCCGCGGGCGGCGATGCTGCTGGCCATACTGGCACCGGCAGCATTTATTGCCGATGTGGTGCTCATGGCAATCTTTAACCTCAAGGGCGGCGACGCAACCAGTCTCGTCTCCGGCACTGCGGTCGTGGTACTGGTCATTGGCTCGGTGGCTGGGTTTGGGAAAGAAAGTCTGGATCGGTTCACAAATTATATTTCGGACGGTTTTCTGTTTGCCATTCGTATCTTTGCTCCTGTCATTATCATCGGCGCGTTTTTCTTCCTTGGCGGCAGTGGAATTACCACCATTCTGGGCGAGAAATACCAGAGCGGAATTCTGAACGACTGGGCCATTTGGCTGGCCGGCGTTACACCGTTGAATAAATATGTGGTCACGCTGATCCAGATGGTCATCGGCGGACTGACCGGTTTGGACGGTTCCGGATTCTCCGGACTTCCGTTGGTGGGATCTCTGGCCAATACTTTTGGCACCGCGGTCAACTGCTCGGTGCCGCTACTGGGTGCGCTGGGACAGATCGCGGCCATCTTTATAGGCGGCGGCACCATCATTCCCTGGGGCCTGATGCCGGTGGCAGCCATCGCTAATGTGAATCCGCTGGAGCTCGCGCGGAAAAACTTTGTTCCGGTTATGATCGGCTTTCTCTTCACTTTCTTAACCGCGTGCCTGCTGATTTAATGAGGAGGCAATGCTATGTGTGGAATCGCGGGATTTTATAACGCAAACAAAAACTATCTGACTGAGCGGGAGCACTATACGGAGATTTTGGAGAAAATGAACGCCGTCCAGCATCACAGGGGGCCGGACGACTGCGGTGCGCTCCTGGATTCCCATGTCGGTCTGGCTCATACGCGGCTTGCAATCATTGACCTGAATACGGGCCGTCAACCCATGTCCAAAACCATGGACGGACGAACCTGGACAATTGTATATAATGGGGAACTCTACAATACCGCCGAACTTCGCGGGGACCTTGCGGCCAAGGGGTGGACCTTTGAAACCACCAGCGACACGGAAGTGATTTTGGTGGGTATGATGGAGTATGGGGCTGAGTTCGTGAAGCGGCTCAACGGCATTTTTGCCTTTGCAGTCTACGACCCCGTTCACGACATGGTGACGCTGTTCCGGGATCGCTGCGGTGTAAAACCGCTCTTTTATACCGTGCAGGACGGGAATTTGATTTTCTCGTCGGAGATCAAGGGGCTGTTTGTATTCCCCGGCATGAAGCCGTACCTGGACCGCCGGGGTCTCAACGAGATTTTCAGCATCGGCCCCGCAAAAACTTACGGCATGGGCGTATTTCGCGACGTGGAGGAGCTGCTTCCCGGACATCTGCTCACGGCATCGCCGGACGCAATCTCCGTGGAATGCTATTGGAAGCTGGTCAGCCGGGTTCATGAGGATGATTTCGCGACCACGGTGGAGACCACCCGGGAGTTGGTGTTGGATTCCATTCGGCGGCAGATGGTCTCCGACGTACCGATCTGTACGTTTCTTTCCGGCGGGGTGGACAGCAGCCTGGTGACTGCTATCTGTGCCGAGGAGCTGAAAAAAAGAGGCGAGCAGCTCCGAACGTTTTCCTTTGACTTTACGGGAAATGACCGCAATTTCAGGCCATCGTCCTTCCAGCCATCCCAGGACCGGCCCTATGCAGATCTTGTGGTTGACTATCTGAAAACGGATCACCGGTACCTGGAATGCAGTACGGATGAGCAATTTGCCTGCCTGGAGGCTTCTGTTGACGCCCATGACCTTCCGTGCATGGCGGACGTGGACTCCTCACTCATTTATTTCTGCAAAGAGGCCAGCCGGTACAACAAGGTGGTTCTGACCGGCGAGTGCGCCGACGAAATCTTCGGCGGATATCCCTGGTTCCACAAAAAGGAGTGCTTCGAGGCAGACACCTTCCCGTGGACCATGGATCTGGAAGCGCGCAAGGTACTGCTGCGGGATGATTTTCTGGAATATCTGGGGATGGACGACTATGTGGCCGAAACCTATCAGCGTTCGGTCGCCGAAACGCCCCGGCTGGCGCAGGATACACCGGAGGAAGCCCGCCGCCGCGAGATTGCCTATCTGAATATTCGGTGGTTCATGCAGACGCTGCTGGACCGCATGGACCGCACCAGCATGTTCTCCGGTCTGGAGGCCCGGGTGCCCTTCGCGGACCACCGGATTTTGGAGTACGTCTGGAATGTGCCCTGGGAGATGAAGACAAAAGATGGCGTCGTGAAGGCACTGCTGCGCTCGTGCGGCGTCGGGCATCTGCCGGACACGGTGCTCTATCGGCGCAAATCCCCGTATCCCAAGACCTATGACAGGCAATATGAGGCGTTGCTCTCCAAGCGGGTACGGGATATCATGGCGGATTCCAGTTCGCCCGTGCGGCAGTTTCTGGACCCCAAAAAGGTGGAAGTATTTCTTTCCAGTCCCTCGGACTACGGAAAACCGTGGTACGGGCAGCTGATGGCAGGGCCGCAGATGCTGGCGTATATCATTCAGGTGAATTACTGGATGAAGAAGTGGAACATTGCCCTGCTCCCGTAAAGGAACACGCATCCCTGATTTAGTTCTTCAATTCCACATTCCCGGTTTACCATGTTCACTGGCGCTTTTTGCGGGCACGGCGCATGATTTTGCTTGGAAGTCAAATACTAAATCCGGGGTGATCATTTGGCTGACGGCAGCTCTTTGTTCGAGGAAATCGAGCAGCACTTGCTTTCTGACGAAAAGCCGTCCCGCTTCTTGTCGGAGCTCGCCGATTCCTCCGCGCTTCGCGAGTACCCGTTCATCATGCTGGAACGACTGCAAAACACGCCGCAATCTCCCCGGTATCATCCGGAGGGCAGCGCCTGGAATCACACTTTGCTGGTCGTGGACGAAGCCGCGGGAATCAAGTCAAAAAGCACCGATCCCCGCGCTTTCATGTGGGCCGCGCTGCTGCATGACATCGGCAAGCCCTCCACAACCGTTCGCAGAAACGGTAAAATCACATCTTACGACCACGACAAGGCGGGCGCTCTTCTCACAAGAGAGTTCCTTGGCGTTTTCACAGCGGACATGGACTTCATCGAGCGGACAGCCCAGCTGGTTTGCTATCACATGCAGATTCTGTTTGTAGGAAGAAACCTGCCTTTTGCCGATCTTGAGGGAATGAAGCGGAACACGGATGTCCGGGAGGTTGCCCTTCTGGGGCTTTGCGACAGGCTGGGACGGCAAGAGGCGAATCAACAGCAGGAACAGGAAAATATCCGCACTTTTTTGGAAGCATGCAATTCGCAATCAGGAGACAGATTTCATAAAGCCGGGTCCGTACAGCGTGGACAGTTTCCGATACAGTCCAGACATGGCAACTCGGATGTACCTCACGGGCGGAAGTGACCCGCATCCGGTCAAGAGGACAGTAAAAAAATATAAAGTTTTTCTCGGACAGCAGCGTAGGCTGCTGTCCACTTTTTATGCAGCAAGATACAGGTTGTGTTTCTCCAATGGTGTCAAAACGCCCAAATTACGTTGCACCCGCCGGGTGTTGTAATAGCGAATATAATTCTCAATCAGCTGAATGAGAGCCTTCTTGCTGGTAAATCACTTGCCATAGTAACGTTCCCGCTTCAAAATGCCCCAGAAGCCCTCCATGGGACTATTGTCAATGCAATGAGCCACGCGGGACATACTCTGCTTTATCCCGGCCTGCACAAGCTTGTTGCAGAAAACCACTTGAACTCGGTCACATCGGTAAGCCACTTCTCGTTTGGCTTAGATGCGTAGAATTGACGGGAGAGAAGATTTTCTGCAAGATGCTGGGGGTTCTTAGCCTGCCTGGTACATCCATGGTTATTGTACTTAATGGTGGACTTTATATCCCGTGAACGGCAAATCCGAAGCACTCTTTTATCATTGAAGTGGACGCCGTGATCGTGGTTCAGGTCATCGTTAATACGGCGGTATCCCTTATCGGGACTCTCCGTATGGATTTGTTCTATTTTTTCTGCAAGCCGTTCGTTTTCGGTGGCCCTGAGGCTCGGCTTTCCGGAAATCCACTTGTGGTAGGCGGAACGGGCTACATGGAGCAACTTGCAGGCCATCTCGATAGGATATCCATTCTCATTATGGCATTCCTTTATGGCTGTGTACACATGACCTTGTCTTACTTCTGAGAGGCACCTTTCCTCTCCACCTCGTCCAATTTTTTTAGCAATGTATTCTCCATTTCCGCCAGATACAGCTTGTGCTTGAGTTGTTCAATTTCAATTTGTGCTTTCTCCAATTCAGTGCGGGGAATCTGGTCTCTCTTGCGGCGACCACGCCGATCCTGTAAACCGGCCTCACCCATGTCTTCAAAATGCAGTGTCCAAATACGAACCTGCTGGTAACTGACTTTATATCTCAGTTCCAACTCCCCGTAGTTTTTCCCGGCAGCAATGCACTCCTTAGCTATCTGAACGCGTTCTTTCAATGTGGTATCTCGTCCCTGTTTCATGTAGCTTCCGCCTCCCGAGTATTTTATGGAGTTGAAATCTCCATGCGCATTATACATATTTAGCCAATTGCTGAGCTGACGAGTATTCCGGAGCTTATATTTCATACTAATATCCAAAACACTCCCACCGCCGGACAGATAGTCCTGAACTGCTTCCCGTTTTAACTCCGGACTGTAGACACGATTTCGTCGATGGAGTAAAAATGCTTCAGCTCCATTCGCTTTGTATTGTGCAATCCATTGGTTGATTGTCGTGGACCCCATACCCGTAATTTTGCTCGCTTCCCTTTCGCTAATTTCACCTTTCAGGCAACGCTGGATGAGCTGTACTTTTTCTTCTGGTAGCAGTTTTAGGTTGTGTGGCATAAAATAACTCCCCCTATGAAAGACAGTTTTTCTTTTTTACTGTCTCTTATAGAGGGAGCATATCATTCCGGGAACCATGCTTTTTTATTAAAATTTAGGCCAGCAGGCTGTTCCAGTTCCAGCCGTGTTCCGTTGGGATGGTCCCCAGCCGCCACAGCGACACGCCGGTAATCCCCAGCAGTTTTGCGGCGTTCAGTTTGACCTGCACACTGGCGTCATTATCGTACCAGACGAAGTAGCGGCTTCCGTCCTCTGTGGTATAGACCGCGTAGGGCTGCTGGTAGGTATCCGACCAGCCCGGCTCCGTGTCGGACTGACCCAACCGCAGATACAGCGTTTCATTCGAGGAGGGATATACCGGGGTTCCGGAGAGCAGCTTGCCGTCAGCGCCGATCTTCCAAGCCATTGGCTTGCTGGAGTAGCCCAGAAGGAGCTTGGACGTATCTGCCACACCGGTGTTGGGGTCAGTCGCGGCCAGCAACGAGGCGTACACCTGGTCGGCGGGGGCCGGCGCGGCGGTCTTATAATACTCCGTCCCCACATAGGCGGTCAGATCCGCGGCGTTGTAGTCATAGGCCATCAGGATCACCTTGTCGGCCAGCCGGCCGATGGCGGGGTAATCGTAGCCGTCGTAGTAGCTTCCAGTGGTCAAAACCGGGGAAACGCATACATACAAGCTCTTGCCAAGGGAATGTACTTTACCCGCAAGAGCGGTGATAAACGCGGTGAAATTCTCTTTTTGCGCGGCCCGCAGTCCCTCAAAATCAATGGTCACACCGTAATAGGGGTTCTTTCCGACTGCGTTGTAGGTAACGGTCAGTTCATTTGTGATCTGCTCCACTGCCGCTTCCCTGCCGTTGGCCGAGGCCAGCAGGTCCCTCACTCCGCCGGAGACATCCATAAATACGCTGAGGTTCAGCGAAGTGCCATTGGTATCCAGATTGCCGGTCACATCCTGATAGCCGCTGGGGACGGCGTACTCATTGCCACCCGCCGAGGTGGTGGACAGCAGAGCCGTCGTCCCGTCCCAGGTCATCCGGCTCCATCCGGCGCTGACCGCCGCCATCCCATTCGACAAGCCGATCTGGCTGTATGAGGAGATGGCGTAAAATGCGTGGATGAAATCGACTTTCCTGTTCAGCTTTTCATAGATGCGCACCAGCATGGCCGCGGCCTGCGCCCGGGTGGCGGTGGCGGAGGGCGCGAAGGTGGTGGCGCTGGTGCCGGAGGTCATGCCGATTTGATAGGCCACGGCCACGTACCCCTTCCCCGCCGTCACATCGGTGAACGGCAGGGAGACCTGCTTTCCCTCAATGGCGGCGGCGCCCTTCAGTCCCAGCGCCCGCACCAGCATTTCGGACATCTCGGCCCGGGTAATGGGGGCGTTGGGCCGGAAGGCCCCTCCGCCATCCACCACGTCGTGGGACAGGGCTGTCTCCGCCGCGGAGTACCATGCGTGGGAGGCTGGCACATCGGTAAAAGACGGCTGGGCCGGGGTCTCCGTGGCCCAGTTCATGGTCTTTGCCATCATCCGCACCAGCACCCCAGCAAACTGCCCCCGGGTCATGGAATCGGAATAGCCGAAGGATGTAGTGCTGTACCCGCCCATCAGACCGTAATCCACGGCCTTCTGCACCTCTGGCGCAAGAGAGCTTCCGGTGGGAATGTCCTGAAAGGACGCAGCGGAAACAGGCAGCGCCAGAGACGCCGTCAAAACGGCGGCCAGCACCACCGCGCAGAGTTTTTTCATAGCAGATTCGCCATCCTTTTCTTTCGTAAAAAATCATCTGAGGCGGGACGCATCCCGCCATGCCGCCATTATAACACCTTTAGCCGCTTCGTTCAAGTCATGGCCGGATGACGCCGGTAATTTGGATGGGCCGGAGCAAAAGATACTCATAGCTGTTCAGGGGCCGATTGTCAGCATCAAAGCTATGGGCCGCCAACAGAATGTTCTCCGGGGCATAGGGCGGCTGCGCCGCCACCACCACCGGCGTATGCTGAAAACCCTGACCGGTGAAGGACAGCTGGACCACATCTCCGGGGCGTATTTCCGTCAGCAGACACTCCCGTCCCACCGGCCCTACAGAGGACTGCGGGCGGGTAAGGAAATTGAAAAAATACTCCACGCCCGTCCAGGACGGCGACTTTCGGTTGGCGTCGATGTAGTACCAGCCAAACGTCGGAAGATAGTTCATGACGCCGGACCCGGCATAGACACACTGGGAGGCGAAATTCGTACAGTCGCCGCCGATGCTGTCGTAGTTGTAAAAATCCGGGTTCCGTCCGTATGCCCACCGGTGGGCGTACGCTACCGCCGCCAGGCGGTCATAATCCTGTAAAAGGCACATAGGAACCCCTCCCCTGCCCTCAGACTATGTTAAGCGGACGGAAAACGTGAAAAGAGCAGGGAGACAAAGGTCTCCCTGCTTTGATGCTCAAAAGGTTGCTTACGCCTTGTGGTCGCAGCCCAGAACGTCCACAATCTTGTGGGCAACCATCTCCTTGATGGCCTGACGGGCGGGCTTCAGATACTGGCGGGGGTCAAAGTCGGCGGGAGCCTCCGCAAAGTGTTCGCGGATGCAGGCCGTCATGGCCAGGCGCAGATCGGAGTCGATGTTGATCTTGCACACGGACAACTCCGCGGCATGGCGCAGCTGGTCCTCGGGCACGCCGATAGCGCCGGGCATATTGCCGCCGAACTTGTTGATCTTTTCCACAAACTCCTGAGGCACGGAAGAGGAACCGTGCAGCACGATGGGGAAGCCGGGCAGACGCCGGGAGACCTCCTCCAGCACGTCGAACCGCAGCTGGGGCTTGGTGCCGGGCTTGAACTTGTATGCGCCGTGGCTGGTGCCGATGGCGATGGCCAGAGAGTCGCAGCCGGACTTGGTAACAAACTCCTCCACCTCTTCGGGGTGGGTATAGGAGGAGTCCTCAGACTTGACCTTCACATCGTCCTCAATGCCGGCCAGAGTGCCCAGCTCCGCCTCGACCACCACGCCGTGGTCGTGAGCATATTCCACAACCCTCTTGGTGATCTCGATGTTTTCGGCGAAGGGCTTGCCGGAGGCATCGATCATGACGGAGGTAAAGCCGCCGTCGATGCAGCTCTTGCAGGTCTCAAAATCCGGACCGTGGTCCAGATGGAGTACGATGGGGATATTGGGGCACTCAATAACCGCGGCCTCAACCAGCTTCACAAGATAGGTGTGGTTTGCATAGGCCCGGGCGCCCTTGGACACCTGAAGGATCAGGGGAGCGCTGAGATCGCGTGCGGCCTCGGTAATCCCCTGCACGATCTCCATATTGTTGACGTTGAACGCACCGATGGCGTAGCCGCCGTCATAAGCTTTCTTGAACATTTCGGTTGATGTGACCAGTGGCATATCAATCATCTCCTGTCAAAATTATCAGTTTTCCATATCCTCCGGCGCCGCCGGAGTTCCAAATTCGCAGCTCTGGTGAAGAAATCCAGATCAGCGTCAATAAAATGGGAGGAAAACGATTTTCTTTTATGATAATATCACAAAAAAATTAAATTGCAAGTATTTACAATTATATTTTATCATGGTAAGATAATTTTGCCAATATGTACAAGATAAACCCGGTTTTCCGGGATGAAAAATCAGGAGGTAAAATCCATGAGTGAACTGAAAGGTGCCTGCATCCTGGGCCAGTCCGGCGGCCCCACTTCCGTCATCAATGCCAGTGCATACGGCGTCATCGCCACCGCTCTGAAGTCTTCCAGCATCACCGCAGTCTATGGCGCGGAGCACGGAATCAAGGGCGTTCTGAACGACCGCCTGTTTGACATGAGCAAGGAGGATCCCGGTGAGCTGGAGCTTCTAAAATACACGCCTTCCTCCGCTTTGGGCTCCTGCCGCTACAAGATGGCGGACCCCGACGTGGACGACACCGACTACAAGCGTATTCTGGAGATTTTCAAGAAGTACGATGTGCGCTATTTCTTCTACAACGGCGGCAACGACTCCATGGACACCTGCAACAAAATTTCCAAGTATATGCAGAAGGTCGGCTATGAGTGCCGTGTGATGGGCGTACCCAAGACCATCGACAACGACCTTTACGGCACGGACCACTGCCCCGGCTACGCCTCCGCCGCCAAGTATATTGCCACCAGCTGCATGGAGGTCTATCAGGACGCTCGGGTGTATGACACCGGGATGGTCTGCGTCATTGAGATCATGGGCCGTCACGCCGGATGGCTGGCCGGAGCGGCAGGCCTCGCCACGGCCTACGGCGCGGGTCCCGACCTGATCTACCTGCCGGAGACGGACTTCAACATGGACGAATTCCTGGCCGATGTGGACCGCATTTATAAGGAGAAGGGAAACTGCATGGTGGCGGTGTCCGAGGGAATCCACTATGCCGACGGTACCTTTGTCTCCGAGGCAAAAACCTCCTCCACCGACGGGTTCGGCCACGCCCAGCTGGGCGGCCTCGCCGCCACCCTCGCCGCCGCGGTCAAGGAGAAGACCGGCGCCAAGGTCCGGGGCATCGAGCTGAGCCTTTTGCAGCGCTGCGGCGCGCATCTGGCCTCTGAGACCGACATCGAGGAGTCCTTCATGTCCGGCAAGGCCGCCGTGGAGAATGCGGTCAACGGCATTACCGACAAGATGGTGGGCTTCCAGCGGACCGAGCGGGATGGTCGCTACGTCTGCAAGACGGAGCTTCTGAATCTGACCGACGTTGCCAACGCGGAGAAGAAGGTTCCCCGGGAGTGGATCAACGAACGGGGCAACGGCGTGGAAAAGCCCTTTATCGACTATGCGCTGCCCCTGATTCAGGGTGAGCCGAAGCTGCCGAAGCAGGACTCCCTCCCCCGCTTTGCGAAGCTGAAAAAGGTTTTGGCGAAATAAAATTAGGATAAAGCCTGCGCGGGATTTTCTCCCCGCGCAGGCTTTTTTACAGTTTGTTTCCGACGCCCCGCTTTTCCTCTCGGATAGATTCCAGTTCATAGACAATGCAGCCGGTCATGACCGCGGCTACTGCCAGAAAACACCCAATTTCTCCCAGAAGGGTACCGAGAACCCCGGCTGCTAAGACCCATACAACTGCGCCAATCGCACGTCCCATTTCCGCATTCCCCCTATCGGTTCTTCTGATAGATGGCCCACAGCCCGTCCATCAAAAGATACTTGTCGTAGACAATCTTGTTCCGGCAATACTTGACGATGACCGACGCGTTGCCGCCAGTGGCCACCACGCTGACGGTTTTTCCGGGAAACTCCTCCCGGATACGGTCAATCACGCCGTCCAGCATTCCGGCGGTGCCGTAGACAATGCCGGAACGCATACAGTCCTCCGTATTTTTTCCGATCAGCGCCTTGGGATGCTGGAGAGAGATGGCGGGAAGCTGCGCCGCCCGGCGGCTCAGCGCCTCCAGCGAGACATTGACCCCCGGCAGCAGGAGTCCGCCCTCGTAGGTGCGGTCATGGGAGATCACACCAATGGTGGTTGCGGTGCCCATGTCGATGGTGACGATGGGCGCCGGAAATTTTTCAAGGGCCGATACCGCGTCCGCCACAATGTCGGCCCCCATCTGGGTCTGAAAGTCCATGCGGATATTCAGCCCCGTTTTAACGCCCGGTCCGACCACCATAGGCGGCTTGCCCAAGAGGCGGGCCACCGCTTTTTCCAGCATGAAATTCAGCGGCGGCACCACGCTGCACACGATGGCCCCGCTGACGTCCTTCAAATCGTAGTGATACAGCGCGAATACGTTCATTAGGTCGATGCTGAACTGATCTGCCATTCTGCGGCCGTCCGTGTCCAGCGTGGCCAGAAATTTCAGCTCCCCGTCCAAACCGAACAGCCCCACGGATGTGTTGGAATTTCCAATGTCGATGGCTAAAAGCATGACGCATCCTCCCCCCGTCTAATGGTTCTATGGTATCACGTCCGACTTTCTCTTGCAAGCAGAACCACTCTTTGCTATAATGATTTCAAAAGTCGAACAAATGTTGCCTTAAACAATTTGCTGAATTTGAGAGGAGCTTTCGCCATGGACACGATTTTTACGCTGTCCTCCCCGCTGGGTCCCCTGCATCTCGCCGCCGACGGGGCGGCGCTGACCGGGTTGTGGCTGGAGGGGCAGAAATACTTTGCCGCCACTCTCACCGGGCGGGAACAGGCCGCTGAACTGCCGGTATTTGACGAGGTTCGGCGCTGGCTGGACGCCTATTTTTCCGGGGAAACCCCAGGCCCGCTCCCCCCGCTGGCCCCCCGGGGCAGTGCGTTTCGGCAGGAGGTCTGGAAGCTGCTGCTGGAGATCCCCCGGGGCGAGACCACCACATACGGTGCGCTGGCAGAGTCCCTGCGAGCGAGGGGCGTGACTGCGTCGGCTCAGGCCGTGGGCGGAGCGGTGGGCCATAATCCCATCTCCATCCTCATCCCCTGCCACCGGGTGGTGGGAAGTAGCGGCTCCCTCACCGGTTACGCCGGTGGCCTGGACAAAAAGCAAAAGCTGCTAGAGTTGGAGGGTGCGGACCTCTCCCGGCTGTATACGCCGGCTGAAAATGGACAGCACCGGAAAATGGCAGGGCAGAGCGTCATGCCGTGTCCAGCACGCTGATTTCCAGCAAAATGTTATTTGTAACATGCACACACCAGCGGCGGGAAGCACTCCGTGCTTCCCGCCGCTCACTTTTTATAAAATAATGCAGATCAGTCCCCCACTGCCCTCGTTGATGATGCGGGTCAGGGTCTCCTGCAATTTCTTCCGTGCGTCGTCCGGCATCCGCTGGAGCTTATTTTGCAAATCCTCGCTGACCAGCTCGTGGAAGCTGCGTCCGAAAATGTTGGACTGCCAGATCTTGCTGGTGTCTCCCTCGAACTGCTGCAAGAGGTAGTTCACCATGTCCTCAGACTGCTTTTCGTTCCCCACAATGGGGCTGACCGCAGTCTCGATGTCGGCGCGGATCATATGGATGCTGGGGGCGCTGGCCCTCAGGCGGACGCCGTACCGTCCTCCCTGCTTCATGATCTCCGGCTCCTCCAGCTTCAGCTCGTCGATACCGGGAACCACGATGCCATAGCCGTTTTCCCGCACATCGCGGAGCGCCCCGGCCACCTTATCGTATTCCGCCTTTACCGTAGCCAGCCGGGTCAAAAGGCTCATCAAATCCCCGTCGTCCGCCACAGCGAAGCCAGACTGCTCCGAAAGCGTCTTGTAGAACAGCTCCCGCGGCAGACGCAGCTCCGCTGAGGCAACGCCGGTCCCAAGGTCGATACCGGTGAGCTTGGCGTCGCTGATACTTTCCCGCTGGCCCAGAGCGGCGATTACGCTGTCGATCTCCCGAATGTGGTGCAGCTGCGCCGTCCCATCCCGGACCGCGCAGTACAGTCCCGCCTTGATGGGGTGCTCCCCCGGGAGAGCGTCCACCCATGCGGGCAGGAACAGGTCCAGCTCCTGCATGGGGAATTCGTACAGCACGGCTTTGAGAATATCCGCCACCGCCGACTCGTCCAGTTCCAGACAGTTCACCGCCATACAATTTACGCCGTACCGGGAAGAGATGTCCTTTGTCACCGCCTGTGCCCGATCGGATTTTGGCGCGTCGGAGTTCAGCAGGACGATAAATGGCTTGCCCAGCTCCTGCAATTCCCGGATGACCCGTTCCTCGGCCTCCAGATAGTCCTCCCGGGGAATATCCGAAATGGACCCGTCGGTGGTGACCACGATGCCGATGGTGGAGTGCTCCGCGATGACCTTTCGGGTGCCGATCTCCGCCGCCTCCGTCATGGGGATCTCGTGGTCGTACCAGGGAGTGGTCACCATACGGGGCTGGTCGTCCTCTGTGGACCCAATGGCCCCCCGGACCATGTACCCCACGCAGTCGATCAGCCGTACGGAGAACGCCGCCCCGTCGGGCAGCTGCACCTGAACGGCCTCCTCCGGTACAAATTTTGGCTCCGCCGTCATGATGGTCCGGCCCGAGCCGCTCTGGGGCAGCTCGTCTCTGGCCCGCTCACGGCGGTAGACATTATCGATGTTGGGGATCACCTGCGTCTCCATAAACCGTTTGATAAAGGTGGATTTTCCCGTGCGTACCGGCCCTACCACGCCGATGTAGATGTCACCGGCGGTCCGGGTGGCGATATTCTGATAGATGGTCGTATTCATAGCATCCCCCGTCCTTCTTGCAATCCTGCTTCCACTTTATGTCCGACTCCTGACAAGTATGACAGGCTGAAGCACTGAAAAACAAACGGAGAAATCTGATTCCGCTTTAAAAAGGGAAAAACGGCAATGCGGTCCCAGCTTTTGCGTTATTTGTAGAAGTGTACAAAAATTCGTCAATTTTTTTGCAGCAATTTTCTTATATCTTATATTTACAGCCTCGGTTTATCCTGATAAACTGATAACGTATTGAATTAGAGGGCGGTGCCCTCAGTTTTGGAGGATTTATGATGAATATGAAAAAGATTCTGGCTCTTCTGAGCGCGGCGGCTGTGATGAGCTCCCTGGCTGCTTGCGGGACCACCGCTCCCGCGGCAAGCGCGGCTTCCGGTTCCGCGTCTTCTTCCGCAGCGGCGTCCGCGTCCGGCAGCGCGGAGCGCACCACGTTCACCGTGGGCTTTGATGCGGAGTACCCCCCCTACGGCTACAAGGCCGACGACGGAAGCTACGTGGGCTTTGATCTGGACCTTGCGCAGGAGGTCTGTGACCGCAACGGCTGGGAGCTGGTCCGTCAGCCCATCGACTGGAACTCCAAGGACATGGAGCTGGATGCTGGCAACATCGACTGCATCTGGAACGGATTCACCATGACCGGCCGTGAAAATGACTATACCTGGGTCGGACCCTATGTGAACAACTCCATTATGTTTGTCGTGAACGCCGGCAGCGGCATCACCGACGCGTCCCAGCTGGCCGGTCATCCCGTGGTAACTCAGTCCGGCTCCTCCGCCCTCACCGCCCTGACCGACGACCCGGGCGACGGCAGCAACAACGAGAATCTGACTCTGGCCGCCTCCTTCTCCGCACTGGATGAGGTTCCCGACTACAATACCGCGTTCATGAATCTGGAGTCCGGCGTGGACGACGCCATCGCAGTGGACATCGGAGTCGCCAACTATCAGCTGAAGACCCGCGGCTCCGACAAGTTCGTGATGCTGGAAAAGCCCCTCTCCACCGAGCAGTACGGCATCGGCTTCAAGAAGGGCAACACGGAGCTGGCCGACCAGGTGAAGGCCACCCTGGATGAGATGTGGGCCGACGGCACCTTTATGAAGATCGCCACCGCCGCCGCAGATAAATATGACGCGCCGGAGCTGGCCGACATGATCTGCTACGGAAAATAATCAAAGCGCTTCCAAGAGGGCGGCGGGTCTCCCCGCCGCCCTTTTCATGAGAACAGCAAGGAGAGGCATCTATGGACTGGGGCAATATCGTTCAACAGCTGATCTATCTTTGGACTCAATATCTGGTACCCTTAATGAATATCCTTCAACAGCTGCTGGTGGGCCTGTGGGCCGCTGTGCAGCTCTTTGCGCTGACGCTGGTGTTCTCCCTGCCGCTGGGTCTGCTGGTGGCGCTGGGGCGAATGTCCTCCTGGGCGCCGCTGCGCCGTCTGGGTTCAAAACCGGAGTCAACAGGAAAAGCACTGGGCAAAACGATACTGGCACTGCGGAGATTCAAGCCCGTGCAGCTGTTCGTCAAGTTTTTCATCTCCATTCTCCGGGGCACGCCGCTGATGCTCCAGATGATGGTGGTGTATTTTGGGCCTTACTATGTGTTCCATGTGAGCCTTTCGGGGTACTCCCGCCTGCTGGCGGCGGTGATCGCGTTTTCCATCAACTACGCCGCCTACTTTGCCGAGATCTACCGCTCCGGCATCCAGTCCATTCCCCAGGGACAGTATGAGGCGGCGCAGGTACTGGGGTACAGCCGTGGGCAGACCTTTTTCAAAATTATCCTGCCCCAGATGGTGAAACGGGTTCTCCCAGCCATCACCAATGAGGTCATCACCCTGGTCAAAGACACGTCGTTGGCCTTTGTCATCGCCTATCAGGAGATGTTCACCATCGCAAAGCAGATTTCCGCAGCCAAGACCACCATCATGCCGCTGTTTGTGGCAGGCGTGTTCTACTTCATTTTCAACAGCGTCGTGGCCTGGATCATGGAGCGCATCGAAAAGCGCATGAACTATTATAGCTGAGGAGGTGTCCGGCAATGAAAGTCATGGAACTGAGCAACGTCCGCAAGTCCTTCGACGGAGAGTCCGAGGTTCTGAAGGACATTTCCATTGGCGTGGAAAAGGGCGAGGTGGTGGCCGTCATCGGGCCCTCTGGCTCCGGAAAGTCCACTCTGCTCCGCTGCGCCACGCTGCTGACGGAGATGGACGGCGGCGGGCTGTCCTATTCCGGGGAAAAGGCCGCGTGGATCGGCGAGAACGGCAAAACGGTCTATGCCAGGGACCTCAAAAGCATCCGAAGCCGTTTCGGCTTGGTATTTCAGAATTTCAACCTCTTTCCCCACTACACCGTCCTCAAAAACCTGACAGATGCGCCCGTCAGCGTCGGAGGCCGGAGCAAGGCGGAGGCGGAGGCCACGGCCTGGGGTCTGCTGGCAAAGATGGGCCTTTCCGACAAGGCGGACTGCTATCCCTGCCAGCTCTCCGGCGGACAGCAGCAGCGGGTGGCCATCGCCAGAGCGCTGGCCATGAAGCCGGAGATTTTGTTTTTTGACGAGCCTACCTCCGCTCTGGACCCCGAGTTGACCGGCGAGATTTTGAAAGTCATCCGTCAGCTGGCTCAGGAGAAAATGACCATGGTGATCGTTACCCACGAGATGGCGTTCGCCCGGGACGTGGCCGACCGGGTGATCTTCATGGACGGCGGCGTCATCGTAGAGCAGGGAGATCCAAAAGAGGTCATCGGCTCGCCGAAGGAGGAGCGGACAAGGCAGTTTTTGGCCCGGTTCGCCAACTGAGGGCGCAGTCAACTGCAAACACGGCAAGATTTTTAACAAACCAGAGCGGTCCGGCATTGCCGGACCGCTCTAATTCGCATTATGGCTTTACGCCCGCTTCCGGGGAATCAGCAGCAGCTTTTCCTCCGGCACGCCGTCCTCCCCCTCCAACTCGTTTGCGGCGAGGATGGTGGCGATGGTGGTGTTGTACCGCTTGGCCAGATCCCACAGCGTCTCCTGCTTTCCCTTGCACCGCAGGACCAGAGACGGCGCGCCGCTGAGGTCCTTGGGCGTTTCGCTGCTGACCTTGGCGGCGGAAACGCAGACCCGTTTTTTACGGGAGACTGCCTCCGCGCGGAACTCCACAGGGAACCGGACCTCGATGCCCCGATCGCCCAGGCTCCCCTGCACTTCCTCGGCGCAGAAGGCGTGGGCGGTAACCCGGCAATCCTCCGGCAGCTCCAGCTGACAGCTGACGTCAATGCTTCGCTCCGCCACCAGCGCCGCGCCGCCCTCGTCCAAATACAGCGCCCGGATGGCAACGGCGGAACGGAGCGTGACACCGCCGCCCTCCCGGTTGACGGACACCGCACCGGGAATGGCCGACAGGGATAGAATCGATTCCGCGACCACGCCGATTTCCAGCACCTCCCGCACCGTCTGGCGGCGGGTCAGCGTCTCCGCTAAATCGCAGAATTGCATAGGCTTGGCGTCGTAGCTCAGGTCATATGCCGTGCTGTACAGGTCGCACAGAAGCGTCGCGTCCTGCTCCTGACGCAGCAGCGCTGCGGCGTGGAGGTAAAGCGTTACGGCGATCTTCCGGTTGTCATGGTCGCCGTCCACCTGAATGTCGGTCCCGGTAAGTTGGAGCCTGACCGTGGCAACGGAGCCCTCTGCGGCTCCCTCCACCTCCATGATCTGGGAAAACGGAAGCTCACCGGAGGTGGAGCAGCACTTCCCCTCTGGGGAGCGATACAGGAGGGTCACGGTGAAAAGGCCCTTCAGAATCAGCTTGCTGCCTACGACCTTGGCCTCTGTCACGGAACTGCACACACGGCTGGACAGAATCTCCGCAGCCCCCGCCCTGCCCGGTGACAGGTCCAACTCATCAGAAAATGTAAAATCCTTCTCAACAATATGTGTCAGGGCGGTGGTGTGCTGAACCTCCTGCCGCTTTTGAATACACAGCGCCCTTTCCGCCTCCGCGTCGGTGCAGAATTCCGTCGCCGTGCGGCGGTAGCCGGTGAGGCGGGTCACCAGCTTGCAGTGGGTAAAGACCTTGCGTGGGTTCAGAGCTCGGGTCTCCAGCAGCTCCGGTTCCGTCTCTGCCAGCAGCACCACGCACTCCGGCATGGCTTTGGCATCCGACTCGGCGGAAAAGGGCAAGGCGAAATCCAGCGTACGGACGCCGCTCTCCCCGTCCGGGGTGTAAAGCACCGTAACCCGTATGGTGCCGGAAACCTCTGCCTTACCGTCCCGCAGCTCCCGGCTGTGGAGATAGACTTTGCCCTCCGTGTCAATGATGCGGGCGATGTCGGGGCAGTAATCCGGCACAATTGTCTCCGCCGTCTCCTCCTGCGTCAGCGTCAGCTCGCCGCCTACGTCATAGGCGTCGAAGCGGGCCTTTTTCAATTCCAGTTCCATTCAGACCATCCTTTCCCGGCCATTGTGATTCTGGCGTATCCTATGCCGGGAAATGGTCGGTTATTCCTTGATTCCGAACAACCGGCGCAGCAGTCCACACAGCGCTTTGGGCGACTTCCAGACGACGATTTTCATAAGACGCACTCCTTTTTCAAATAAGACTCATCTCAGCGCCGAAGACAGGCGCATCCGCAGGCAATCAGAAGAAGCGCGACAATAAACATCAGGCATCCTGTCGGAAAGACCGACGCAACCAGAATGCCAAACCCCAGCGCCACCGCGCACCTGCCCAGCCAACAGCCTCCGCCTCGTCCAAACCACATATCCGCCGCACCTCCTCCCGTACTCCAGTATATACGCGGGGGAGGAAAAGCGTGCGGGTCGGGACGCCGGGAGCAACGGAGAAATTTTTCAGGGACCGGGAGCAAAAAAGCGCGGATACCGCTTTGGCGGTATCCGCGCGCACCTTACTTTTTCTGTTCCTCCCACTCTTTCAGGGGCTTCAATTCCTCGTAAAGCCGAAGATAGCTGTCGTGGCGGCTCTTCTGGAGATCGCCGTTTTTCAGCGCCTCCAGCACCGCACAGCCCTTTTCCTTTGTATGGCTGCACCCCACAAACCGGCAGCCGGAAAGAAAAGGCTCAAAGTCCGGGAAAGTCTCCGGCAGACGCTGCTTCAGTTCAAAATCCAGCTCGTCGGTGTCGAAGGAGGCAAAGCCGGGAGAATCCACCACATCCGCGCCGCAGTCCAGATGGTAAAGCTCGATATGCCGGGTGGTATGCCGTCCGCGGCCCAGTGCCTCGCTGATCTCGCCCACCTGAAGATGAAACTCCGGGTCCAGCCCGTTCAAAATGCTGGATTTCCCCACGCCGGAGTTCCCTGTAAAGGCGGAAAGCCTTCCAGATATCAGGGGTTTCAGCTCCTCCAGCCCCTCTCCTGTCTCCGCGCTGACGCGAACGGTGGGGAACCCGGCGGCACGGTAGATGTGGTATAGGCTGTCGGCGCTGTTCAAATCGCACTTGTTCAGCGCCACCACTATGCCGCAGCCCTTCAGCGCCGCGATGGCGGAGAGCCGGTCGATCAGATAGGGGTCGGTTTTGGGGAGGGCTTCCGAGGCGATCACAACGATCTGATCCACGTTTGCCACGGCGGGGCGGAGAAAGGCATTTTTCCGGGGCTTCACAGCCTCCACGATTCCCTCGCCGTTTCCAAGTTCCTGAAGTTCTACCCAGTCCCCCACCAGTGGGGAAAGCCCCTCTCTGCGGAACTTTCCTCTGGCGCGGCACTGGAGGATCTCCCCGTCGGTCTCCACGTAGTAAAACCCGCTGAGCGCCTTCTTAATCCGGCCCTCACGCATTAAAGTCCACCGTGCGCGTCTCGAAGAGCACATCATCGTAATAGACCTGCACCGTCCCGGAGCCGGACCCGTACAAGTCCAGAGGAATCGTCCCTTGGCTGCAATTCACGTTACCCTCATAGGCCGACTGCCCGTTCAGAAGAACCACCATATGAACTGTTTCCCGTCCGTCCTGCGGCAGGGAGAAGGTGACGGACTTGGCCACGGTGTTCCCTCCGGGATTCTGTGTACCGGCCGGACCTTTGCTTACAGAGAGATTGATCGTATCTCCCTTATAGGCCTGCGTTCCCTCGGGAAGATCCTGATCCACCACGGTTCCGGCGGGTTCGTCACTGTCCACGTCCTTTTCTGCCACCACAAGACCCAATGCCTTCGCCTGCTCCTTCGCCTTGTCAATGGAGAGGGTGACAAACGAGATCACCGTGACCGGCGTTTTCTCCGGCCCTGTGCTGATGACCAGCATCACACTGTCGCCCTTTTTCAGGGGAGACCCCGCCTCCGGCTCCGTACGGATCACGCAACCTACCGTCACATCGTCGCTGCTTTCCTCTTTGGTATCAATTGTCAAACCCAGATCGTTGATGAGATTTTTCATTTTGACCTGGGCAACCTGAGCCGTCTGACCGGTTAGATCATCCGGCATATTTTCAGTCTTCTCCCCGGCACTGATGGTCACATTGATGACAAGATCGCTCTTTTTGGTCATGCCCTCTGTCGGGTCCTGCTTGATAATAACGCCCTCGGGCGCATCGTCATATACGGAGTCCACGACGTTGATCTCAAAAATTCCGGCCACCTCCGGTCGCTGCTTGGCCTCGTCCTCCGTATAGCCCACCACCTTGGGGACGGTATAGGTCTCCCCTGCCTCCATGGAGCTGAACACCGCTCTGGCCAGGAAGAAGATCGCCAACAGTGCCACCACAACGATGCCGATGATCATTGCCGTGCGCTTTTGGGGAGACATCTGGCGGGCCGGTTTCCGGGAGTGCTCCCGGTCGTAATTCCGGTCGTAATTTCGGTCATAGTTCCGATCGAAATCCCGCGCGGATTCCCGCTCCCGGAGAGTCTCCCGGGACGGATGGTGCTGTGCGGCGGCCACGGCACCGGTGTGGATCAGGCGGGTAGGCTCATCGGGTTCCTCCGGGTGCAAGTCCTTGGGATCAATGTCCAGGTCCACGCCCGGGTTTTTGCGGAACGCGTCCAGATCTGCGATCATGGCCTCGGCAGAGTCGTACCGCCGGTCCCGGTCCGGGGCCATGGCCTTCATGCAGATCAGCTCCAGCGGCCCTGGGATATCGGGGTCGATCTCCCGTGGAGCCAACGGGATGGAACTGAGATGCTGGATTGCCACAGAGACGGCGGAGTCCCCTTCAAAGGGCAGGCGGTTGGTGAGCATCTCATAGAGCACCACGCCCGAGGAGTAGATGTCGGATCGGGCGTCAGTTCGGTCGCCGCGGGCCTGCTCGGGGGAGATATAGTGTACGGAACCAAGGGCCTCCTGCGTCAGCGTCTGGGCAGAGTTTTCCAGACATGCAATTCCAAAATCGGCCACTTTCACGCTGCCGTCCCGCAGGACCATGATATTCTGAGGCTTGATGTCCCGGTGGACGATGCCCCGGCTGTGGGCATGGGAAAGGCCCCGCATGATCTGGGTGATGAAGTGCAAAGACTCCCGCCAGTCCAGCTTTCCCCGCTTTTCCATGTACTGCTTTAGGGTAATACCGTCGATAAGCTCCATAACGATATATTCCACGTCGTCGCTCTGGGACACATCGTACACAGAGACGATGTTGGGGTGGGACAGCATGGCGACGGCCTTGGATTCCGCGTGGAACCGGCGACGGAATTCCTCGTTCTGCGCCAGATCGCTCTTCAGAATTTTGACCGCCACCAGCCGGTTGAGGCGATGACACTTGGATTTGTAGACGACGGCCATGCCGCCGGTACCGATCCGTTCCAGAATCTCATAGCGATTATCCAGCATTTTTCCGATATAGGGATCCACCATGTCACATCGCCTCCTTTTCGTCGTCCTTCCGCATCAGCACCGCGGTCACATTATCCTTGGCCCCCCGGCTCTTTGAAATTTCCAGCAGTCTTGCAAGACAGGTCTCCCCCGTCTCGCCGTGGTTTACCTCATCCAGCATTTCCTGATCCGTCACGGTGTCCACCAGCCCGTCGCTGCACAGCAGGAGAAATTCTCCCCGCTCCATCGGGCATATGTAGCCGTCGCACTCGATCTGCGCATCCGGCCCCAGCGCCCGGGTAATGAGGTTGCGGTTGGGGTGGCGGCGGGCCTCCTCGGCGGTGATATCGCCCCGCTCCACCATGCTCTCCACCAGAGAATGATCCCGCGTCACACGGACAATGGCCTCCGGTGTGATGTGATACGCTCTGCTATCGCCCACGTTGCTGACCACAGCGCCGCCGCCGTAACTGACGGCGGCGACCAAAGTCGTTCCCATGTTGCGGAATTCCTCGCTTTGCTGCGCCGCCTCCCGGACCGCTCGGTTGGCAAGAGACACCGCGAAGGACGACGCCTCCCGCAGCTGCTGCGGCGTCATCTCCGGCGTCAGCACCTTTTCAAGCTCTCTCACATAAGTATCCACTGCAATATAGCTTGCCTGCTTTCCGCCTGCGGTGCCGCCCATGCCGTCGCAGACCACGCAGACGGTGTATCCACCGTCCGCCTCCTTCACGGCATAAGCATCCTGATTATCCTTGCGGACAAGGCCCACATCCGTGATACCCCAGACCTGCATGTCGATCACTCCCCTTTCTGTTCTTCCATGGCCTTCCGGCGGAGCTGTCCGCAGGAAGCGTCGATATCCCCGCCCAGACTCCGCCTCACTGTGGCGGTAAGCCCATGGTCTTCCAGCCGTTTTTGAAACGCCGCGACCCGCTTTGACGGCTTGAACGGGCTTTCCACCACATCGTTCAGCGGGATCAGATTCACATGGCCCGGCATTCCCCGGATCTTTTCCGCGATAAGGTCGGCCTGCCAGTCGCGGTCGTTCACGCCGTCGATCATGGCGTATTCAAAGGAGATGCGTCGTCCCGTCTTCTCAAAGTACCGATGACAGGCGGCAAACAGATCCTCCACAGGGTACGCCCGGTTTACCGGCATGATTTTGGAGCGCGTCTCATCGTCCGGCGCGTGAAGGGAGACCGACAGAGTTAGCTGCAAGCCAAGGTCCGCCAGCCGCTGGATACCGGGTATAACGCCGCAGGTAGACAGAGAAATATGCCGCATTCCGATGTTCAGTCCGTCCGGGTGGTTCACAAGCTCCAGAAATTTCAGAACGTTGTCCAGATTGTCCATCGGCTCCCCAATACCCATCAGCACGATGTTGGAGATGAGCAGGCCGGAGTCCTTCTGCGTGAAGATCACCTGATCCAAAAGCTCCGCGGGCGTTAGGTCTCGAACCTTTCCGGCGATGGTGGACGCGCAGAACGCGCACCCCATCCGGCACCCCACCTGAGAGGAGATGCAAACGGTGTTCCCATGGTGATACTGCATCAAAACAGATTCAATACAGTTGCCATCGCCCAGCTCCCATAGGTATTTTATGGTGCCGTCCAGTTTGGAGACCTGTTTGCGGACGGCCTTTGGCGGCGTAAGTACGCAGCTCTCCTTCAGCTTTTCCCGGAGGGGTTTCGGCAGATTCGACATTTCGTCAAAGGAGACGACACCTCTGTGAAGCCAGGTGAACACCTGCTTTCCGCGAAACGCAGGCTGCCCCATGGCCTTTAAAGTTAGGGTCAGTTCCTCCTGCGTTTGTGATTTCAAATCGGTCATAGAGAAAGATCCTTTTCGTTTCGCCGCAGGCGGCAGATGTAAAACCCGTCGGTGCTGTGGCGGTGGGGCCAGAGCATCAGCTCCCCCGGCTGCACCCCTATCGGCGCGGGCAGAGTAAATGTTTCCTGGGAAAATTCCGAGTGTCCGGAGAGAAAGCCTTCCACCACCTGACCGTTTTCCTCCGGCAGAATTGTGCAGGTGGAGTAGATCAGTACGCCGCCGGGCTTCACGTACCGCGCGGCGTTTTCCAAAATGGCGGACTGCGCCACGGTAAGTGTAAACAGATCGTCCGGTGATTTATACCGGACGTCCGGTTTTTTCCGAATGATACCAAGACCGGAACAGGGAACGTCCACCAGTACCACGTCTGCGCTGGCCGCCCAGTCGGGACGGAAAACCGTCCCGTCGGCGGCGAAGGTCTGAATGGACCCGAGACCCAGCCGTGCGGCCCCGGCCTCAATGCGTCCCAGCTTTTTTTCGTGGAGATCACAGGCGAAGATCTCGCCCTCGTCCCCCATGGCCACGGCTGCGCCGAAGGACTTGCCCCCGGGTGCGGCGCAAACGTCGATGACCCGCTGCCCCTTTTGCGGCGCGGCAATGAGGCTCACCAGCTTTGCGGCGGGGTCCTGGACAAAAAACTCTCCGCGTTGAAACGCCTCCAGCGCCGTCAGGTCGCCGGACGCGGACAACTCCAGGCAGTCCGGCACCCACGGGTGTGCGGACGCGGTCACGCCCTCGGCAGTCAGTCGGGCGATCAGGTCCGCCGCCGTGGTCTTCAGGGTGTTGACCTGCACCGTCAGCGGCGCAACACCGTTGTCGGCAGCGAGAAACGCCTCGGCCTCCTCCCGGCCCAGCAGCGTCAAAAGCCGCTTCACCAGCCACTTGGGATGGCTGTACCGAATGGAGAGGTACTGCGCCTCATCCGTCGCCGGGATGGGCGGCAGCTGCGCTTTATTCAGAGAAATCTTCCGCAAGACGGCATTTACCAGCCCGGAGGCCGCCCCCCTGCCGTTTTTCTTCGCCAGCTCCACGGACTCGTTCACAGCGGCCCGGTCCGGCACCTTGTCCAAAAAGAGGATCTGGTACGCGCCGATGCGCAGAATGTCGGTAAGGGGCGGCTGCAGATGGCCGACCTTCTGGGAGCAGTAGGCTCCCAGATAAAAATCAAGCAGCGCGCGGTTTTGCAAAACACCGTAGACAATGCGGGTGGTCAGCGCGGCGTCCGCGCCGGAAAGACCTTCCCTCTGGAGTTGGGCCTTCAGGCTGGCATCTGCCCAGGCGGAGGCCCCCGAAACAGCGCTCAGCACCCGCAGCGCGGTATCCCGGGCGCTCACCGGCCGCCTCCCCTGCGGTTTCCGCCGCCGCCCCGGGCGGCAAAGATCGCCACGAACCGCATAAGCTGCAACAGGCTGGTGAGAAGCGCGGCCACATAGGTCAGCGCCGCGGCCCGCAGCACCTTTTTCGCGCCCAACAGCTCGTCGTCCTCCAAAAGGCCCTGCCCCTCAATGGTCTCGATGGCCCGGGCGGAGGCGTTGAACTCCACCGGCAATGTCACCAGCTGAAAGAATGTGGTGAAGCCGAACAGAATGATGCCCGCCAGAAACAGCGTTTGGCTGTACATGAACAGACCGATCAGCAGCAAAACAAAAGAAAATCTGGAGCCGATGTTCGTGGCCGGGATAATGATGCTGCGCAGCCGCACGGGGCCGTACCCCTCGGCATACTGCACCGCGTGCCCCGCCTCGTGGCAGGCCACGCCCACCGCCGCCACCGTGGGAGCACCGTATACGTTCTCGGACAGGTAGATGGCGTTGTCCCGGGGGTCGTAGTGGTCGGTAAGACGACCCCGGGTCTGATAGATCGCCACGCCGGTAACGCCGTGGGCCCGCAGAACTGCCTCCGCAGCCTGCGCGCCGGTCATATGGCGGCGGTTGTTCACCGCGCTGTACCGGCTAAAATTGCCGGAGATTTGCGCCTGCGCGTAAAGAGACAGGAGAAACACCGGAATCAGCAGAATCCAGTAAAAATTATTTGCGAAAAAATACGCATAATCGTTTTGCATCAAATTCCTCGTTTCAAAGTTGAATAGGATGTCCCCGCAGATAGTCCGCAGCGGACATCCGCTTGCCACCGGTGACCTGTATTTCCAATAAGGATAAAACCTTGCCATCCCCGCAGGCTACCGGGATCCCCCGCTTATCGGCGGAGAGCACAGTACCCGGCTGCGCGGAAGTGTCCTCCCCCGTCTCCACAGAGCGGAAAATTTTCACAAGCTGGCCGGAAATGGTATCGGTAGACGCGGAGGGCCAAGGAATCAGGCCGCGAATCTGGCAGTTGACAGCATGAGCGCTCCTTGTCCAGTCAATGGGTGACAGCTCCCGGGACAGCATGGGCGCGTAAGTGAACGCGTTCTCATCCTGGGGCGTCCGGACAGCAGTGCCATTTTCCAGCGCCGTCACGGTTCCGCTCAGCGCCTCCGCCCCCAGTATGGCAAGCCGAGCGGTCAGAGCCTGCGCGTCCTCATCCGGGCCGATGGGAGTTCTTACCTGCGTAATCACGTCCCCTGCGTCCAGCGCAGCGGCCATATACATGATGGAGACACCGGTCTCCGCCTCTCCGTTCAGAATCGCCCAGTTGATGGGGGCCGCGCCCCGATACTTGGGCAGAAGCGACGAGTGGACGTTGATGGAGCCGTATTTCGGGTAGTTCAGCAGGTCTTCGGACAATATTTTACCGTAGGCCGCCACCACGATCAGCTCCGGGTTCATCTGCCGCACGATGCCCATGGCCTCGCCGTCCCGCGCCTTCAACGGCTGGAAAACAGCAATTCCATATGACATGGCACATTCCTTTACAGGATTTGGAATCAGCTTCATTCCCCGATTTTTAGGCTTGTCCGGCTGGGTAATGACGCCGCATATAGTATGCCCGTCCTCCACCAACCGCTTCAGAGAGGCCACGGCAAACTCCGGGGTCCCCATAAATAAAATGCGCATGGACGTTACTCCTTTGTTTCTCCGTCTTCTCCGGAATCATCCGATTCCTCATTTTCCATATACATCTCCAACTCCTCATCGGAGAGGAAGTGGTCCACGTGTTCGGAGAACAGATGCCCATCCAGATGCTCGATCTCATGGCAGAAAGCCCGGGCGGTCAAACCTTCGCCCTCCGCCTCGAACCACTGGCCATCGCGGTCCTGCGCCCGGACCCGCACCGTGTTGGGCCGGGTGACAATCCCCCACTTTCCGGGCAGACTCAAACAACCTTCAAGGCCGGTCTGCTGACCGCTCTGGGCAATGATCTCCGGGTTAATCAGCTCGATATACTCATCCGAATCCTCGTCCAGCACCAGGCACATCCGGCGCAGAACTCCCACCTGTGGCGCGGCAAGACCGGCGCCGCCGGCATCGGTCAGCGTTTCCGCCATATCGTCCAGCAGCTCGTGGAGATGCCTGTTGAACTCAGTCACGGGGCGGCACCTTTTCAGCAGGCACTCGTCGCCCACCTCTACGATTTTTCTCAAAGCCATTGCGTTGACCTCCCAATCAAAATTACAATCAATCCATTGCGTTGCAGTCTGCAAACAGGTTCAGCCCTCGGTTTTCCCGCCGCTTTCCAAACTCACGCAGCAGCCATGCCACCCGCTCACGGGTGGGCTTGTCGTTTTTACCGGACAAAAATATCCGGTAGCGGAAGCGGTTGTTGACCTTCAGCACCGGCGCGGGGGCCGGACCGAGAATCTCCGGCTCCGTATCGCGCACCGCCTGGTCCGCCATAAGCTCCCGCAACTCGTCCCGCAGGGACGCCGCCGCCCGGAGCACCGCGCCCTCGTCCCCGCCGGAGACGGTGAGGGTAAAAAGGTCCGCAAAGGGGGGATAGCGCCGGATGCGCCGCAGAGCGATCTCACCTTCGTAAAACCGTTCGTAATCCTGCTGCGCGGCGCTTTGGATGACTTCGTTTCCGGGGGTATAGGTCTGAATCACCGCCCGGCCCCGCTTCGCGCCGCGCCCCGCCCGGCCAACCACCTGTGTCAGCAGGCTGAAGGTCCGCTCGGCGGCGCGGTAGTTGTCCAGATACAGCGACGAATCGGCGCTGAGTACGCCCACCAGCGTCACATTTTCAAAATCCAGCCCCTTGGCCACCATCTGAGTCCCCAAAAGGATAGGAATCCGCTCTTTGATAAAGCGGCTCAGCAGCTTTTCATGGTCTCCGCAGGCGGTGTCCGCGTCCATCCGCAGGACGCCCACGCCTGGAAACAGATCCCGCAGCTCCTCCTCCACCCGCTGGGTCCCGGCCCCGATATGCTTCATAATTCCGCCGCACTCCGGGCAGGTATCGCTGGAGCGCTGGGAATGCCCGCAGTAGTGGCACATCAGCCGCCCGTTGGCCGAATGATAGGTCATGGAAACGCTGCATCTGGGACAGGTGGGAACGCTGCCGCACTCGCCGCACACCAGCATCCGGCTGTTGCCCCGGCGATTCAAAAACAAAATGCTCTGCTCGCCCCGGTCCAGATTCTCCCACAGCTCCCGCCGCAGCGGACCGCTGATCGCACCCGCATTTCCGTCCTTGATCTCCTGCCGCAGGTCTACCACCGTGACGTCCGGCAGACTTTTTTCGTTGTACCGCCTGCGCAGCAGCTCATGGTGGTATTGCCCCTGCTTTGCGCACCACGCGGTTTCCACCGTGGGGGTGGCGGAGCCCAGCACCAGAGCCGCGCCGCACTGGGCGCAGCGGAATTTGGCAATATCCCGTGTGTGATACCGGGGCGCGTTTTCAGACAGGTAGCTCCCCTCCTGCTCCTCGTCCATGATGACAAGGCCCAGCTCCCTCACCGGCGCGAATACGGCCGACCGGGTACCCAGCACCAACCGGGCCTCTCCCCGCCGAATGCGCTTCCATTGGTCATATCGCTCCGTCATGCGCAGGGAGCTATGGAGCATGGCCACCTGGGAGCCAAAATAGGATGAAAATTTTTCCATCATCTGCGGCGTCAGCACGATCTCCGGCACCAGCACGATCACGGATCTTCCGCGTTTCAAAACCTCCTGCGCCAGACGGATATAAACCTGGGTCTTTCCGCTGCCGGTGACACCCTGCAAAAGCGCCGCCTCCGGCTTTTGGGACTCCGTCAGGGCCAAAAGGTGCTCAAACGCGGACTGCTGCTCTGCATTCAAAACGATGGGCGGGCCGGGCCGAACGGCTTTGGGCTCCGGGATACGGAGCTTCTCTTCCTCTGAAAACGCCACAATACCGGACTTCTCCAGTCCTTTCAGGGTCTGGGCGGAAGCTCCGGTAAAATAACAGATGTCCTGCACCGAGGCGCGGCCGGTGGCACACAGCAGCAAAACCACCTCATAGCGCATCGGCGCTGATTTTTTTCGCGGCTCCACCAGCGCCAAAGCCTCCGCCCCGTCCATGGTCAACTCTGCCATACGGCGCGTCTTGTCTCCGATACGCCGGGCGGCGGTGATGTCCGAGGATAAAACGCCCTTTCTGCACAGCGTCCTTAGTATCGGCTCCACGCCGTCGCCGCAGGCGGACTTCAGCTGAGACAGCTCCGCGCTGCCCCCGGCGGCGAAAAGTACGTCCAGCACCCGATCCGCGTCCTTGATCTTCCCGACAAGCGCTCCGGCGGCGGCGCGGTCAAGCCCCTCCGCCGCAGTGAAAGTCTCCCTCATTTGGTACCAGAGTCCTGCGGGCAGGATGGTCTTCACCGCCTCGTACATGGTGCAGAAATACCGCTGACGCATCCACAGCGCCAGAGACACGCCCCAGCTGTCCAGCACCGGCCCGTCGTCCAGAACGGATTCCAGGGCTTTCACATTGGAGCGCTTCGGCGCGGTTTCCCGCGCCAAAATCACACCCTCGCAGCTGCGGTTTCCCCTGCCGAAGGGCACCATCACCCGGACGCCCGGCAGTGCCTTTTCAAGCATTGGCTCGGGAATCAGATAGTCGTAGGGCTTGTCGATGGAATACGTCGCCGCGCTGACGGCCACCTTTGCGATTTCTGCCTGCTCCATCCGTGTCCCTCCCCGGTCGTCGGCTTACAGCTGTTCCTCCTGCTGTACGGTAACGGTTTCCTCTTTAATGGTCAGGTCCATGCCCCGAGCGTCCAGCTTGCCGTCCGCAACCTCCCAGATGGCGAGGGTCACCGGCTTTTCGTTTAGGGGTTCGCCGGATTCCTCAGCGGCCTCAGAGATCTGCCGCGCCCGGAGGGCCACCACGTTCACCAGCATATAACGGTTGGGAATGTAGTTGTTCAGCTTGCTCATTGCAGGATAAAGCATCATAATAAATATCTTCCTATCTGCCTTTCGGCTTAAAATAAACGGTCCTATTCGCAGAAGGTCACCTTCCGTTGATGATCTCCATGCGTTCGCTGGGCTTGCAGTGCTCCGCCGTCAGGATAGCGTCCAACTCCGCCACCGCCGTTTCCACCGTGTCATTGATAACGAAATAGTCGTAGGTATGGGCTGTCTGAAACTCCACCTTGGCCCGCAGGAGACGTTTTTCAACCTTTTCCGGGGAGTCGGTGCCCCGCTCCGTCAAGCGCCGCTCCAACTCCGCCCAGGAGGGCGGAGCAATAAAAATCCGGACGGTCTCCGGCCGCTTGCTGCACACCTGCAGCGCGCCCTGAATCTCTATATCCAAAATCACGTCCCGTCCGGCATCCATGGCCTCATCCACATACTTTTTGGGTGTTCCGTAAAAGTTGCCGACATACTCCGCGTATTCAAGAAACGCATCCTCTGCGATTCGCTGGCGGAACGTGTCCACATCCATAAACCGGTAATGGACGCCGTCCACTTCGCCGGGACGGGGTTCCCGGGTGGTGGCGGATACGGAGAAGTACAGATCGGGACGCTTTTCAAGCAACGCCTTCAAAACCGTACTCTTTCCCACGCCGGAGGGGCCGGAAATGATGAAAGTCTTTCCCTTTTGCATTCTATTCTTCCTCTTCCTTCGCGATTTCAGTCCCCAGCCGCCCCGCCAGCTTTTCCACCGGCAGCGCGGAAAGGACCACATGGTCGCTGTCCATGATAAAAATAGAGGCGGTCTTCCGCCCATAGGTAGCGTCGATCAGCATACCCCGCTCCCGGGATTCCTGAACAAGGCGCTTCACCGGCGCGGAATCCGGGCTGACCACCGCCACCAGGCGGTCAGCGGATAGCAGGCTTCCAAAGCCGATATTGATGAGTTTCACGGCCTCACTCCACGTTCTGGACCTGCTCGCGGATCTTCTCCACCTCCGCCTTCAGGTCCACCACCACTTGGGCGATGGAGACGTCGCAGCACTTGGAGCCAATGGTATTGGATTCCCGGTTGACCTCCTGAATCAGGAAGTCCATCTTCCGGCCCATGGGCTCGTCGGCCTTCAGCATATCCCGCAGCTGGGCTACGTGACTGCGCAGGCGGACGGTCTCCTCATCCACCGCCACCTTGTCCGCGTAGATCGCGGCTTCGGTCAAAATCCGCTGAGGGTCAATAGAGGTACTCTGAAGCACCTCTTCCATCCGGGCCGTCAGCTTCTGGCGATACTCCGAAACCGTTTCCGGAGAGCGCTCCTCCACCCGGCTGGTCAAAACTTCAATGGCTGTAAGGCGGCCGCCGATGTCCGCGGCCAGCTTTTCGCCCTCCACAGCCCGCATCGCGTTATATGCAGCCAGCGCCTCGTCCAGCACCTTGCAGATATCCGCGCCCAGCGTCTCCAGATCTTCTTCCGCCTTGGTCACGCTCAGCACGTCCGGGAATCGGGCCAGCGTCTCGGGTGTAATTTTAGGCTCCGTTCCGCAGATCTCCGCCAGCTCCCGCAGCGCCGCGGCATAGCCCTCCGCAAGGCCACGGTCCACCACCACCTTTGCGGTATCCGCACCTGTAGAATCAATGGTGAAAAGGACATCTACTTTACCCCGTGAGATGGCCTGCTGCACATGCTTACGCACCGCATCCTCCGCAAACACATAAGCTCTTGGCAGTTTTACCGCACAGTCCAAATACCGGTTGTTGACGGACCGGACCTCCACGGTGATGTCCCGCTTTTCAAGCGTTTGTCTGGCTCGGCCATAGCCGGTCATGCTTTTAATCAACTTCGTTTCCTCCCAACAAAAGTCCCCGCCTTACAGGCAGCGGAATCCCCAAAGTCCGGCCCCGCACCCGTTGCACAGAAGATATGTGCAGCAAAGCTGCTGGCAGAGGCTGCTGCCTCCGCACAGCTCCGTCCCAAAGCTGCCATGCGGGCTGTAGGCCGCGCGGCCGGCGCCTTCCATAAAGTCCAGCGCCTGCTGATACTCCCGGTTGCCCGGATCCATCTGCACGGCGGCCTCATAGTACCGCTTCGCCTCGTCCAGCCAACCCCGGCGGTAGCATACAGCGCCCTTAAGAAAGTTCCACTCCGCGTTGTGGTCGGAGTAATTCGACAGCAGCGCCTCTGCCCGGCTCAAATCGCCGGCGTTGATGGACATACGCGCCTGCTGCAAAACGGAACTTCCGGACTGCTGCGCAGCCCCTCCGCCGCCGTAACCGTACCCATAGCCGCCGCTGTATCCGCCGTAGCTTGCGGTGCTGCGGCTTCCGCCGCCCCGACTGCTGCCCCGCAGCTTGTTGACCTCCTCGTAAGCGGCGTTGATCTCCTTCATTTTCTCCTGCGCCAAATCCGCCAGAGGATTATCGTGATAGTTGTCGGGATGGTACTTCCGCGCCAGCTCCAGATATGCTTTTTTCACTTCCGCGTCCGTCGCGGATTCGGGAACGCCGAGTACCTTATAGGGATCGTTCATGTGGTCTCCTCAACATTTCTATCTTTCTTCTGCTCCGGACGTCCCGCCCGGTACGTGCCGGAAAGCACTACTTTTCCAATCTGAAACAACCCCGCATAGACGGTGTGTTCCAAAATGCTGGTCCAGCACCCGAAATCCCACAGCTCGTAGGCCGTGGCAAGTAAGCGGATAGAGTGGTCGACGGTCTGGGTGAAGGACACGCGGCTTTCCTCCGTCCATACGCCGTCCGTCAGGCCATACCGGTAAATGAGCGGATTGTAGTTCCCGTCGGCGGCGTCCTCCTTCAGATCGTCCGCCGCATCCATCAGATAGACCCAGCGGCCCAGATGGTACAGCAGCTGATGAAGGATGCGGCGCAGGCGTCCATCCTCCGCCTCATCCGCAGCCGCGGCCAGAATCTGCGCAAAGGCGTCTGCGGGCTCGTCCAGCGACGGGGATTTGGACTGTTCCAGCTCCGTGAGACGCTTGAGCTGTTCCCGGGTCACGCGGTCAAATTCCGGTCTGGCGGCGGCAGCCTTCCGATAACTGCTATCAAGGGCCAGGGATGCCGCGCGGTACTTGAGTCCTTTTCCAAAGCCGTGGTCCACCACGCCGTCCCGTGCCTGCCAATAGGCCAAAATCACACTCTCGTCCGCAGCCAGATCCAGTGCCGGATTTTCCCCGCAGTAAGCTTGCTTTTTTAACGGACTTGCCACACACCGGGCGCAGCGCGTTTCCGGCTCCTCTCCGCCCGAGAGCAGGATAGCCAGAAACGTGAAGTCGTAGTTCAGGATAAACCGGGCGGGCAGCCCGCAGCGGCGGCGCAGGGTGTGGCACAGTCCGCAGTAGGCCCGTCGGAACCGCTCCTGTTCCTCTAGGGGAAGCTGTTCCAGAGGCGGCCTCACGTAACCAAACATGGCGCTCCGGCTCAGAAAAATCGGACGATGGTGAAGTCCAGTCCGCCCTGCCGCCGCAGGCGGCGGTCATAGACCACTGCCGGGATCAGGCCCAGTCCAAAGGCGATTGCCGCCGTAGTGTACTGGACGGCCGTGGGGAAAATGGAAGCGGTGAGAAAATATCCCAAGAAAAACAGCACCACCGGCACCATATAGACCAAAAGGACAATCCCCATCAAATGCTTGGTGCTGCTCTCCACCACCACCTTTTGTCCAGGCTGGGCCCCAATGGGATTGCTGGCGCGGGCGTAGACCGGTGCCCCGGAGACGCCGCATCCGGCGCACTCCTCGCAGTCGTGTCCGCAGGCAGACTTCCGGGCCACGGCGATTTGTGCATGGTCCGCATCCAACAGTTTCTCGATCGTTGCAACTTGTGTCATAATAATGCTCCTAAGTCCTTTTATGGTTCTTGATTGACATTGGTATTGTTATTCGTATGATTGGTATCGGCCTCCGGGGTTTCCCCCGTCTGTCCGGTGTCCTCGGTAATCGTGACCCGCACCTGATATTCACCCCGAACGCCCACATCCGCGCCATTTCCGATCACCACCTGCGCGGGGACCGTATAGCTCCCGTTTGCCGCGGTGACATCCGTCAGGTCCGCCATCACCGTGACGTCCTCTGACGTCACGGACGCCACGTCCGCTGCGGTCCCCCGCAGAGAAACCGGCAATTCCGTAGTCAGTACCGTTACAGTTTTCCCGACCGGTACGTTTTCACACGCGAATTTCACGGCGTTGATGGTGGATGAAGCCATGTCCTTGAATTTAACGGTCATCGTGGCCCGGGTGGTGCCGCTGAGGTTCTCGCAGCCCGCCGGGACAGCAATCGTATACCGATACGTGGTGGGGCCGGAGAAATCCGCCAGATCAAAGTCATCCAGCGTAATGGAATCCATGTCCTTCAAAAGCTCTGCGGCTCCCGAGACCATAACGCTGGCGGGTGTGATGGTGTACTCCAGATTGTCAACCCTTGCACCGTTTGCCTCAATGAAGTTCACCTTCAGCGGAAGCTCCTTCTCCACATTTACCGGCAGCGTCACCTGGATCTGGTCAGCGGTGGCGTGAAGGTCCCCGGTATCTTGAATCAACTGGTCAGCTTCGTCATAGAGCTGGTAGTCCAGCGTCTGGGAGACGGTCTGCGTGGCATTATCAACCGAGAGCGTCACCTTGGCGTAAGACACTTTGTCGACGTCTTCCTGAGGCCCGCGGATTTCAAGAGTTTCTGGCTGGAACTGGAGTTCGCCTGCAATATAGCCCTGGGCAACGGAGCCCTCCAGCGCGCAGCGAATACCCACGTCCCGGCTGTACAGTTCGCCGATCTCCACCTGCGCCGTGTAAGAGCTGGCATTGAGAATGGTGATGGAGTTTCTGGTAATGCCGTCGGGATAGTAGATCGTATAGCTAACGCTTTGGGTCCCGGTGGAGGTAATCTCGGACAAATCCGCCTGAATGCGGATCTTACTGGGGTCCAGCCGTGCCAGAACGCGCCGGCGGGCCTTGATCTCCAACGTGATGGTCTGGTCGCTGTCCGGCAGAAGCATCAGTCCCCGGTCCGCCAGCGTGGTGTCCTTCCCGGCGTACTCGATGGGAATATTGCTGATGACCTTCGTTTTCTCGCTGCCTTCGGGATTGTCCGCGCTGTCCACGTAGATCCAGATGGCGCAGGCAATCAAAAAGGAGAGGATGATATGCAGAACCTTACGTTTGTTCCACTTGCGATTACTGTTCTCCACGGTCGCCGCCTCCTTCCCTGTGGACGCGCAGCAGACCGAAAATGCCAGGTTTACGGTCCTGCGTTTCCTTCTCCTGGGGCAGCAGTTCGTTGCGCAGGATGTTTTCCAGCGTCTCCGACATCAGATGCCGCTTCAACATTCCGCCGATGGCCACGGAGATAGACCCGGTCTCCTCGGACACAATCACCACCACGGCGTCGGAGTTCTCGCTCATGCCGATACCGGCCCGATGCCGCATTCCAAGGTCTCTGGAGAGATTCACGTTTTTGCTCAGAGGCAGCATACATCCCGCGCCCAAAACCCGGCCCTTGCGGACGATGACCGCACCGTCGTGCATAGGGGCTTTGACAAAAAAAATGTTTTTCAAAAGTTCATTTGAAACATCCGCGTTCAGAACCGTTCCGCTGCGGACCATATCGTCCAGCATGATCTCCCTCTCGAACACGATCAGCGCGCCGGTGCGGGACTTGGACATCTCCGTGCAGGCCAGAACGGTCTGGCCGATCATACGTTCCAGAGTGCTCTCCGTCTCCCCTTTCGTAAAGAAAAGGGCCCAGCGGCGGCTGCCCACCTGTTCCAGCACCCGGCGGATCTCCGGCTGGAAGAGGATGATGAGAGCCAGGACGCCCCACTCCACCATACGGCTCATGATATAGCTGATGCCGTTGAGATGGAAGATGGAGGACAGCCACAGCACCGCCATAAAGAACAGCACGCCTTTGAGAAGGTTTGCCACCCGCGAGGTCTTGACAAAGTTCAGCAGCTTGTACAAGACGATGGCCATGAGCAGGATATCCAGAATATCCGTAATCTCAATCGTCAACAGATACCGGACGATCTCGCCCAGCAGGACCGAGAGCCTTGCGCTCATAGTTGCATCAGCTTCCTTCCCGGGTCCGGGCGGCATCCCGGCGGCGGCGCGAGCCGCAAGGTGAACGCCCAAATTACAAGAATGCTTATATTATATAAAAAACAGATGGAGATTGCAAGGTAAACAACGCCAAAATTCATAGTATGTTCACTGCTTTGCAAGTTTTTTCTCCGAAATACGTTTTTTCCGCCCGCGTCCGGTTCTCAGGGCGCGGGCGGAATTTGGAAATTAATTGGAAAGGCGCTGCAAAATTTCCGGCAGAGCCTTCAGCAGAAGATCCACCTCTTCTTCGCGGTTGAACACGGAGAAGCTCAGGCGGACGGTGCCGCTGTCTATGGTCCCGGCAGTGCGGTGGGCCAAAGGCGCGCAGTGCATTCCCGCCCGGACCGCAAAACCCGCGTCCGCCAGAGCGTTGCCCACCAGCTCCGAGTCCAGTCCCTGTGCGACAAAGCTGAGAACGCCGGTCTGGTCAAACAGGTCGCGCCTCGCGCAGACAGTGACACCGGAGATCTCCCGCAGTCCTTCCGACGCCCGCAAGGCCAGCTTCCGCTCATGAACGCAAATGGCTTCCTCCCCCATCTCGCGGACAAAACGAACGCCCTCCAGCAGCCCCGCGATGCCCGGTACGTTGTGAGTTCCGGCCTCCAGCCGATCCGGCAGAAACTCCGGCATTTCCTGCTGGATGGATACGCTGCCGGTGCCGCCCTCCATCAGGGGACTTGTCTCCGCCTTTTCGCAGCAGAGCAGAACGCCGGTACCCTGCGGACCGTACAGCCCCTTGTGGCCCGGCATGGCGATGAACGCCGCCCCCAACGCCGCCATATTCAGCGGAAGGACCCCGGCGGACTGGGATGCATCGATGATGAAGGGTACGCCCCTCTCCCGGCAAATGGCAGCGACGGCCTCCACCGGCTGCACCGCTCCAAAGACATTGGACACATGGGTGCAGATCACCGCATCCACATCCGGTGTGATGGCCTTTTCAAAGGCCTCCGACATCAGGTCCGGCCGAAACAGGGGGGCGCGCGCCACGCGGATATCCGCCGCCAGCGCCGCCAAGGGCCGGGTGACGGCGTTGTGCTCGTACCCGGAGATGACGACTCTCCCCCCGTAGGGGACGAGGCTTTTGATAGCAATATTTAATCCGTGGGTGGCGTTCATGGTGAACACCACCTGCTCCGGCTCAGGTACATGAAAGAGTTCAGCCAACTCCGTGCGGCAGGAAAGCAGCGTCTCCGCCGCCTGCATGGCCTCCGGATATCCGCCCCGCCCGGGAGAGCTCATCTTCCGCAGGGCCGTTTCCATCGCATGACCCACCGCCTCCGGCTTTTGGAAACTGGTGGCCGCGCTGTCCAGATAGATCATAGTCAACCTCCTTACAAAGATCTCAGTGAGGAGACCGCCGCCCCGCGTCCCGACGTTCTCCAAGGCCCGGCGGCAGAGCCGCCGGGCAAGGTTTACAGAGAAAGCTCCACGTATTTTCCCTGTTGAAGCAGATATAATTTAGCAGGGTAAAGTCCCGCGTTTCGAAGAATTGCCAGTGCGGGGTTCACCCCTCCGGTCAACTCCACAGCATACGCGCAGCCCAGGTTGCTCAGTTCCCGGGGGGCGCGGAAGATGCGCGTCCGGATACCCGCCGCTGCCAACACTCTTTCCATCCGTTGGGCATAGGTCACAGAACGGGCGATAATCCAATATTGTTCCACGGACACTCCTCCTCTCCCAACATCTTATGCAGGCCGCTACAAGGCGTGAAACCTGCGCCGCACTTTTGGGAAGGCTATAGCCCGCAGGGAGTTCGGACTCTTCCTGCCTTTTCGGAAGATAAACGGGAGACCCGTCCAAAAGGACAAGTCTCCAGTAAAACATCTATTCCTTTTCCAGCAGCGCCACAGCCTGCGCCGCCATGCCGGAGCCGTCCCCCGTGAAGCCCAGCCCCTCCTCCGTGGTGGCCTTCACGTTCACTTGATCCCGGTCCACACCCAGCGCGGCAGCCAGATTTTCCTCCATCCGCTCCCGGTAAGGCGCAATCTTGGGTTTTTGGGCGATCAGCACGGCATCCACATTGACCACCACGTAGCCCCGCTCCTTCAAAAGTGCCGCCACCTGCCGCAAAAGCCCGATGCTGTCCGCTCCGGCATACTGCAGGTCGGTGTCGGGAAACAGCTTGCCGATATCTCCCAGCTTTGCCGCTCCTGAGAGGGCGTCCATCACCGCGTGGGTCATTACGTCGGCGTCGGAGTGGCCCAGCAGGCCCTTTTCCCAGGGGATCTCCACGCCACCCAGAATCAGCTTTCGTCCCTCCGTCAAACGGTGGACGTCGTAGCCCTGACCGATTCGCAGCTTCGTCATAGCCGGTCCTCCCTGGCGTTCAGAATCGCCTCTGCCATAATAAAGTCCAGCGGCGTGGTGATCTTCAGGTTCTCCTCGTCCCCTTCGATCAGGTACACGGCCTTTCCCAGCCGCTCCACTGCGGAGCAGTCGTCCGTGAGCGCTGCGCCCGATTCCAGCGCGGACTGCAGCGCGGCCTTTAAAAGGCTTACCTCGAACACCTGGGGTGTCTGCACCGCCATCAGGACGCTGCGGTCCAGAGTTTCCTCAACCTGCCCGTCCCGGACGGATTTCACGGTGTCCTTCATAGGGATTGCCGGGGCGGCGGCGTTGCATCTGGCCGCTTTTTCGACCACATCATCAATCAGCTCCGGCGTCACCAGCGGACGCGCACCGTCCTGAACCGCCAAAAGCTCCGTTTTTCCGTCGGCCTCCAGCGCCGCCAAAAGAACGGAGTGTTCCCGGGTCTCGCCGCCCCGGATTACCTTGGCGCATTTGGAAATTTCGTATGTACGGCACAGCTCGGAAAACGGCAGAATGTCCCCCTCCCGCGCTGCGACGATGATGGCGTCCACCCTTTGCGCCCGCTGCAGCGCCAGCAGGGTCCGCGCCAGAACGGGAATCCCGTCCAGCGGCTCCAGCAGCTTGTTAACGCCCTCCCCCATCCGGGTTGAGCTTCCTGCGGCGGCGACAATCGCCGTACAGAAGGGGCGCTGCGCGTCCCTGAATCGATGAAAGAAACGACCCATGCCGGTCCCCTTTCCCTGTGCCAGTATCATTCCGGTCTGCGTTTATGCTTCTATGGCTCCGTCCAGCCGCTGCTCCACCTGTTCGTAGCTTCCAATGCCGGTGAGCACGATTTCCGAGATCAGGATTTGCTTGGCATCGTGGAGCATCTTCCTCTCTCCAGTGGAAAGGCCCCGCTCCCTGTCCCGCTGGGTCAAGCCCTTGACCACCCGGGCCAATTCATAGAGGTCTCCGCTTTTCAGCCGCTGGAGATTTTCATGGTAGCGCTTGCTCCAGTTAGTGTTCTCATCGGTCTCCATGGTGGGAAGCGCGCTGAACATGTCCTCCACTGTCCCCCGGTCAGACACGGGGCGCAGGCCGATTACATCGCTGTTGGCTATGGGGATTTTCAGCAGGAGCCCTCCCACCAGCATCTTGAAAACATAGTAATCCTGTGCCGTGTCGCCGATCTTCTCATTCACGATGTTGTCGATCACTCCGGCGCCGTGCATGGGATGGACTACCATATCTCCGACACTGAACATTTCAGGCTCCTTCCCTGTCCCTGTATATCTCCCCACAATTGTTGAAATTTATAAGATATCGAATAGATTATAGCACATTTCCAGTAATTTTACAAGTATTTCCCATGAAATGTTACCCCGGCAGGAAAAACCGCCCTTCACACATAGATGAAGGGCGGTTTTTTGGAAACGGTTGAAGCTTATTTCTTGTTGGACTGACGCCAGATGTGCATTTTCTCCGCCTCGGCAATCAGCTCCTCACGGAACTGGGGATGGGCAATGTTGATGATGGACTCCGCCCGCTGCCAGGTGGACAGGCCCTTGACGTTGACCTTGCCATACTCCGTCACCAGATAGTGCAGATTTGCACGGGTGGCGGTGACTACGGAACCCTCCAGCAGGGTGGGACGGATGCGGGTCTTCAACTCGCCGGTCTTCTTATCCTTAAACGAGGAAGAGCAGCAGATGAAGCTCTTTCCGCCCTTGGAGAGGTAAGCACCCATGACAAAGTCCATCTGCCCGCCTGCGCCGGAGATATGGTTGGTACCGGAGGACTCGGAGGACACCTGACCGAACAGGTCGATATCCACCGCACCGTTGATGGAGATGAAGTTGGGGATCTGAGAGACGCGGGTCACGTCATTGACATAATCCACCGGCGCAGCCATGCACTCGGGGTTGTTGTCGAGGAAATCGTAGAGCTTCCGGGTCCCGGCGGCAAAGGTATAGGTCTGGCGGCCCTTGTCGAAAGGCTTGTTTGCGCCGGTAACCTTCCCGGCCCTGGACATATCCACAAAGGCATCCACATACATCTCACTGTGTACGCCCAGATCCTTCAGATCGGACTCGGCAATCATCTTGCCCACGGCGCCGGGCATGGAGCCGATGCCAAGCTGCAGGCAGGCGCCGCTGGGAATCTCCTCCATAACAAGACGGGCCACCGCCAGGTCTACCTCACTTGGTTCCCCGGAGCCGCCTAATTCATCCATCGGCTTATTGTCGCCTTCGACGATCATGTTCACATCGTCGATGTGGATGCGGTTTTCAAATCCGCCATGGCAATATGGCATGGCGGTGTTCACTTCCAAAATAATGCACTTGCTGCGCTCGCAAACAGCCTTCAGATGGGTAGCGTTGGGGCCGAAGTTGAACCAACCATGGGAATCCATCGGAGTGACCTGTATCATCATAACATCGATGGGCGCAATATTTTCACGGCAGTAACGGGGAATTTCGGAGTAACGCATGGGAATGTAAAACGCTATTCCCTGTTTGACCATCTTCCGTTCTATTCCGCCCATATGCCAGGAATTCCATGTAAAATGCTTCGGTGCGTCCGGAACATCCGCAATAGCGGGACGGCGGGTGAGAATGCCGCCGCGGATATTCACGTCGGTCAGCTCGTCCGCGCGCTTTGCAAGCGCCTTGTCCAGTGCGTCGGGAGTACCCACGCACCAGCCGTAATCAACCCAATCGCCGGACTTGACAACCTTGACGGCCTCGTCCGCAGTGGTCAGCTTCTGTTTGTATATCTCCTGATAGCTCATGATAATATTCCTCCCTGTTTACCAGTATGCAATTTCAAAGATTGTCAATATAATAACATATTCATTTTTAAAATGCAATCAAATCTGTGAAATTTGTGGTCATTTTTCGACCTACGTTGTCAGACAACGTAAAGTGGCGTCAGAGAAGTTAAAAAGGCAAATTTATCCTTGATTTTACAGAAAAAAAGCGGAGGTAACGCCAATGTGGTACCCATCTTCATTCCCTTTCAGGGGCATATTAAGAAAAATTTTCAGCAATTTGCTCAAACAAAAACTCAGAGGCGTAATGTCTGCTTCTTACAAAAAAAGTGGGATAAAGTTTGCCTTTATCTCTTTAAACTCTAACGGAATCTGGGCTGAAGAAAGCGCTGGAAATGCTTTTGCATTTCCAGCGCTCAGTCACGTATTCAAAAGAAAGACCGCTTACTCCGCGTCGGCGGGGGTGCCTTCCTCGGCAGCGGGTGTCAGCAGAGCACGGATAGACAGAGAAATCTTCTTCTTCTCTTCGTCCACAGCGATGATCTCGGCATCCACTTCCTGACCTTCACTCAGCACATCGCCGGGCTTTTCAATGCGCCGGTCAGCGATCTGTGAGATGTGAATCAGGCCGTCCACACCGGGGACAACCTCGGCAAACGCACCAAAGGTCATCAGCTTGACGATGCGGACCTTGGCCACATCACCCACGTGATACTTGCTTACGAACATATCCCAGGGATTGACGCTGCGGTCCTTCACGCCCAGAGAGATCTTATGCTTTTCAGGATCGAAGGAAATGACATATACCTCCATCGTGTCGCCCACCTTGCAGACCTCAGAAGGGGTCTTGATGCGGCTCCAGCTCAACTCGGAGATATGTACCATACCGTCCACACCGCCGATGTCCACAAACACGCCATATGCGGTCATGGACTTCACAGTACCGGTATAGTGCTTTCCGACCTCGATATTGTTCCAGACTTCATCCTGAGCGGCCTTGCGGGACTCATCCGCCACGGAGCGGATGGAACCCACCACACGGCGGCGGGCGCGGTTAACCTCGGTGATGCGCAGCTGGGCCTTGGACTTCACCATGGTCTCCAGATTGGCGCCGCGGGGCATACCGCTCTGAGAGGCAGGCACAAACACGCGAACGCCCTTGACGGATACCACAACGCCGCCCTTGTTGACCTCGGTGACGGTGCCTTCCATGACGGTCTTGTCATCCACGGCCTTTTCAATGTTCTCCCAGACCTTGACGGCATCCAGACGCTTCTTGGAAAGCTCTGCATAACCCTCCACGTCGTTGACGCGGACGATATATGCCTCGATCTCGTCTCCAACCTTCAGAATCTCCTCCGGCTTGACGTTGGGATCTTCGCTCAGCTCGCTGGACTTGATGTATGCAGCTTGCTTCGCGCCCACGTCCACCTGAACCTCCGTCGGGCCGATGGCCGTGACAATGCCAGTTACCTTTTCCCCTGTATTTAAAGTCTTAAAAGATTGATTTAGCAGTTCCTCGAAGGACTCCTCGCCGCCTTCGGCGACCTTGATTTCTTCACTCATCGTTGCATATACCTCCTTAATGATGCCCGCAGGCGTGGAGGCACCGGCCGTCAGACCTGCAACAGAGCAACCATTGAAAAAATCCGGCGAGAGCTCGTCCGCCCTCTCAATTTGAAGGACGTGCGAGCATCTCTCATTACAAATTTCCGTCAAATGTTTGGTGTTTGCACTTCTGCGGTCTCCTACCACCACCATCACGTCCACCTGTCCGGCGATCTCTGCCGCCTCAGACTGACGTTTATACGTAGCAAAGCATATTGTATCAAATATTTTCGCATTTGTACACTCTTTTTTTAAGATTTTTGCGGAAGTTTCAAAAAGTTCACGAATGCAGGTAGTCTGTGCCACCACAGTAACAGGCGTGTCCCGCCGCCCGGGCTCCGCCTCCAGCCATGCCCGGATCTCGTCCGGCCCGCCGAAGATCAGCGGATGGGTGCAATAGCTGGCTACGCCGAGGATTTCGGGATGGTGCGGCTCTCCGATGATAATGACCTGACGGCCCGCTTCCTCAGCCTGTGCCGCAAGGGTTTGAATTCGCTGTACATTGGGACACGCGGCACTGACGCAGCGGATGCCGCGCTTTTCCAGCGCCTCCAGCACCTCCCGCCGTTCTCCGTGGGAGCGGAGCACCACGGTCTCTCCCTCCCGCACATCCTCCGGCGCAGCGACCTTCCGCACACCCAGAGCCTCCAGCTCCGCAATCACGTGGGCGTTATGGATCAGATCACCCAGCATGACGCAGCCGCCGCACTCGTCGGCGGTCTCCTTTGTCAGCTCCACCGCCCGTTTTACTCCGTAGCAAAAGCCGGCGCTGCCGGCCAGAATCACTCGCACAGCGGCATCCCTCCCACAGACTGGCCGCCCAGGGCATAGGCCGCCGCCAGAACACCTTCGGCGGCCTGCTGGACTTCCTCCGCAGTGCCGTGCCGTCCGGTAATCTGAGGCTGATACGGCTCACCGAAAATAATGCGGGTCCGGTGGAACAGTTTTTTTTCACCGTCCACAAATACCGGCACCAGAATTGCCCCGGTGCGGATGCCAATCATGGCAACACCACCGTGGGCGTGAGCGGGCAGACCGTCGGCATAGCCCACGCCGCCCCGGATGGTGGTGCCCTCCGGGAACATCAGCAGATTGTCCCCGGCCTTGATGGCCTGCATGGCGGTTTTGACAGATTGGATATCGTTGCTGCCCCGGCTGACGGGAAACGCGCCCACCTTGCGCAGAATCCAGCCCAGAATCGGATTGCGGAACAGCTCCTCCTTCGCCATGATGTGCAGCCGATAGTTAACCGGCAGCTTCAGCGCCACCAGCACCGGGTCCCAGTCGCTGGAATGGTTGGGGCAAAGGAGCGCGCCGCCGTGGGGAAGGCGGTCCATCCCCTCTACGGAGACCGGGTGAAGAATCCCCGCAAGGAAGCCCACCACATAGTAGATAAACACAAAAAAACGGTTCAGCGGCTTCATTCCATTTCCTCCCCGACCACCCGCAAAAGCGCGGCCAGGCTCCCCTGAAAATCCAGGTCGGTGGTATCCACCATGACGGCGTCCTCCGCCTGGCGCAAAGGCGCGGCCGCACGGTGGGTATCATCCCAGTCCCGCTGAACAATCTCGCTGAGCACCTGGTCGAACGGCTCCGGTGTTCCGCGCTGCTGAAGTTCCAGACACCGGCGCTGCGCCCGGGCCTCAGCCGAGGCGGTGAGGAATATCTTTACATCCGCATCGGGCAGGACCACCGTGCCGATATCCCGTCCGTCCATCACCACGCTGTGTTTCCGGGCAAGGTCCCTCTGCATGTCCAGCAGATACGCCCGAACGTCGGAATGGGCGGAGACTGCGGAGGCGTACCTGGAGACCTCCGGCAGGCGGATCTCTTCCGACACGTCCTCCCCGTTCAGGAACATGCGCTGCGAACCGTCACCGCCGTAACGCAGCTCCACCTTTGCCGACCGCAGCAGCTTCATCACCGCCGCTTCATCCTTTGGGTCCGCTCCCCTGCGCCATACATAACAGCCCAGCGTGCGGTAGATGGCGCCGGTATCTACGTACAAATATTCTTTTTCCTTTGCCAGCGCCCGGGCCAGGGTGCTTTTTCCCGCACCGGATGGCCCATCGATGGCGATGCTCACCTTTTTCATCGGGATGCTCCTTACTCCTTGGTTTCCGCTGCCGCAAAACCGGCGGCGCGCCCGGTGGACCAGGCGATCTGCAGGTTGAATCCACCGGTATAGGCGTCCACGTCGATCAGCTCACCTGCAAAGTATAAATCCTTTACGCGCTTTGACTCCATCGTATGTGGATCGATCTCCGACACCTTTACGCCGCCGGAGGTGACGATGGCGTCCTCCACCGGCCGTGGCGCGGCGATATCAATGGGGAAATGCTTCAAAAGGCGCAGCAGACCCTGCCGCTGCTCCCTTGTGACGTCGTGGACCTTCTGGTGCGGGGAAATCCCGCAGCGCTCCACCATCACCGGGATCAGCTTCTGGGGCAGCAGGTCATTCAGCGCGTTGCAAAAATCGCTGTTGGTGTATTTTTCAAAGTCCGCCAGCAGACGCCTGTCCAATTGTGCCTCGTCCAGCGCAGGCTTCAGGTCGATCTCCAGCCGGTACGCCTTCTTGTCGAAATGCCGCATGTGGGCGGAGGCGGACAGCACCAGAGGTCCGCTGACGCCGAAATGGGTAAACAGCAATTCGCCAAAATCTGTATGAATTTTTTTCCCGTTTTCAAAGACCGTCAGCCCCACGTTTCGCAGAGAGAGCCCCTGCAATTCCGCGCAAACATTGCCCGCTTCCTGCAAGGGCACCAGAGAGCCCCGCAGGGGTGTGACCGTGTGGCCCGCCTCCGCCGCAAAACGGTGGCCGTCCCCGGTGGAGCCGGTGGCGGGATAGGACACGCCTCCGGTGGCCAGAATGACCGCGTCTGCGAAAAGCGTTCCCCGCTCCGTCTCCGCGCCCCGAACCGCGCCGTCCTCGGTCAGTAGCCCGGTCACCCGCCTGCACAGCATGGAGACGTTCAGCTTTTTCAGCCGCCGTTCCAGCGCACCGCTGACGTCAAAGGACCGGTCAGACACGGGAAATACCCGCTTTCCCCGCTCTACCTTCAGCGGCACCCCCAGCTCCTCGAAAAACGTCATGGCGTCCCGCCCGTCGAACCGGGAAAAGGCGCTGTATAAGAATTTTCCGTTGTGGGGGACGTTGGCCAGCAGTTCTTCCGCCGTGGAGTCGTTAGTGACATTGCACCTGCCCTTGCCGGTAATATTCAGCTTTTTTCCCAGACGCTCATTAGGCTCCAGCAGCGTCACGGACGCGCCCCGCTCCGCCGCGGAGATCGCAGCCATCATGCCGGCGGCTCCGCCGCCGACCACCAGGATCCTCTTACTCATCGTCCGACCTTCCGAACACGCCGTAGGCATCCCAGATGTCCTCCAGTTCGGAGAACGTGGCAGACACATCCTTCCCCAGCCGGAAACCCAGGGCCACCAGCAGAGCGTTTACCATAGACATCGGGGCCACCATGGAGTCCACAAAGGAGATCATCTCGCTGGGCGCAAGCAACGACGCACTGGACATCTGCGCCAAGGGGGACAGCTCATTATCCGTGATGGCCAGAATCGTCGTGCCCCGGTCCTTGGCAAATTTCGCCGTGTTGATGGTAACCTTGGAATACCGTGGAAAACTGATGGCCAACATCACATCTCCGGGGCCGATGCGGAACAACTGCTCGAAAATCTCGCCCGCGGCATTAGACTGCACCAGCGTGACGTTTTCCAACAGCAAATGCATGTAAAAGTTCAGATATCCCGCCACAAAGGAGGATGATCTCACGCCCAGAATGTAGATATGACGCGCCCGCACCAGCTCGTCCACCACACGTTCAAAATCCTTCCGGTCGGCCTTGTCCGCCACCAGCCGGAGCTTGTCAAAGTCAGACCGCATCACGGAAGACAGCACATCCTGGCCGCTCAGCATACTGTCCGCCGCCTGGATGCGCTGTGTGGAGGTCAGGCAGCTGCGGATCATCTCCTGAAGCGTTCTCTGCATGGCGGGATAGCCATCGAAGCCCAGCTCATAGGCAAAACGAACCACCGTAGATTCGCTGACACCCGACAGCTCACCTAATTTACTGGCGGTCATGAACGCCGCCTTGTCATAGTTCTCCACGATGTAGGAGGCAATGCGCTTTTGTCCTTTGGAAAAGCCGCTCATGCCGTTTTCCAATGTATACAAGATGCCTTTAGCCACAATATTTTCCTCCGTTGCTCTTCTTGGTTTCAGCGCACTGTCAGCGCACTGAGTGCCCACTTTGATGAATAGTGTATCACATTTCCTGCATTTTTCAATATCAACCTGCACTTTTGCCTCAGCAGGGATGAGAATAGATTCATTATAGTGAGTTTTCTATTTTTCGCGCAGCATAAAAATTGCAGGATTTATAAAAATCCTGCAAGGGAAAAATGCGGACGTACCGCCGATGTACAGGGAGCCTCTGAAACCTATCCGATTTAAAAAAGTAAGTTCATCAATGGCTTTTCAGAGCAAAGGCGATTTTATAACTATAAGAAATCACCTTACAAGCATTCCCTTAGCAGCGCGGCGGTTTCCGCCGCCGTCAGGTACCGCCACTTGCCTTCCGCCAGGTCCCCAAGCTCCAGCGTGTGTTCCCGAACCCGCCGCAGGCGGCGGACTGTCAGACTGCACTTCGCGCACATACGCCGGATTTGACGGTTCTTCCCCTCATGAATAACAACGGACAGCCGCGCGTGGTCCCTATTCTGAAAGAGCACCTCCACTGTCGCCGGACAGATCCGTTCTCCGTCAAGCTCTGTGACGGAAGATAGCTCCACATCCAACCCCGCCTTGAAGCCTGTTACATCCACCTGATAGGTTTTGTCAATTTGGAAGCTCGGATGGATCAGTCTCTGCATCAGCTCCCCGTCGTTGGTCAGCAGCAGCAGCCCCTCCGAATCCATGTCCAGCCGGCCCACCGGAAAAACCCGCGCCCCCACGTCCCGAACCAGTTCCGCCACCGTGGAACGGCCCTTCTCGTCGGAAAGAGTTGACACGTATCCCCGGGGCTTATTCAACAAAATATAGGTTTTGTTCTCCTTTTCACGAAGCGGCACACCGTCCACCCGTACATCGTCCCGGTCCGGGTCGGCTCTGTCCCCAATTCGGACGGCATGGCCGTTGACCGTCACTCGCCCAGCGGCAATCCAGATCTCGGCAGTCCGGCGGGAACACAGTCCCGCGGCAGACAAAAGCTTTTGCAGACGTTCCTCCATGGTGCTTCCCTCCTTTTGGCATTCTGAAAATCAAAAAGCCGCGCCCGCCTGCGCGGCTTCATGCTGCCAAAGAGGTCTCCGGTTCTTTTGGCAACCTGAACGATCAATTCGCGGTTTGCGCCTGATATGCGCGTTTATCCGCCCTGCATCAGTGTCCGCAGATGGCGCAGCAGGCTTGCGGGCGGCTGGATCGCCGGCAGCGCGTCACGGCCGCACAGCAATTCGACCCGCCCGACTTCTTTCCCGTTCAGGCTGAAAACGGCTTGTCCCGCAGAGGTCCCTGCCGTCACCGGGGCCCGAAGGCTCTTCGGCAGCTCAAATCGAACCTCCAGCTTCTCCCCCTGCGCCAGCGGCCAGGAAAAGCTGTCCGCCGCCACCAGCGGAAGCGAAGTCGTCAGCCCGCCGGTCACCGCCAGCGTCCCCACCGTCTCGCCGATGGTCATGGCCCGCTGAGCCGGATAGGTAGAAAAACCGTAGTCGTACAGCGCGGCGTGGTCTGCCCAGTCGTTGCCGTCCTGAAGGGTCACCGCCACCAGCCGCTGCCCGTTCCGCCGCACACACGAGACCAGTGTGCGTCCCGCGGCCTTCGTATAGCCGGTCTTCAGGCCGATGCAGCCGTCCACGTAAGAGAGCAGCTTGTTGTGATTCGTCAGCGTCCGCCCGCCCACGGTGATGGTACGGGTGGAGACAATGCGGGCAAAGGTCTCGTTGTTCATGGCGGCGCAGGCCAAAACCGCCATATCCTTGGCGGTGGAATAGTGCTTTTCGTCGTCCAGACCGTTTGGATTTGCAAAGGAGGTATGGGTCATGCCCAGTTCCTTCGCCTTTTCGTTCATTAGTTTCACAAACTTGTCCGTGCTGCCTGCCACGCCTTGGGCCACGGCCACCGCTGCATCGTTTCCGGAGCAGAGCATCAGTCCGTACAGCAAGGTCTCCAGTGTTAGCTTTTCCCCGGCCTTCAGATACATGGACGAGCCTTCCGTGTTCGCAGCCTCCGCGGAGATCTTCACGGTGCTGTTCAAGTCCCCGTTTTCCAGCGCCACCAATGCAGTCATAATTTTCGTAGTGCTGGCAATCAGCATTTTGGTGTCTTCGTTTTGGGCGTATAGCACCCGCCCGGAGTCCACGTCCATCAGCACGGCAGCCGTGGCAGATATGCTAACGGCGTGTGCTTGGCAAGGAAAAACACTGTACAGAATTAAGACGGTGCAAAACAGAGTTAGAAATCTTTTGAAGCGAGTTTCCATCTACGATCACCTTTCCACTGAGGTGACCCTAGTATACCCCTGTTAGAAGTCCTCTTTTTCCTTCTTTTTGTCGAAATATTTTTCCACTTTGTCCAGAATATCGGGGACCATCTCAACCACCCGGTCAACAGTGGACACGGGAGGTACGGAGACCGGCAGAACCCTCGTCGTCCCGTCCTTGATCACAAGAAACGCCACGGGGCTGATCTTCACGCCTGCGCCGCTGCCGCCGCCGAAATTCTGGGGTTGGGTAGTGCCGTAATCCCCGCCGCCGTTGGCAAAGCCGAAGCTGACCTTGGAGATAGGGATGAGCGTCACGCCGTCCGACGTGGTGATGGGCTGTCCAACGATGGTATTTGTGTCCACCATCTCATGGATTTTCTCCATGGTGGAGCGCATCAGGTCGTTCAGCGGATGACTTTTTTGAACATTGTTATCCATTGCGATTTCCTTTCTACGCGGCGGCCGGCGGCGTTTCCGCCTTTTGATCCGGCTGCGGTTCGTCCTGTTTATGGGCCTTTTGAAATTTCATAAACCAGCGGATACCGGGGATCAACAGCTCGAAGCCCATAGCCAGCAGCGTCCCGATTCGCAGCGAAACGCCCACCTGTCCCCGAACGCGGAGGTCTGCCGCGTCGAAATCCACGCCCACGTGTAGGGACGGCTTCGGAATGTCGATCAGTTCCTCCAGCGGCGGCATCACCGCCCACATAACGGCGCAGATGTCGCCGTAGGCCTCCGCCGCTCCGGCGGGGTCGTTCTTCCCGGCAAGGGTCAGCGACATCGTCAGCGGTCGGACTTGGATGCCGCGGCCGAACCGTCGCAGCGCCCTTTTTGAGGGCGGCCAGAGCATTTGATACGCGGTTTTCAGGTCCTTCAGCGTAGGGCTCGGGATTTTTTTCAGCGTCTTTGTCAGGTCCTTCGGCTCCTTTTTCAGCGTTTCCTTTTTGGGCTCTTTCTTTTCAGCCTTTGAGGGAGCCACCCGGAAGCGTAGGAATCCAAAGGTCACATCCGCCGACACGATGTCCCCCAGATCAATGCGAACGCCTAGCCGCGTAAGGCAAAACAGGGCAAATAAAACCGTAATGCCCGCCAAAATCTTCAGCCAGAGCAAAAGGGTCTCCCTCCTTCCTTAGCTTTCCCTCAAGACGAAATTTATTCGCCGTTCTTCGGGGCATCCGGTATTGCGGTCTCCCGTATCTCGCTGTCCGGATCGACGATCTCTCCGTTGTCCCCCAGTCGCATCTGGCCCGCGCCGCCGAAATCCGGCAGCTCCGGCAGGTCCTCCAGTGAGTGGAGGTGGAACGCACGGAGAAAATTTTTCGTGGTCCGATACAGCCGGGGCCGACCCGGCACCTGCAGCCGCCCGCACTCCTCGATCAGCTTCCGCTCCAGAAGCAGTCCCAAGGTATAAGAACTGTCCACACCCCGGATCTGGTCCACATAGGCCCGGGTAACGGGCTGGTAATACGCGACGATGGTCAGCACCTCCAGCGCCGGCTGGCTGAGCTTGGCGGGCTTCCGGATCTCAAACGCCCTGCGGATGACGTCCGCATAGTCCGGCGCGGAGCACAGCTGCCACGTATCTTCCACATGGAGCAGCCGGACGCCGCGGCGGTCATAGGCGTAGTGGTCCATCAGATTTTGCAGCACCCGCTCCGCCGCCGGACGATCAATGTCCAGCGCAAGACAGATGCGGTCAATGTGGATCGGCTCGCCGGAGGCAAAGAGAATTCCCTCCGTGGCGGACTCAATCTCCTTCATGTCCATACTTTCCATGATGTTTCCTTACAGCGTCAGATTTTCCGGAAGCTCCTGCTCCTGCTTCACAGTGCAGTCCGTCTCGGACCCCGCCAGACGGATGACATGGGCGCGGCACAGCTCCAGGATCGCCAAAAACGTTGCGACCACCTCGCTGCGAGTCCGGTTTCCCTTGAACAACAGCAAAAATTGGGTAATTCCGCCGATCTTTAGCCGCTGGACGATCTCCCTTGCCTTGCTCTCCACGGGATAGGGCTCGTGCTGCACGATGTTCGCAAAGGCCGTTCTCGGCGGGGGCAACGCCCGCTCCACCCGGTCTCGGATGTCCGCCATGGCCAGAATCAAATCACCGGAGTCCTGGTCGTATTCATAGATCTTCCCCCGCTCCACCGGCTCCGGCTGTCGGGTGACGATGCTGCGGCCAAATTCCTCCATGGGCTCCAGCCGCATGGCCGCGGCCTTCACCACTCCGTAGCTCTCGCTGCGGCGGCGCTCCTCCAGCGACTGGATCAGGGCGTCCATTTCGCCCTTTACCTCCTCGTCCTCAATGGACAGCAGCATCCGCGTCTTGAGATAGATCAGGTGGGACGCCATTGCGATAAATTCGCTGGCCACCTCCAGATCCATCTTCTTGCGTGCCTCCAGCCATTGGAGATACTGGTCGCAGATCAGGGCGATGGAGATATCCTGAATCTCCATTTTATTCTTGCCCAGCAAAAACAAAATCAGGTCCAGAGGTCCTTCAAAGTCCTGCATTTCCTCCTGAGACTTGGCACGGACTACTTTTTCCAGTTTGAATACGGGACTGTCCAAAAATCGTTCACCTCAATAGAGCAGATTGATCATGGCGGTGTACACCGCTGTGATGGCGCGGCTGATCAATCCGCCGCCCACATTGGCAAAGGAGAGCAGAATCAGCAACAGCATTCCGTACCGCTCATAGCGCATCAGCTTAAAATACGCCCGGTCTGGCAGCAGTGCCCCCAGCACCTTGGACCCGTCCAGCGGCGGGATGGGGATCAGGTTAAAAAGCCCCAGACCAATGGAGAGGATGGCGGTGGAGAGCAAAAAGTTGAAAATTCCGTTCCACACCGGACTATAATCCGCGTAGAGGTAAATTCCCTTGCTGATCAAAATCAGAGAAAAGGCCAGCATGAAATTGGAGACTGGCCCCGCCAGCGCCGTCAGTGCCATCCCCTTCTTGGGGTCCTTGAAGTACCGTGGGTCCACCGGCACAGGCTTTGCCCAGCCGAACCCCACCGCAAACATCATCAGAAGACCCAGCCAGTCGATGTGCCGCAGGGGGTTCAGGGACAGCCTGTGCATGGATCTGGCGGTTGGGTCCCCCAGAGACAGCGCCGCCAGGCCGTGGCAGGTTTCGTGGATCGTCAGACAAAGCAAAACGGAAACCGCCCGCAGCACCGCGTCCAGCGCGGAGGGAAGGTCAAGCTGCCCAAGCAGCGCCTGAATATAATGCAGCAAAGTAATCTCCTTGTATGAAAGTATGTTTAAAAATATCAATTATAGTATTATAGCAGTTTCTTCCTTTCAATACAAGGAAAATCCAATTTGCGGCGTAAAACACACGAAACAAAAAGGCCAGGGGGCTTCACAGCCCCCTGCCTGTCTTTTTCCCGTCGGCGTTTTACTTTCCCTTTTGCAGTAGCATATCCAGCACCAGATCGTCCATTTTTGGGGATCCGTCGTTGCCCAGCTTCACGAAGTTGGCAATAGTGACCTCGGGGTCCTGCTCCACAATGCCATCAGTGGGCTTCACGGTCTCGTCCCGTAGGGCCATCGCCGCACAGTGGAACGCGGTGAACACGCAGGTGGAGATTTTCAGTGCGCAGTCGGCCTTGGCCCCGTCGCACAGCATTCCCGTCACGTCGCCCAGCATATTGTTGACGGCGTAGCCGATCTGCTTTGCGCTGCCGCCCTGTAAGTAAACCAGTCCGCAAGCCGCGCCGGTCGCGGCGATGGTGGCCCCGCAGAGGCCGGAGAGCAGGCCGAAATCGGCGTGGATATGAATGGCCATCAGATGGCTGAGCGTCACGGCCCTGAACATCCGCTCCTCGCCGACACCCAGCGACTGCGCGGCGGAGACGATGGGCATGGTGGCGGTAATGCCCTGATTTCCGGAGCCGGAGTTGGTGACAACCGGCGCGTTGGCCCCCGCCATGCGGGCGTCCGCGGCGCTGGATGTGACGGCCACCGCCTCCAGCATCACATCCTTGCCCATCAGGCCGGATTCCTGGCTCTGGCGGATGTGCCGGCCGATATTCAGCCCGAAGTTGCCCTCGGCACCTACTTTTGCGATCTCACTGTTGATCTTGATGGCCTGCTCGATCATGTGGAGGTCGTCCGTCTCCCGATCCAGCGTCTCCACGAAGTCATAAATTGTCTGGATGCTCAGCGTCTCCTTGATTACCCGCGGCGTGATGGGGTCGGCGGCAGCCTCCTGCGCGGCGGTCTCAAGTTCCCGGTGGTCCTCCTCTATGAAGGTGACGTTGGTGTGGGCCCCGCGAATAATGGCGCGGGCCTGATGTGACCCGTTGGTCAGCTCCACCTCTACGTAGAGCTTATCCGGCTCCGGCGTTCGGCCCATTTCCACATTGCCGCTCCGCACCAGCTCCACAGCTTTTGCCACATCCTCCGGCGTGGCTCCGTCCACCACCTGCAACTGACGGTCCACCCGGCCGCAGACGGCGCCCAGCGCTGCCGCGTAGTTCATGCCAGTGCAGTCCGTCCCCGGTATGCCGGCAGCCATCGCATTCTTAATGATGTTGACGCTGGCGAGGACTTTGACGTGGGTGGGTTCCCCAATCAAATGTTCCCGGGCGACAGCAGCAGTCAAGGCAATTGCTGCCGGCTCCGTACACCCTGTGGCCAGCATCATCTCGTGATTGAGAATCTGACAGATTAACGTACGATTCATTACTCTTCTCCTTCATTTCAATCGTTTTTCGGTAGTTACACGGATTACTCTTACCGGTATTTTAACACCGCGCATAGGACAAAGCAAGGAAAGATGACTATGCTCTATCCTATTTTTTTACACCGCTTTGTGCAATCCGACAAAATCGCTGGCTGCGCGGCCTTTTTAATTGGAAGACATCGCACTTTAAATTTCTCCGTTACTCACGGACGGTTTCGTTTTGAAACATCGAAGCGTGCCGGAGCTGAAATTTCAGCGATTTGCTGTCTCTGTGATTCCACTTTGTCAAAAGGAAGACGGAAAGGAGCCGTATCCATTCTAAAATGGGTACGGCTCCTTTCCAGTCAAATTTTAGCAGGATGGTGCTTTCTTGTGAAAATTTCTCCCGGTTGAGTTTGCTGAAAGGAAAGCCGCTCACAGTTTTCCGCGATAGGCTTCTGCCTCGTCCAGCAGCTCTCCCGCACTTTGCAGCAACGCGTCCGTCACCCTGCTGCCGCCGGTGAGACGCGCCAGCTCCGCCATGCGCTGCGCCCGGTCCAGTTGAAGCACCTGCGTAAAGGTCCTTCCCTGGCGCTCCCCCTTTTCCACGGAAAAGTGGGAATCCGCCATGGCCGCCAGCTGCGGAAGATGGGTCACGCACAGCACCTGTTTATGCCGGGAGACCTGTGCCAGCTTCTCTGCAACCTTCTGGGCGGCCCGGCCGGATACGCCGGTATCCACCTCGTCGAACACCAGCGTTCCCACCCGCTCCTGCTCCGCCAATACGTTTTTGAGCGCCAGCATAATGCGGGCCAGTTCGCCCCCGGAGGCAATTCGGGCGATGGGCTTTAAATCCTCCCCCGCGTTGGCGGACATCAAAAACCGGATGGTATCGCATCCGTCCGGCCCCGGCTCTTTGGATGTAAATTCAATGGAGAACCGGACCCGATTCATGTCCAGGTCCCGCAGCTCCTTTAAAATGCGCTGCTCCAGCTCCGCGGCGGCGGCTTTCCGTGCCTTTGACAGCACCGCGCCCGCAGCGGTCACCGCTTTTTTAGCTTTGGCAAGCTGGCCTTCCAGCCGGGTCAGAGTGTCGTCCGCCGTCTCAATCTCATCCAACTCCCGGCGGCTGCGGTCCAGATAGGCCAGCATATCCTCCACCGTGGATCCGTACTTCTTCTTCAGGCGGTACAGCTGGTCGGTCCGGCTCTCCACCGCATCCAATTCCTGAGGTGAAAAGTCGAACTGTCCCGCCATGTCCCGTACCGTTTCTGAAAGGTCATAGGCTTCACAGCGAAGCTGTTCCAGCCTATTCCAGATTTCTTCCAGCCGCGCATTGCGCCCCTTCACATGGGCGAGTGCATTTTCCGCCTCCTGAATCAGCGACACTGCGCCGCCGGTCTCGTCGTCCCCGTTGAGGCACTGATCCGCTCCGCTCACAGCCGACAGATACTTTTCCCCGTTGCGCAGAAGATCCCGCCGCTCCAGCAGCTCCTCCTCCTCGCCGGGGCGCAGCTCCGCCCGCTCCAGCTCGTCGATCTGAAAGCGCAGACTGTCCACCTTCCGGGCCTTTTCCGTCTCGTCCATCCGGAGGGCGTCCATCCTTCGGCGCAGCTCCGCCATGGCGTCATAGGCCCCGTGATACTCGATCAGCGCGTTTTCCAGCCGCCCAAAGCGGTCCAGATACGCGCCGTGCTGCTCCTCGTCCAAAAGCTGCTGTCCGTCGTGCTGGCCGTGAATGTTCAAGAGGTTCGCCCCCAGCGTTCGCAGCTGAGACACCGTGACCGGCCGGCCGTTGATGCGGCAAAGGTTTTTGCCGTCCGCGTCGATCTCTCGCTGAATCATCAAAAGGCCATCCTCATCCGGTTCCGTGCCGCTCTCCGCAAGACCGGGCAAATCTCCCGTCACGCCGGAAAACTCCGCGCTGACCACCGCCTTCTTGCTGCCGGTGCGGATCAGGTCCCGGGAGGTCCTGCCCCCCAGCACCGCGCCCATGGCGTCGATCACGATGGATTTGCCCGCGCCTGTCTCACCGGTGAGTGCGTTGAAGCCCGGGCGAAACTGAATGTCCGCCTGCTCGATGACCGCAATATTTTCAATGTGCAGCAGTTCCAGCATGGCTCCCTTCCTCTTCTCTGTGTATGAATATTCGATCTTACGCGTTAATCATTTCCTGGATTTCATTGCAGAAAGTCTCCGCTGAGGCTGTGTCCTTCATCACCAGAAACGCCGTGTCGTCTCCCGCAAGACTCCCCATCATATAATTCAGGTCCATGTCGTCTAGTGCAGCGCAGGCGGCGCTGGCCAATCCTGGCATGGTCTTCACCACCACAATGTTCTGCGCACTGTCGATACTGGTGATGCTCTCCCGGAAGATAGTGCGCAGCTTCTCCGCGAAATTCAGCCGTGTCCGATTTCCCGAAACGGAATATTTATACACTCCCCTGCCCACCGGCTCCTTGATGAGGTGCATCTGCTTGATGTCCCGGGAAATGGTAGCCTGTGTACTGGAGACACCCCGCTCCTGTAACCGGGTCAAGAGTTGCTCCTGCGTTTCGATATTTTCCTGTCCAATGATTTCCAAAATCATCATTTGTCGCTCATTTTTCATTTTCCTGTCCTCCAGGCAGCATTTTTTTTGCAAAAATTTCACAAAAGCTCTTTTCCGTCAGCCGCACCAGTTTCAGTGCGTACTTGGACCGGCGCACCTGCACTTCGTCCTCCGCATGGAGAGAAAAGCCCCGACTCTCATCCACAAACAAATACACCGGCTTGCGACCGTTTCGCTCCGTGCGGATGGACAGCATGTGTCCGGGTGAGAGAACATACGATGAAAACCGCATGTTATGCGTACAAATCGGGCAGACCACCATGGCCTCGGCCTCCGGCTCCACCACAGGCCCTCCAGCGGAGAGGGAGTAGGCCGTGGACCCGGTTGGGGTTGCGATAATGACGCCGTCTCCCGCTATATCCGCCAGATGGTGGCCGTCGGACTCAATGCGCAGATGAATCACATGGGAGATAGGGCCTTCCCGTATCACCGCATCGTTCAGCCCGAGATTTGTGTAAATGGGCCGTCCGTCCCGCAGGACAGATACATCCAGCATCATCCGGCTCTCCATTTCAAAATCCCAAGTTTCAAGCCGCCGCAGAGTTTCCAGCTCTCCCAGCTCCAACTCCGCAATAAACCCGAGGCTGCCGGTGTTGACGCCCAGCACCGGGACCTTGTTCAGTGCCGCCAGCTTGGCGAGGTGCAGAATCGTGCCGTCACCGCCGAAGGTAATCATAAGGTCCGCGGAACGCAGCTCCTGTGTCAGCGGATGCACCTCCAGATCGGCGAAAGTCCCCTCCCGCTGGTCCTTGAAGGGAGAACACACCACTGTCCGAAAACCGCTTCCGTGCAGAATGGACTGGACGGATTTTGTGGCGCTCATGTCCCGGTCCCGACTGGGATTGGGGCAGAGAATAATCTTTTTCCCTTCTTTCACGCTTCTGTACCTCCCCGATCCGGCAGAACCTCGTGTGACTCATCTACCAGCGCCCGCAGGTCAAAGGTTGTCTCCTCCTCCGACGCGCCGCATTGCAAAAATCCCAGATACTCAATATTTCCCTCAGGGCCTCGAATAGGAGAATAAGTTAAACCAAGTACTGTAAAGTCAGATTCCTTTGCATGTATCAAAAAGTGCTCCAACACCTCGCAATGAACGGCCGGGTCACGGACCACACCTTTTTTTCCGACCTTTTCCCTGCCCGCCTCAAATTGAGGCTTTACCAGACAGACCACGCGGCCCGACTGTTTCAACAGACCCCGCAGGGCCGGAAGAATCAGCTTCAACGAGATGAAGCTCACATCCACGCTGGCAAAGTCCAGCTCGTCCAGCACCCGCTCATGGGTGAGATAACGGGCATTGGTCCGTTCCAGACACACAACCCGCGGGTCGGACCGCAGCTTCCACGCCAACTGTCCATAGCCCACATCCACGGCGTAGACCTTCACCGCGCCGTTTTGGAGCATACAATCAGTAAATCCGCCGGTGGAGGCTCCGATATCGCCGCAGACCGTACCGTTTAAGTCGACGGGAAAGACCGACATGGCTTTCTCCAGCTTCAGTCCGCCCCGGCTCACATAGGCCAGCGCGTTTCCCCGCACCTCGATCTCCGCGTCGGAAGGATAAGCGGTGCCGGGCTTATCCGCCCGCTGGCCCTTTACAAACACCAGACCACTCATGATGGTGGCCTGCGCCTTCTGCCTGCTCTCCTGCAAGCCGCGCTCCACCAACAGCATGTCCAGCCGTTTTTTTTCACTCATGGTAATCCTCCCTGCGCTCTTCCGGCTGAAAGAGCGTAGTATCCTCACCGAATTCTCTCCAAAATGGACTTTGCGATGCCTTCGGCGTCCAGTCCCAGGCTGTGTTCCAACTCCCCCACGGAACCCGCCGGGATAAAGCTGCCGCCTAAATTTTTAAAGATGATCTGCTTTGGCGCATCTCCCCGGGCTGCCAGAATGCCCCCCACCCGCTGCCCCACGCAGCCGGAGCCGCAGCAGTCCTCCACCGCAGCCATGCATCCGCAGCCAGACAGCACAGGCGCAAGATCCTCATAGCACAGAGGTGCAATGCGGTTCAACTTGACAACACCTGCGCGCACGCCTTGCTTTTCCAACGCCTCCGCGGCGTCCAGCGCCTGATTGATCAGCACACCGTAGGTCAGGATGGTCACATCGTCCCCATCCCGCAGCCGCACGGCGGCATCCGTCCCGCTGTCCTCCCGGTAGCGGCCCTCGCCGCCCCTGGGATACCGGACTGCCACCGGGCCGCCGCACTGGAAAACCGCGTCCCTCAGCATCCGTCGCAGCTCCGCGAAGCTGGCGGGGCAGTAAACCGTCATACCGGGGACGGTAGGCAGGAACAGCGCGTCAAAAACGCCATGGTGGGTCTCGCCGTCGTTGCCCACCAGTCCCGCCCGGTCTACTGCCAGAACCACATGAAGCTGCTCAAGCGCAATATCGTGGATGAGCATGTCGTAGCTCCGCTGCAAAAATGAGGAATACACCGCGAACACGGGAATCATCCCTTGGGAGGCAAGTCCTGCGGCCATAGCCGTGCCGTGGCCCTCCGCAATGGCAACGTCGAAAAACCGCCGGGGAAATTCTTTTTGAAACGGAGCCAGTCCCGTTCCGTCTGCCATGGCTGCGGTGATGGCGCACACGCGCGGGTCCTCCGCGGCACAGGTGGTCACCGTTTTGCCGAAGACGGAGGAAAAGCTCTCCGCGTCCGGCTTTTTCAAAAGACCGGTCTCCACGTCGAAAGGCCCCACTCCATGAAACTTTCCGGGGTCCCGCTCCGCCGGAGCGTACCCCTTTCCCTTCAAGGTGTGTACGTGGACCACCACCGGGCAGCGCAGCTCCTTCGCCCATTGCAGCACATTGCACAGCCGGCTCAGATCGTGCCCATCGATGGGGCCGAGGTACGTGAAGCCCATGTCCTCGAACAGGGTACTTCCGGGCCACAGCGCCTTTTTCAGGGAGGATTTCAGCCGATGGTTAAACCGATAAAGCTTACTTTGCATAGGACTTGTCCCGAACAGGCTGCGGTACCATTTTTTAAAGTGGTAGTAGGCGGGCTTGCTGCGGATTTTCCCAAGGTGGCGGCTCACCGCCCCCACGTTGGGGTTAATGGACATGCCGTTGTCGTTCAGAATCACGATCAGCGGCTCTCTGGAGGCCCCGGCGTTGTTCAGTCCCTCATAGGCGAGGCCTCCGGACAGCGCTCCGTCTCCGATCAGAGCCATCACATTGTAATCCTTCTGTTCCAGCGTCCGGGCCCGGGCCATGCCCAGCGCCACAGAGACGGAATTGGATGCGTGGCCCGCCACAAACGCGTCGTGTCCGCTTTCATAGGGCTTTGGAAATCCGGAAAGGCCACCAAATTGCCGCAGAGTTCCGAACAGCTCTTTGCGGCCTGTCAGAGCCTTGTGGACATAGCACTGGTGGCCCACGTCGAACACCAGCCGGTCATTGGCGGTATCGAACACCCGGTGGATCGCAACCGTCAGCTCCACCACACCCAAATTGGAAGCCAGATGCCCGCCGGTTTGAGAAATATTTTCAATTAAAAAGCTCCGCAGCTCGCCGCAGAGCGTATCCAGATCCCGGCGGCTCAGGGCTTTCACATCCGCCGGAGAATCAATTTTTTCAAGAATCATGGAGTCTCTCCCTCATCCGCCTCACTTGGAGGAACGATGAAATATGTGCAAAAATCTGCCCGCGAGGAAGACCACGCGGGTACTCTTATCGATGGCAAACGTCTTGCCAAGCGCTTTGCCGCCGATGGTAAGGCCGGAGATCAGCGCTGTGACCCCCACGCTCAAAAGCACTGTGTGTACGCTCAGCATCCGCTGGAGCTGGACCACGATGACGGCGGCGGTTGTGCCGGAGACAATGCCGCAGATATCGCCCACCACATCGTTACAGAAGCTGCTGACATGGCTGGCGTTATGAAGAAGGCCAATGGCTTCCGACGCTCCCGGCTCCCTGTGGGCCGCCATGGAGTGGAAAGGCCGCTCGTCCGCGGCGGTAACGGCCACGCCGATGATGTCAAATACAATGCCAAGACCGATAAACACAGCCAAGACTAACACCGCCGCCGCGATCCCCGCCCCGGTGAGCGCGCTTTCGGAAGCGAGGCTCAGCGCAGCGGACAGCGCCACGGCGATAAAAAATATCTGCAGAATCCAGCGATATTGCGGCAAATCCGCGTCGTTCTTTTTTTTTACTTTTTTCTTGCTCAAACAGTGGCCTCCTCGGCGGCATAGATTCCGCCAAGACCTGGACGGATCAAAAATTCATTTTACTAAGTCAGCGGCGGCAAAAAAGGTTAATCTTACGGCTTAGGTACGGGTTGGATTTCCCTGCAGCGCACCTCTCGTTGCCGATAGAGGCGGTTCCCCTTTCGGCGCTGCGTCGCGGCGTCGCCTTCCGCGCGACCCGACTGCCACTTAGTCCGCACTGTAATCCCTTTTCTGTCCTTACGACAGCCTAGGTGATTTCCACCTCAGTCTGTCCGTCTCTTTAGCCTCTTTTGCAACCGGGGTTTCAGGAGGCGATAGCAGCTTTGCTCTGGCCAGAGCAAAGCCGTGTGAATCCTCCATCCACCGCGCCCACGCAAGGCAGGCTACATCTGCACACAGCATTACAGGCGCGAACGCCTGATGCACCGCATTGCAGGTTCATAATCTGTTTCGTACGCGGGCCGGATACCACATGGGATTACGTCCGCGCACAAGAACAGGTCTCCACGGAAACAGGGTCGGGTTGACCATGCCATTGCTCATCGCCCTGAGTCCGCAAGCGTGAAGCCACGCTTCCCCCCAGCACCCACCCAAAACTGGGCGTTTCAAGCAAGCACCACGGGTTTCATCGATATGCCCTTCAGAGGATTTTTAGGCCCTCCCTGAGAGACGGCAGTCCTGACTAGGATACTGCGCCGCCGCTTAGTAATTTTAGTATAGCACGTTCTCAATAAATATACAACAATTTTTGTATATACAAATGTTAATTTTAATTGAACAGACTTAAAAGAACTCCGCGCTCAGCTTTTTCGCTCCGCCAGCGAGTCTGCCAGAAAGTCCAGAAACTCATGCCCCGGCACTTGCGCCAGCGCCGCCCTTGCCGCGGCGGTACACATCCGGACGGCGTTTTCACAGCCCTCCAGTCCCAGCACGTCCACATAGGTGACTTTTCCGTCCGCCCTGTCAGAGCCTATGGGCTTTCCAAAGGCTGCCTCGTCACCGATGACGTCCAGCATATCGTCCCGAATTTGGAACGCCACGCCCAGCTCCTGGGCATAGGTCCCAATGGCGGAACGCAGGTCCGGCCCCGCCCCGGCGGCGGCGCAGCCCAGCAGCGCCGCGCCCCGGATCATGGCCCCGGTTTTCAGTCGGTGAACCTCCAGCAATTCTTGGTGGGTATGGGGCTCATGGAGCGTATCCAGCACCTGTCCGGCCACCATGCCGTCCGCGCCCGCAGCCTCCGCCAGAATCAGCGCGCAGTCGGCCCGCCGGGCCGCACTGAGGTCCGGAGCGGTTAAAATCAGGCGGAATGCCTCCGGCTGCAGGGCGTCCCCCGCCAGCACCGCCAGTGTCTCTCCATAGACCTTGTGGTTGGTGGGCTTTCCCCGGCGGAGATCGTCGTTATCCATGCAGGGCAGGTCGTCGTGAATGAGGGAATAGGTGTGGACCAGCTCCAGCGCGCAGGCCGCCGGCAGTGCCTGATGCCAATCCATCCCGGAGAGATGGGCCGCCTCTAAAGTCAGCACTGGACGAATGCGCTTTCCTCCGGCAAGAAGGCTGTACCTCATGGCGTCGTACAGATTGGCCCAATGGGGCCTGTCCAAAAACAGTCCAGCCAGATACTCCTCCACCGACTGACGGTACTCGCCGTACCGCGCGTCGAACGCCGCCTTATCCATCGGTTTCATCCTCGGTGTCGAAGGGCATCTCCACCGGCGCGCCGTCGGCGCCCTTCATCAGCTGCACCACCTTCTGCTCGGCCTCGTCCAGGAGCTTTCCGCAGGACGCGATCAGCGACGTCCCTTCGTCGAACAGCGCCAGTGAATCCGCCAGCTCCGCGTCGCCCTTTTCCATCTGGGCCACGATCTCCTCCAGACGGGTGATCTGCTGTTCAAACGTCTGGGTTTCCTTTTTCTTTCCAGCCATCACGGTCTTCCTTTCTCAACAGTACAATCCAGCGTCCCCTCGCCCAGTGTCACCTCGATGCGGCTCCCGGCGGGGGCGTTTTGGTAGCTTTTGATAATGCCCTGTTCGTTCCGGGCTACGGCATAGCCCCGGCTTAGAACCTTTAACGGACTCATGGCATCCAGTGACGCGGCCAGAGCGGAAAACTCCCGCCGCTTCTCCCCCACGCCCCGGCTGGAGAGGTCCCCCAGCCGTTGGTGTAAATGGGTCAGCAGCATCCGCCGGTCCTGCACAAAGGCCAGCTGATCCTTCATCACCCGTTTTTCAGCCAGCGTCTGAAGACGGCGGCGGCAGCTTTGCAGCTTTGTCTCCTCCGCCTGCGCGATGCGGTCTTCCGCCCCGCGGAGCCAACGCAGCAGCCCCATCTGGTCCGGTACGGCGATCTCCGCCGCGTTGGAGGGGGTGGACGCCCGCACGTCCGCCACAAAATCGGAAATCGTCACGTCCGGCTCATGGCCCACGGCGGAGATCACCGGCAGGTCCGAATCGAAAATGGCCCGCGCCACCCGCTCATCGTTGAAGGCCCAGAGATCCTCCATGGACCCGCCGCCCCGGCCCGTAATGATTAAGTCTCCCACATTCCAGCGATTTGCATACCGAATTGCCCCCGCGATTTCCGCCGGAGCCTCCGTCCCCTGCACCCGCACCGGCAGCAGGACTACCGCAGCGGCAGGGAACCTGCGCCGCAGAATGCGGATCATGTCGTGGACCGCGGCGCCGGCGGAGGACGTGACAATGGCGATGGTCCGGGGATAGCGCGGAAGAGGCTTTTTGTGCGCCTCGTCGAACAGTCCCTCTTCAAACAGCTTTTCTTTCAGCTGCTCAAATGCCACCGCCAGATCACCCACGCCGTCCGGCGACAGTCCGCTGCAATAGAGCTGATAGGCTCCGTCCCTGGGGAAGACGGAGATTCGGCCCCGGGCGATGGCCTTCATGCCGTTTTCCGGCCGGAACCGCAGCCGCTGGGCCTGAGACCGGAACATGACGCACCGCAGCGCACTATCCCGGTCCTTCAGCGTAAAATAGTGGTGTCCGGAGGGATAGACCTTGTAGTTGGACAGCTCGCCCCGAACCAGAATGTCCTGTAGAATCGGTTCCCCGTCCAACAAAGCCTTCACATATTCATTTACTTGGGAAACCTGATAGATCGGCTGATCCACATGCGCACCTTCTTTTTACAGTCCTATTTGGCGTTCACAGTAAAAAAGCGGGACGGGCATCGGCGCCCGCCCCGTTCTGAATCACTCCTGCGGGCATTCCTGGCGCGCAAAGCTGCCGAGAATCCCGTTGATGAATTTCACCGTTTCCGGCGTCTCGTATTTCTTGGCGATCTCTACGGCCTCGTTGATAGCCGCACTGTTGGGGACATCCGGCATATAGAGGATCTCGTACATGCACACCCGCATAATGGCGGAAGCTACCAGTGGGATACGGGCAAAGCTCCAGCCCACCGCGTACTTGGAAATATAGCCGTCCAGTTCCGCGGCGTGTTCCTCCACGCCGACGACCAGGCGGCGGATATAGGCCGCCTGCTTATCGTTGGGGGCCTCAGCATAAATCGCATCCTCGGCCGCCAGGGACTCAAAACTCTCCGCCGTCAGCCGCCGGTCCAGCAGCTCCTCCACCGTCTGATCCGTGAAGCTCAATTCATAGGCAAGGTGGATGGCGATCTCTCGTGCAACGTTCCGTACCATATACCGTTTCGTCCTCTATCTTTCTCAGGCCAGCGTCACGCCGTCCACATGAATATTCACCGTACCCACAGGGCAGCCGGTCATGGCCTCCACCGACGAGGCCACGGCCTTCTGGGCATTCTCCGCCACTTCGGGAATGGGATGTCCGTATGCCACCGTCAGGTATATATCCAGCGTCAGCGTCGCACCGGTCATATCGATCTTAACGCCGCGGGTCCCCTTCTGGGCATTTTTCTTATTCATCAGGTCGGTCACGCTGCCGCCCATACCGCTCATCATTCCGGACACACCCTCGACGTCCCGGACGGCGCCCACTGCGATGGCGGCGATGACTTCCTCAGCGATATTGATACTGCCGTTTTCTTCCGGCAGGGTCATGTATTCCCGGCTCTCGCCCATGGTATCCACGCTCCTTCATGTGGCCCGCTTCGTAGCCGGGCCCCTTCTTTCGTGCATATTAGTTTACCATGATTCGCCGGAAATTACAACAGCTAATTTGCCGCCATGATCTTGATATTCCCGGCGGAATAGCCGGTCTCCGTCATGGCAATATCCGTGATCTTCGCCACATCCTCGCTGCTGAGCTTCCCGCTGTCGGTGGACACCACCACACTGAGGCTGTCCGCACTCATAAACGCAACGCAGTCGGCATAGCCCTTGGCGGCCACCAGATTTTCTATCTGAGCCTCCGCCATGGTATATTGTGCCATGGCCTGAATTCCCTCCGACGCTTTGTCCAAGGCGCTTTGAGCCGCGCCGTCCTCTTCGGCGGCCTGCTGCAAAAGAGCCACGGCGGAGTCCCGGGCCTGCTGGCGGGTCAGACGGGCAGAGGCAAAATAATCTCCTCCGGTGTAGACTCCCGTCTCGTCCACCGATGCAGTGGAACCGGCGGCGCTGACCGCTCCGTCCCCGCCGGAGACCAGCGCGGCTTCGCCCAGCAGCTTTCCGCCCGCCTGCGCGGTGTCGGATGACGCCCCGCCGCCCTCCGGCGCGGCTTTCTGTGTTGCCTGCCAATTCAGGACGGCCGCGGCACAGATCAGCACCAGCATGGTCACGACCACCGTATAGCGCTTCCAGTTTCCTCTCATTTTCTGCTTCCTCCTCCAAAATATCACTGACATTTTACCACCGTGATCCGATCTGAGCCCAGGCCCGTCAGCGCGGCCACCGCGGCCGTCACCGCCAGACGCACCTGCGCGTCGCCTCCGCCCTGACACACCACCAGTGCTCCGCGCCATGTGGGGCAGCGCGTCTCTGTCACCACCGGCTCCTCCGATCCGCTTCCTCCGGAGAGTACTGTCTCGCTTTTACGCTGATAATCCTCCGGCGCGGCGGTATCGCCGCTGTAGCTCAATTCCGTGTCCTGAGCCAGACGCCGCGACGTCCCCGTGTCCGCCGTCAGCATTAGGTGCAGCTCCCCAACGCCATCGATCTTTGCCAAAATCGTCTCCATCCTTGTCTCTGTCTCCTGCACCGTGTCCTGAACATTTTCGTCCGGGATGGCGGCGGCGCTCTGCTTGCCTCCGGAGGGCAGCAAAAGCAGCACCGCGCCCGCCGCTACCACTAAAACGGCGTATTTCCAACGATCCCAGAGCTTTTTGAACGTCTCAGCCTGTTTCATGATAAACCTGCCTCTCCTTGGGAATCCCCAGTTCCTGGTCCATATAGTCCGCCAGCGCATCCGATTTCTGCCCTGTCAGCTCCGCGCCCGCCGGGATGGGGGTCCCGTCCTCTCCCGGCTCCATGAGTACGTGGACGGTGCAGTCCACCCCCAGCGCCGCCGCTTTGTCCAAAATATATGCTTCCGTCTTCTCCGCTATGAGTTCTTGAAGCGTTTGGTCGCTCTGTGTCTGCAGCTCCGTCTGCCGCTGGCTGATCTCCCCGGCATAATCCTCATAGTGAAAGTCCAAGTGGTCGAAGTCCGCTCCCAGCAGAGGCCTGACCATCACCAGCAAAAGCGTCAGTCCTCCGGCAAAACCCGCGATCTTCCGCACCGTCCCCTCCGGGATCAGGCTCTGGGACAAAGACACCAAAAAGGCCGCCGCCGCAACGGCGATGAGCCAGCTCCGCAATGCTTCGATCATTTCGCTCGCTCCCCCTTTCATGTAACCGCCGCAACGGAAGACAGGATGGAGATCAGCAGCAAAAGCGCGCTGGCCCCCGTCATCCCCAGCACCAGCCCGAACGCGCTGCCCAGGCCGTCGATCAGCTTGCACAGCTCCGGCGAGCCGACTACTCCCGCCAAAAAACCCACCAGCTTGTACAGCAGATACTGGATGCCCAGATGCAGAAACGGCCACGCGCAGGCCGCCAGCACCGCCAGCGTTCCAAAGATGCCGATGGTGTTTTTCAGCATCCCTGCTCCCGCCAGCACCGTGTCCGCCGCCTCCGCGATGATGCCGCCCACCACGGGCACCACTCCCGCTATCGTGGCCTTTGCCATCTTCACCGCCGCCGCGTCCGCCGCGCCGGAGATAATGTGAGCCACTGAGAGATACAGGGTGAACGCCGTCAGGGCCCCGCACAGGACCCAGGTGATGCACTTGCGCAGCGCCTCCGCAATATTTCCCAGCCGCCCGCCGGGAAGGCAGGCGGCGGCGGTCAGCGTCCCGATGTAGAGATAGATCAGCGGCAGCAGCAGTCCCTCGATCAGCTTCAGCAGCAGACCGGTAAACAGCACCGTGATCACCTGCTGGACCGTGGCGGTGGTGACAGACCCGCTGATTGCCGTCGCCGCCGCCAGCACCGGCAGCAGAACCCTGGAAAAGTTGTTCAGGCTCTCGATCACGCCGCCACCCATGCCGATCAGGTTCTCCAGGCTCCCCGCCGCCAGGAGCGTTACCGACAGAGCCCCCGCCGCCAGTACCAATTTGGGGCCGGACGCCCCGGCGGTCTGAGAGAACCCGTCCACCGCGCCGCACAGAAGCACCACCAGCAAAATGCTCACCGCGCTTCGCATCCGCTGGCACAGAACGGATTTGGCCTGTTCCTTCAGATTTTGAAGAATTTGAGAGACACCGCCGCCCAGTGGGTCCGTCGCAGTCAGGTCCGTATTTTGCAAAATGTCCTCCGTCCCCTCCGGCAGGGCGTCCCACAGCTCGTCCGGTACCTCGGCGGCGGAGACCGGCACTGTTAGAAGCAGCGCCAGCAAAAGCGCCAGCAGCCATTTTTTCATCCCATCAACTCCAAAAGGACGTTCATCGCCTTTTCCAGCAGCGGTAAAGCCACCAGCAGCGCGCAAACCGCCCCGGCGATTTCCACGGCGGAGGCTAGAGCCGCCGCCCCGGCGTCCTTGCAAAGCCCGGTTCCCACCTTTACCACCAGCGCAATGCCTACGGTCTTGTACAGCGGCACAAACAAGTCATTGGATACCCCGGCCCGGGCGGTCAGCTCTGAGAAAAAACCCATCAGCTCCCTGAGACTTCCGGAAAGCGCCAGCAGCGCCGCCACGGCGGCGGCCAGCCCCAGCAGCAGCGCCGCCTCCGGCGCGCCCCGCCGTACCGCCGCCGCCAACAGGGCCGTCACCACGCAGACAAGCGTGATCTGCATGACCTGTTCCATCAGAAGCCGAACAGGGTCTTGATGAGCTGGAACAGATCGCTGATCTGCCGCACCATCATCATCAGCACCACGACCAATCCCGCCAGCGTTGTCATCATGGCCTGCTCCTCCCGACCGGAGCGCACCAGCAGTTGGTTCAGCACCGCCACAAGAATTCCGATGGCGGCGATTCGAAAGATCAAATCAACATCCATGGCAAATGTTCCTTTCGTATGTCCTTCACAACAGGAGAATAATCAGCAGCGCAGCACCGGAGAAGCATATCGCCGTAGCCTGCCTAGTCCAATCCCGCTTTTTCCTGGAGCGCTCCTCCAGCTTCTTTCTAAGCCAGCTTGTTGCAAGGTCAATTCCTTTACATATTTCCGCTTCGTCTCCTGACAGCTTGTACCCCAATTCGGCAACCGTATCTCTCACGTCGTCCTCCACCGGGAGACGGCGGCTGGCCGCGTCCCACGCGGGCCGAAGAGGTTCTCCCTGCTCCAGTGACTCCGACAGTCCCGTCAGCCAAGCTGCAACAGCTCCCTGCCGCGCTCGTCCCAGCTCCCGCAGCAGCCGGGGCAGCGGCGTCCGCGTCAAACGAATACGGCTGGACAGAGCCTCCATCGCCGCAATCAGCTGGGAAAGCGTCTCCGTCTCCCGCCGCCAGCGGCGCAGCTCCCCGGCCCACGCCGCGCCGAAGCCCGCCAGAATGAAAAGACTTCCCAGCACTTTCACGGCAGCTCCTCCAATTCGTAGGACCGCCCCTCCGCCGTCCGGCGGATGCACACTGCCCGGCGGAAGACCTTTGTCTCCAGGAGTCGGGCGTACAGGGGCTTTTGCGTGAGCTCCGCGGCGTCCGCGGCATGAACAGTGGCCAGCAGCTTCACGCCGCAGCCCGCCGCCATGGTCATGGCCCGGATATCCTCCTCCGCCGTGATCTCGTCGGCGGCCACAATCTGGGGGTTCATGGTTCGCAGCAGCATGGGAATGGCGGCAGCTTTCGGGCAGCCGTCCAGTACATCGGTACACGGCCCCACGTCCATCTGTGGCCTTCCCCGGTAACAGACCGCCACCTCTCCACGCTCGTCCGCCAGCCCCACCCGGAGCCCCCGCTGGGAGATGCAGCGGATCAGGTCTCTTAAGAGCGTTGTCTTTCCCCCTCCCGGCGGAGATAGAAGCAGCGTGCTGTCAAGCTCCCCATCTGACAGCAACTGTTGCGCCAGTTCCTCCGCCACACCGTGCTTTTCCCTGGCTATCCGCAGATTGGCAGAGGAAAGATCCGTCAGGTTCGTACACACGCCGCCCTTCATGACGGCGGACCCGCAAAAGCCGATGCGAAAGCCGCCCCGGACGGGCAAAAATCCCTCTCGCAGCGTCTCGGCAGCTGCGTAGCGGGAAAATTCCGCCCCCAGGTCGCACAGAGTCTCCAATTCCTCCGGTTCCACCGGTGGCTCTGACGGCCATGGGCAGGTTTCTCCTCCCGGCAGCAGCACGGTCATGGGCCAGCCGGTCCGGAGGCGGAACTCTTCCGCCACGGCCTGGTCTTCCTTGGGCAGCGTCTGTGCCAGCTTGCGCAACCGCACTGGCAAGAACATCGCCGCCTGTCGGTATCTGGAGATTTCCTCCCGCTCTTTCATCTGCATCCCTCCCCGTCCGATACCCAACCATATGAGAGCCCGTCCCACTTTATGCCGGGAAAATATAAGGGGAGATAAAAACGCCCGGTATCCGAAAATACCGGGCGTCTCGTGCGCTTACTGGCAGCAGCTGCAGAAGTTTCTCGTCTCCTCGTAGGTCTCGGGGTGGCAGACCGTGTTGGGCGGGAAGAACTCGCCCACAGGGAAGCGGATATTGCGGAACAGACCGCAGGGGTCCTGACCGGGGTCTACGCCTCCAGAGCACTCCTTTTCCGGCATGCAGTAATCGTACACGGGGATCAGCAGCTGAGAATCCCGCTCCAGCCGTACGATGGAAAACTGGCCCAGGGTCACATACACCCGCCGCATGTCGTCCCCACTGGACAGCTCTCCGTCGAAAAAGCCGCTGACAAAGGACGGAATCTCGCAAAGGTCGTTGTCGCAGGGGTGGCAGCCGCAGGTCTCCACCAGCTTCGCGTCCAGCACAATGGGGTCCACGGCCTCCACCACGGCAACAGGCAGATTACTGCCGCGCAGACACTGCGGATCCAGCCCGCCCGCGCGGAACTCAGAGGAGAAGATCTTGGCGCTTCCCTCGCTGCCGAACAGCAGGACGCGCTTGTCGAACACACACAGGCCTTCTACTGTCATCGGGATGGGGCAGCTCAGATACGCCTGCAGCGTCACATGATAGAAAAACCGCATATCAATCGTGTAAAAGCCCCGGTTAAACGTCACCGGCTCCACGTCTACGTACACATGAAGCAGTTTTGCGGTGCCGCCCTTTACGGACAGCGCGTGGTTGATGGTATCTACATACTGGAGCTTCGGATAAAAGCGCAAATCTTCCACGCAGTCCTTATCTCTGCACGAGTCATAGATCTTTTTGGTGTGAATACAAACCGCCTCGCGGATGCCACGGGGGTCATCCACAGGTCCGGGCATGATCTTGTCAGGCATTGCAATACCTCCTATTTAAGTAGCTGTGAAAGAAAGACTCTTTCAGTCCAGTCTATGCTTCTCAAAAAAAAGAGTGAGCACTCCGGGCCCGAACCTCGGAGTACTCATAAAAAAACAGTAGGACAGGGAGACGAGAAAGGCTGGGGATGCTCCAGTTCAATAAAAGTCGCCCTGATACCTCACCACGTTTTTTGCCGCGGCAAAGCAAAAACAGACTGCCTTACGTCAGTCTGTTTTGTCCTTATGGATGTGTCATTAGGTCAAAATAGATGCAAGTCAATTTGACATTAATCTTTATTTGCTATTACACATAGCGGAATATTCGACACATCCATAAGATATTGTTCAGTTACAGCTAAAAGAGTTCTTTGTTCTAAGGTTATACTATTAACTGATAATCCAGGTTGCACAATTAAGATATTGAATTTTAAGGGCAGTTTTCTGCGGGATAGATTATCTAACCTTTGTAACTCTTGTATGCTTCCCTTAATAATACGTGATCCACTTTGGCCTTTGTAAGTTTTAGTTTCTCTTTTAAATAAATGCCTAAAAAATTCCCTATTCTCTTTATACTTCCAATGTACAGATTTTTGGGCTTGTCCGCATACTTCATACAAATTATCTACTTGTCTGCTTACTACACCACCCTTAGCAAATTTCAAATGATACATCTCTACGTGGATGCAATCATCCTTTTCTTTTAGTGTAATTATATCAGCTATCTCTCCTGAATTATCGTCATCGTAAATAATGTTATAATCCTCATCCATGCCCATCAATTTTTGAATTACATTATACTGTATAGATTCTGTGCGTAATGTTCCTACACGCTGCGATTCTTTTGATATATCTACACCGCTCCAATCCCAAGCATTAATTCGTTCTACAGGATAAACACCGGGAGCTTGCTTTAATTCAATGTATTCATTTCCGCATAAATATGAACCATCGATAAACCAAATACTTGGTTCATAAAGTTGAAAGAATTCTTCAATTGAGAAATCTTTTCGACCAACGTGGACAGTTACCGCAGGCATTCCTTCCTGTAATGCATAGTGGCTAAATGCAATGTCATCTTTTTCACCGATAGTCATTATAAATTGACAACGCAAATCATCATTAGGCAAATTAAAACTTAGATTAAATATAATTGACTCAGAGCTTGATTTTTCAAAATCCAAATCAATCGATGTATTGCCTAAATCACATTGATATCCATTTACATGGAACTCTATTTTGTTTTCTGAACTATTATATAAATCTTCGTTCCAGTCTATCCAAACACAAGATTTATTCGGTATCTGAGTAACTAATTTTGGTACGAGAGCCTCTTTTAGTATTTCATCTCCGTCTATATTAGGGTTAACTACTTTAGTGCCTATGGATTTACACCAATTAACAAGGCTATGAATGTTCCCTGTCAGCAATGTCCAAACTCGACCTTTATATGAACATCCTAATGTTACTTTATTTCCATTTTCATAACCTGACCCAACAATGAAAGCTTTCTGTCCACTGGACTTTTCAGCAATTGATAATGCTTCAGCTACATCGCTACCTACACTCATTCTAAACCGAATATTTTTGCCTACCACTTGTTTTAACCCAACATTTTGTAAGCGAACACGATTTATTCCATAGAATGATTTAAATGGTTCTGAACTCCTGATTAGAGAAGTTTTTTCACCAATAACTGCTTCTGCTAATGTAGCATACATTCCTTTATTGTCACTTGAATTTATATAGAGCAGTTTATTATCTATATCATTAATTACAATTAGCAAATCCCAAATAAGATTTTCTACTTCTTGAACGTTTCCCCAATCAACCGGTTGTCGGCGAGCAATGATAACTAATAGGACGTTTTCTTCTCTATTTAGGATAGACCAAGCTTTATCTCCTTCTTTAAGCTCTATCGCACTTTGATATTGTTCATAATGCCAAGCATTTTTGGGATTTCGATAAATAACTGTGCTCAATGCTGGCCTAATGTTTTGCAATGGAATTTTTAAGTCACTCGGTATATTAAAACCTTTTAGAAAATCACCAAATCCAATTTCTTGAGCAATTGCATCAGTACTCATTTCGGGCAAAAGGCCATTCCAATCGGCATCTTGTGCGTATAAACGTTCTAATTCTTGACTAACCGATATATCTGCGATATTAGCTACAAATGTAGCATCTCCTAAATCTTCATCGAACTTTGTTCGAGTAAATCTACCAATTAGCTGTAGGGTTACAGTCAAACTTTTTTTCACATCATGTAATGCAGCAACTTTCAAAGTAGGTAGGTCAAATCCTTCACCCAACATGTCAACACAAACAACAACTTTTGAAATACCCTTTTTAAGATTTTCAATTGATTCACGTCTACTTTGTTCTGATAACCCCGAACCACTAAAAATCATAACAGGATTGTACTCAGGGGATAGTTGCTTATAGATTTCAAAAACTTCTCTTGCACGTTTTTTATTTTCACAACGTGCCATCACTATTTGCTTTATATAGCCTGCTGCTTCTTGTTGCTTTAGTATGACAATAGCCGCATTTGCTATTTCGATATCAGATTTTTCACTGTTTATCTCAAATATTGGACTAAATGAGATATTAGTGAAATAGTGTTCTTCCTGTGCCATACGTAAAGGATAATTATAAATTATCTCACCATTAAGCTTCGCTCCATCATTTCTAAAAGGAGTGGCTGTAAATTGCAATACTCTGGAGTTAGAAAATCTCTGAATAAATTCTGTCCAAGTTGATGCAGTCGTATGATGTGCCTCATCAATAAAATAATGTGAGCAAAGATCGGAAATACATTTTTGCATTATGTCTGAGTATCCCGATACGCACGACATTGTTGTAATAATGACATTACAGCCAATAATGAATTCCCGAAGTTCATCGCCTGTTTTAAAGCGTTCATGTAAAATTCCAAGAATAGGTTGCTCAACTGTCGGTAGGACAATTCCAAACGCTTTTAAAAGACCAAGTGTGCAAAACTTTTGAGATAGTTGGCCTCTTAAGGAGTCACTAGGAACTGTAACAATCAATCTCTCGCATTGAGCAGCAATAAGTAACGACAGCATGGTCTCAGTTTTTCCGGTTCCGGTGGGCATTACTATAGTTGCAATATCAGTTGAAGTCGTCCAATGTGCAAGCGCAGCATGTATCGCTCCTAATTGGGGTGTACGTAGACCCTGCTCGTCTTGAGATTCCTTTTTCAGAAGTATACCGTTGTGCCATGATTCCCTTATTTGTTCAGCCAATAAGTTCTCATTTGGATGTCGCATCCACTTTAATTTTTGAACACCCTGGAGAATATCGTCCAAGTTCGGAACAGTATCAGTAGTTAGAATATATTGTTCATTATCTTTGAATTGAGCTCTTTTATGTTTAATATATATCTGAACACCAGATGGATCAATAGCAACAATATCGCCCTTTGGAGATTGTTTTATGCTTACATCTGTTTCTGGGATAATCATATGTGTTATCATATTTTTCCCAAATTTCTTTTGTTTTATATAAGCTGGTAGCTTAATTGAACCATCCAATAAAATCATCTCCTAACTCTATTTATCCAAATTGTATGGGTTACGGCAATGAGTATTTCATGATCTGTGGGGTATATCAAACAATATTTTTATAGTAATTCAATTTCTTCATCAGTAAACCAGCCATTTGAAATGGCAGTATCCCTGACTACGTTTTTATCATTCGTGTAAGCCACAACTGACAAACTTTTTTCTGCTCGCGTACATGCTACATAGAAAAGTCGTGTCGTTCTTATGATTCCCGTGTCCTTGCCTTCACGTTCATTTTTGATATCTGTTTCTGTTTTAGCCTTCGCACCGAAAAGCTTCTCGTAGCTAAATAGGAATCCTTTGGACTCGGCGTCATCCATAATAACCATAACTCTAGGGAACTCCAAGCCTTTTACACCTTGGTGCGTAGCAAATTGGGTATTGTCAGTGACATATGCCGAATATCTTTCCAACTTATCAAAAGGCACAGACAGTGCTTCCCTTAAAGCTGTTATCTTTTTATCCTCATCTGCTGTTGGTCCAGACAAAATATCGTCTACACGATCATTGAGGGGGAAAAGGTTAGTTTTTTTGATGACCTTTAATATATCAACACAAGTAGGAATAGATCCGTCCTTCCAGAGCAAGAGCAATTCTTCGACCGATTTTTCGGCAGATTCAAGCAATTTGCTCTGATCTGTAGAGTTTTCTAGGAAAGCCTTTTTGCCTAAAAGCGGGGAAGAGTGTCGCACAATTTTTGAAACCTCAAAGTCATTTCCGCTTTGATATGCTTTTATTAATGGAGAAATAACATTTGCTAAAAATGATATTTCAGATATTGATCCATTACGCAAAGATGTGCTGAAGGAATCTATTTCGTTCAGCGGGGAATACAATTCAAGAAATCCAAATCTACTGGCAGCCATATGGTGCTCTAGAATCAGGCTTTTATATTGGGTGACATCAAGCCATGCTTTGTCATTAGTTTTCTCAGACATAACTTTAGCGGCTTGATGTTCTACTTCTTCTTTATTAGCAGAAGAATCAGCTATAAATAAACGTACTGTTCCTGTCTCAGCATCAGTGCGTGGCTGCTGTTGTTGTTTATCAATAGTCTTCCGTATTGTATTGGCTAGCTCAACTATGCGCGTAGCACTACGGTGGTTCATGACTTTTTCAGGCTTTTCCCATTCATTGGGAATACAATCGGCTAAATTGTCCTTGCCATCCATATATATTCTCTGCATGGTGTCACCAAACATGCCAATAACAAATCTGTCTTTATATTTTTCGTAAACGATAAGCAAAGCATCAACAAGCTCTTTCTTTGTATCTTGGCTCTCATCAATTAACAAGATGGGATATTTACCGATTAGAATTTCCTGCATGGTTCCTTCGGTAGCTATAAATTCGGAGCCCATTTTAACGACTTCGCTATGGTTTAGAGAATCATAGCCCACATTATCTCCATTAGGATTGTAGGAAAATTTCTTTATGGTATCAATTTTACTAATGCGAGCGGTTTTCTTTTTTATCTCTTCCGCTCTTTTAATGGCGGCAGCACCGCCACGTCCTTTGGCCTGTTTTTCATTCAACTCTGCAATATCTCTTTTCAGAGATTCGATAATCCAAGCTTTAATATCAGGCTGATAGTTTTTAATCAGTTCCCATAGAAAACTATGAATGGTAGATACCGCAAAAATCGGCTTATACTGAAGCCTTTTAGAAATTTCGTCGCAAGCAGCGTTGGTATAGGTTATAACTGCAATTTGTTTTGAGTATACGGACAATTTTGCACCCATTTTCTTATCTAAGAAAGAAAGCGCATTAATTAAGCTCCGTGTTTTGCCGGAACCCGCTCCTGCAAACATAAAGAAGCTTTTGGGATTATCTTCAGAAAAACACATTCTTATTTCATCATCCACATGATCATCTACATGGTTATCCGATAATGGATGAGTAACTTTTATATCTTCCATTTCAACACTCCTCTGGGCGCAGAATAGTTTGGAGCCACTCTAATCCTTCCGCAATATATGGAGGGATCGTAAGTTTACCGGGATCAATGGCATAAATTAAATCCAGAGCAAATTCAGCTTTCTGGTCAGTTTTTCCAGTTCTAAGCTCATCATATATTTGCTTATGTATGTCATCAAATGGCTTTTCAGCATTGAGTGCGGCATTTACTTTCTTAAGAAGGTTCCCAGCATCGCCCGCATCATCTTCCTCAGGATTCAGATCTTTGAATAGTTTATAATTTGTATAAACCATACAATCCTCAAAGGTGCTAGACAGCACCTCTGTCGGTACTCCTTTAAAATCAATTTGTACCGGAGTCTGATAGGCAATTCGTATAGAGTACATGTAAGGGATCTTACATGTAGACTCTTTTTGTTTTTCCCCAAGATCAAGAAGTTTGTCCAAATCTTTTTCTTTAATCAGCCAATTAGTGATAGCATAATTACTACTTATTAGTCCTTTGTTTCGTTCAGGGCGAACCGCCTTATGGTGACCGCTTGGTTCCGCAGAATCCAAATCAGAAATTACTAATGTTGGTAAGCATAGCTTATCAATCAAAGGACTTAGCCGATGTGAATGACGACCACTTATACTAAGTATCGAAATATACCTTTGATGCAATTCCGGATAATGTTCTTTTATAAAATGCGGCACCAGCATACTTTCAGCGGAACCTTCAACTAATATAGCAGCATCTGCAAAGAATAAGTCACAATGGGTTGTTTGCAGGTATCGCGTTACAAATTTGTCTGTTTCATCTTCTTTACCAAATACATCAGATAGATTAATTACTTTTGCCGTAGCAACATTACAGTTCGCGCATTCAGGAAGTCGCTTGAAATAGCGTAAATCCGCGAAGTCTGTCTCGCGTGCAATATGGCTGGAATGGGTGCTAATAACAAGCTGTGTGGCAAAATTCATGTTTTCTTTCAAAAACTTATGATTCCTTAATACCGAGTAGGCTTTTCGTATAAAAACTTGCTGAACCTGCATATGCAAATGCGCTTCTGGCTCTTCCACTAAAACTAGATGCAATGGTTCAATTGTATCTGGGGCATCCTGTGTTTGCCGGGCTTTTCCCACCCTCATCCAACTATCTCTAAAACTCATAAGATCAAATACCATTGAAATTAGATTCTGATAGCCCAAACCATTATATTTTTCCGGCAACTTCAGTGTCTCATCGTTTTTACTAAGGGCATATTGCACGGCAGAATCGTGTTTCAATGTTTCACTTGTACTAACTTTAGTTGTAATCGTAATTTTAGGATCGGTTACTCCGGGATAACCCAAACCCTCTAGTTCCGAAATTGCAGGGGCAAATTTATCGGATAGGTTTTTGTCAAAAACACCTCTAGCTTGTTCGGTGACTTCCAATATTTCTAAATCTTCAGAGGTAGGGAGTTTCTCTGGATCTAAGTGTTTGTCATAATAGCTCCGCATCTGGCCCGATAATTGTTTTCGTGACCTTTCATTTTCATCAGAAGAATCCGGATCGGAAAAACCACGCTGAGCATCAATCATATCGATCTTGATAATACCCTTTAATGGGTTATCTGTGAAGCATTCCATTGAATAAGGGGTTGATTGTGGTGGTTCTGCTAATGACTGTTTTGGATCAAGTACATATGACTTGATAGAAAAATGCGTAGTTAATTTTTTGTCTAGGAAATCACACAAATCTTTTGGGTATAGATTTATATGAACTGCATCCTTTCCTCTTCCTATGGCTTCAGTAGTACGAGCCGCAGAATAAGCCTCCCGATATTCAGCAAATAATTTTGAAATATCTTTGGGCTGAAAGGCTAAGCGTACTCCAAGCTTTCCTCCGCGCCATTTTAATGTAGGAATAATGCTGGCAACATAGTGAATTTCGCTATGCTCAACTTCTAGCCAAACATCCATCATTGGCACAAGATTGTCCCATTTCGCCAAGTCTTCTGGCATCTTGCATTTTTCCGCTACCCATTCTTCACCAATAGCATTTATTGCAGAACGGTTTGAAATAGTAAAATCGTTAAAAACAAAGCCTCTTCCTGCTAAAAATTTGCCTAATGCATCCATAGCTGACGTTTTTCCGCTATTATTAGCCCCAACGAACAGAGTAGTACTCTTGCTGAAATCTATGTGGCACTGTTGCAATTTCCGGAAATTCCGAACATATATAGATGAAATATTCATATTGACTTCTCCCTGCTTTCTCTTTTGATATATGGGCATTTATGCCATCTACATTTCTTGAGGTATTATTCCACAGAAATATATAACCGTATTTGTAGCTCTCATAGCTGCGTATAAGTACTATATTCCAAATATCAAGCCACTAAAACAGCCTTACAATGAACTAAAAAGCATTAGCAATCATATGACAACTATGCCTTTCTCCGTCCATCCTTGGGTTTCTGCGCATCCTTAGGTATAGCCCAAGTAACTCCAAACCGAACAGCGCCCAGTATTTTACCCTGTGCACAAAGCACCTGTACCCGGCGTGGAGTAATTGCCCATTTTTCCGCTGCTTCTTTCGCTGTCATATAGTCCATTAAAACGTTCCTTTGCCGAATAAATATTGTATATATTATATATCGCAACGGCGAATAAAGCAATCAGATTCGTGTAAATTATGGAAATATTCACAGCATTTTGGTGAAATGGATTGAAAAATAGTAAAAAATTTGTTGAACAGAGAAATGCCGCCAACATTTGTGGCGGCTTCTCCTGCTATTTTTATTCACTCGGCAGTTCCTGTTCCAATTCCATATTGTTATCAAAAGTGATTCGAATGCGGTCTGCAGATAAAACCACCACCTTGGTAATAATCCCCTTGACCACATCATCACGATATTCCTTTACGCTAAGGTCAATATGTTCCAGTGTGTAAAGCAGCTCATGAATTCGGGCTTGTGTATTTTGGGCAAGCATGGTCTGCTCTTGGTGTTCGCCAAGCTGACCCTGCAGCCCCTTTATTTCCGCAGCGATTTCCTCAAACTTGGCATCGAAGTAATCCGCACCGGCGCTTGATTTGGAGCTGAGTTCCACCAAATCCATCATCACACTCTGCAGCTCGACGATACGGTTTTGGACAGCCGCTTCATTAAAGCTGTCATCATCCTGCGTACCGATGGCCAGCCGCAGGCCTGCCTTGAGGGTTTCAATAACATCAGCCTTATCCTCATCCAGCCGGTTCAGGGCGTTGACAATTGCTTGATGTAACCGGCTTTCCTCAATGGTAGGGGATTCCTTGCAGTATTTCGTGCCGTATTCCAGTCGGTTGATACAGCGCCAGACCACCTTTTTCTTACCGTTTCTCGCCCAAGTCACTCGGCGATACTGTGTACCGCAGTCACCGCAGCAAAGAAGCTCGGTCAGGGCATACTTACTGCTGTATTTTCCTTTTTCGGTTTTCACCGCTTTTTTGGCTACCTTTCGCTTACCGGCTCTCCGGGCGATTTCCTCCTGCACAAGATTGAATAAATCCTTTGAAATAATCGGCTCATGGTTCCCGGTAACATAATACTGCGGGATTTCACCGTTGTTTTTCCGGGTTTCCTTGGTTAAACAATCCACCACATAGGTTTTTTGTAGCAGGGCATCCCCGATGTATCGCTCGTTGCGAAGCATATATTGCAGTGCGCCGATTGACCATTCTGTGTTGCCGGTGGGTGAAAGGATGTTGTCTGCCTCTAGCGACTCCTTTATTGTTCGGACGCTGGCACCGGAGTAATAGCTTCTGAAAATCCGTTTTACGATTTCTGCTTCCTCCGGCACGATCTTGGGCTGACCGTCCTCACCTTTTTCGTAACCCAGCAGGCGGGAGTATTGAAATGGCACCTTTCCACTTTTGAAGCTCTGGCGCTTGCCCCATGTGACGTTGCGGCTGATGGATTCACTCTCAGCCTGCGCAAAGCCGCTGAGGAAGCACAGCGCCATTTCACTGGCCATCTCCATTGTGTTGATGCCCTCTTTTTCAAAAATAATGGGGATACCCTTTGCCTTGAGCTTGCGGATATATCCGATGGCATCCAGCGTGTTTCTGGAAAACCGGGAGACGGATTTGGTCAGCACCATGTCGATTTTACCTTTTTCACACAGTGCCATGAGCTTGAGAAACTCGGTACGCTTTTTGGCGCTGGTTCCGGTGATGCCCTCATCGGCAAAAATACCGGCAAGCTCCCAATCCTTGTTTTTGCTGATTTTATCGGTATAATAAGCAATCTGCGCAGCGTAGCTGGACTGCTGTTCTTCCTGTTCGGTACTGACCCGGCAGTAGGCCGCCACACGCAGCTTTCTCTTTCTGGCATTGGGCTTGGTTAAAAGAATGTTGGCGGGGATTATATCGACCCTTTTCTGTAGGGGTGTTAAAGTTTGCATCTGCATGGCGGTTACTCCTTTCCAATCAGCTTTCCGTTTATCATCCGCAGCCACAAGCTGCCGTCCGCATCAATGACCACCTGTTTGACGGTATCCTCAAATAATCGGATTGAGAAAGCCACCAGCGGTGGCTGTTTCTCGAATATCGCCAGCAACCGGCGGGTTAAGTATTCCGGCTCCGTATCGGCACAGGCCTCATATTTTGCAGCGGCACATCCGAATATCAGCAGCTTGATATAATCACTGTCCACTTCGCTTTTTTCAAGCTCCCGGCTGATGTGGTTCTCCGTCCGGGCAACATCAAGGGAATAGTTCTCCTGATGCGGTGAGGAAAACTCCAGCAAGTTCGGCTCACGGATGATGGTGTTCAGGATTGCTGTTACGTTCTCCAGCAGGGCTTGATCGGTAATGCGCTTGGGGGTAATGCGCCCCTCGGCGGAGCAGCACCACGCTTCATAATTCTTGCTTCTGCCATCCCTTTTGTATTTGGCTCCACAAACCCTACAAATCGCCTTACTGCGGATGCTGTCCAGTTCCTCGGATAGAGGCTCCCCTTGGATTTTCTGCCCGATCAGGGCGGTCACAGTCCCGAACGTATCGACAGGGATAATCGGCGGGAAGTCATCCCTGCCGCAGTAGCGGGAATTCTCCAGCATCCGCTTGACCATGTGCTTGTTCCAGTCGGTGCGGTTCTCTATATAGGAGATTCCTTGGGCGGTGAGGCTTTCGGCAATCCGGCGATAGGACATTCCGGCTTGGTAATCCTCGAAAACCTGCCGTACCACAGCGACCTCCGCTTCATGGATGCACAGCACACCATTTTGGATGTGGTAGCCGAAAGGAAGGTATCGGTTTTTCTTCATCGCCCGAACACCTCCTTGGGCAGCTGTTCGGTAAAGGCAAAACTGCCGATCAGGCAGAATTTCAGCTTATCCTGCTCGGTAACAACAATCTGATTGACAATGCTGTGAAACAGGGTTTCGTCAAAATTGGTCAGGTACGGTGCTCCTTGTTCCATCAGCTCAATCAGCAGCCTGCAATCGGAAATCATCTCATCGTCCGCATCGCTTTCCAGCATTCTGCGGCGGTTGCGCTTCAAAAGGTCGAGCTGCTGGTTGATTTCATTGGTTTTCTGCATAAAAATAGCAGAGTCCATGTAACCTTTCGTCCTGAGACGATTCAGTACCAGACTCTGCTTGGTGAGTTCCGCTATTTCCTTATTGATGCTTCCGACTTTCACATCGCTCATGGTAATTTTGGATTTGAGATTCATCAGCTCTGTTAAAGCAGAGGAGAGAATATAGAGGCTGTTCTGTTTTAGCTTGTTAACCATTCGAATAAAGGCTTGTATGATGGCATCTTCCCGGATTTGACGGATTTCGCACAGCTCCTTACTGCGGAAGTGTGTGTGGCAGACCCAATAGGTCTTGCCGTTGGTCACCCTGCGGGAGAAGCTCGTACCGCATTTCCCGCACTTGATTTTTTGTGAGAAAGCGTACTGCCTGCCATGCCCCTTGCTTGGGCAGAGGGCGTTACGGGCTTTCATCAGCTGCTGCGCTCGCTCAAATTCCGACCGGCTGATGAGCGGCTCATGGGAGTCGGTGATATAATAGCGGTCACGCTCGCCCTTGTTGCTCTTTGTTTGAAAGGGCATGGTATCGGTGGTGTAGGATTTCTGCAGCAGGGCATCGCCAATGTAACGCTCGCTTTTGAGGATATAGCTGACGGAGGTATAAAGCCAGCTGACTTCTCCATTTTTGCAGGGGATGCCCTCGGCATTCAGCTCGGCTGCGATCTGATCCATACTTTTTCCGGAGAGGTAGTTTCCAAATATCCGGCGCACTACTGGGGCTTCCTTGGGATTGGGAATCAGCGTATTGTCTACAAGGTCGTATCCGTAGGGGGCGCAGCAGCAAGTGAAGCTGCCATTCTGCATCCTACGGGCGTAGCTCCAGCGCATATTGTTGGAGATGGAGGTGGATTCCTCCTGAGCGATGGAGCTGAAAGCTCCGATCATCATCTCATCGTGCATATCTGCTGTCTTGAGGCCATCTTCCTCAAATTCCACCTCGATACCGAGGGCTTTCAGCTCCCGGACGGTGGAGAGGCAGTCGTGGATGTTCCTTGCAAACCGGGAAACGGATTTTACAAGGATGCGGTCGATTTTGCCCTTTCTGCAGTCGGAAAGCATCCGTTGAAATTCATCCCGCTTATCCGACCGGGTTCCGGTGATGCCCTCATCGGCGTATATGTCCACCAGCTCCCATTCGTCATTTCCGGCAATCAGGGAAGTGTAATGCTCCATTTGCACGGAAAAGGAATTCAGCTGATCTACCGAATCGCTACTGACTCTGGCGTAGGCGCAGACACGCAGTTTGGGCGGTGCATAACGGTAAATGGCGTTTACCGGTTCAATAACCTGTACCTGCGGCATGGCGGCACCTCCTTTGGTTTTTGTGTTTTCATGTGTGGCGGCTCCTTTCGTGTGAGTTCAATACCTTTTCAGTATTAGCACACACGATACCACATAGATGCAGACATAGCTATCACTATTTCCACTAAATAATCCGAAGCCTCGGCTTGTACTTTTCGACCACAAATCCATCTGCAATTTCAAATTCCTTAAGGCTGATTTTGCCCTGCTCCAGAAGATAGGTGAGGAAATTGTGCGCCATTAAATAACGCACTTCATTGACCGGTTCTGTTTTCGTCATAGCATTTCCTCCTATCGCAATTGAAACGGCGGCATTGCAAAATCAGACAGCTTGATTTCTCCCTCCATCGGGGAATAGATGTTGATCCCGCAGCCGCTGATTGTTTGAATAAAGTTCATGGTCTTTGCCGTATCTCGCCCGATTCGGCTCACCGAATCCACCAGCAGAACCTGAAAGCTCCCTGCTTTTGCCGCTTCCAGAACAGCCTGCAGACCGGGACGGTCGAAGTTCAGGCCGCTGCCCAAATCCTGAGAAGAACCTACAACGGTAAATCCCATCTGTTCGGCATAGGTTTCCAGTCTTTCATATTGCCCTTTCAAAGCGCCGTGGATATCTTCCGGCGCATCGATGCGGCAATAATTCCATGCGGATTTCTTATTCATAAAAAATGCCTCCTTTCACAATCTCAGGCTCATTTGCGGTTCCGGCAGCAGGGCATTCAGACCAAAGCTCACGGCTAAGGCTTCATTGACTTGCTGCATCTGTGAATCATTCAAATGGCCTATGTACTCACGCAGACGGGAACGGTCAATGGTTCGTACCTGCTCTAAAAGCACAAGAGAATTCTGCCGCAGGCCATACTGTTGGCTGCACAGCCGGATGTGGGTAGGCAGATGACCTTTTTCAGTGCGGCTGGTGATGGCGGCCACAATAACGGTAGGGCTGTAGCGGTTGCCGATATTGTTTTGGACAATCAAAATCGGCCTTATCCCGCCCTGTTCGCACCCGACAACAGGGGTTAAGTCGGCATAGAACATATCGCCTTTATAAATACGCATTTCGCATTCCTCCTTTTTATGAAATCAGTGTTATACCACAAGGATAAGGACAGCCGCCGATTGTGACCGGGTTTACCCGCAGGGCGGCTGTCCTCATAGTTTCTGATATAACAAAACTCTTGTTCTTCGTTTTCTGCTGCTTCTATTCGACACTACTCCCCGAAGCAGAACACCACAGGCCGAGTGCCTGCGGCATAAGGACGGTTTCGTCCTTTGGGCAGTCAGCTTAAACCAGCCTTGGTTATTGGCTGTCATGGGACTCTCACCCCCGCCGGGTTCTCCGGCGGCTGCACCCATTGCGATGTCTGTGGCTGTGCAGAAGTATCATTGTAGGCTGTTCAGGTCATGGCAGGGCAATCCACCACAGATTGCTTCTCGGACGGACAATTCTCGCTTGGCACCTTTGATGCTATCGTGTTGACGGATAGCTCTGACCTATCCGCAGATGGTCTTGGCGTGTCCTCCGAAGCCGCTTTCCCCTCATCGGAGCTGAACAGCTAACGTATTTAAGCTGCTGGATATGACCGAATGGTTTCGGTGTTTTTCAAGGAACATGGGAGAGATAGAAAAATCCCCCTCACTTACTTCCACGCTGGGAACGCATTCTGCACACCCTAAAAATCAAATTTCTTCAAATAATTTTTTCAGCTTGCTTAAGATACGCAGCTTGCGCTTATGAACAGCATTGTGATAGATGCCCTCTAAAGCCGCTATTTCACGTTCTGTTTTTTCTAAAAAATACAGCTGCACGATCAGATAACGTTCATCTTCAGCAAGCAGCTGCAGAGCTTCGTGTAGCTGTTTGTACATAATTTTGCAAATAACCTCATCCTCCACAGAGGGCTGGTCAGCGGGAAACTGCTTGTCAATGGATAGCAGTCGCTCCCATGAGTCCTCCCGGCTGGGTACATAGGTGACTGCTTTGTTTCTCTGATTGACTCGGATGTGTTCTGACTTGAGGTCATATTCCTGATACTGCATCTTGCGCTCGGTCTGTCTTAGCACCGCAATAACTTCTTCGCTGGCATCAGGATACATTTTCCTGAAATCCGGCATGATACATTTCTTTGACATATGCTTGTCCTCCAAATTTTCAAAATGTGATTGAAAACGAAGGACAAGAGGCGGTGACCGGCACAGAGGAATAGATTTATATAGCAAAAAAAGAGCATACTTACGAACACGGCAGTCCGCTTGTATACTCTTATATGTTAATTCGTAGCAAACCTGTTCTACTGGTTCGTGTTGATAGGCACATGGCTCCAATGAAAGCCGTTGCCTTTTTTTGGCAGATAGAAGCTATATAAAGTAGCTACATAATCGAACTAATATCGCTGCAATAAATTAGCAGCGGTGCAATCTGGATTGACCAGCACATAAGATCACCATCCTTTTAAATGTGATTTATATCCACAAGTCCATTTTATTGAGTACTTTTCATGTCTGATTCTATTCTGTTTCACATTAACATCTTTTTTATATCCTTTTTGCTTATAGTCACTTTGGTAGCGTTAAGTGAACTTGACAAATCCAGTGTTCATAAGGTAACATAAGAAAAGCACTAAAAGGAGATTAATTACTATGCGGCAAGGTATTCTTAAATAACAATCAACTGAATGATGGTAGGTACGAATGATTTNGCCTTATTACATCTGTTGTAATGGGTTTGGTTTTTGTACCTTAATTTAAGAATACTTTCATATTTTATGGATCCGCCATGCTGTAGAATTCTCTTTCTAACAGCTTTTAATGTCGTGCTCATAATTGTTATGATAGCAGTCCCCTGTGATGAAAGTATTTCAATCACAGGGGACTTTTATCTTTTAACGATTATATGAGGTGTGACTTATGAAAATAATGAATATTGGCATCTTGGCTCATGTAGATGCTGGAAAAACAACATTAACAGAAAGTATGCTCTATGCCAGCGGTACAATTGCTGAGTCCGGGCGTGTTGATAGCGGTTCAACGATTACAGATTCTATGGCACTTGAAAAGCAAAGGGGCATTACAATTCAGGCATCCATAGCATCTTATCAATGGAGCCATGTCAAAATTAATTTGATTGATACGCCTGGACATATCGATTTTTATTCAGAAGTAGAGCGCTCATTGAATGTATTGGATGGCGCTATTTTGCTGATCTCTGCCAAAGACGGCATTCAGGCACAAACACGTATCCTTTTCGATGCAATACGAAAACGGAAACTTCCTGCTTTGATTTTTATTAATAAGATAGATCAACCGGATATTGATCTTGATTCCCTCTATGAGGATATCAGAGCTAAATTGTCCTCTCATATCCTTATCATGCAGAGCATTACAAANGGAATCTCTCTTTTGCCCAAAACTCTGAATCCGTTGTCTGAAGAATTTAAAGACACGATTATTGAAACGGATGATGCTTTGCTAAAAAAATATGTCATGGATCGGCCCATTACGGCGGAGGAACTGTTAGAGAGCAGAAGAAAAAATATAAATGATGGTACTCTTTTGCCTGTTTATCACGGCAGCGCTCTGAAACATATCGGCACAAAAGAACTTATGGATGCGATTCTCATGGATTTCAGTCCATTTATACCTGCGCCCGACTCCAATCTTGCTGCATTGGTATACAAAGTTGAAAGAGATGATAATCGAAACAAACGCACATATATGCGCATTTTCGGAGGTTCCATTAAATCACGTGACGTACTAACCCTGCAAGATCATTCTGACAGTATAAAAATTAAAAAATTAGAGACCTCAAGCAATGGACAAATGGTAGAAACCGAAAAAGTCGAATGCGGTGATATTGCTATTTTTCCAAATGAAACGCGACTAAAGATTGGGGACTCCATAGGAACAATTCCTGAAAGGAATTTGATTCTACACAACAATAATCTGATCATGCAGGCGAACATTTCCCCTGTCCTTTCTTCCGACAGAACTTTTCTGTTAGAAGCCTTATCGGAACTGGCGGAAACAGATCCTCTTTTGCAATATAAATTGGATTCCAGAAGCAACGATATTATTATGGAATTCCTCGGAAAAGTACAAATGGAAGTCATCGTTTCTTTGTTACAAAACAGATACCATCTTCAAGTCAAAATCGAGAATATAACAACCATTTATAAAGAACGGCCTTTGAAAAGGGCAGACTTTACTGCCCATATTGAGGTCTTCCCTAATCCTTTTTGGGCATCCATAGGATTGTCAATCGAACCGCTTCCCACTGGAACTGGACTGCGCTATGAAAGCAAAGTGTCCTATGGATATTTAAATAAATCATTTCAGAACGCCGTTGAAGAAGGTGTTCGAAATGGTTGTGAGCAGGGGTTATATGGATGGGAAGTAACAGATCTTAAAGTCTGTTTTGAATATGGCGTATACTACAGTCCGGTAAGTACCCCTGCTGACTTTCGGCACTTAGCTCCTATTGTATTTGAGCAAGCCCTAAAACAGTCAGGTACGGAGTTGTTAGAGCCCTGCCTGTCATTTGAGCTTTATGTNCCCCAAGATTGCAATGCGCGTGTTTACAATGATCTGAAAAAATTTCATGCAGATATTGTATCAATAAAGACACAGCACAACGAANTCGTAGTATCAGGAAAAATTCCGGCTCGCACATCACAATTTTATAAAGAGCAGCTTTCGGAGCTTACAAAAGGTCGNGGAGTCTTTTTAACAGAACGGGCAGGGTATCAGCANAACACCGGTGAAATCTTTACTCAGGCCAGAAAACCGGATGATCGATTGGATAAAACTCGTCACTTGTTTGATAAGGCGTATGACGAGATAGGCAATGAGGGACATCAATCTGGCATGAAATTCATGTAGCCAAAGGAGGAGAGAGAAAGTGGATAACTTAAAGGAAGCAACACTACAATCAGAGCTGCGTTTTAAGGATTTAATAATCAATCCTTGCCATCGCAGTGTTTTAATAAATAACAACCGCATAGACCTGACCACGAAGGAATTTGATCTCTTGTACTTTTTGGCTATCCATCCGGGATGGGCATTTACAAAATCCCAAATTTATGAGACCGTATGGGGAGAAGAGTATGTGTGTAATCAACACGCTGTAGAAAATATTATATACAATTTGCGGCGCAAGATGGCTATAAATTCTACAAGTATAAACTACATTCAAACATTAGTCGGTTATGGCTACAAATTTTTAGCACCTTAGTAAAAATATCAAGAGGGCTCATTTTAATAATAAACAGGCAACTGTTCGGAGGTGAAGTGCCGATGGGTGAATCACCTATAAATTTAGGAAGATTAATTAAGAATGCACGGTTAGAGGCAGGATTAACACAGGATAACCTTGCCACACAGGTTGGGGTCACACCACGGTATATAATGGCTATCGAAAATGAAAATAAATATCCAAGTATCCAGGTACTATCTAAGATCATCTGCACTTTGAAAATATCAGCAGATACAATCTTTTATCCTGAAACGCAGCATACAGACAGAGAAAAGGAACAGCTTATTCACATGATCTATATGTGCGATGAAAGGGAAATTAAGATAGCTGCCGCAACCGTTAAGGCGTTATTGGATGCCAGATAATCCAGACACATTATCTTTAAGGGTAGAATTTTGTAATCCCATAAAGATTGATTGTTCTTTCTCTGTGTTTAAGAAATCCTTAGAGTGACAGGTTCTGCATAGGCCATGATGACACATACCATATGCCGCCGACAGGACGCATTGCTCCCTTGGCGGTAGGGTATGTGTTTTTTCATTTCACCGTAAACAGCAAACTACTCTTGCCGCCATTTTCCCGCCAGCGCTGTTTCTTTTGTAGATAGCCGGTCTTTTCAAGGTCAGCGATAGCTCTCTGTACCGTGCGGCGTGAGAGCTTTAAGTCCTTGGCAATGGTACCGATGGCAGGATAACAGGTTCCGTCCTTGTTTGCCCGATCTTTCAGGTATCGGTACACTACTACGGCACGGTGCGGAACATCGACAGCATAGAGAGAAGATAGATAGCTCACCACGAACACCTCCTAATCGGTGCGCAGAGGCATAGTAGGAGACTCCGGCTCATGCTCCTGCACAGGCGTAAGAAGCGTACCTCCGTTTCGGTCATCACTGGGAACATCTGGGAATTCGGCGAAGTCATCCTCGTCATAGGCGCAGCTCCTTTGGAGAATTTCCTGCTCCAGCTCGAAGCGGTCAGCATAATGAACCTTTCGGGCGGAACGTTCTTCCACCTCAAAGGGCTTTTCGAATCGGATGCCCCATTTGAGAAACAGGGGCAGCTTTGTACGCATGGAACAGCAGCCGGTCTTGGCTAGAATAAAATTGCCTTTGGGCAGGGTTTTCAGCTCGTCCGGTGTCATTAGCGGACGCTGAATCATCTGCAGGCTTTGGCTGGGATCATTCTTTCCTCTGCTGATAGAGCCGGACATAACGGTTTTGTTGCCCAGCGCCCTTGAGAGGATGTCGGCGCTTTCGGAGTTCGGCGCAAAACCACCGAACAGAATATCCTGACAGTTATCGATGATGATTGCGGAACCCTCCTTGCCATAGTTTTTCTCAAGCTGTGCAAAGGACTGGATGATGGGTACCATGCTGATGCGGCGGGAACGGCCTGCGGAGAACATCATCTCCATCGACTGTATTTTCGGGATAGTTCCAATCTCATCGGCAAAGATCATGACCCGATTGGGGAGCTTGCCGCCATATTCATCTGCCACGGTCAGCATCTCCCGGTAGAGCTGCTGGAGGAACAGGGACACCATGAAATATTTCGTATTATCTTCCTCCGGCAGTACGATAAAAATAGCACACTTCTCCTTGCAGAAAGTTTCCGTATCCAGCGAACTGTCAAAACACAGAATCTGCTCCATCTCGGAATCCAGAAACGCATTTAGTCTTGACATGGCGGTGGACAACACTGAGGCCATCGCTTGGTCGGCGGTATTGAGAGCGGCTCCCGCAAACCATCTTGCCTTGTGGTCAGAGGGTAGTTTATCCATCAGCAGCTGGAACTGGCTTTTGTTCTTCACCTGCGAGGGAGCCAGCAAGTCCTGAATCATTTTGAACACTGATATAATGTGTCGTTTCTCCGGAGGGCAGTATTCCGCAATCAGCAGAATTACCGATGTCAAAAGACCCTCGGCGGCATCGTAGAAGAAGGCGTTTTGTCCATAGCTTGCCGAGTCCTCGCCGCTGCTGGAGATAATGGTCTTGGCGGTAATCTTTGCATATTTTTCAGCTTTAGCTTTGAGAGATAAATTGCCCAGATTTTTCTGATAGGCATCCATATATTTGTTGACCAGATGCAGAATGTTGTCGCCGTCCGAACGGGTGGGATTGCGTAGATCCAGCACCGATATTTTGTAGCCATAGTAATCCTTTGCGATTCCTGCGTAGTTTCGGAACAAATCTCCCTTTGTGTCTGTGCAGACCCAGCTCATACCGGAGGCACAGGCATACTCAATATTAGGGTACAGAAAGTTTGCTGTTTTGCCGACACCGGCAGCGCCGATCATGAGGCAGTGAATGTCGCCGTCATCAATGAGAGCAGTGGTTGAGCCAGCTTTTTGCTTGCAGCCCACCACAAGCCCCTGCAAGGCGGGCAGATTCTGCCCACGCCGCCATTTCTCTGACTCGTAGGGTACATGGGTGTATGTCCGTTTGATTTCGTTTTCTGTGGCGAAGCGGGCGGTACCGTGCTGACCGTCACCGACCGTCTTGGATTTGATGCCGCTGAGGGTGTAGTAATGTGCTAAAAGAGAAAGACCGCCAATGACGAAAAACATCACGGCGGCTACTGCTATGAGAATAGTTACTTGGGATGGCATAGGGAAAACTCCTTTCATTTGGATAAATTCTGTAGTAAAATAATCTAAAATGAAGCCATATTTAGCGGATGACATGGCTTGACAAACTTCAAATTTACAGGAGGAGTATTAATGGGCGAAATTATATCTAGATGGTCAAAAAAATCTTTGTCGCAAGTAATTAACCTTTTATCAGGGGCGTTAATAATGATTTTGTTTATTAATCATTTTACTGTCATAGATATCCGATTAGATGTTTTGGATTTTATATCTGTAAATTATGCTAATTTAAGTGAGAGCATAATAATGTGGATTTTTGCCGTCTTACTCTTTCATAATTTCATTTTTAAAATAGTTAGATATATAGTTAAAAAATGCTTTCCCTTTAATACAGAACAAGATGAATTTAAATACTATAATATACTTGTTTTAATTCAAACAAGTGAAGATGTATTGGATTTAATGGTGTCAATATATGGCCTTATGTTTTTGCTTGCCATTCGTAGTATCAATGTGAACACCGAAATTTTTTATGCTACTCCATTAGCGCTGTTAACATACTCCGGTATAATTTTAAGATTTGTTGAATCGATTGTTTTTCATTTCTATCTGTCTAATTTATCTATAGTCAACAAATTCATAAAAAATAATCGATTGGATTAAAATACACTTGCCGAATTGTAGAAAGCCGATTTAGGCATGGCAGTCAACTTGACCGCCGTGCTTTTTTACGTCATCGTCATAATCGATTCACTCTGCTCCTGCGAGCATGATGCCTTCAAATCTTCATTCCAATCCTTGTGTGCAGAAACATCATACACCACATCTTTATAATCCTGCTGCTGCAAAGTTTTATGAATGCGGCTGGCAGCCTTGCGTCCGGATTTATCATTGTCAAGACAAAGTGTCACTCGTTGAAGCTGAGGGTACAGTTCCAACATCTTCAGTACAGGCTGTTGTGACACACCGTTCAATGCCCCATAACTGGCGTTTTTCCAATTTTGAGGATGCAAACTGATATACGACAGCAGATCGATAGGCGCTTCAAACACAAACAGGTTGTGGGAATTCGGATTCTTGGAAATGTAATGAAAGCTGTAGGCCGGATGGCTGCCCTCCACGTTGATGCGGAAGCAGCTTCCGGTTGCCGTGCTTTTCTTATGGGCATGACGGGCAATGCCATTTTCATCATGACCCACGAACACAGCGTTGTGGTATTCGGCATCTTCAAACAGCAGCTTTTCTCTGGCAAACTCGGACAGAACTTCCCGGCTGATGCAGCGCTGCTTGATAAGATAGGCGAACACCCGGCGCATATCGGTGTGTGCTGGCGGCAGAGTAAAGGGCTTTCGCTGCTCCGGCTCGCCGCTTTTGCTGTGCTGCCGGTATTCCACTCCCTGTTCACCGCCCAGCAGCAGGCTGACCGCCTCCGGGAAAGACAGGTTGTAGAGCCGTTTGACGAGATCAATGGCGTAGCTGCCCTCCTGAGCGGAGTGATCATACCAGCTGTTGCCCCGCACGGTGATGCTGTGGTCGCTGGCCAGCCGCTTATCTCTCCCAGAGGGCAGGAGATTCTCTCCCTGCCGCTGGAGGAAATCCACCAAGTCCACCGAGTTGGCTCGTTCCTTTTGTTCGTCTGTAAAATAGATGTAGCCTGACACAATAAAACCTCCCATCATAAATGAATTTGTGGCGCATGGTCATCCCGCTTGTGACCCTGTGCCTGCTTTTTCTCCTGCAGCTTCCGTCTGCGCTTGCGGTCGATATGACCGGCGGCAATTCCTGCGGTTCTGCGGTAGTCCTCCCGGAACAGATTTTCCAGCCGATGCATCAGCCGGGTAGCGGCCAGAAGTACCGAGGGATTGCTGTAGCTGCTTATGTTGTCAATCAGATACTGTGCATAGACATTGCCCTGCGCCGCAGACAGCTCCAGCCAGTAAAGGCTCTTTTCCTTGTCACGGGGAACATCAACCTCATAAAAATACAGCTTGCCGAGAGCATACTGTGCAAACTGATTTCCCTGTTCAGCGGAAGTAGTCAGCCAGCGGATGGCGGCTTCTACATTCTTTGAAACATCCTCCCCTTGGAGATAGAGCTTGCCGAGCTGGTAAGCCGCAAACTCATTTTTCTTCTCTGCCGATAAGGTGAACAGTCGGATTGCCGCACCTACATCCTTGGGAATGCTGTCACCGGAAAGATACAGCTTTGCTAAGGCATATTGGGCGTAGGCATTGCCGAGATCGGAGGAAAGTGTAAGCCACTTGATTGCTTCGGGAACATTCTTCGGGATATCCTCACTGGAAAGATAGAGCTTGCCGAGCTGATAGGCTGCATACTCGTTTTTCTGTTCTGCGGCGGCTGTAAACATGGCTACTGCTTTTTGAATGTCTTTCTCCACATGATTGCCATCCCTGTACAGCTTTCCGAGAGCATACTGCACTCCGGCGTTTCCAGCCTCCGCTGCTTTGGTCATCCAATCCACCGCCTGCGCAGGGTTTCCTATACCGGTTTCCAGACACACCTTGCCCAGCAAATATTGGGCATTCACATTTCCAAGCTGCGCCGATTTCTCCAGATAGGAAACCGCAGACTGCACATCCTTATCCGCACCGGTTCCGGTGTAGAGCATCTGACCAAGGCGGTATTGCAGCTTGTCATCGTGGCTGTCCTTTTCCAGGCGATAAAAGCCGGTAAAGGCAGCCTTGAAATGCTGATTGGATGCAGCAGCATCCACCGGTGTACCGACACCATCACGGTGCATTTTTGCAAGCTCATAATCTGCATAGGGGTTTCCCTGATCAGCGGACAGGGTATAGAGCCGGAGCGCCTGCACATAATCCTGCGACACACCCTGACCACGGTAATAAAGGCCGCCGAGGGAATATTGGGCGTATTTATGATTTTTCTCCACTGCCTCCTGAAACCATGAAGCTGCCTGCCCATAGTCCTGATTGGTTCCAAGACCGGCGGCATACATTTTGCCAATGCGGTATTCCAGATAGGGCTTGGGCTTTTCTTTTTCTGCGGATAAAAAGGCAGCCAGCGCTTTTTCATACCATTCGTGTGCGGCCTGCAGATCAATCTCACGACCCAAGCCATCGGCGAACATTCTTCCGAGGTCATGTATAGCAAGGGCATTGCCGGAGTCCGCTTCCAACAGCAACAGATTGTATGCCTTATCAAAGTCTTGTGGTACCTCCTCGCTGCCGTAGAGATATTTTCTCGCCAGTTTGTATTGCTTGCTCCACTCGGCACGGAAAATTGTATCGGCAGGCTCCATGAACATTTCATCCGACTCACCATCCGCAGGCTCCGGTAGCTCCGGTTCCGGTGCATCTTCATCCTCAAATGAAACATGGTGACCACCCAGCTTTAACGCTTCGGCGATCACCATGTTTTTGATACTTTTAAATTGTTTCTGCTGAGAGAGCGGAGGAAGGGGCGGCAGCTTGTTGGTATAGGTCTTAAGAATTTCATTCTGCCAGTCATTCCATGCCCGGTATAGCTTGTCGACTCGTTCCTCCTTGGCAAGCTCATCCACAATGCGGTCAATGACGGCTTTCACATCGGCCTTGAGGTATCCATACACTTTTTTTCCGCCTGTGTTCTGGAGCCTCTGAGCCAACAGCGGCAGATCTGCTTCAATAGCTTTGTTTTCACAGACACAATCCTGCACCTGTGAAAGCAGCTCGGCCATCACTTCGGCGGCACCTTTCTTGAGTTGGATTCGAGCTTCGCTCTGATGTTCATAAATATGAGCGAAATCCTGACGGAAAATATCGTGTGCCAGTTCTGAGCGCATGGCTTCGATGGCAGGCTCAGTGAGAAATCCGTCATTGTCTTTGGCGGAGTAAACCATGAGATGCACATGGGGGTGATGGCTTTCGTTATGAAAGGCGGAATACCAGCGGAGGTTCTCGCTGTCTATTTTCATATGCTTGCAGAGCATGGCTTTTTTGCTGCGCAGTAAATCCTGCCACTGCTTTCCGCTGTCGTATCCGAGCCTTGCGGCATCCTCCCGGCGCAGGCTGATGACATGAGTCCAGACAGCGCCCTTGTGGTTGCACACATCCTCCTGCACCTTTGCCAGCACTACCGGTACTCCCGCATCAGTAAACAGACCATGCTCGCCGATCCACTCAACACGGGGACGGCCTGCGATGTACTCCACATAATTTTCACGCTTGCCGATGAGGTTTAGGTTCTGTTCCAATGCCAGGGAGATAAATTCAGTCGCATTGCCGATGGTGGGGCTTTCGCAGTAGTCAGCATACTCCAGCATATCTTTAGAAGAGGGAATGTCTTGAATAAGCTGCCCGATGAGCTGCTGCTGTTTGACCGTAGCCGGTAACAGCTGTTTGCTCTCGTCAATCTTTTCGACACCCTCACGGGTTCCGATGTACTTCACATAGTTTTCAAGCTGGGCTGGCGGGACATCCCGCATATATTGTGAGGTAAATATGATTTTTGGCATGGCGGCCTCCTTTCTAAGTTTTGGGCAAAAGAAAAGAGCGACCACGGTTTTTAGTGATCGCTCTTTGAAATATGATTATCATTGCTTATTGAATGTTAGAGATAAATGCCCTTAATGTTTCAGATACTTTGTTGTAATACAGATTATCAATTACAGAATATTCGCCAAGATGAATGTCCAACTGAGAACCATTTCCCTTTGTAAAATACTTTTCGTCCACAATGCCATTTTTATGAACATGCAGATTTCTTCGCTGAACCATTTCCATTATTTCCACGAAGCAATCACTCCCTTGGACAAGAAAATAATCAGCCTTATAGCCATGCAGTATTTCCAAAACATCTGAAACGTATTTTCCAGAAATCATTATATCAATTGTCTTGGAAGCAAAATCGTTGAAATCTTGATGTTTTGTTATGTCACCTAAAGAAAACTTTTTATCATAATTCATAATACGGGCTATATTAAAAAAATCTTGATTAAAAACATCAGAAAATAAATCAAATACGGCTGCATCAAAAGCTGTCATAAGCAAGATAAATGCCTGCCTATAAATATTTATAGGATTTTTATCATCAAAAATATTGTAAAGTGTTTTGAGTTCATTGTACTCCTCCAAATCGTGCTCAGTGTTCTCGATAGCCTCATTATACAATTTGCACCTAACATGGCTCAAAAGGCTTACATAGTCATCTTCTGAAAGCATATCATAATACTTTTCTTCAGATAACTCATCTTGTGTATCAACTTCCTTTTTAAAGTCAGCGGGAATAATCTCATCAATCAGTTCAAAATAATCTTTGTTTTCAGGATTATCCATACAGTCATATACTGTTGATTCAGCATATGGAATTAAACTATCTGCTAAATCATTAGAAATAATTTTCGAGCTTAATTCAGGCAACTCCACTGGTTGCATTTGAGAAAGTTTGGTCTGTAAAAAGGTTATCTTATTATCTACAATCCCTTTTAACTGGTCGATGATGAGTTTGTTTTTTTCTTTTTCTTCTGTAGTATCGGAAAAGAACACATACTCCTTTAGTATATTCATGTCCTCATATCCTTGAGTTCGAACAACACTGCATGAACGTTGGTAAAAGTTATTTTCAATATAAGAAACATAGTTATCTATGGTTTCGGATTCATCTTTAAATCTCTCGTTGATTGTGTTTTCCACGGAAACGCCTCCAATTCATTTAATTTGATATAATCATACCACCTCTCCCGACAAAATTCATCACCAATATGTAAAACAGCCCATGCTTTCGCAGAGGCCGTCCACCTATGATTCCTTACAGCGCACCGAGATTTTTGAGTAGCTCCACACAGTCCTTTGCGCCCTGTACATAGAGATGCTGGCATTCGTGATCAGCAATCAGATTTGTTTTCTCAAAGTAATCGGTGAGTATTCTCTGTTGATCCTCCGGCAGTGATTTTACAATCTCACGAGCCTGTGAGCTGAGAGCCTTTACTTCGGCATAAAGCTGCAGTTCACTGTCATCCAGAGTATCCTTACGCTTTTCGATTGCGGCTTCCGTCAGTTCCCGGATTGCCATTTCAAAGATTTCACTTTTCTCCATCGCACTTTCATCTCCTTTCTCAGCATTAAAATGCTGTACACCAACATATAAACGAATGTGCTTTCATAGTCCATATCCAAAAGAAACAAATTCATCTTATAATTTTAGGTTCGCCGTTTTTGGTAGTTATATGCGTCCTCAAAATCAATCGCACCGTTGATCCGCTTGACTTCCTCCACACATTTTAAGTGTAGGCTTTGCAGTGCCTGCTCGTCAACCGCATGAGTATACGCCACCACATGAGAGAGCTTGGAAAGCTCGGTGGCGATTTTGAAATCCATTCTGGCCAGACGGTTTTCCGTATCCCGAATGGTACTGACAAGGACGGATGAGAAACTCTGCAGCAGATAATTTTCGATTCTCTGTGAAGTGAGATATCCGCAGTAAAACTTCAGCGCCTCGGTGACAAATTCATTGCGGGATTTTACATTGGCCTGCTCCAGCAGCTCATCGCACCGATCCAGCACTTCTTTTTCAATATAAAAGCCGGTGCGGACTTTTTCCGGTTCCTTTGCCATATTGTCTCCTTTTTTCTGTGAGTTTTCCCCGGTATGCAGTGTAAGCCCCGCAAACGTCCGGTTTTCCTTGCCTTCTACTGAAACCAGCATAACAAATCAAGGCTTTAGGCAGAAAGTTATGTCACTTCAGAATCCCCGAACGGCTTTGCCGGTCGGTGTTTTTCGGGTTTAGGCTGCCAAAGCAGCATAAACCCTTTAACCTGCACCACTTTCGACCCTACCGGAATGCCCTCATTCTGAGGATTTATCGCCGCATCCGGGGCTTTCTCACATTCTCTCCACATGGGCGCAACGTGGGCGGTACGATGTTAATGGGTATCAGGATGCCACCCTGCCTGACAAAAGGCCACACAGGGCAACACCGCCGCCCACACGCCCGGACAGCGTTACTGTTTACGTCAGCCTATTATCAGAGCCGCCTGCCGCAGCAGGGCGAACCGGTCTTTTAGGTTTTGCAGCGGCCTCACGGGAGAGCTTATCGTCAATGTATTCACGGGTGGCCTGTGGAACGTGCTTTTCATAGAGCTTCTGGACGGTATCCTCCAGCTCCGTCTGCAAATCCGTATCCTTTTTGCTCATGTGGTAGGTCAGGGCATCCAGCTTTTCGCTGTCAAAGCTGACCGTCAGTGTTGCCTTTTTCATTATATTTTCCTCCATTCATAGTTTCATTTCAGGTGACTGAGAGGGGGCATCATCCTCTTGCGTGACCCATTTTTCATAATCCGATACCGGACAGTACCCGGCAAGCATGGACGAGAATTCCTCCAAGCGGCGGGGCTTCACCTTTTCCAGTTCCATCTGCAAACCGTAGTAGCCGTTGTAAACCTTGACCACCTCAGCATCCAAAACATCAGCCCATGCCTCTTTCCCGGCATTGGTCAGGGTATGCTCATTAAGCTCCACGATGGTGGCAGGCTGTATCTCCACATCCTTGTGTAGCAGATGGATATCCTCCCAATGGAGATGAAGTAAATCTTTCAGCCTGCTGACTGGCGAGGGTGCTTCCGGCAGCTGCTCCGGCTCCGCTTCCTCCGGGTGACCGCCGTACTGCGGACAGAAATCAAGGTAATAGCACACGTCAATGCCGCTGTCGCCTAACTCAACATTGGCTACTTCCTCACGCTCATGGAGCATATCCAGCAGAGTATCCATGCTGCTAAAATCATGCTCGAAGCCGGTTTGCTGTGCCAGCTCATCAAAGCCTATAATCCAATTGCCCTCTGTCGTGTTCTGCGTTCCGATAGTCACGATGTAGTCCGCTGCGGCTGTCATCAGCTCGTTAAGTTGCTGCAAGGCCGGGGAGGTTAGAGCGGAAATGTTGGGAACATAGGAGGCGTACCGGCAGTAGCTGTAGCCCTCCGATTCCACCAGCAGTCCGTCATTTCTGCCCTCACCGGTCAGCAGCAGGCAGTGATACACACCGCTGCTGTCGCAGTGCATCTGTTCTATATTATCCTGAATAAAGTCGTAATCCCGCATAGGTTTCTGCAGCACAGCTTCAAAAACATCAGCGGGAAGCCGAATGGTTTTTGATACCTCAAAGTTCCGCAGATCGAAATCTGCGGGCTTCCTTTCAAAGATTGCTTTCATATAAAGCCGCCTCCTTTACGGCAAAAACTGTCTTGGATTTACTTTCTTACCGCCGATGCGCACCTCCAGATGGAGGTGGTTTCCGGTGCTTCGCCCGGTGCTGCCCACGGCGGCAATCACATCGCCCTGCTGCACCGTCTGCCCGGAACGAACATAGACCTTGGAGCAGTGACCGTATAAAGTGACCATACCATCTCCGTGATCAATAACCACATGGTAGCCGTAGCCGTTGCTGCCGGAGTCCTTTACATAGCTGACCACACCGGTACGGGCGGTCTGTATGGGTGTTCCTTTTGGTGCGCCCATGTCGAGGCCGGAGTGACCCTCGCCGCCACCGCCGCCGAACGGATTTGCCCTCCAGCCGAATTCCGAGGTGACCATGCTGCGCCAGTTGACTCCAAGGGGGCTGGCAAAATCACCGCCACCAGTGTAAATCTCACCGTCAAACACACCGCCAGACCATTCATCCTCACCAATACTCCCATCTCTCGGCAGACCGTGACCATAAAGCACACGGCTGTAAATCTGAGCGGCATTGACCTTGTTTTCCTCTGTGATGGTTCTTCCGAGGGAGCTTTCAAGGTTTGCATATATCTCATTCAGGTCGGTAATGGGAACAGCAACCGTATAGATTTCCTCGGTTTCATTGCCATCCGCATTGGTGACGGTACGGGTGCGTTCCTCGTACCGGACGAAGCACTCCGCAAAGGCTCGGTAGTCGGAAGCATTCATGCGCAAATTTTCAGCGCCGAAATACAGAGAATAAAAAATGGATTTCATGCGGGTACTGTCGATGCCGCCGCTTTCGATCATGGGCGTAATCTCAGACACAGCTTCATCCAAATCGGAGAAGCTGTCCCGCATATCCTCAATGTACTGCCGGTACTCCGCTGGCACCTGCGAGGAGATACTGCCGCCGTGAAAGGTTAAATCCACAGCGGAGTTGTTGTGGTCTGCGGTACCGGACAGCAGGCTCATGATCATGACAATGATTAAAATAAACGGGGTGAGAATGGCGGCGATCACCACGCCTGCCGCTTTCCATGTACGTTTGTCGGTGGCTGCAGCGATTGCCGCTTTCACCGCAAGGGTAATGGTTGCCGGGTCTGCCATCGGGGATCACCACCATTTCTGTTCCCAAAGATTAAACTGGGCATCCTCTGCGGCCTGCTGCTCCTGTGCCAGCCGGATGGATTTCTCCACCGCCTGATCCAGAAAATCTGTATCAAAGCCTGCGCTTTCATAACCCTCGGCGATGGTGTGGAGATAAAAATCCGAGGGTGCGCCGAACTCCCTGCCGTCATTCATAACATAGACCATTGCATTCACAGGCTTACCGTTCAGCTCCACCTCCAACATTTCCTTGCGGTAAAAATTCGGGTATCCCTCGTAACGGTCGAGGGAAAGCTCGTCCTGCGGCCTTATTTTCCATAGCAGCACAGGCACAGAGCTGCCCTCCAACGGCTCAATGGTTGCAACGGCTCCACGGCTGCCGCCACGGAACAGCAGCTCATATCCTTTGACTTCACTGGCTCCCACCACCTTGGCGGTGGGGCAGCGGAATGCCATCTGTGGCAGATTCAGATTACTGCCGTAGGCAATGTATAAGCGATTCTTCGTCATGGTTTCCTCCTCACATTCGCATAGTAAAAGCCGGGGCATCTTCTGCCTCGGCTTGGATTTCTTCTGGAGCAGATGGCTGGGCTTCCTGCCGTGCCTGCTCCAATTCTTTTTCTTTTTTCTGCCGCATCCGTTCCTTTTGTTTTTCTGCCTGAGCGGGATCACGCCAAGCAATACAGCCGTCCAGATTCTTCAGCAGATGCTCACGGGCGGTCTTGAATTCATCCCCAATCAGCCCCAAACGCAGCAGCCAAGTGCGGAAGGTGTACTTCTCGTTGGTGGTCTGCGTCTTGGTTCGGCTGGCACAGCGCTGGTTGAGCGCCTGTGCGGAAATTGCCATGCACAGCTGGATGTAGGCCTTGATTTTCCCGGCATGAGTGGTTCCGTTGAACAAACGGAACTCCACCGTGCCTTTCTGGAACACAGAGTGAAGATTCAAACAATGGTACCGGCTATCATCGTAGTGGATGTTGCTGCGGCTCTCGCCGTTGTACCAAATCCGACCGACTTGATCTAATGTCCGGGGTTTTCTGCTGTTCAGTTCCTCTAAAAACCGGTTGTCCACCGGCTTGCACCAGCGGTGCTGTCTGGCTACCGACACCTGCAGCGCCTTGTAGATCAAATCCTCCTTGGCAGCCATGATGTTGGTGATATTCCGCAAAGTATTCGCATCAAAGGGAGAGGCATCCACATGAACATGGATGCCGCAGGAGCTGTTGGCAATGGCACCGGCCTCCCGGAGCTTTCGCACCAGCTCCTGTACTTTTTCGATGTCCTCCCAGCGGCAGATAGGGCTGACCATCTCGGTCTTGTATTCTGCTGAGGCGGATACCGTCTGCCTGCCATCCTTTCTCTGCGGGGTAATGCTGGCATCACTCATGAATTTCCACTTGCGGCCTTGGGAGTCGATGGCGGCATAGGTGTCGTAATAGGAACCGTCATACGCAGCAGTTGTTCCAAAGTAGGCGGCGGCAATATCGGCGGCGGCCTTGCGGGTGATGCCGGTCAGCTCCACCTCAATGCCGAAGCGCTGGGCTTTTATGTCCATAACTTTCACATCCTTTCATTCACAGCGTTAAAGAGCTGTTTTCTTGAAAGTCATTAGGTTTTCTGATATAGTAAAAAAGTAATATTCATTTCGGAAAGACCGACCTCTGAGTCCTTGGCAGAACCACCAGCCAAACCCAGCTAAAGGGATAAAGGAGGGATGCGTTATGAGCATAAAACGTTTGATAAGGAAGATAGGTTTTACAGGCATAACACTGAATATTGGATTTATTGGGCTTAACTTTGCTGGGGGTTCTTCCAAAGTGAATATTGCGAAAAGAGCTGTGTTGAACGAATACAACGCAGCTCTTTTCTATCGTCCACCTGCCTTTCCGAACAGCTTCGCCTTATGCTCCGGAGCATTTACCATCAGGTTGTAACGCTCATTGCCGCATTTGTAGAGGCACACGCCACGCTGCGGGTAGCGGATCAGGTTGTATTCGCTCTGCTCCAGCTGGAGGGTATCGATATAAAACTTGGCATCAATATTCCCGGCATTGAACAGAAACTGATGGGTCGGGATGCTGAACAGGGGCTTGGTGTATTCCCGGATGCCCTCGATGTTGAAGTCCTCCAGATTCTGCGAGGCGATAATCACCGCAGAGTCCTTTTTGCGCACACGCTTGGAAAAGTTGCGGACGTATTCCACAGCGGTGAGGTTGGTGAGGAACAGGTAGAACTCATCGATGCTGGCGGCGGTGTTGCCGTTGGTGAGAAGCTCATTGCTCATGTAGGATAAAATATTGAACAGCAGGGCGTTTTTCAGGCTCTTGCTGGCCTGCAGCAGCCCTTTCACACCAAAGGTGACAAAGCTGGAATCGGTGATGTTGGTATGTCCATCAAAGAATTTCGACTCCGCACCCTTGCAGATGGAGTGAAGCCCCAGCAGGATATTCTGCAAAAGCTCTGCGGTGTAAAGCTGGCGGCTGTTCTCGTCAAAGGCTTTGTATTCTTCCTCAATCAGCGCATACAGGTCGGACAGGATGGGATAATCCTTGGCGGTCAGCCGGTCAAATTTCGTACTGTCGCTGATGCCGAACTTGGCGTACAGCTTCTGCAGCATGATTTCGATGGTGTCAATCTCCCGGTCGGAAAAGTCCTTATACGTCCTGAAAAAGTCCTTGAGAAAGGAAATATGCTGACTGAGCTTGCTGCTGATGCGGAAGGTCTGCGGCGCATCCTTGTCCTCCGGGCTGCCGTTTTCATCCCATGTTTTCGGCTCCAGCACATTGATGATGAATTCGCCGGACATGAGGTCGATGAAGCAGCCTCCGAGGTTATTGGTCAGATCCTCGTACTCCATTTCGGGATCGAGTGCGGTGATATTCATGCCGGATTCCCGCAGATTACACAGGATGAGCTTGAGAAGATAGCTCTTACCCTGACCGCTGTTGCCAAGAATCAGGATGTTGGCGTTGGTCTTGTCATCCGCTCGCTTGTTGAAATCCACCAACACATTACTGCCGAACTTATCCCGCCCTACATAAAATCCGTTGGCATCTGTTTTTCCTGAGTAATTAAAGGGATAGAGATTCGCCACAGAGCTTGCCGGGAGAACACGCTCAAACTGGTCACGAAACACGTTAAAGCCACTGGGCATCACGCATTGGAAGCCCTGTTGCTGGCGGAGCATCAGCCGGTCTACGTTGAGCTTAGAGCGGATCAGCTCGGTCATGACCTCGGTCTGCAACAGCTTGAGCTGATCCAGATCGTGTGCGGACAGCTCAATATACACAGCCGAGTGGATGAAGGGTTCCCGGTTCCGGTGCGCCTGCGCCACAATGGTTGCCACATCTTGTAGATTGCTTTCTGCCATAACCGTCTGCTGCAAATCGTTGGTGTTGGACTTGCTCAAACGGTTTTTATTAGCAGCGTTGCTAATGATTTTCTTTTCCTCCACCGGCGTAACATGACGGGTATAGATGCGCAGGGTCACACCATCCTTTTCTCCCAAGTGGCGGAGGATGGCCTGTTCCTCGGTGGCGGTGGGGTATTCCCGCAGCGCCCAAACGCAGCGGTAGGTATTGCCGCAGATGAAGTGGTCGGTGTTAAATTTGATTACCGAGGGGGCAATCATATCCAGAAATTCTTGGATTCTGGCATCCTCCTGTGGTGAAGATTGGGGTTTTCTTTTTCTTGCCATCAGCGTTTCTTCCTTTCTGGTTTTGATTTTGGGTATAGCAAAAGCCGCCACGTTTGTGACGGCTTGAGGTAAATTGTTCACTTTGGTAGAGGATTGAGGTATAATTACAATTAGTGGTTTGCAGAACAAAATATAACACAGAGCTTGTAGCTGATTATGGTATAGTAATCAACAATCAGCATTTCAGCGAGGTAATAATGAAAAATCTATTTTTAATAGGCGGCACAATGGGAGCAGGAAAAACAGCTACCTGCCAAATTCTAAAACAAAAACTGAATAACAGCGTTTTTCTGGATGGTGATTGGTGCTGGGATATGCATCCCTTTCAGGTGACCGAGGAAACAAAGCAGATGGTTTTAGAGAATATTTTCTTTCTTCTGAACAACTTTATACGGTGTTCTGCTTATGAAAACATCATATTCTGCTGGGTAATGCACCAGCAGGCTATCATTGACGATATCCTTTCACATCTGGATACGGCAAACTGTAAGGTGCATTCCATCTCCCTGATTTGCAGTGAACAAGCCCTGAGAACACGATTGGAAAAAGATGTTGCTGCCGGTATCCGCACGGAAGATGTAATTCAGAGAAGCATCGAACGAATTCCTCTTTATGAAAAATTGAACACCTGCAAGGTGGATGTATCTGAACTCACTCCGGAACAAGCAGCGAATTTTATCATAAAAGTTGTTGAATAGAGAAAAGGATCATGATAATAAACTGGAGGTGAATGTGATGAATGATATCCAAGAACTTGTTTCCGGGCTAAAGGACAAAAACAATAAATATGCATATCAATGTTTGAAACAGCTGGAATTGGAAAGCCTGAACACAGATGCCGTGTACTCTTATTT